>Ga0302264_1000244_pt1 | contig 14326 bp, 12 predicted proteins | sample II_Fen_N3_4_FD_194563 | JGI IMG/M metagenome (GOLD analysis project Ga0302264, IMG submission 194563) | Peat permafrost microbial communities from Stordalen Mire near Abisko, Sweden - II_Fen_N3_4 | ecosystem: Environmental > Terrestrial > Soil > Wetlands > Permafrost | place: Sweden: Abisko... | reverse complement strand
GGGAAGATGTCCGCGTCGACGATGGCACCGGCGTCGTGGACGGTGGACTCGCAGGGCAACCAGTTCTGGCTGCGCGCCGACGCCACCGCCGCACTGGAACGGCTGAACGTCGCCTTCACGGCGCAGTTCGGCCACGGGCTGGACCTGGACCTGGCCTACCGCGACTACGCGACGCAGGTGGCGATGCGCGACGCGCTCGGATCGATCGCGGCGAAACCCGGCACCTCGCGCCACGGCACGGGCACGGCCATCGACGTGCCGGAGCTGCCATGCACCTACGGCTGGAACACCGCGCAGCGCACGTGGCTGGTGACGCACGGGCCGTCGTACGGCTGGGCGTCGCCGTCGTGGTCGCGCGAGAACGGCTCCAACCCGGAGTACTGGCACTACGAGTTCACCGGCTGACCCTTCGCCCCACTCGTCGATCTCCCGCCAGATCGGCGGCTTCAACTGACGATTCGGCGAGAAGCTGACGAGTCGGCGGGCGGGCGGCTCAGCGCGGCCGGTCGGTGTCCTTGCTCGGCTGCACGCGCTTCGGCTCGCCCGGCATCTTCGGGTACTCCGGCGGGTAGGGCAGGTCGGCGGCGCCCTCGTCGCGCGCCTGCCGGTCGGCCAGCTCGAGCAGCGAGTCGATCGAGCCGCGCGGCCCGGCGCCGGCGACGAGCGGCGCGAACAGGTCGCCGACCGCGGCGAACCGCGCGGGCATCGTCGTCACGTCGAAGTCGTCGGGCGTCACCAGCGGCACCTCGTCCCAGGTCAGCGGCGCGGAGACGGTGGCACGGGCGTTGGCGCGGATCGAGTACGCCGAGGCGATGGTGCGGTCGCGGGCCATCTGGTTGTAGTCCACGAAGATCGTCGAGCCGCGCTCCTCCTTCCACCACCGCATGGTGACCAGGCCCGGCAGCCGGCGCTCCAGCTCGCGGCCCAGCGCGATCGTCGCGCGGCGGGCGTCCACGAAGGTCCAGCGCGGCTCGATCGGCACGAACACGTGCAGGCCGCGGCCGCCGGAGGTCTTCGGGGTCCCGACGAGCCCGTGCTCGGACAGCAGCTCACGCAGGTGCGGCGCCACGGCGGCGGCCTCCGCGTAGCCCGTGCCGGGCTGCGGGTCGAGGTCGATGCGCAGCTGGTCCGGCCGGTCCACGTCGTCGCGCGTCACCGGCCACGGGTGGAACGTCAGCGTGCCGAGGTTCGCCGCCCAGGCGACGACGGCCAGCTCCGTCGGGGCGATCTCGTCGGCCGTCCGCCCGCTCGGGAACGCGATCCGCGCGGTCTCGACGTAGTCCGGCGCGCCCGCCGGCACCCGCTTCTGGTAGAACGCGTCCCCCGACGAGTCGGCACGGGTGGCGCGCTTCGCCTCCGGCCACCAGCCCCGCGGCCAGCGTTCCAGCGTCGTCGGCCGGTGCAGCAGCGCGCCGAGGATGCCGTCGCCGACGGCCAGGTAGTACTGCACCAGGTCGAGCTTGGTGAGCTCGCGGTCGGCGAAGCAGACGCGGTCGGGGCTGGTCACCCGGACGGTGCGCCCGCGCACGTCCAGCTCGACGGCGGGTGCGCTCGAGGAGGGCATGGCGCCCACGCTACGGGCGGGGTCCGACCCCGGCACCCCGGCGCCCCGCACCCCGGCGCCCCGCACCCCGGCACCCCGGTGCTCAGGGGCTCAGCCGAGCAGCCCGCGCTGGTGCGCCAGCGCCACCGCCTCCGCCCGCCCGGACGCGCCGAGCTTGGCCAGCAGGTTCGACACGTGCACCGAGACGGTCTTGTCCGAGACGAACAGCTGCCCGCCGATCTGCCGGTTGGTCAGCCCCTGCGCGACGAGCGCCAGCACCTCGGCCTCGCGCGGCGTGAGCACGTCCGAGCCGGCCGGCCGTACGCCCGGCAGCTCGAGGCGTCCGCGCCGGGCCAGCCCTCGCAGCACGATGGCCAGCGGCCGGGCACCCATCGCCTCGGCCTCGGCCAGCGCCCTGCCGGCCTGCTCACGCGCCCCGGCGCGGTCGCCGGTCGCCAGCAGCGCCTCCGCCCACCGCCACCCGCTGCGCGCGGCCTCGTACCGGAAGCCCACCGCGAACTCGTCGACGCTCGCCTGCCACCGCTCCGGGTCGGGGCGGGCATGCAGCCGGGCGTGCTCCGCCTCCGCCCGCGCCAACCAGCCGAGCCCCTCGGGTCCCAGCCGGCCGCCGCGCGGGCGTCCCCGCTCGGCCGTGGTCTGCGCACGCTTGACGAGCGCGTCGCCGGCGGCGAGCCGGGGCGCCGGGTCGATGCCGCGGCGGCGGTCCTCGTCGGCGGCGTCCGCGAGCGCCGTGAGGGCGAGCGCGGCGTGCCAGATGCCGCCGAGGAAGTGCTCGGACCAGGTGCGGGACAGGTCGTCGAGCACGCGCCCCGACAGGGTCAAGGCCTCGTCGTACCGGCCCGCCCAGGTCAGGAAGTCGACCGTGGCGCCCCCCGCCACGTGCAGGATCAGCGGGTCGCGCCGCCACTCGGCCATCAGGAGGGTGCCGCGTTCGACGATGTCCTGGTCACCGCGGGCGACGGCGGCGTACAGCCCGACGGCGGCCAGTACCAGGGCGGCGGTGTCGCCCCGGACGGGCTCGGCGGGAGAGGGGGCCGGGGTCAGGTCTCCGCCGGCATACCGCACGATCTCGGCGAGCCATCGCAGGTCGAACCCGAACATGGCCCACTGGAGGCCGGTCTCGTCGGTGCGGGCCAGGCTCGCGGCGATCATCGCGGCCGCCCCGGCGACGTCGCCCGCGTAGTAGCGGCCGGCGGCGAGGTTGAACCGGGCCCGCAGCTCGGCCACCCCGTCACCGGACTGCTGCGCCCGCTCGAGCGACTCACGCAGCAGCTGCTCGGTGTGCTGCGGCGAGTACCGCCCGACCACCGCGAGCGTGGTCATCGCATCGGACTCGGCATCCCGTGCGCCGGTTCGCCGGGCCAGCTCCAGCGCCTCCTCGGCGACCGCCCCGGCTTCGTCGTCCTGGTCGGACTCGTGGGCGACACGCGCGCTGACGGCCAGCGCCCGGGCGCGCGCCGGCCCGGGCTCCGTCAGGTCGGACAGGGCGCGGGTGACCTCGGCGCGCGCGTCACGGATGCGCTCCAGGCCGATCAGCACGCGGGCCAGCACGGTGCGCAGGGCCGCCTGCCGCGGCACGTCGTGGTCCGTCGCGGAGACCGCTGAGCGCAGCAGCGCGACCGCCTGCTCCAGCGAGCCGCCGTCGGCCGCGGCGGCCCCTGCCGCCTCCAGCACGGCCACCCGGTCCCGCCCCAGGTCGCGGGCCGCCGCCGGGGCGGCCTCCCACAGCCGGAGCACCACCTCGAGGTGGCGCAGGCGCTCCAGGGGCGCCAGCATCGCGGCCGCCGCCTCCGCGGCCGACCAGGACGCCCGCAGCGCGACGTCCAGGTCCGGGGCGAGCAGCGCGTGCGCGGCGGTCTCGGCCGGCGATCCGAGCGCGGGGTCGTCCGCCAGCGCGCGCAGGTAGGCCCGGTGCAGCGCGGACTTCTCGCCGGGCAGCAGATCGGCGTAGACGACCTCGGCGAGCAGCGCGTGCCGGAAGGCGATGGCGCCCGCCTCCTCGCCGAGCACGTGGTGGGCCACCGCCTCGTGCAGGGCGTGGTCGAGCGCGCCCGGTGCGGCCAGGGCGTCGTCGCCGTCAGCGGCCGCCGCGGCGCGCAGCAGCGGCTCGCCCACCCGCCGGCCGGCCACCGCCGCCACCTGCACCAGGCGCTGCACGGCGGGGTCGAGGGGGTCGAGGCGCGCATGCAGCACGTCGGCCAGCGACCACGGCAGCGCGTCGTCGTCGGGACCCGCCTCGAGCAGCTCGACGGCGAAGTAGGCGTTGCCCTCGGAGCGCTCGCGGACCCGGTCCAGGGTCGCGGCCGGCAGCGCCTGCCCGACGACGGACTGCGCCAGCTCGCGCAGCTCGTCGGCGGTGAACGGCAGCAGGTCGATCCGCTCGGTGCGCGGGTGCCGGGCCAGCTCGGCAGCAACCGGCCGCCACGGGTGCCGCCGGTGCAGGTCGTCCGTGCGGTAGCTGGCCGCGACGACGACGTGCTGGTGGGTCAGTCGCGCGACGAGGAAGCGCAGCAGGTCGCGCGAGCTCGCATCGGCCCAGTGCAGGTCCTCGAGCACGAGCAGCAGCGGCTGGTCGGCCGAGCCGGCCGCGTCGAGCAGTGCGACGAGGCTCTCGAACAGCTGCCGCCGGTCGCCGGCGTCGTCGGGCAGCGGCCCGGCGCCGGGCAGCAGACGAGCGAGCACGGGGTGGTCCGCGACCACCGCGTCCACCGCCCCGGCGTCCAGCGCGTGCAGCGCACCGATGGCCTCGCTGAACGGCAGGTAGGGCAGGCCGATCTCCCCGAAGTCCACGCAGTGCCCGACGGCGACCTGCGCGCCGGAAGCCACGGCCATCCCGGCGACATGGTCGAGCAGCCGGGTCTTGCCGACGCCGGCGTCGCCGGCGAGCAGCAGCAGCGACGGCTCACCGCCGCGCGCGCGCCCCAGGGCCTCGGTGATCCGGGCCACCTGGGCCGCGCGCGCGACGAACGGTGTGCTCATCGAGCCGCGTGCCACGTCTCCGATACTGGCAGGCGGAACCCACGCAGCACAGCGGTCAGGCCGCGGCTGCGGCCGGCGGCGGTGGCCCGGGCGAGCGCCGCACGCCGGGCGCGCCGCTCGTACGCGGCGCGGCGCGCGGCGCCGTAGTCGCGGGTGAGCCGTTCCCGGCGCTCCTCGAGCTCCGCGTCGAATGCGGACGCCTGCATCATGCGGGTGATCTCGATCATGGTCCTGCCCTCTCTGGTGACGTGTCTTCACAGTCGTCCTGAGGCCAGGGTCGGCGGATCGGTCAGACGGGCACAGACTCGGCCGTGACCAGCGGGTGCATCGTCTGAGGGGTCGTCTGAGGGGGTCCGAGTGGGGGTCTGAGTGGGGGTCTGAGGGGCCCCAGGAGGGCAGGATCACCCATCCGCGCGACGCGTCCACCCAGCAGGTTGGCGCGGCGTCGGGCACCCTGGACGAGTGGACGACGTCCGGGACCTGTTCGCCGCGCGCCGTGCGCGTGGTGCGGTCCCGCACATCGTGGACGACGAGCTGGCCCTGCGGGCCCAGCGACTGGCACCCCGCACGGCCCGGCACTGGGTGATGCACACCGTGGCGGTCGAGGGCGTCGTCGGCTCGTCCAACCAGGTGATCGAGCTGCTCACGGGTGAGCTGGTGTCGAACGCCGTGCAGCACGGCCCCGCCGGCGGGGACCTGCGCATCGGCGTCCGGGTCGACGGCGCGATGGTGCGGGTGAGCGTGCGCGACGAGGGGGCCGACCAGCCTCGCCTCGCGCACCCTGACGTGACGGCGTCGAGCGGCCGTGGCCTGGTGCTGGTCGAGGCGCTCTCCTCGACCTGGGGGACGATCGCCCACCCCGACGGCGGCAAGACGGTGTGGTTCGAGGTGGACACCGCGTCCTGACCGGCGTCACACCCGGGCCGGACGGCGCTGACCTGCGGATGCGTCCCGTTCTCCTGCGCTGCGCCTGCCTTCGGCGTAGTTTCGTCCACCATGCGAGGGTTGTCGCGATAGTGCGGCGGCACGACGAGGGGCGGACCCGATGAGCGACGTGACCAGCGAGACGACCACCGCGGGGGCGGACCGCGCCCCGGATCGCGTGCCGGACCGGGTGCCGGTGGTGTTCGCCGAGGTCCGCGCCGACGGCACGGGTGAGGTGTCCGTCGACGGGACGGTCGAACGTGTGACGCGCGACGACCTGGCGCAGGCCGGCGCAGCGGTCACCGGCCGGGTGGCCGAGCTGGCGGCGCAGCTCGGTGTGCCGGTTCCGGTGCAGGTGCGTGACCCCGACGGGTTGTGGGCGCTGCTGATCCACCCGGACGGCCGCGTCGACGAGGCCCCGCCGGACGAGCCGGAGCTCGACCAGGCGGCGCGCATCGCCGACGAGCCGGCCGAGGCGCTTCGGGTCGAGGATCACCCCCTGCCCGAGCTTCCGGCGCTGAGCTGGCCGTCCGTCGGGACGGGGTCGTCGCCCGTCGTCGCACCGCTCCCGGCCGCGACACCGGCGCCGGTGTCGGCGCCCACGCCCCGCGTCGGCGCGCCCTCTCCCACCCCGGCTCCCGTCCCGACCTCGGCGTCGATCCCCCTGTCCGCCCCGGTGCCGGCTGCCGAGCGCCCGCCCGCCGCGCCCGCTCCGACGCCGCCACTGGGGAGCACCCCGGCCGCCGCGCCCACACCGGCGCCCGCCACGGGCCGCCGCGCCTCGTCGCCCGCCCCGGCCACCGGCCCGCTGCCGACCGCGGAGGACCTCGTCGCCCTGCGTCGCCCGCGGGCCACCGAGCCGGCGCAGCAGGGCTGGCGTCGCGGCGTCCGGCGTGCCACGTTCGGCGCGATCCGCCCCGGCCCAGGCCGCGCCGAGCGCGCCCGCCGGGCCGCGGTGCGCTCGGTGCGCCGTCCGCTGGACGGCCCGCGAACGGTGGTGATCGTCAACCCCAAGGGCGGCGCCCACAAGACCACCGCGACCCTGCTGCTGGCCACGACGTTCGGGCTGCAGCGCGGCGGGTACACCCTGGCGTGGGACAACAACGAGACGCACGGCACGCTGGGCTGGCGTGCGGCGCCGTCGGAGCACAACCGCACCGCGGTCGACCTGCTGCGGTCGTTGCCGCAGATGTCCGACCACCGCACGGTCCGGATCGGCGACCTGGACGAGTACGTCCGTACCCAGCAGCGCGAGCAGTTCGACGTGCTGGCGTCCGACGAGAACCCGGCCTCCGCGGCGACCGTGGACGCGACCTCGTTCCACGACCTGCACCGGCTGCTCTCGCAGTTCTACCGGGTGCTGTTCGTCGACACGGGCAACAACATGCGCTCGTCGAACTGGCGGGCGGCGGTCAACGCGGCCGACCAGCTGGTCGTCGTCTCCACCGTGCGGGAGGACACCGCGCAGTCCGCCGCATGGGCGATGGACGCCCTGCGGGCGATGGGCCACGAGGACGCGGTGCGCAGTGCGGTGACGGTGCTGTCGGCGCCGGCCCCGGTGGTGGACCGTGACCTGCACAACCGGCTGCGCGCCCATTTCGGTGCCCTGACCAGGGTGGTCGTCGACGTGCCGTTCGAGCCGGCGCTCGTCTCCGGGGGCCGGATCAACTACGACGCCCTCCGGCCCGGCACCCGCGACGCGTGGCTCGCCGTGTCTGCGGCGGTGGCCGAGGGCCTCTGAGCTGACCCCGGCAGGACCAGGTCGCGGCGGGGTGCAAGAACGGCGCCCCTCGACACACAATCCGGGTGACCGCAGTCCGTCCCGCAGCACAGCGCCCCCGTGGAGGATCCACCGTGCCACCTCGGCCGCTCGCCCCGCACGACGAGGCGGCCCCGCCTGACGGCGTGGACGCTGCCGGCGTCGACACCGCTGCCGGCATGGACGCCGCTGCCGCGGACGACGCTGCCGCGGACACGGCCGGCGTGGACGCCGTCGCACCCGCGCCGCACGACGAGGCCTGGTTCGAGGCGCTGATCCGCGCGTACGCGACGCCCGTGCACCGCTACCTCGTGCGCCGCGTCGACCGGTCCGACGCCGAGGACCTGGCGGCCGACGTGCTGCTGGTCGCCTGGCGCCGCCGCGACGACGTGCCCGACGAGGCGCCGTTGGCCTGGCTGTACCGGACGGCCGGCTTCGTCGTCGCGAACTACCGGCGCAAGGGGCGGGCGATCCCGGTCGGTGAGCTGCCCGACGAACCGGACGACGACGACCCCGCGGTGCGTGCCGTGCGGGACGACCAGGTGCGCGCGGTGCTGGCGGGCCTGTCCCCCCGCGACCGCCAGGTGCTCCTGCTGCATGCCTGGGAGGGCCTGACCGGCGACGAGCTCGCGACGGTGCTCGGCATCGGTCGTGGCGGGGCGGACGCGGCGCTGAGCCGCGCACGGTCGCGGCTGGCGCTCGCGTGGGCGGCGCACGCCGCACTCTGAACGGCGCCGACGGGCGGTCCCGAGCGGGTCCCGTGCAAGGGGACGGACTCCCGGCACACAGACGGGGTAGTGGTGGACCGCGGCCCAGCGACCACCCCGACCGGGAGCCATCATGACCGAGCACGACGCCACCCCCGTCCCCGACCAGACCCCTGACCAGACGCCCGACGAGACTCCGGACGAGGCGCAGCTCGCCGCGGCGATGTCCGCGCTGCGCGCCGCGGACCCCGCCGCGGGGGTCCCCACGGACCAGGCCGCCATCGGCGCCCGCGTCGCCGCCGGCATGCCCGACACGGCGCTGGCGGTGCCCGACGAGCTGGCGGCCCGGCGTCGTCGGCGCATCGTGCCCCGGTGGGCGCAGGCCGCCGCCGCGGTGGCCGCGGTGGCCGTCGTCGGCACGGGTGGCTACGCCGTCGGCGCCTCCGGCGGCGACACGTCGTCCGTCGCGGGCGCGCTGCCGGCGATCACGCTCAACCAGGGCTCGGCCGGCAACGCCCCCGTGGCGGAGGCCGCCGGCGCGGCGGGCACCGACTCGGCGCGCTCGTCGATGGACACCAAGATGTCCTCCTCGTACGGCTTCAGCTACGGCTGGCACACCGTGTTCCGCGACGGCGGTCTGCCGTCCGCCACCGGCACCGGCGCGGCGTGGGCCTTCGACCCGGCGGGCGTCGCCTCGGCCGCCACGGCGACCCGCGTGGCCACCGCCCTCGGTGTCATCGGCGACGCGCGCGTCGAGTGGGGCTCCTGGGTGGTCGGCCCGAACGACGGCACCGGCCCGAGCGTCACGGTGTCCGGCGACGGCCAGGCGAGCGCGTCGTTCTACGACCCGACGCGCGACCCGTGGGCGTGCAGCACGGATGCCCAGGAGAACCCGAGCGCGGGCGTCGTCGCGCCGGCGGCCGGGGTGTGCGACGGGTCCACCGTCACGCCCACCGGTGACGCCGCGATCGAGCGTGCGCGCCAGGCGCTGACGGCGATCGGCGTGGACACCACGTCCACGCAGGTCTCGGTCCAGGCCGACACCGGCGACACCACGACCGCGGCCGCCCGCTACGTGTACGTGACGTTCGCGCACGTGCTGGACGGCGCGCTCACCGGCGTGCAGTGGAGCGTCACCCTCGTCGGCGACGGCGTGCAGAACCTCTGGGGGCCGCTGGCGCCCCTCGTCGAGCTCGGCACGTACGACGTCATCAGCCCGGCGCAGGCCGTCGAGCGGATGAACGACCCACGGTTCGGCTCGTCCGGCGGCGTGATGCCGATGGCCCGCGCCGAGTCCGAGGGCGTCGCCACCGACGCCGTGGTGGCACCCGACGACTCCACCGCAGAGCCCGTCGTGCCGACGGTTCCCGCGGCCGGTGCCGCGATCTCCTGGCCGGTGACGGAGGTGACGCTGGTGTCCGCGCGGCTCGGCGTGGCCCTGACCACCCTGCCGTCGGGCGCCGCGATGCTGGTGCCCACCTACGAGCTGACTGACTCCGACGGCGGCACCTGGTCCGTCATCGCGGTGGCCGACTCCCAGCTGGACTTCGCCCCGGTCGGCTGACCGCGGCGGCTCACGGAGCCGGTCGGCGCTGGAGGGGCGCCGGCCGGCTCCGATGTGTCACCCTGGCCCCGACGTCGGCAGGGAGGGGCACGCGATGGGGCGGTTGCTGCTGCTGGACAGCGCGAGCCTGTACTTCCGCGCGTACTTCGGGGTGCCGGACTCGGTGCGCGCACCCGACGGCACGCCGGTCAACGCGGTCCGCGGGCTGCTGGACACGCTGGCCCGGCTCGTCGTCGCGCACCGGCCCACCCGGCTGGTCGCGGCGTGGGACGAGGACTGGCGTCCGGCGTTCCGGGTGGCGGCGATCAGCTCCTACAAGGCGCACCGCGTCGCCGCGACCGCCGAGGTCGGCTCCGGTGCCGAGACGGGTGCCGGCGCCGGCTGGGTGGAGGACACGCCGCCGGCGCTCGTCGCCCAGGTGCCGGTGATCGTCGACCTGCTGGCGGCCCTGGGCATCGCCCGCGTCGGCGCGGCCGGCTTCGAGGCCGACGACGTGCTCGGCACGCTCGTCGCGCGCGAGGTGGCGCGGCCCGCGGCCGAGCGCGACCCGGTGCTCGTCGTCACCGGCGACCGGGACCTGTTCCAGCTGGTGGACGACGGGACCGGCGTGCGGGTGCTGTACCCGACGAAGGACGGCATGCTCGTCGTCGACCAGGCCGTGCTGCGGGAGCGGTACGCCGTGGCGTCCGGTCCGGCGTACGCGGACATGGCGGTGCTGCGGGGTGACCCGAGCGACGGCCTGCCCGGCGTGCGGGGGATCGGGGAGAAGACGGCCGCGGCACTGATCGGCCGCTACGGCGACCTCGCCGGGGTGCTCGCGGCACGGGACCGCGGCGACCCGGCGCTCACCGCGACGCAGCGGCGCGCGCTCACGGAGGCGGCGGACTACCTCGCGGTGGCGCCGACGGTGGTGCAGGTGGCGCGCGACGCGCCGGTCGGCGAGGTGGACGACCGGCTGCCCGTGGTGCCCGCCGACCCCGAGACGCTGGTGGCGCTGGCGCAGCAGTGGGGACTGGTGTCCAGCGCGCGACGCCTGGTGGAGGTGCTGTCCGCCGCGCGGTGAGTCACCGCCGTGACGTCAGTGGCGCACCCGGGACGTCAGGCGTGCGTTCAGGACGTCAACTGCGCACCCAGACATTCGGTCCTGCGGCGACCCAGCCCTCGTCGGCCGCCGGGACCGGTCCGCCGTCCGCGACGAGGCGCACCTGGCCCGCGCCCGGGTCGCCGAGCGTGGTGTCGGCACCGACCCGGTCCGGCACGCACGAGGCCGTCGGCACCTCGCCGTCGGGCACCCGCACCAGACACAGCTCACCGGACAGCGACCGGGCCACGTAGTGCGCGCCCTGGTCCGTGCGGACCAGCAGGCGCGTGCTGGCCGGGTCGACGACGAGTCGCTCCACGTCCTCGGACTCCAGCTTGTCCGCAGCGGTCTGGGGTTCGGCCAGGACGGCGACGGTGCCCGCGGCGACCTCGTCGTGGGTGGTCAGCAGGGCCACCGCCAGCCAGCCGCCCGCGACGAGCACCGCGGCGGCGACCCCCACCGCTACACCGGGGTGCAGCGTCCGGCCTGCGGGCTCGTCGTCGGTGAGGGTGCCGGGGAGCGTGCTGAAGGTGAGATCGGGGCGCGACGAGGTGCGGTCGGCCTCCGGGGCGCTCTGATCGGTGGTGATCATGCCTGGATCTTCGGCACGCCGACGCGACGATCTGAGGCCCATCGGGCTCACACCGGGTCCGGTGGCTCGGCCAGCGCCGTGGCGGCGCGCTCGGCGGCCTCGTCCACGTAGGTGGCGAACCAGCCTCGAGGCGCGGACCCCCAGCGCGCGGCGACCGCCGCAACCGGGAACATCACCAGGTCGTGGCCCGGGCGGGCCAGCACCAGCTCGGTGCCCGCGGCGTCCCGGTACACGCACCAGGTCAGGCCGGCCTGGCGCTGCGCGACGAGGTCGCCGAGCGCGACGCCGAAGGCGTTGACCAGCGGGTCGGGGTCCGGTCGGTCCTCGGACGCGACCCAGGTGGCCTGCACCCGGTCGAACAGCGCACCCACGGTGCGCGCATCGAGGTAGCCGTCGCACAGGTCGGAGAGCAGCTCGCGGTGCTGCGCAGTCCAGACGATCTCCGCGGCGTTGAGCGGCTCGATCACGCCGGTGGTCGGGCCACCGTCACGTGCACCGCCCGGGAGCTCGTCCTCCGACGAGCCGGCCTGGGCAGGGATCAGCGACCCGCCGGACGGCCGCGGCGTGCGCTGGAACAACACCATGGGGACGTCATCGGTCTGCCGGACCGTCGCCTTGATGCTCACCATCGTGCTGTCCCCCGGACGGGTGCGGCACCTGCCCCGCCACCTGCGACGCAGGGTGCGGTTTGGGGCCGGGACGCCCCGGTCGCCGGAGCAGCTCGATCCCCTCGAGCGTGGCGGACCGCCACACCGCGCCGCCGTTGAGCCTGCCGTCCGGCGGCGGCAGCCACGGCACCCGGCGGGACAGCCACACCCTGATGGTGGCGTGCTCGACGCCCAGCCGCTCGGCGAGCCGAGCGATGTCGTAGAGGTCGTCGAGCCCGTGCGGGGCGGCGGACCTGTCGCTCTGGTGCTCGGGCACGGCCCGACCGTAGCCGTCGCGATGGTCGATCATGTGACGGCAACGTGACGGGACGATCACGATTTCTTAGCCCGTTCGGACGCTTGACCCTGTCGGACAACCGTCCGATGCACCTAACGTGTCACGTGTGAATGAGGCAGCGGCGGCGCGGCACCGCACCGGCGCCGATCGCCGGGCAGTCGCGAGCACCGTCGCGCCGCCCCCGGTGAGCACCCGCGGCGCGCACCGCGCGCCGGCTGCCCCGCGCCGTGGCCCGTCGACGCTGACCCGGATCGGCCAGGGTGGCATCGCTGCGGCGCTGCTGGTGGCCTTCGGACTCGCTGCGGTGAACCCGGTCCAGGCCGCCCCCACCACCTTCACCCTGCCGGTGCCCATCCTTGCGATGGAAGCACGGGACCGGCTCGCCGTCATCGAGCAGAACCGCGCCGACCTGGCGGACGTCGCCGCCGCGGTGCTCGCCCGCGTCGACATCACCCGGCTCGACGCGGTGGCTGCACAGGTCCCCGCCGACCAGCTGTCCGCCTTCCTCGAGCTGTCCCGCCAGGTGGACGAGCTGAGCCGGCAGCTGCGCGGCGGGATCTCGGTGCGCTCGACCTACCTGGACCGGCTCGCGCCCGCCGACCCCCTCGCGTCGCCCGGGTCCCCGGCGCTGTCGGACGGCACGGAGCTCACCCCCGCCGCTGCGGACCTGCCGGCGTCCTCGCCGACCGCGACCACGACGGACGCCGCCACGGCGGACGCCGCCACGGCGGACACCACGACGGACACGGTCACGACCGACGCCGCCACGACCAGTGCGAGCTCGACCGACACGGCGCCCACCGCACTCGTCGAGGCCGTCGTCGATGAGGCGCCCGCAGCCCTGGCCATCGCCGGCGCGGTCTCACCGACGTTCGTCGACCCGGATGCGGCGGCCCTCGACGCGGCGGCCCTCGACGAGATCCTGGCTTCCGTGCCCCAGGTGCTGGCCAGCGACGACGCCGCGGCCGCAGCCCTGCGCGACGCCGTGGTGGCGCTGGTCACCGCGGCCGCCGACGTCTCCGCCGTCGCCGAGGCCAACCGGGCGGCCGCCGCCGCAGCCGCCGCGCAGGCCGCGAAGGAGGCCGCCGAGAAGGCCGCGGCCCTCGCCGCCGCGACCGCCGCGGAGGACGCGCGACGCAAGGCGCTGCCGCGCTCGGCCGAGGGCTACATGAACGGCGAGATCCCCGCGTCGGCGCTGTGCCACCCCACGTCGAACCCGTCGGCACTGCTGCGCTGCGACGCGGCAAAGGCCTTCGACACGATGGACGCCGCCTACGCCGCCGCGTTCGGCTCCCACCTGTCGATCGGCTCGTCGTACCGCTCCTACGAGGAGCAGGTCGTGTGCCGGGCGACCAAGGGCAACATGTGCGCCGACCCGGGCACGTCGAACCACGGCTGGGGCCTCGCGGTGGACCTCGCCGGTGAGGGGCATCACTTCGGCACGCCGACGCACCTGTGGCTGGAGGCGAACGCCGGAACCTACGGCTGGTCGCTGCCGGCGTGGGCCGTGCAGGGTGGCGGCAAGGAAGAGCCCTGGCACTGGGAGTTCGGGGTCTGAGGCCCCGCGGGTTGGACAAGGTGGCCGGAGCCCCCCGCGTCCACCTGCACCGTCGTACGATCGCAGGCGTGGAGCCCTCCCCCGGCACCGGACGCACCACACCCACGCTCGTCGGCCGGTCGGCCGAGCTGGACGACCTGGACGACCTGCTGGCGTCGGCCGCGGCCGGTGTGGGCGCCGTCGTGCTGCTGGAGGGTGAGGCCGGGGTCGGCCGGACCAGCCTCGTCGAGTCGCTGGTGCCCGGGGCCGGGCTGCTCGGCGTGGACGCGACGCTGGTGCGCGCGGCGGCCGACGACCCGCCCTGCGCCCCGCTGCTGGCCGCGCTGCCTGCGGACGTGGACACCCCCGCGGACACGGGCTCCGACGGGTCGCCCGATCCCCTCCGGGTCGCCGAGCTGCTGCGTCGCCGCGGTGCGGGTCCGCCCTGGATGCTGGTCGTCGACGACGTGCACCGCGCCGACGACGCCACCCTGGCCGCGCTGACCCGGCTGGCCGGCGACGGCCCCTTGACGGCGACGCTCCTGGTGCTGACGCTGCGGCCGGTGCCGCCGCGCGCCGCGGTCCAGGCGCTGGTCTCCGCGTGGGTCCGGGCCGGCGCCCGCAACCTGGAGCTGCGCCCGCTCGACCCGGCGTCCGCGCTCGCCCTCGCGGAG
>Ga0302264_1000235_pt1 | contig 14683 bp, 12 predicted proteins | sample II_Fen_N3_4_FD_194563 | JGI IMG/M metagenome (GOLD analysis project Ga0302264, IMG submission 194563) | Peat permafrost microbial communities from Stordalen Mire near Abisko, Sweden - II_Fen_N3_4 | ecosystem: Environmental > Terrestrial > Soil > Wetlands > Permafrost | place: Sweden: Abisko... | reverse complement strand
GCCGGGCACCTGCTCGGTGAGCACGCGGACCCCGCCGGGCAGGACGGAGCGACGTACGAGTACGTCACCGTCCCGCCCGGCGACCTGCTCGCCGGCCCTTCCGGGCGCGACGAGCGGGAGGTCCAGCGGCACGTCAGTCGTTCGCCGGCACGTCGACGGGAGCGTCCTCGACGGCTGAGGCGTCCTCGACGGCCGGGGCCGCAGCGACCTCGTCGTCGAGCACCGCATGCAGCGACAGCTTGCCGCGCGGGTCGATCTCGCCGATCTCCACCTGGACCTTCTGGCCCACGGCGAGGACGTCTTCGACGTTCTCCACGCGCTTGCCACCGACCAGCTTGCGAATCTGCGAGATGTGCAGCAGGCCGTCCTTGCCCGGGGACAGCGAGACGAAGGCGCCGAACGTCGTCGTCTTGACGACCGTGCCGACGAACCGCTCCCCGACCGAGGGCATGTGCGGGTTGGCGATCGCGTTGATCGCCGCCCGCGCGGCCTCCGCCGACGGACCGTCGGTGGCGCCGATGTAGACCGTGCCGTCGTCCTCGATGGAGATGTCGGCGCCGGTCTCCTCCTGGATCTGGTTGATCATCTTGCCCTTCGGGCCGATGACCTCGCCGATCTTGTCGATCGGCACCTTCACCGTGATGACGCGAGGAGCGAACGGGCTCATCTCGTCCGGCACGTCGATCGCCTCGGCGATGACGTCGAGGATCGCCAGGCGAGCCTCCTTGGCCTGCGTCAGCGCACCCACCAGGACGCTCGCGGGGATGCCGTCGAGCTTGGTGTCCAGCTGGATGGCCGTGACGAACTCGCGCGTGCCGGCGACCTTGAAGTCCATGTCGCCGAAGGCGTCCTCGGCCCCGAGGATGTCGGTGAGCGCGGCGTACCGCGTCTCGCCGTCCACGGTGTCGGAGACGAGGCCCATCGCGATGCCCGCGACCGGCGCCCGCAGCGGCACACCGGCGTTGAGCAGGGACAGCGTGCTCGCGCACACCGAGCCCATCGACGTGGAGCCGTTGGAGCTGAGGGCCTCGGACACCTGACGGATCGCGTACGGGAAGTCCTCGCGGCTCGGCAGCACCGGCAGCAGCGCCCGCTCGGCGAGCGCGCCGTGCCCGATCTCACGCCGCTTGGGCGAGCCCACGCGCCCGGTCTCACCGGTGGAGTAGGGCGGGAAGTTGTAGTGGTGCATGTAGCGCTTGCGGGACTCCGGGCCCAGCGTGTCGAGCTGCTGCTCCATGCGGAGCATGTTCAGCGTGGTCACGCCGAGGATCTGCGTCTCGCCACGCTCGAACAGCGCCGAGCCGTGCACCCGCGGCAGCACCTCGACCTCGGCGGACAGCGTGCGGATGTCCCGCAGGCCACGCCCGTCGATGCGGAAGCCGTCGGTGAGGATGCGCTGACGGATCAGCTTCTTCTGCACCGCGCGGTAGGCGCCGGAGATCTCCTTCTCGCGGCCGGCGAAGGCCGCGGCGAGCTCGTCCTTGACCTCGACCTTGATCTCGTCCAGCCGGCGCTCACGCGTCTGCTTGTCCGCGATCGACAGGGCCTCGCCCAGCCGACCGGCGACTGCCGTGTCGACCGCGGCGTACACGTCGCCCTGGTACTCCGGGAACAGCGGGAACTCCTGCGTCTCCTTCGCCGCAGCGGCGGCCAGCGACGCCTGCGCGTCGCACAGCGCCCGCAGGAACGGCTTGGCGGCCTCCAGGCCGGCAGCGACGACGTCCTCGGTCGGCGCGGTGCCGCCGCCGCCGTGCAGCAGGTCCCAGGTGCCCAAGGGCGCCTCGGCCTCGATCATGGCGATGGCGACGTCGTCGCCCACGGTGCGACCGGCGACGACCATGTCGAACGTGGCGCGGGCGCGCTCGGAGTAGCGCGGGAACGCCACCCACTGGTCCTCGATCAGCGCGATGCGGGTGGCCGCGACCGGGCCGGAGAACGGCAGGCCGGACAGCTGGGTGGAGATCGACGCGGCGTTGATCGCGAGCACGTCGTAGGCGTCGTCGGGGTGGATCGCCATCACGGTGACGACGACCTGGACCTCGTTGCGCAGGCCCTTGACGAACAGCGGGCGCAGCGGACGGTCGATCAACCGGCAGGCGAGGATCGCCTCGGTGCTCGGCCGGCCCTCACGCCGGAAGAACGAGCCGGGGATCTTCCCACCGGCGTAGGCGCGCTCCTCGACGTCGACCGTCAGCGGGAAGAAGTCGAACTGGTCCTTGGGCTGCTTGCCGACCGTCGTGGCCGACAGCAGCATCGTGCTGTCGTCGAGGTAGGCGACGGCCGCGCCGGCGGCCTGCTTGGCCAGCCGACCGGTCTCGAAGCGGACTGTGCGGGTGCCGAAGCGACCGTTGTCGATCGTGGCCTCGGCGAACTGGATCTCGGGACCCTCCACGGGTGCCCTCCTGGTTCTCGAAGGCGCCGGTGGGTCCGCGGCGGCCTTCGATCGAGGCCCACGGATCCGGCTTTCGCCAGGGTTTCCGGGGGCCACTACCGAGGACCGGACGTGGGGACCGGCGCGGCTGGTGCAATGCGTCTTCAGGCGTAGTGCGTGTTCACGTGCTGTGCGTGTTCAGTTGCGTGGCGCCCAGGCGGGCGCCGAGACGGGATCGGCCCGGACCCCGTCGGGGTCTGGGCCGATCCACGACATCAACGGCGCAGGCCGAGCCGTTCGATCAGGCTGCGGTACCGCGCGATGTCGATCTTCTGCAGGTAGCCGAGCAGGCGACGACGCCGCCCGACGAGGAGAAGCAGCCCACGACGGCTGTGGTGGTCGTGCTTGTGCTCCTTGAGGTGCTCGGTGAGGTCCTTGATCCTCTGGGTGAGCACGGCGATCTGCACCTCCGGTGAACCGGTGTCGCCCTCGTGCGTCGCGTACTCCGCCATGATTGCCTGCTTGGTGGCAGTGTCCAGGGCCACGGTTCTCCTTTGGTGTCTCGCTGCGCGGTGCTCCGGGGCTTGTCCACCCGGGCTCTCTCGATCCGCGGCCGAATTGACGGCGCGTCTACCTTACCAGGCGGTTCGCCCCGTCCGACCGGTGCCGCGAGGCGCCGGGCGGACGCGGTCGACGGGACGGTGACGACCACCGAGCGGACGGGGACCGAGACCCGTCCGTCATGACGTCCCGAGTGGTGAGACGCCCGAGCCGGCCCCTCCGGTACGCCGACGGTGGATGTCACACTCGTCCGGTGAGCACCCTGAGCCGCGTCGCCGCCCCCGGCCCTGCGTCGTCGAAGGCTGCCCGTTCGATGTGCATGTGCATGCCCTGTCCGCGCCAGGCCTGAGCCTCCCCCTCACCTGACCCGTGGTCGGCCCCGCCGACCGCCTGCTGCCACCCCGCGCAGGACGACCCCCAAGGACATCGACATGTCGAGCACTGCTGTCATCGCCACACCCCGAGCCCGCCGGCACCTGGCGGCAACCCCCGTCGGCGCAACGACCCGCCCGGTCGGGCCCGCCGCACCGGCGCACCCGAAGGGCTTCGTCTTGCAGGTGGACCTGACGCAGGTGGACCCCGACGACCTCGTCGACCTGCTGCGCACCGTGCAGAACCTCGCCGACCTGGCCGCGGAGTGGTTCCCGCAGGCGCGCACGCGCGCCGCCGTCACCGGCCCCGACGGCCCGCTGCGCGCCGTCCCCGCGGCCGCCGCGGACACCTACCGGGCTCGGCTGCGTGCCGTGCCGAGCACACCCGTCCTCGTCCTCGACCCCCGCGCGCGCGTCCTGACGGTCGGCGGCCGCACCGTGGACCTCACGACCACGGAGACCGCCCTGCTGCTCCACCTGGCGAGCGCCACTCCCGGCGTCGTGCGCCGCGAGCAGCTGCTGGAGTCGGTCTGGGGCGGGCGCGGCCTGCCGGCTGACTCGCGCACGATCGACGTGCACGTGCGCCGGCTGCGGGAGAAGACCGGCCTGGACGACGTGATCGTCACGTCCCGCGGGGAGGGCTACCGGCTGTCGCCACGCTACGAGGCGAGCGTCGTCGGCTGACCGCGCACCCTGGAGCGCGCGACGGACCGCGGGCGGTCACGGCCGGGGCGGGACCTCCCGCGCCAGCAGCTCGCGGACACGCTCCACGTCGTCGGCCATCTGCGCGATCAGCGCCGCGACCGAGTCGAACCGCTCCATGCCCCGCACCCGCTCGACGAGCTCGACGGCCACCTCCTCGCCGTACAGCTCGAGGTCGGTGCGGTCCAGCACGTACGCCTCGACGCGGCGCCCCGCGCCGTCGAACGTCGGGTTGGTGCCCACCGAGACCGCCGCCGGCAGCACGCTGTCGGTTTCCCCCGGCGCCACCGGGGTGCCGTCCGTGTGCCGCAACCGGCGCAGCCAGCCCGCGTACACGCCGTCCACCGGCACCATGCCCGTCAGGTCCGGGCCGAGGTTGGCCGTCGGGTAGCCGAGGCCGCGACCCCGCGCGTCGCCGTGCACCACGGTGCCGCGCACCCGGTGCACGCGGCCGAGCACCTGGGCCGCCATCCGCAGGTCGCCCGCGGCGAGCGCCTCCCGCGCCCACGTGGACGACCACCGGCGCAGCAGTGCGGGCCGCCGGGCCGGGTCGTCGCCGGCGTACGTCCGGTCCGCGACGTGCGCCTGGTCGGCCGCGCGGACGTCCTCGACCACCTCGACGTCGAACCCGAGCCGGGCGCCGAGCTCGACCATCGTCGCCAGGTCGCCGCTGTTGCCGGCGCCGAAGCGGACGTCCCGTCCGACGACGACCGTCCGGGCGTGCAGGCCGTCCACGAGGTAGCGGTGCACGAACTCCTCGGGCGACTGGCGGGCGAAGTCCAGGGTGTACGTGACCAGCAGCACCGCGTCCAGGCCGGTCGCGGCCATCAACGCCATGCGGTCGGCGTCGCCGGTGAGCAACGGGGGCGCGATCGCCGGCCGGTGCACCTGGGCCGGGTGCGGGGTGAACGTCACCGCCACCGAGCACAGCCCGGCCGTGCGGGCGTCGTCGGCCATCCGGCGCAGCACCTGCGCGTGCCCGCGGTGCACACCGTCGAAGTTGCCCAGGGTGACCACGGACGGTCCGAAGTCGACCGGCACCTGCGCCAGCTCGGTCCAGACCTGCACGTGCCCTCCCGTCCCACTGCCTGATCCCACTGCTCGTCCCACCGACGGAACAGCCTGCCACGTGCCGCAGCACCGGTCCGTCACGCGGGCGCGAACACCACGACGGGACGCAGGTTCTCGCCGGCGGGCTCGAGCAGCGCCACCAGCACGCCGTCCGGATCGATCGCCGCCACGGTTCCCGTCGGTGTGTGACTGGCGGCGCCCGCGCCCTCGCCGCCGGCATCGTCTCCGGCGCCGGCCAGCGCCGGGATGCGGCGGCCCTGGCCCAGGGCGTGCGCCTCGTCGGGCGTGACGTCGCGCACCGGGAACGTCGCACGGGCGGCGTCCGCGAGCGCCAGCACCGGCAGCGGCACGTCGTCCGGCTCGGCGGACAGCTCGTCGAGCGTGCGTGCCCCGGCCAGGGCGAAGCGTCCCACCCGCGTGCGCCGCAGCGCCGTCAGGTGGCCGCCGACCTCGAGCCCGTCGCCCAGGTCACGCGCCAGCGCGCGCACGTAGGTGCCGGACGAGCACTCCACGACGACGTCCACGTCGAGCACCGCCACCACGGTGCCGTCCGGGCCGGGCGACGACGCCGCCCGCACGTCCAGCACGTCGAACCGGGACACCGTGACGGGCCGGCCGGCGAGCTCCACCTGCTCACCGGCGCGCACGCGCGCGTAGGCGCGCTGGCCGTCGACCTTGATCGCGGACACCGCGCTCGGCACCTGGGTGATGGCCCCCGTCAGCGCTCGCACCCCGGCCTCCACCTGCGCGGGCGTGACGCCCGCCGCACCGACCGCCGCGACCACCTCGCCCTCGGCGTCGTCGGTGACCGTGGCCGCGCCGAGCCGGATCGTCGCGGCGTACTCCTTGTCCGCGCCGACAAGGTAGGTCAGCAGCCGGGTGGCGCGGCCCACGCCGACGACGAGCACTCCGGTGGCCATCGGGTCGAGCGTGCCGGCGTGGCCGACCTTGCGCGTCCCGGCCAAGCCGCGGAGCCGCGCGACGACGTCGTGGCTGGTCCAGCCGGCCGGCTTGTCGACGACGACGATCCCGTCCGCCGCCGTCGGCCGCCGCGGACCGCCGCGCGCCTGGCGTCCTCGCTGGTCAGCCGGCATAGCGCAGCCTGCCGACCCGGCCGGTCGTCTCGTCGCCGATCCGCATCGGCGCCACCGCGCCGACCTCACGCAGACGCACCAGTTCCGCCACCGCCCGCTCGCGCAGCGTCGCCGGGTCGATGGTGTTGACGTTGATCTTGGTGACCCCCTCGAACCCGGCCAGCGTGGACACCCGCCACTTGAGCACCACCCGCCACGGCATCGGCTCGTCGACGTCCGGCGGCCGGTGGTGCCACTCCTCGTTGCTCGGGGTGTGCACCCCGCTGGCCGCGTGCAGCGCGTGCAGCAGGTCGGACACGCCGCGCACCTGCGCCTCGTCGAGCTCCCACGGCAGCTGGCCCTCGCCCGTCGCGTACACCTCGAACGCCGGGTAGCGGTGGCCGACGCCGGCGATCGCCACGGCGTGCTCGTTGGCCGCGACGACGAGGCCGTGCCGCACCGCGACGTCGAGCACCGCCCGGTTGTACAGGTCGGGCTCGTCGCGCAGGGCCACCCGCTCCCGGTCCACCTGGGGCCCGTACTCGTCGATCGCGACGACCTGCTTGTGCAGGTGGTCGAACGACGCGCCGGCCGGCCGCAGCCAGTTCTGGAACGCGGCGACGTAGCGCGCCGCCGGGCGGGCCTCGTACAGGTCGCGGACCGTGTCCACGGTCATCGCGACGTACCGGTGGTGCTCGGCGGGGGTCAGTGTGCCGGCGCCGGCCAGCTCGTCGTCGTACGCGGCTCCGTCCACCAGGTGCCGGCGGGCGACGACCACGTCGTGCGAGCCGGCGAACAGGTCGACCGCACCGGCCAGGTCGCCCTCGGGGAACGCCGCGACGTCCGGGTCGCGCCCGGCGGCCCCGGCGCGGGCGCGCAGCACGCCGCGCACGTGCTCGCGGCCCGCCTCGTCGGCCAGGTAGCGCTCGGCACGCGCCCGGACCTCGTCGGGCACGACGAAGCCGTGGTTGGCCCGCCAGTAGTCCACCGAGACGATCTCGAACAGGTTGGGGATGCGCCGGACCTCGGCGACGGTGGCGTCCAGGTCCGCCGCGGCGACGTGCTCGAGCAGGCGCGGCGCCGGGTCGACGACCAGCCGCGACTTCTCCGGCGGCGTCTCGCGGTACCGGTGCGCGCAGAAGGCGCACAGCGCGTCCACGTCCCGGCCCGCCACGGCGCGGCGCTCGGTCGGCGTCCCCGGCAGCGGCCGGTTCCCCCGGCCGGGCACCGTCCACACCACGGTGCCGGTCAACGGCGACACCTGCTTGACCGTGCCGTCCGCCAGCCACCGCAGCGGTTCGGTGGCGCTGGCCCGCGCGGCGGGGTCCGGTGTGGTGGCGGGCACGCGGCCGATCATGCCACCGGCCACCTCGCGCACTCTGCCCTCAGGCCTCGTCGTCCGCGCTCTCGTCGTCCTGCGCCGGGTGACGGTACGGGTCCTCGTCGCCGGCGTACTTCGCCTCGCGGGCCAGCTCCGCCACCCGGGCGTCCGCCGCTGCCGCCTGCGCCAGCGCCGACGCCAGCTGGGCCGCGGTCTCCGGCACCGAGTCGAGGTGGAACGCGATCGTCGGAGTCAGACGCAGGCCGGTGGCCTTGCCCACCTCCGAGCGGATCAGTCCCTTGGCGCTCTCCAGCGCCGCGGCCGACCCGGTACGGGCCTCCTCGTCGCCGAGCACCGTGTAGAAGATGTCGGCGTGCTGCAGGTCGCCGGTCACCCGGACGTCCGTGACGGTGACGAAGCCCAGCCGCGGGTCCTTGATCCGGGTGTCCAGCAGCGTCGCGACGACCTCCTGGACCCGGTCCGCCAGCCTGCGCACCCGTGCGTTGTCGGCCATCACTGCACTCCTTCGACGAGGTCGTCCCTACCGGTGGATGGGGCGGGGCGGCCCGGAGAGCTCCGGACCGCCCCGCCACCGGACGTTCAGCCGCGCGGCTTCTCGCGCATCTCGAAGGTCTCGATGACGTCCTCGGCCTGCAGGTCGTTGAACGACCCGAGGCCGATGCCGCATTCGTAGCCCTCGCGGACCTCGGTCGCGTCGTCCTTGAACCGCTTGAGCGACTCGATGGTGAGGTTGTCCCCCACCACCTTGCCGCGGCGCAGCACGCGCGCCTTGGAGTTGCGCACGATCGTCCCCGAGCGCACCAGCGAACCGGCGATGTTGCCGAACTTCGAGGAGCGGAACACCTCGCGCACCTCCGCGGTGCCGAGCTGCACCTCCTCGTACTCCGGCTTGAGCATGCCCTTGAGGGCCGCCTCGACGTCGTCGATCGCCTGGTAGATCACCGAGTAGAACCGCACGTCGACGCCCTCGCGGTCGGCGAGGTCCTCCACGCGCTCGGCGAACTTGACGTTGAACCCGATGATGATCGCGTTGTCGACCGTCGCCAGGTTGACGTCGTTCTGGGTGATCGCACCGACGCCACGGTGGATGACCCGCAGCTCGACCTCCTCGCCGACATCGATCTTGAGCAGCGCGTCCTCCAGCGCCTCGACGGCACCGGACACGTCGCCCTTGATGACGAGGTTGAGAGTCTCGACCTTGCCCTGGGCGAGGGCCTGCGTGAAGTCCTCGAGGCTGATCCGCTTGCGACGCTTGGCCAGCAGCGCGGCCCGCTCGGCGGCCTCACGCTTCTCGGCGATCTGCCGGGCCGTGCGGTCGTCGGGCGCGACGATGAACGTGTCGCCCGCGCTCGGGACCGAGGTCAGGCCGATCACCTGCACCGGACGGGCCGGGCCCGCCACGGGCACCGTGACACCGTGCTCGTCGAACATCGCCCGCACGCGCCCGTGGGCGGTGCCGGCGACGATCGCGTCGCCGACGCGCAGCGTGCCGGACTGCACCAGCACGGTGGCGACGGCGCCGCGGCCGCGGTCGAGGTTGGCCTCGATCGCCACGCCACGAGCGTCCTTGTCGGGGTTGGCCCGCAGGTCGAGCGCGGCGTCCGCGGTGAGCAGCACCGCCTCGAGCAGCTGGTCGATGCCGATCCGCTCCCGCGCCGAGACGTCGACGAACATCGTGTCGCCGCCGTACTCCTCGGCCACCAGGTTGTACTCGGTGAGCTGCTGGCGGATCTTGGCGGGGTTGGCCCCCTCCTTGTCGATCTTGTTCACCGCGACGACGATCGGCACACCGGCCGCCTGCGCGTGGTTGAGCGCCTCGATCGTCTGGGGCATCACACCGTCGTCCGCCGCGACCACGAGGATCGCGATGTCCGTCACCTGCGCGCCACGGGCACGCATGGCGGTGAACGCCTCGTGGCCCGGGGTGTCGATGAACGTGATCGCGCGCTCGATGCCCTCGTGCTCGGCCGTCACCTGGTAGGCGCCGATGTGCTGGGTGATCCCGCCGGCCTCGCCTGCGACGACGTCCGTCGAGCGGATCGCGTCCAGGAGCTTGGTCTTGCCGTGGTCGACGTGACCCATGACGGTCACGACGGGCGGCCTGGCCTGCAGGTCCTCGTCGGACTCCGCCTCGAGCTCGGCGTCCAGGTCGATGTCGAAGGACCCGAGCAGCTCGCGGTCCTCCTCCTCGGCCGAGACCATCTCGATGACGTAGCCCAGCTCGGTGCCGAGCGTGGCGAACGTGTCCTCGTCGAGCGACTGCGTCGCGGTCGCCATCTCACCGAGGTGGAACAGGACCGTGACCAGGGACGCCGGGTTCGCGTCGATCTTGTCGGCGAAGTCGTTGAGCGACGAGCCCTGACGCAGCCGGACGACGGTCTTGCCGCTGCCGCGCGGGACGGACACGCCGCCCAGCGACGGCGCCTGCATCTGCTCGAACTCCTGGCGCTTCGCGCGCTTGGACTTGCGGCCCCGGACCGGGCGACCGCCGGCGCGACCGAACGCGCCCTGCGTGCTGCCACGGCCGGCACCGCCGGCGCGACCGCCACCGCCGGGACGGCCGGCGAAGCCGCCGCCACCACCGGGGGCGCCACCCGGGGCGCCGCCACCGGCACCCGGACGCGCGCCACCAGGCCCGCCACGGCCACCACCGGCCCGGCCGGGCGCCGCGGGGCGCTCACCGGGACGGCCGACGCCGCTGGCGGTACGACCGGGCATCATGCCCGGGTTGGGACGAGGACCGCCGGGACGCGGCCCGCCCGGACGGGGGCCGCCCGGCCGTTCGGTCGTGGCGCCGGGGGCCGCGGCATCAGGGGCGGCGCGACGCTCACCGGGGACGGGGCGAAGGGGTTGTTGCCCGGGCGCGGCGTGCCGGTACGCGGCCCGCGCTCGCCCGACCGGGGCATGCCCTGGGACGGGGCGAAGGGGTTGTTGCCGGGGCGCGCCGGTGTGCGGGGCGCGGGGGCCGGGGCGGGCGGACGCGGGGCACCCGGACGCGCGGCGCTGGCCGCATGGCTCGATGCGGACTGGGCCGGTGCAGCCTCGGTCGTCGCGACGGGCGCCGCGGTGGGCGCAGGCGCGGCCTGCGTCGGGGCGGGCGCGGCAGCCACCGGCGCGGCGGGGCGCTCGACGACCGGCGCAGCGGCGGGCGCCGCGACGGCGGGGGCCGGCGACGGCCGGGCCGCGGCGGGTGCGGGTGCCGATGCGGACGCAGCAGCGGCTGCGGGGGCGGGGGCGGCAGCAGGCTGGGACGGATACGTGCTGCGCAGCCTGCGCACGACGGGGGGTTCGATGGTGGACGACGGCGACCGGACGAACTCACCGAACTCGGTGAGCTTCGCCATGATGGTCTTGCTGTCGATCCCGAGCTCCTTGGCGAGCTCGTAGACGCGGACCTTGGGCACTTCTCTCCTGTCTTGGTCCGCCCGGACAGGAACGGACCGTCGCTACAGCTGCGGACTCATGGTGTGGCACTCATCGGTGCGCACTCATCGGGTAGCCATCGGCTTCCAGACCCGCTCTCATCTCGGACGGTCGTGCACCACGGGGACGGGCCCGGTGGCGTCGTGCTCCGCATCAACTGCGAGGAATCGGGCCACCGCGGACGCATCCGGCGGGGCGCCGACTCGCAGCGCCCGCCCGAACGCGCGCCGTCGGACGGCGAGCTCGAAGCAGTGCAGATCGGGGTGCAACCACGCACCCCTACCCGGCATCCGGCGACCGACGTCGACCACCAGCACGGGATCTCCCGTGTCGGACGGTCCGACGACCACCCTCAGCAGGGCCTGCCTGGAACCGGCGGCCCGGCACCCCACGCACGTGCGGACGGGTCCGGGCACCACGGGGGTCCGGGTGTTCGACCCAGGCATCGGCAGTCTACCCCGGTCGGGGCTCACGTCGATGCGGCGGGCCCCGTCGGGCCGGCCGGCGCGGGGTCCGGCGGCGCCGTGTCGGACCGGATGTCGATGCGCCAGCCGGTCAGCTTGGCGGCGAGCCGGGCGTTCTGGCCCTCCTTGCCGATCGCCAGCGACAGCTGGTAGTCCGGCACGACGACCCGGGCCGACCGGGTGACCGGGTCGACCACCGTCACGGAGATGACGTGCGCCGGGGACAGCGCATGTCCGATCATCTCCGCGGGGTCGTCGGAGTGGTCGACGATGTCGATCTTCTCGCCCTGCAGCTCGGCCATCACGGCACGCACGCGGGCACCCATCGGGCCGATGCACGCACCCTTGGCGTTGACCCCCTGGACGCGGGTTCGCACCGACATCTTGGTGCGGTGACCGGCCTCCCGGGCGATCGCGGTGATCTCCACGGTGCCGTCCGCCACCTCGGGCACCTCGAGCTCGAAGAGCTTGCGCACGAGGCCGGGGTGGGTGCGGGAGATGGTCACCTGGGGTCCGCGCATGCCGCGGGCCACCTCCAGGACGTAGCCCCGGATCCGCTCGCCGTGCACGTACTTCTCGCCCGGCACCTGCTCGTGCGCGGGCAGGATCGCCTCGGTACCACCGATGTCCACCAGGACGGTGCGCGGGTCGCGACCCTGCTGGATCACCCCGCCGAGGATCTCGCCCTCCTTGCCGCGGAACACGCCGAGCACCTGCTCGTCCTCGGCGTCCCGCAGGCGCTGCACGATCACCTGGCGCGCGGTCGCAGTCGCGATCCGCCCGAAGCCCTCGGGGGTGTCGTCGAACTCGGGGGTGGTCGGCCGCTCGGGGGCGGGCTCCGCGGACGGCACATCCTCGCCCGCTCGCGGGCCCGCGCTCTCGTCCTCCGGCGTCGGCTCCGGCTCCAGGGTCTCGCGCGCCCAGACCGTGACGTGGCCGGTGCGGTCCACCTCGACCCGGGCCTGGGCGTGCGCACCGGGCGTGCGGTGGTAGGCGGACAGCAGCGCGTGCTCGATCGCCGCGACCAGCACCTCCAGGCTGATGTCCCGCTCGCGTTCGATCAGCCGTAGTGCCTGCATGTCGATGTCCACGTCAGCCCTCCTCCTCGTCGCCGTGCTCGTCGTGCTCGTCGTGCTCGTCGTGCTGTTCGTCGCCGTGCTCGTCCACCGGGCCGAGCCCGGACAGGTCGACCACGACCTTGCCGTGCGTGACGCGGGCCAGCGCGACCCGTACCGGGGGCTCGTCCACCGGCCGCCGGCCGCGGCCTGGCGACCGTGAGGGCACGACCACCGCCACCGGCTCGTCGTCGTCGCCCTCGACACCGGCCAGCCGCCCGGTGACCACCGAGCCGTCGTCGAGGGTCAGGCGGACGGTCCGTCGCAGGGCCCGCACGTAGTGCCGGCGCGCCGTCAACGGGCGGTCGACGCCCGGGCTGGAGACCTCGAGGGTGTAGTGGCCCGGCACGACGTCCTCGGCGTCCAGCGCCGCGGAGGCTGCCCGGGTCGCCTCGGCCACGCGGTCGAGGTCCAGGTCGCCGTGGTCGTCCGGGGCGAGGTCGACCACCAGTCGCACGACGCTCGTCGTGCCGGAGCGCGTCACCTCGACGCCCTCCAGGACGAGGCCGAGACCCGCGACGGCCGGCTCGACGACCCGCCGCACCTGCCCAGGTGTTGCCGGCGCCACCATCCCCGCCTCCCGTGTCCGCGTGCTGTGGGGCGGCCGCCCCGGTGACCCCTGACCCTTCAGCCTAACGAACGGCCGACCTCCGGGCCGCGGCCGGATCCGCCGCCGCCGGCGGCGGTGTCCTCGACCGCCGCCCAGGCCTGGCGTGGGAGGATCGGCGGCGATGAGCGCCCGCCCTGCCCGCCCCCGTGGCCTCGCCGTCGTCGTGGCGCTCGCCGCGGTGCTGGCGCTGGGCGGGTGCGGCCTGCGGCTCGAGACGCCGCCGCCCGTCGAGCCCTCCCCCGACGCCACCGAGCAGGTCCGTGCCGGCGCGGTGGACGACGCGCTGACGCTGGCCGCCCTGGCCACCGCCGCGCTGACGACGGCCGCCGGGCCCGCGGAGGCTGTGGCGGCGGTGCTCGACGACACGGTGGCGTTCAGCACCCGGCACGCCGACGAGCTCGGCGGGCGCTACGACTCGGGCCTGCCCGAGCCGACCCCCACGCCGACCGGGACGCCGAGCGCGGCCCCCACGGCCGAACCGGACGAGGTGCTCGTGGCGCTCGTCGAGACGGCAGGGACGGCGCTGACCGCGGCGGACCAGGTGCCGGACGGCGCCATGGCGCTGCTGCTCGCCTCGATCGGGACGGCGCGCGAGCAGCTCGCCGGGCGGCTGGCGGCAGCCCTGGGCGTGCCCGTGCCGACCCCGCCGGGCTCGAGCCCGAGCCCTGACCCCACCGCCACCGCTACCACGACCGCCACCGCTGCGGCGCCTGGCGTCGCATCGCCCACACCGGCCTCGTCGGCCACGTCCTCCGCACCGGCCGACGCCGGCCCCGGCCTGCCTGACGGTCTGGACCGCGCCACGGCGGTCGCCCTGATCACCGCACACGACGAAGCCGCGTACGGCTTCGAGGTGATCGCCGCGAAGCTCTCCGGCGACCAGCGCGCGCTCGCCTGGGCCGCCGCGCTGACACACCGCGACGACGCGGACGCCTGGACGACGCGCGCGGGCCTCGCCGACACGGCCGACGACCCGCGTCGCCCCGACTACGCGGTGCCGACCGGGATGGACGACCCCGCGGTCGCGACCGCGCTGGCCGCGCGGCTCGAGGTCGCGGTGGCCGACGCCTCCGCCGTGGCGATCGCCTCGACGACGCCCGGGTCACGGGCGGAGCTCATCGACACGCTGCGCACCGCGACGGCGGACTCCCTCACCTGGGGCGCGACCCCGCTCGCCTTCCCCGGCATGCCGGAGCTCGGAACGGTCGCCGCAGGCTGACGGGGTCGTCCCGCCTCAGCGTCCGAGCAGACCGTCCACCAGCGCGGTGACGACGTCCGCCGCCTCGTCGACGCGCACCTGGCGCGGCTCCCCGCCGACGCGCGGCCGCACCTCGACGACGCCCTCGGCCAGGCCGCGGCCCACCACCACGACGAGCGGGACACCGAACAGCTCGGCGTCGGCGAACTTCACGCCGGGCGACACCTTGGGCCGGTCGTCGTACAGCACCTCGACGCCCCGCGCGGACAGCGTGCCGGCCAGCGCGTCGGCCGCCTCGAACACCGCGGCGTCCTTGCCGGTCGCCACGACGTGCACGTGGGCGGGCGCGACGTGCGCCGGCCAGGCCAGCCCCCGCTCGTCG
>Ga0302264_1000227_pt1 | contig 14870 bp, 13 predicted proteins | sample II_Fen_N3_4_FD_194563 | JGI IMG/M metagenome (GOLD analysis project Ga0302264, IMG submission 194563) | Peat permafrost microbial communities from Stordalen Mire near Abisko, Sweden - II_Fen_N3_4 | ecosystem: Environmental > Terrestrial > Soil > Wetlands > Permafrost | place: Sweden: Abisko... | reverse complement strand
CAGTTGCCGGAGATCGGCGAAACCTTCAAGGCCAAGATGGACACCGGCGCGTTGACCGCCTCGCTGTCGGCCCGTGACATCGAGACCTTCACCCGTGACGGCGACGACTGGGTGCGCTTTCGCGTTGGCGGCAAGGATGCTGGCAACAAAGTCTACGAACACAAGGTAGCGCGCATCAGCAAGATCAAGAGCCGCGCCGACGAAGACGAGGACAAGGAAGAAGCCACCGTGGCCACGCGCCCGGTGATCGACCTGGAAATGTGCCTGGGCAACGTCAAGCGCACCGTCGAGGTCAACCTCACCGACCGCAGCAGCTTCAACTACCCGCTGCTGATCGGCGCCAAGGCCCTGCGTGAGTTCGGCGCAGCGGTGAACCCGGCGCGTCGCTACACCGCTGACAAACCGGACTGCTGACGGACCGCCATGCCGCACATCCTGATTGTCGAAGACGAAGCGGCGATAGCCGACACGCTGGTCTTCGCCCTGCAAGGCGAAGGCTTCACCACCACCTGGCTGAGCCTTGGCCAGGAGGCGCTGGCCCACCAACGCCAGACGCCGGCCGACCTGATCATCCTCGACATCGGCCTGCCCGACATCAGCGGCTTTGAAACCTGCAAGCAACTGCGGCGTTTCAGTGAAGTGCCGGTGATGTTTCTCAGTGCCCGCGATAGCGAGATCGACCGCGTGGTCGGGCTGGAAATCGGTGCCGACGATTATGTGGTCAAGCCGTTCAGCCCGCGCGAAGTGGCGGCGCGGGTCAGGGCGATCCTCAAACGTGTCGGCCAAGGCGTCGCACCGGCGTTGTTCCAGGTCGATCTGGAGCGCATGCAGATCAGCTACCGGGGCCTGGCACTGAGCCTGACCCGCCATGAGTTCCGCCTGCTGCAAAGCCTGCTGGAACAGCCCGAGCGTGTGTTCAGCCGCGAACAGCTGTTGGACGCGGTCGGCGTGCCGGCCGATGCCGGCTACGAGCGCAACATCGACAGCCATATCAAAAGCCTGCGCAGCAAGTTACGCAGCGTGGCGGCGCAGGCCGAACCGATCCAGACCCATCGCGGCCTGGGCTACAGCTACAGCCCGAGCCACAGCTGATGCGCCTGGGGCTGCGGATTTTCCTGGTCTACGCGCTGTTTATCGGCCTCACCGGTTACTTCGTGCTGAGCACCGTGATGAAGGAAATCCGCCCCGGCGTGCGCCAGTCCACCGAGGAAACCCTGGTGGACACCGCCAACCTGCTGGCGGAAATCCTGCGTAATGACGTCAAGCACGGCACCCTCGGCCAAAGCCACTGGCCGGAGCTGCTCAAGGCCTACGGCACCCGCCAGCCGGGCGCGACCATCTGGGGCCTGCCGAAAAACCAGGTCAACCACCGCATCTACGTGACCGACGCCAACGGCACGGTGTTGCTCGACTCCAGCGGCGAAGCCGTGGGCCAGGACTATTCCAAATGGAACGACGTGTACCTGACCCTGCGCGGCGAATACGGCGCACGTTCCACCCGCAGCGCGCCGGATGACCCGGCCTCGTCGGTGATGCACGTGGGCGCGCCGATCCGTGACAACGGCCAGATCATCGGCGTGGTCACGGTGGCCAAGCCGAATAGCTCGTTGCAGCCCTATGTCGACCGCACTGAGCGGCGTTTGCTGTGGTACGGCACCGGGCTGGTGATCCTCGGCCTGCTGCTCGGCGCGCTGTTGTCGTGGTGGTTGAGCGTGGCACTGCGTCGGCTCACCGCGTATGCCGAGGCGGTCAGCGAGGGTCGACGCGCCGAATTGCCCCATTACCGTGGCGGCGAGCTGAAGCAGTTGTCCACCGCCGTGGAGCACATGCGCACGCAACTGGAGGGCAAGGCCTACGTCGAGCATTACGTACACACCCTGACCCACGAATTGAAGAGCCCGCTGGCAGCGATTCGCGGCGCGGCGGAGCTGTTGCAGGGCGATATGACCCGCGAGCAACAGCAGCGCTTCGTCGGCAATATCGACAGTGAAAGTACGCGCCTGCAGCAGTTGATCGAGCGCTTGCTGAACCTGGCGCAAGTCGAGCAACGCCAGGGCTTGGAGGAGCAGGCGAGTCTGTCGCTGGCCGCGTTGGTCGACGATGTGCTCAAGGCCCAATGCGCGCGCATCGAAGGCGCCGGCTTACACGTCGAACACATGATCGGCGCTGAGGTGGCGGTCTTCGGCGAACCCTTCCTGCTGCGCCAGGCCCTGGGCAATCTGCTCGACAACGCCCTGGACTTCACACCTGCGGGCGGGGTGTTGCGGTTCAGCGCACAGACCCTGCATAACGCTGTGCAGGTCACGCTGTTCAACCAGGCCGCGCCGATTCCCGACTACGCCTTGCCGCGCCTGAGCGAGCGTTTCTACTCGCTGCCCCGCCCGGCCAGCGGGCGCAAAAGCACCGGGCTGGGCCTCAACTTTGTCGAGGAAGTGATGAAGCTGCACGGCGGCACCTTGCAGATCGGCAATGTGCCTGGTGGCGTGCAAGTGGTGCTGCATCTCCACACAGTCTCCACAGTGCCCACATAAATCTCCCACACGCGCGGCTCACGCTCTGCCCATCCAAACAGGGAGAGTCCCATGAACCGCAGCCTGCTTTTCAAACTGGGCGCGATTGCGCTATTGATCCTGCTATTGCTGATTCCATTGCTGATGATCAACGGCATCATCGCCGACCGCCAATACACGCGCGACAGTGTCCTGATGGACATCGCCCGCAGCTCCAGCTACAGCCAGCGCCTCACCGGCCCGGTGATGGTGGTGCCGTACCGCAAGACCGTCCGCGAGTGGAAGCTCAATGAAAAACTCAACAAGCGCTACGAGGAAACCCGTGAAGTGCGCGGTCGTCTGTATTTCCTGCCGGAGCATTTTGAGCTCGACGGCCGGGTGCAAACTGAACTGCGTGCGCGCGGGATTTACCAGGCACGGCTGTTCCACGCCGACAACCGTATCAGCGGACGCTTTGTGTTGCCCGAGCAATGGGGGATCAAGGAAGATTTCGCCGATTACCGCTTTGAGCCGGCGTTTCTGGCGGTGGGTATCAGCGATATTCGCGGTATCGAAAACGCGCTGAAACTAGAGCTGGGCAGCCAGCGTCTGGAGTTCTCGCCAGGCACCCAGGTGGAGTGGCTGGGCGAGGGCGTGCATGTGGCGCTCCCCGCGCAGGACAGCAAAAAACCGGCCGCGCTGGACTTCGCCTTCGACCTGCGCCTGCAAGGCACCGAGCAGCTGCAAGTGGTACCGGTGGGCAAGACCAGCCAGGTTACACTCGCCTCCAATTGGCCGCACCCGAGCTTTATCGGCAACTTCCTGCCGGCGCAGCGGGAAGTCACCGACAAGGGCTTCAGTGCCAACTGGCAGACCTCATTTTTCTCCACCAACCTCGAAGAAGCCCTGCGCAGTTGCCTGACCGAACGCGGCTGTGACGACTTCAACAACCGCAGCTTTGGGGTGAACTTCATCGACCCGGTGGACCAGTACCTCAAGAGCGACCGCGCGATCAAATACGCGCTGCTGTTCATCGCCCTGACCTTTGCCGGTTTCTTCCTGTTCGAAGTACTCAAGGGCTTGGCGGTGCATCCGATCCAGTACGCCCTGGTGGGTGTTGCCCTGGCGCTTTTCTACCTGCTGTTGCTGTCGTTGTCCGAGCACCTGGGCTTTGCCTTGGCGTACCTGATCTCTGCCAGTGCCTGTGTGTTGTTGATTGGTTTCTACGTGTGCCATGTGCTGCGCAGCGTCGCCCATGGCCTGGGGTTTTCGGCAGGGTTGGCGGCGTTGTATGGCTTGTTGTACGGGCTGTTGAGTGCCGAGGACTACGCGCTGCTGATGGGCTCGCTGCTGCTGTTCGGCCTGCTGGGTACGGTGATGGTGCTGACACGCAAACTGGATTGGTACGGCGTGGGCAAGCGCAAGGCGGCCGAGCCGTTGGCATTTGATCTGGAGGCGGTGCAATGATCGGGTTGCGTGAGGATCAGCGGGCGCGAGCAGAACTGGTCGTGCGGATTAACCAGTTGTTTTGTGTGGCGAGGGCGCTTGCTCCCGTTGGACTGCAGGGGCGCTTCGCGCCCAAGCGGGAGCAAGCGCCCTCGCCACACTAGACTCGCGCAATCACACGGGTGGCTGTGTCTCAAGCATCGAAGGGCGCTGGCTGACTTCGGCGTACCAGGCGGCAAGCCGGGGGTTGGCGTCGCGCCATTGCAGGTCCGGGTGACGGAAGTCCAGGTAACCCAAGGCGCAGGCCACGCTGATCGCGGCGATATCGAAGTGGCTGGCCAGTTCGGCAATCGCATCCGCTTCCAGCTCCGCCAGGCTACGGCGGATCTTGTTGCGCTGTTCGTCGAGCCACGGCGCCCAATGCTTTTCCGCGGGGCGCAGGGCGGTCTCGTAACGCACCAGCACGGCGGCATCCATGATGCCGTCGGCCATCGAGGCCAGGGTCAGGCGGCGCCAGCGGGCCGAGCCGTCCCGGGGGATCAGCGGGTTGCCGACATGCTGGTGGTCGAGGTAATCGAGGATCACCCGGCTATCGTGCAGCACCGTGCCATCGGGCAGGCGCAGGGCCGGGATCTTGCCCACCGGGTTTTCGTTGACCAGTTGTACGTCCGGGTTGACGGGTGTCGGCATGCAGAGCTGCAGGGCCACACGGTCCTGCTGGCCGGTTTCGGCCAGCAACACGCGGACTTTGCGCACGAACGGCGAAGCGGGGTTGTGGAACAGGGTCATGCTGGGAGCGGACATGGGCATTCCTCTGGATGGGCAGGCGCTAGCCTAGAGGGTTGCGCAGTGGCTGGCGAGGGGGATTTTTGGGGTTCTTGAGGGCCTCATCGGGGGCAAGCCCCCTCCCACAGTTGACCGAGTTCTGCCTTTGAAATGCGGTCGAATGTGGGAGGGGGCTTGCCCCCGATGGCGTCCTCAGCCACGCCGCTTGAACAACGCCCAAGTCCCAATGACCGCAGGAACACCCAACCCGACCCAGCTCAGCGCATCCCACCACCCATCCCCCAGCAACGCGGCAAACAAACCGGCCGCGCTGAGCAGGCCGATCCCCAGCGGAATGCCAAACACCTTCCAGAAACTCGACTGACGCGGCCTCATGCCTTGCCTGCCTTGCGTCTGACGACCCACAGGTAAACGCCGCTGCCGAGCACGATGAGGGTCAGCCCATCCAGCACCGCCCAGAGGATTTTCATCGGCATGCCGCCGTAGTCGCCGAAATGCAGCGGCTGGGACATGCCCATGGCGTCCATGTACCACGGCCGTTTGGCGATGGCGGTGACGGCCAGCGTGCTGGCGTCGATCAGCACGGGGGTGAGCAGGTGCGCGGTCAGGTCGGTGCTGCCCTTCATGAACACGGCGTAATGGTATTCGCTGGAAAAGCGTGTGCCGGGAAAGGCGATGAAGTCCGGCTGCATGCCGGGCGCGGCCTCAGAGGCGATCTTGAGCAGATCGCTGGCCGGCGCGCGCAGGGTCAGCGGCGGGGCGTGCTTGTACGGTTCGACCATCGCGCGGAGGCTGTCGGTGCGCCAGGCGGCGATGATCAGATCGGCACAGGCGCTGATCACGCCCGTCACGCCGACCACCAGCGCCCAGGTCAGGGTGACCACGCCGATCAGGTTGTGCAGGTCGAGCCAGCGCAGTCGGGTGGACTTGTCCTGGCGCACGGTGGCGAATTTCAAGCGGCGCATGAACGGCAGGTACAGCACCGTGCCCGAGATAATCGCGAGCACAAACAGAAGGCCCATGAACGCCAGCAGCCACTTGCCCGGCAGGCCGGCGAACATATCCACATGCAGGCGCAGCAGGAACAGCGTAAAGCCGCCGTTGGCCGACGGCATCGCGACCGCTTCACCGGTGCGAGCATCGAGCATGAAGGTGTGGGAGGCGTTGGGTTCGGTGCCGGCGGTGGCGGCCATGATTGCGATCACGCCGTTTTTGTCGTCTTCGTCCCAGGCCAGGTACTGCATGGCTTCGCCGGGGCGATGGGCCTGGGCCTTGGCCACCAGTTGCTCAAGGTTCAGCAGCGGCGTATCGGCGGGCATCTGCGCCAGTTGTGGCTCGTTGCCTAGCAGGTGATCGATCTCGTGGTGGAAAATCAACGGCAGGCCAGTGAGGGCGAGCAGCAGCAGGAACACCGTGCAGATCAGGCTGGCCCAGGTGTGGATAAAGGACCAGCGGCGGATGGTGGTGCTTTTCATGTTCTAGCCTTCGGACACGCCCAGGCCGCCCTTTGGGGCGGCCGGGTGGTTAACCCAGTTGGTTACCACTGGTAGGTGGCACTGGCGACGACGCTGCGTTGGTCGCCGAAGTAGCAGTAGCTGCCATCGCAGGTCGACAGGTAGTCCTTGTTGAACAGGTTGGTGGCGTTCAACTTCACCGAGGCACCCTTCAGGCTGTTGTCCAGGCGGCCCAGGTCGTAATGCACTGCGCCGTCGAACACCGTGTAGGCATTGGCCTTGCCCAGCCAGGTGTTGGCCTGGTCGCCATAGGTATTGCCGGTGTAACGGGCACCGAAGCCGATGCCGAAACCGTCGAGCACACCGGTGTGCCAGGTGTAATCGGTCCACAGCGAGGCTTGCTGATTGGGCATCAGTTGCAGGCGGTTGCCTTTGTAGATGCCTGTTTGCACCTCGGACTTGGCCAGGGTGTAGGCGGCGATGACCTTGAGGTTCTCGGTCACGTCAGACACCGCTTCCAGCTCCAGGCCCTTGACCTTCACTTCGCCGGCCTGGTCGGTGATCGACTGGTTGCCCGAGCCGATTCGGGTCACCAGCACGTTTTTCTGGGTCAGGTCATAGACCGCTGCACTCAGCAGCGTCTTGGAGCCGGGCGGCTGGTACTTGATCCCCAGTTCCCATTGCTGGCCCTCGGTGGGCTTGTACGACTTGACCGGGTCGACGCTGGCGTTGCTCGCCGGCTGGAAGGATTCGGCGTAGGACAGGTACGGCACAAAGCCGGAATCGAACACATAGCTCAGCGCGGCGTTGCCGCTGAAATTCTTGCTGCGATCCGTGTTGGTCGCATCCAGTTTGTTGAAGTAGGTGGTGCCCTGGTGCACCCAGTCTTCGCGTCCGCCCAGGGTCAGGCGCCAGTTGTCCAGGGCCATCTGGTCTTGCGCGTAGAGGCCGGTCTGTACGGTTTTCTGGTTGTAGTCGTAATACGCATCGCCGGTCGGACGGACAGTGGGCACGGTGTTGACCGGGTTGAAAATGTTGATGCTCGACGCTGTACCGTAGATCGTCCGGAAGGCGGTATCGGTGCGCTGGTGATCCAGGCCGAGCAACACGGTGTGGGTCACGTCGCCGGTCGTGAAGTCAGCCTGGAAGTGGTTGTCCAGCGCAAACTGACCGATGTTCTCGTCAACGTTGGTGGTCGAGCGGGTGATGGTGCCTGTCGCGTCAGCCGGGGAGTAGGCATAGGAACCCACGGTTAGTTGCTGGAACGACAACTGCGACTTGGTGTAGCGCAGGTTCTGCTTGAACTGCCAGGTGTCGTTGAAGCGATGCTCGAAGGCATAGCCCAGCGCGTAGTAGGTGCGGTCGTAGAACTCGTAGTCCGGATCGCCGAGGTTCTTGTGGTGGGAGATCTCGCCCAGGGGCGATTTGATCTTGGTGCCCTGGATCGGCAGGAACTGGCTGGTGGTGCCGGTATCGTCGCGGGTGAACTGTGAGAGCAGGGTCAGCTGGGTGTCGGTGTCGATGTTCCAGGTCAGGCTGGGGGCGATGTTGTAGCGCTTGTTGTCGATATGGTCGACCTGGGTGCCGGCATCCCGTACCACGCCGCTGACGCCGTAAAGGAACTGGCCTTCATCATCGATCTTGCCGGTGCTGGCGAAATTGATCTGGCGATAGTTGTCACTGCCGTATTGCACTTGAATAGCATGGCTCGATTCCGCGCTGGGACGCCGGCTGACCATGTCCAGCAGGCCACCCGGCGGTGTCTGGCCATACACCGACGACGCCGGGCCGCGCAGCAGGGCGATGCGGTCGAGGTTCCAGGTTTCGGCTTTCGGGTTGGCGTACACGCCGCGTGGCAACGGCAGACCGTCGAGGAATTGGGTGGGCTCGAAGCCACGCACGCGCATCCAGTCGTAGCGGGTGTCGCTGCCGTAGCTGGCGGACACGATGCCGGGCATGTATTTGACCGCGTCATCCAGGTTCTGCACGTTGCGGTCCTGCATCTGCTCGCGGGTGGCGACGGAGATCGAGCGCGGCGCTTCGACCAGCGCGGTATCGGTCTTGGTGCCGGCGGCGGTACGCGTCGCCAGGTAGCCTTGCGCCGGGCCCCAGGCACTTTCAGCGTTGCCTTGGGCAACGATGCGGGTCTGCGGCAACGCCACGACCCCTTCGGCGATCGCCACTAGCGTGTAAGTCCCCGCGCTGCGCTGCTCCACCTGCAATCCGGTGCCGCGCAGTGCCTCGTTCAGTGCGCCTTGGGCGTCGAACTGGCCCTGCACCGGCGCGGAGGTTTTGCCTGCGGCGAGTGCCGGGCTGAGGGTCAGCGCGAGGCCGGCCTGGCTGGCGATCTGGTTCAGGGTGGTGGCCAATGGCGCGGCGGGCAGGTTGTAGGCGCGCACGTTGGACGCTTGCTCGGCGGCGATCAGCACGGTGCTGGCCAGCGGGGCGCTGAGGGCAATGGCCACGGCTAACAGGCTGGGGCGCAACAAGGTGTCTAGCGTGCGGGACATGGGGCGGCTCCTGAATGGAAGTAATTCGCAATTACCCCTGTGCCGAGCGAGATTCGAAAAGTGATAGGGCCAGATGAAAATAATGTTTGCCTGGGGCTATTCGGTGTTCTTGAGGGCCTCATCGCGAGCAAGCCCGCTCCCACCTTTGATCGCGTTATGTCTGGCTGAACGCGGTCGAAGGTGGGAGCGAGCTTGCTCGCGATAGCAATCGCTCAGACACCGCTGAACCTAGGGCTTGCCCTTCACCGTCACCCACCACGGCGTGCGCTGCTCGATCTGCACCGGCAGGGTCGGCAGCAGGGCATTCAGCGCCAGAGTGGTGTCGTGCAGCGGGAAGCTGCCAGTGATGCGCAGGTCGGCCACGCGGTTATCCACACCCAGGTGGCCACGGCGATAACGGCTCAGTTCCTCGACCACATCGCCCAGGCGGGCGTTGTCCACCACCAGCATGCCGCGGGTCCAGGCGTCGGTGTCGGGGGTGACCGCGAGCAGCGGGCCGAGGCCGTCGCTGCGCATCAGCACTTGCTGGCCGGCCTTGAAGACCTGTGCCTGATGCAACGCCTCGGGTTGGGCGGCCACCGCCGATTGCAGCACGCTCAGGCGCGTGGCGTCGTCCTCGCGCTTGACGATAAACCGCGTGCCCAGCGCGCGCAGGCTGCCGTCGCGGGTTTGCACATAGAACGGGCGCGCATCGTTGTGGCCGGTTTCGACGAGGATTTCGCCTTCCTGCAACACGATCAGCCGGCGCGTTTCATCGAAACGCACATCGATGGCGCTGTGGGTGTTGAGGTTGATCTGCGTGCCGTCCGCCAGTGTCAGCGTGCGTTGTTCGCCGATGGCGGTGCGTTGATCGGCCAGCCAATAGTCGAGCGGCCCATAGCGTTCAGCGGCAAACAAGGCCAGGCCGCACACCAGCGCGATACTCGCCAGGCCGCTGCCGAGTTTGCGCACACGCTGGCGAATGTCTTCGCGTGACTGCAACAACGCCGCGCGCGCTGGGCCCGAGGCTACGCTGAAACGCTGGTCGAGCAGGCCCAGTTGGTGCCAGGCGCGGGCATGTTCGGCGTCGCTGGCCAGCCACTTGGCGAATTCCTCCTGCTCCACGGCGCTGCCGTCGCCTGAGTCGAGGGACAGTTGCCAGGCAATCGCCGCATCCAGCACCCGGGCCGCCACCGGTTTGCAACTGACCGCGCTCATAACGGCTCGCCATACAGCGCGATGTAGCACTGACGGATGCCCTGGGCCAGGTACTGGCGCACGCGCGGCACCGACACGCCGAGACGCCGGGCGATGTCTGCGTGGCCCAGGCCGTCGATACGGTTATAGAGGAACGCGGCGCGGGCCTTGCTCGACAGCGTGCCGAGCAGGCGGTCGATGGCCTTGAGATCTTCGAGGATCAGTTGCTGGTCTTCCGGCGACGGGTGTTCGCTTTCCGGGATCAGCATCAATTCGCTGAGGTAGGCCTGTTCCAGGGCGGCGCGGCGGAAGTAGTCGAACAACAAGCCCTTGGCGATCGCCACCAGGAAGGCGCGGGGCTCGCGGGGTTCGCGTAACCCGTCGCGGCCGAGCAGGCGCATGAAGGTGTCCTGGCTCAGGTCTTCGGCGCGGCTCGGGCAGGCCACATTGCGCCGCAGCCACGCCAGCAGCCAGCCGCGATGGTCGCGATACAACGCGCCAACAAGCTCACTGTGGGGGGGCTGGACCGACGACAAGGCATCACCGAATAAACAAGTTTAAAATAACGAGAATTATTCGCGATTGTGTCAGAGGCGTGGAGCAGGCGCAATTGGCGTCTGTCGGGAGGTGCTCTTAAAAAGACGGCGCTTGTTTACGCCGTTTCCATTGGCTCAAACGTGCTTGCAGGGCGCGTGGCGTGTCGATGTGCTGCTGGCGCGCGCGGCTGAGCAGGATGAGCATCAGTTCCGCTGTGGCCAGGGCGTCGGCGCTGGCGTGGTGGCGTTCGCCCACCTGTAGGTGGAAGTGGTTGATCCAGTCGTCCAGCCCGGCTTCGCGGATCGGCGCCTCGGGGCATAGCAGCGGGGCAATGTCGGCCACGTCGAGGAACGAATGGGCCAGGCGATAACCCAGGCTGTCCTTGAGCGCCCGGCCCAGCATGTGTTGATCGAACGGCGCATGGAAGGCCAGCAAGGGGCTGTCGCCGACGAAGTCCATGAAATCCAGCAGCGCGTCCACCGGGTCACTGCCGGCGGCAATTGCACTGGGGCCGAGGCCGTGGATCAGCACGGCGGGGTTCAGTTTTGTTTCGGCGCGTTGCAGCGTGCGCTCGAACATTTGCGAAAAGTCCACCGCGCCGTCCTCGATCACCACTGCACCGATGGATAACACTTGGTCGCGGTTCAGGTTCAGGCCGCTGGTTTCCAGGTCCAGCACCACCCAGCGCTGGCTGCGCAAGGCAACGTCGCCCAGCGCGACAGGCAGGGGCAATTGCGCCAGGCGCTGCTGTTGCGTTGCATCGAGATGGGGTTTGGCCGTGCGCAACCAACCAAACAAGCTCACAACTGATACCGCAAGGTCAGGCTGCTTTGCAGGCGCTGGGCCTGGCGTAGGGATTCACGCAGGATGCGCCGGTCCAGGTGGTTGAGGCTCTCGGGGTCGACGCGGTTGGAATACGGCAGGTTTTCCCGCGTTTGCAACTGGTGCTGCTGCATGCGGGTTTGCTGGATAAAGTGATACGCCTCTTCATAGGCGGCGCCATCCAGCGGCTCGATCACCTCCTTGACCACCAACTGGCGCAAGCGCTCCAGGGTGTTGATGGCGTGGACGCCGTTGGCCAGGGCCAGCAGGCGCGCGCCGTCGACAAAGGGCGTCAGGCCTTGCACCTTGAGGTCGAGGGTGGCTTTTTCGCTGCCTTTGCGCGTCAGCACGAACTCGCGGAAGCGGCCCACCGGCGGGCGCTGGCGCAATGCGTTCTCCGCCAGCATGCGCTGGAACAGGCGGTTATCCGCGACCTGATCGAGAATGCCCTGGCGTAGTTGTTCACAACCCTGCTCATCGCCCCACACTACCCGCAGGTCGAAATAGATGGTCGACCCCAGCAGGTTCTCCGGCGTCGCTTCGCGGATAAACGCCGCAAACCGTCGCGCCCATTCGGCCCGCGACAGGCACAGCTCGGGGTTGCCGGCCATGATGTTGCCTTTGCACAGGGTGAAGCCGCACTGCGCCAGGCTCTGGTTGATCTGCTGCGCGAGGGGCAGCAGGCGCGCGCGAATCTCAGCCGCTTCGGCGGCGTCCTTGGCGTCGAACAGGATGCCGTTGTCCTGGTCGGTGTAGAGCGTCTGCTCGCGACGGCCTTCGCTGCCGAAACACAGCCAACTGAACGGCACGCCGGGGTCGCCTTTGTCGGCGAGGGTCAACTCGATGACCCGGCACACGGTGTGATCGTTGAGCAGCGTAATAATGTGGGTGATCTGGGTCGACGACGCGCCATGGGCCAGCATGCGCTCCACCAACTGGCCGATCTCGCCGCGTATCGCCACCAGGTTTTCCACCTTGGGCGCATTGCGGATGGTGCGGGCCAGGTGGACCAGGTCCACACGCTGCAGGGAAAACAGGTCGCGCTCGGACACCACGCCGCACAGGCGATGGTCTTTGACCAGGCACACGTGGGCGATATGCCGCTCGGTCATGGCGATGGCAGCATCGAAGGCGCTGTGGTCCGGCGTGAGGAAGAACGGCGCAGGGGTCATGTGCGCGTCGATCGCCAGGGTGAAATCGCTGGTGCCGTCGGCCACCACCTGGCGCAGATCGCGCAGGGTGAAAATCCCCAGGGGCGCCTTGTGCTCATCCACGATCACAATGCTGCCGACCTGTTGCTCGTGCATCAGCGTCACCGCTTCGCGCAGCGGCGTATCCGGGCCGCACGTCACCGGGTGGCGCATGGCCAACTCGCCCAGGCGGGTATTCAAGGAATATTGGGTGCCGAGGGTTTCCACGGCTTTTTGCTGCACTTGCTGGTTGATCTGATCGAGCAGGCTGCTGACGCCGCGCAAGGCGAAATCGCGGAACGCGCTGGACAGCGCGAACAGCTTGATAAACGCCGGCTTGTTCAGTTGCAGGCAGAAGGTGTCTTCGGCGGCCTTGTGCTCGGTGCGCGTCGCGCGTTCGCCCAGCAGTGCCGCGAGGGGGAAGCACTCGCCGGTGGCAATCTCAAAGGTGGTTTCGGCCGAATCCGGCCGCTCGCCGACAACCCGCCCCTGCTTGACGATATAGAAGTGCTCAACCGGCCCGTCCGACGGCTTGAGGATGCTGTCGCCGGGGCCATAAAAGCGCAATTGGCACTGCTCTACCAGGAACGCGAGGTGCGCGTTTTCCATTTGGTTAAACGGTGGGAAGCGTTGCAGGAACTGCAAGGTGCCGTGGATGTTCTGCAACACCGCAGTTTTCCCCGCCTGGTCGAATGCATCAGCTTTACTCATAACTATGACCGCGATGTTTTTGTCGTTATCGTTCTGCATGGTCGACTCCTGCACGGCGGGTGCCCATTGGACGTAAGTCTAGGTCGATGAAAACGGCGCATAACTAGGGAAAAACCTTACATGACTATCGTCCAAACCCCGTAGAACGCCCACTAGGCAAACTTTCCGACGAAGTGCACATTGTTCGGCCTTCCGCAGATGTCTGACGAGTGTGCAGGGAGATTGATGAGAGCTAGCTGAGAACCGTATGTCCGACCACGATATTTTGAGTGATGCCGAGCGCGAGGCGCTGAGCGCCGTGATGCTGGAGCCTGATTTACCGCCACAACGCGTATTGATCGTGGACGACGACAAGGACGCGCGCGAACTGCTGGCGGAGATCCTGGGCCTGGACGGTATTCGCTGCATGACCGCTGAGAGTGGTGAAACGGCGTGGAAACTGCTGGAGTCGAGCAGTTCCATTGGCTTGCTGATTACCGACCTGCGCATGGCGCCGAGCAATGGCATCCAGTTGATTCGTCAGGTGCGCAGTTCTACCCGTGCGGCGTTGCCGATCATCATCATGTCCGGGGACGCCGAAGCGCCGGATGTGATCGATGCGATGCATTTGAGCGTGGTGGACTTTTTGCTCAAGCCGATTGATAGCGTGAAGTTGGCGAAGTTGGTGAAGCGGGAGTTGGGGATGGCTTCCTGATTTTTGCGGTGTATGTAAAGGCCTCATCGGGGGCAAGCCCCCGATAGCGCCATTGCGGTCACCACAAGCCTCAAAAAAAAAGCCCTGATCGCAAGATCAGGGCTTTTTCATTTACAGGCCGTTTTTAGCCTTGAACTCCCGACGCCGACGGTGCAACACCGGCTCGGTATAACCATTGGGTTGCTGGGTCCCTTCAATCACCAACTCCACCGCCGCCTGGAACGCGATGTTGCTGTCGAAATCCGGCGCCAGCGCACGGTACAACGCATCCCCGGCATTCTGACGGTCCACCACCGGCGCCATGCGCTTGAGGCTTTCCATCACCTGGTCCTGAGTGACAACGCCGTGGCGCAGCCAGTTGGCGATGTGCTGGCTGGAGATGCGCAGGGTGGCGCGGTCTTCCATCAGGCCGATGTCGTTGATGTCCGGCACTTTCGAGCAGCCGACGCCCTGGTCGATCCAGCGCACCACATAGCCGAGGATGCCCTGGGCATTGTTGTCCAACTCGTTGCGGATTTCTTCGTCCGACCAGTTGGGGTTGCTGGCCAGCGGGATGGTCAGGATATCGTCCAGCGATGCACGCTCGCGCTTGGCCAGTTCGGCCTGGCGCGCGAACACGTCGACCTTGTGGTAGTGCAACGCGTGCAGCGCCGCCGCCGTCGGCGATGGCACCCAGGCGGTGTTGGCGCCGGCCAGTGGGTGGGCGATTTTCTGTTCGAGCATCGCCGCCATCAGGTCGGGCATGGCCCACATGCCTTTACCGATCTGCGCACGGCCTTGCAGGCCGGTGGCCAGGCCGATATCGACGTTCCAGTTTTCGTAGGCGCTGATCCATTTTTCCGTCTTCATCGCGGCCTTGCGCACCATCGCGCCGGCTTCCATGGAGGTGTGGATTTCATCGCCGGTGCGGTCGAGGAAGCCGGTGTTGATAAACACCACGCGCTCGCTGGCGGCCTTGATGCAGGCCTTGAGGTTGACCGTGGTGCGGCGCTCCTCGTCCATGATGCCGACCTTCAGGGTGTTCACAGGCAGCGCCAGCAGCTTCTCGACGCGGC
>Ga0302264_1000225_pt1 | contig 14983 bp, 13 predicted proteins | sample II_Fen_N3_4_FD_194563 | JGI IMG/M metagenome (GOLD analysis project Ga0302264, IMG submission 194563) | Peat permafrost microbial communities from Stordalen Mire near Abisko, Sweden - II_Fen_N3_4 | ecosystem: Environmental > Terrestrial > Soil > Wetlands > Permafrost | place: Sweden: Abisko... | reverse complement strand
GGAAGCCCCGCTCACCCTCGATCTCGCTCGGCAGGCTGGACGCGGTGATCTTCGACCAGCCGAGGTCGACAACGAGCCCGGGATAGCTGGCCAGCGCCGTGCCCGCGCCGTCTGTACCACCGGGGACGGTGACCCAGCGGGCCACCACCTGTCCAGGCTCGCCGAACAGGGCGACCATGGCGCTCACGCAGTAGTAGCCGATGTCGTTCAGGGCCCCACCGCCAAGGGCCGGGTCGAAGATGTTCACGCGCTCGCCAGCCAGCACCTGGTCGTAGCGCGACGAGCGCTGGCAGTAGCGCAGCGACGCCCGCCGCAGCACGCCCAACTCACCGAGCAGCGACGCCACCAGCGCAAGGCCCGGGTCGTAGGCGGTGCGCATGGCCTCAAGTGCCACCACCCCGTGGGCAACGGCGGCATCACTCAGCGTCCGGAAGTCGGCGGCCGTCAACGCTGCCGGCTTCTCCACCAGCACGTGCTTGCCGGCCTCGACCGCAGCCAGCGCCTGTGCGAAGTGCGCGCTGTTCGGGCTGGCGACGTAGACCGCGTCGACGTCGGACGATGCGAGCATGCCCGGCAGGTCGTCGGTGGAAGCAGCCGCGCCGATCCCTGCCGCGAATTCCGCTGCCCGAGCCGCGTCCCGGGAGTACGCGCAGGCCAGCGAGATGTCTCCGACGAGGGCAGCGTCGGAGGCGAACTGACGGGTGATCCAGCTGGTGCCGATGGTGGCGACGCGAAGCATGGGAAACTCCAACCGAAGAGGCGATCGTTGGCAGCCTAGACCGGGAGGACGAGATGGCGGAGAAGCGGACGCGCGAGGCCTACATCCTCGATCGGCTGGCCCGCGACGGCAGCCTGTCGGTCTCAGCACTCTCCCGCGACCTGGGCGTCTCGGAGGTGACGGTCCGCGCGAACCTGCGCGACCTCGAGGGACGCGGCCTGCTGTCCCGCACCCACGGCGGCGCGCAGGCCAGCAGCTTCCAGTCCGTGCTCGAACGCCAGCGCCACAACGCCGCGGCGAAGGAGAGCATCGCCGCGGCAGCAGCAGGGCTCGTTGCCGACGGCGACAGCATCATGCTCGAGGCCGGCACCACCACCGCTGCCGTGATCCGGCACCTGACCGGGCGCAACGGCGTGCAGGTCGTGACCAACTCCACGCTGGCGTTCGCAGCAGCCCGGCTGAATCCCGCCCTCCGGCTTCTCCTCACCGGCGGCCAGTTCCACGCCGAGTCCGAATCACTGGTGGGCTACGGCGCCCTGCGCACGATCGCCGACTTCAACGTCCGGCGTGCGTTCATCGGCACCGACGGCTTCACGGCGGAGCGCGGCCTCACCACCCAGTTCGCTGACGGCGCGGACGTGATCCGGGCCATGCACGCCCGCGCGGAGGAGACCTGGCTGCTGGCCGACTCCTCCAAGTACGGACGCGCCGGCTTCGTCACCGTCCTGCCGTTGCCGGAGCTGACCGGTGTGATCACCGACGCAGGGATCGGCGAGGAATCCGCTGAGGCCCTGCGCAACGCCGGCATCCAGGTGGTTGTCGCCTGATCAAGGCGGCCAACGCTCAGCGGCTGAACAGCGTTCCCTGCACGGTCGTGACGAAGTTCGCCAGCGATGCGCCGAGGTCCTTCAGCTGCCAGCCCGCCGGCCCGTGGTACCAGTCCAGGTCGGTGGAGTCGTCCTCGGCGTCGTCGTCGGCTGCGGCGATGGCCTGCAGCCACCGGTCCTTGCCTCCGATGACGATGGCGTAGGGCAGGATCGACGACAGCTGTGCGAGGCCCTTGCCTGCCGGCAGGGTATCCACCGGCTGCGTGAGAAGGCTGCCGCGCAGCGCGTCCAGGCCACCGAGGACCGCCGTTCCGGACGCCGTCCGTGCCGGCATCTCCTGCGCGACGAAGAGGACGCCGAGAGCGATGGCCACCAGCGCGAGCCCGGTGAGCCCGAAGCGGGTGAACGCTGCCAGCAGGATCGTGATCACGACGGCAGCACCCAGCGCTACCCAGCCGATCAGGCTCCAGCGGTTGCGGGTGGCGTCGGGACGCCGCGCGAACCAGCCGCGGTCGACGACCTCGTCGTACAGCTCGGACTGGATCTTCCCGATCACCGACCCGACGCTGCCGGCGAGGTTGGACACCTTCACCGGGTCTCCCTGCACCGGCGCGACAGCGTCGAGCAGGGTGTGCTCGTAGGCCAGCAGCGGGTCAGCGCTGGTGAGGCGTGCGAACGTCCAGTCAGTCGGAGCGTGCGGCGACGCCGGGGCCATCTCCGTGATCAGCAGGTGGCCACGGACGGACAGGTCGATCAGGGTGGCGGTCACGTCGATCGGGTCGACCCGCTCGTCAACGAGCGTGCCCACCGCGCCGGGGCGGACGCCGTCCAGCACCCGGAACTCGCTCTGGCCGGGCCCGATCGGGTGGAACTCGGCAACGGGGGTCGCCTCGAGACCGGCACCGGCGTCACCGCCGATGCGACGGCGAGCGGCCCACAGGGCGAGCGCACCGAGCACGAGCAGGCCGGCGGCGATCCCGAGCGGGAGCGGCTCGGCGGAGAACGCGCGATCCAGCGTCCACACCTCGCGCAGGTCCTGGTTCACGGCAACTGCTGTGGTGGGGAAGCGGATGATGGCGACCACCACGTCACCGGCGGCCCGCGCCTCGTCGTGGAAGATCGGGCTGCGCGCAGCGGCGGTGCCGCCGCCGTAGTAGGTGCAGGTGCCGGGCGTCTCCGGTGCGCCGGCAGCGCAGTCGACGGAGGTGAACAGGCCGGGCACGGCGACCTTCGCGTCGAAGACCGACACCGGCAGGCTCAGGCCCTGCAGCAGCGGCCACTGGACGGTTGTGGTGTCGCCGTCGGTGGCGATCGCCGCACCGTGCACGACGTAGCTCAGCTCCACCGGGTCGGTCGCCCGCGCACTGGGAATGCTCAGCGTCGTCGACCTCGGGCCGACGGTGCTCTTCACGTCGAGGGTCTTGCTGCCGGCCTTCGCCGTGATGTCGGTGATCTGGTAGCGGTACTCCATGTTGTCGCGGGTGCGCGTGACCGTGCTGAGGCGCTGCTCGATCGCGTCCGGGGCACCGCCGTCGAAGGTCATCGTCGCGGTCACGGCGAGACTGCCGTCGGCGTTGATGGTCGCTGCGACGACGTAGGTCTTCACCACATCGGCGGCCCGCGCTGTCGGTGCGAGCAGGGCCAGAAGGCCGAGGGCAAGGACGGCGATCGCCGCAAGCCGCTGACGACCGGTCACATTCGATGCCATTCCGGCTCCTGTTCGCTGGCGCAAAGGTCAGTGCACGCGCGCTACCCGGCCGTGGCCGAGCAGGCAGGACACACACTAGTGCCGCTGCGGCCGTGCGCCAGAGGGCTTTTCGAGGATTCCGGACCTGCGTTCTGCGCCGTGTCCGGGTACTGCCGCTGGGGGCCGGGTTGCAACTAGGCTGCCCGCGTGACGCAGCAGTGGGGGACGCAGGGCCAGCAACCCGGCCAGGGCGGTCAACAATGGGGGCAGCCGGGCTGGAACCGCCCGACGCAGGCATGGGGCGCGCCAGCGGCAGGACAGCCGCTCTATCCGCAGCCACAGGCGCCCGCCGGCTACCCGCCGGCGCAGGGGCCGTATCCGCAGGCCGCCGCGTACCCGCAGGCGCAGTTCGGCCAGCCCACCTACGGGCAGCCGGGTGGCTTCCCGCCGGCGAACCGTCCGCAGGTGCCGGGCGGCCCCAAACGCGGCAGCCCGATCCGCGCACTCCTGCTGGGGCTGGTCGTCGTGGTCGGCCTCGGCTTCTTCGCCATCTCCCTTGTGCAGTACCTCGGCGGCGGCAGCGATGGCCCGCTGGCCGGGCCCACGGCCGGACAGACGGTCGAACCGCAGGTCGCAGTACCGGAACCGGACTTCTCACCGCCCCCCGTCCCGCAGCCGGACACGTATGGCCAGGCCACCGAGTGGCTCACCGCCAACAAGATCTACGACCAGACGGCACCGATCCCCACCAATTGCGCCGTGCCCCAGATCGACATCACCACGGCGTCCGTGACGGAGCTCACCGACCACCTCAACGGACTGACCGCCTGCCTGTGGCGGGTGTGGTCGGGGCCGATGGAGTCGGCGGGCTTCCAGCTCCCCCGTCCGCCGGTGACGGTCTACACCGAGCCGATCACCACCGGCTGCGGCTCGCTGGATGACGTGAACGCCGTCTATTGCGCCGCTGACCAGCACATCTATTACGCCAAGCCGCTGTACAAGATCTTCCCCGCCGACCAGCAGAAGGCGCCGTTCGTCGTCGAGGCCGTGCTCGCCCATGAGTTCGGACACACGATCCAGGCCCGCTCGGGCATCCTGATCTCGTCGATGGCCTGGGAGCAGAAGGCGACCGGCGCTGCGGCCAAGGTGTTCTCCCGCCGCCTCGAGGTGCAGGCCGACTGCTTCTCCGGGATGTTCACGGTGGCCGTCGGCGGTTCGTCAGGGCTCAACAACGACAACCTCGCGAACCTGCAGGACGTCATGTACAACCTCGGCGACGACGTGCTCACCGGCAAGGCCAACTACGACGGCGACCACGGGCTGGGCAAGTCCCGCAAGAAGTGGTTCACCACCGGCCAGCAGAACTCCCAGATGGGCAAGTGCAACACCTACACCGCGCCGGAGAGCGCCGTCCGCTGAGCCCTGCTGGCCGGAATTGGGGGACGGTTCCTTTTCCCGCCACGCAGCCGGCCGTCGAGCGCCGCGTGGTGGAAAAGGGAACCGTCCCCTTGTCCGCCAACTTGCGGCGGGTCAGTCGTGGCTGATCAGGGCTGTCGCGATGGCGGCCAGGCCTTCGCCGCGGCCGGTGAGGCCGAGCCCGTCCGTCGTGGTCGCGGAGATGCTCACCGGCGCACCGACAGCCGCAGAGAGCACGGCTTCTGCTTCGCCCCTGCGCTCGGCCAGCCGTGGACGGTTGCCGATCACCTGGACGGCGACGTTGAGCACCCGGAACCCCGCGGCGTTGAGCAGTGCGACCGTCTCCGTGAGGAAGGCCGTGCCGCTGGCGCCCGCCCATTCGGGCCGGCTGGTACCGAAATTGCTACCGAGATCCCCGAGCCCTGCGGCCGAGAGCAGGGCGTCGCAGGCCGCGTGCGCAGCCACGTCCCCGTCCGAATGCCCGTGGAGCCCGGCCGGTTCGCCGGGGAACTCCAGGCCGGCCACCCACAGCGGGACACCGGTGGCGAAGGCGTGGGTGTCGGTGCCAATACCGACCCTGATGCTCATGCGTGACTCCTGACGATGGCCTCTGCGAACAGCAGGTCGAGTGGTTCGGTGACCTTGAGGGCCTCACGGTCACCGGTGACGAGGACGACGGGGTAGCCGAGAGCTTCGACGGCTGCCGCATCGTCGGTGACCTGGAGGCCCTGGTCGGCCACCAGTTGGTGCGCCCGCTCCAACACGTCACGGGAGAAACCCTGCGGGGTCTGGACGGCGCGGAGCCGGCTCCGGTCGACGGTAGCGGAACCGGTGGCCGTCACCTCACGAATCGTGTCCACCACCGGCAGCACCGGGATGGCGGCCACAGCGCCTCCGATCAGGGCCTCGATCACCCGTCGGACGACGTCCGCTGGCACGAGCGCCCGGGCAGCATCGTGTACCAGCACGTAGCGCGCACCAGCGAGGTCGGGATCGCCAGCGATCGCCGCCAGGCCGTTCAGCACGGAATCCTGCCGCTCCGCGCCACCGTGGACGCAGCGGGCAGGGATCGGTGAGCCGGCGACGACGCCGGCGAAGTCGTCATCCAGACCGGGGGCGATCACGATCACCGCCCGGTCCACACCGCCTGCGGCAAGGCCTTCAAGGCTGTGGCTGACCAGCGGGCGCCCGTCGAGCTCACGCAGGGCCTTGGGGATGTCGCCGCCGAGACGGGAACCAGAACCGGCCGCCACCACGAGGGCGACGACCGGTTCCATATGAAGAAGTGTGCCGTTGGCAGGCTCAGGAAGCGAGCACCTCGTCGAGGAGCACCTCGGCGCGGTCTTCCGCGACCTTCTCGGCGAGCGCGAGCTCGGAGACCAGGATCTGACGTGCCTTGGCGAGCATGCGCTTCTCGCCGGCGGACAGGCCGCGTTCCTTCTCGCGGCGCCACAGGTCGCGCACGACCTCTGCCACCTTGAGGACGTTGCCGGAATGCAGCTTCTCGAGGTTCGCCTTGTAGCGGCGTGACCAGTTGGTGGGCTCCTCAGCGTGGGGCGCCCTCAGGACAGTGAAAACCCGTTCGAGACCGTCCGCGTCCACGACGTCGCGAACACCGACGAGATCGAGGTTGCAGGCGGGAACTCGGACCACCAGATCGTTCTGGCCCACGATTCGCAGCACCAGATAGAGCTGATCCTCGCCTTTTATCTTTCGGGTTTCCAGAGCTTCGATGACTGCCGCACCATGATTGGGGTAGACCACCGTTTCACCGATTGTGAACGTCATAACAGCTTTGACCACCTTTCCCGACTGCCAAGTCTAGCACGATCCCACCGACATCCGGTACGTCTTACCTAGCCAGAGGCCCATTGGGGTCTTGACAGACAATCGGTTCTGTGCTTCTGACAAGGCCTGGGACCGGCGCCAGAATCACTCCTTGCCAGACCCATGTGCAAACAACTCAGGGCCCGCCGGGATTCCCGGCGGGCCCTGAGTCAGGCGCTGATCATGCGATCGCAGCGACCTCCTTCTTCGGCCACGCGGTCTTCATCGTGATCACCGCTGCTGCCGCGACAACAACCCCGGCGACAAGGCTGATCAGGAAGCCGAAGATGGCGAATGGCAAGGGCTGGAAGGCGAACAGGACGAAGATGCCGCCGTGCGGAGCCCGCAGGCCGACACCCAGCGCCATGCTGAGGGCACCGGTCACCGCGCCACCGACCATCATCGACGGGATCACGCGCAGCGGGTCACCTGCTGCGAACGGGATCGCGCCCTCGGAGATGAACGAAGCACCCAACAGCCAGGCCGCCGCGCCGTTCTCGCGTTCCACCTCTGTGAACAGCTTCTTGCGGACGACGGTGGCGAGCGCCATCGCCAGCGGAGGCACCATGCCTGCTGCCATGACGGCAGCCATCACGTTGAAGTTCGCAGCCGTCGCTGCAGACAGTCCGGCAGTTGCGAACAGGTAGGCGGCCTTGTTCACCGGACCACCGAGGTCGAAGCACATCATCAGGCCGAGGACGATTCCGAGCAGGACGACGGAGGTGCCCGACATGCTGGTCAGGCCGTCCTGCATCGCCTTTGTGAGGTTGGCCAGCGGCTGGCCGAGGAGGAAGTACATCAGGCCACCGACGATGGCCGTGACGACGAGCGGGATGATCACGACCGGCATCAGACCCGCCAGCCAGCGCTTCACCTTGAAGCCGGAGATCCACAGGGCGATCACGCCGGCGAGAAGGCCGGTGATCAGGCCGCCGATGAAGCCGGCGCCGAGGGTGACGGAAATCGCGCCGCCGACGAAGCCGGGAGCGATGCCCGGACGCCCGGCGAGGGCGTAGGCGATGTAGCCGGAAAGTGCCGGAACGAGGAAGCCGAAGGCTGCCCCTCCGATGGCGAAGAGCACAGCACCGAGGTAGTTGATCCCCGACCCCCAGCCGGCTGCGATCGCGAGGGCGCCGATCGACTTGCCGCCGGTGATGCCGGCCTGGCAGGCGTCAGCCGTCAGCCAGGTGAGCTGGGCGCAGGTGCGCGCCCCGTTGACACCCGGTGAGAGGGCGATGTCGAAGCCGCCGAACAGGAAGCCGAGGGCCAGCAGCAGACCACCGGCTGCGACGAACGGGATCATGTAGGAGACGCCGGTCATCAGGGCCTGCTGGACCCGCTTACCGACGCTCAGCTGCGAACCGCCGCCAGCGGAGGCCGCGCTGGCACCAGCCGTGCCCGCCACCTTCCGGGCGTTGGGGTTGTCGGCGGCTGCCAGGGCTTCCGCGACCATCTTGGTTGGCTCGTTGATGGCGCGTTTCACGCTGCCCTCGATGACGGGAAGGCCGGCGAAGCGCTCCCGCTCGCGCACCGGGACGTCGGCGGCGAAGATGGCGGCGTCGGCTCGGGCGATGTCGGCGGCGTCGAGCCACTCGATCTTGCCCGAACCCTGGGGCTCGACGATCAGCTCGATGCCGGCGGACTTGCCGGCCTGTTCGAGGCCGTCGGCGGCCATGAAGGTGTGCGCGATGCCGGTCGGGCAGGACGTGACCGCCACGATCAGCTTCTTCTTCGCCTCGCCGGCGATGGGCGCGACAGAGGCTGCGGCAGCGACGGGAGCAGCGGCAGGGGCCCTCTCCTCCGGCGCCGTTGCCTGGTTCACCAGGTCGACGATCTGCTGCGGGGTGGTGGCACTGCGCAGGCCTTCGAGGAACTCCGAGCGCATCAGCGACCGGGCCAGCATGGCCAGCAGGGTCAGGTGCGCGTCGTCGGAGCCCTCGGAGGCGGCGATCATGAACGCCAGGTCCGCCGGGCCGTCGGCCGCACCGAACTCGACCTTGGGGCTCAGCCGTGCGAAGGCGAGGGTGTTGGTGTGGACGGCTGCGGAGCGGCAGTGCGGAATGGCGATCCCGCCGCCGAGCCCGGTGACCGCCTTCTCCTCACGGGCGAGGGCGTCTGCGGCCAGACCGGCCGCATCGGCCCGTCCGGTCTTTCCGACGAGAGCTGCCATCGCGTTGATGACCTCCGTCTTGGTGCTGCCGAGGTCTGCGTCCAGCAGGACGAGCTCGGATGTGATGAGCGGTTCGGACAAGGTCGTTCCTTCTCTCTGGGTGGGCACAGTGGGCATGGTGGGCAGGGTCAGCCGACGTCAGTGACCATGACGGCGGAGGTATTGAGTTGTTCGGGACGCGGGAGCGCCGTCCCGGCAAGGGAGGCTGCGGCCGAGCCGTACGCGACGGCGAGCCGGAGCCGGTCCGGGGCACTCAGGTCCCGGGTGTGGGCCAGCACGTAGCCGGCCACGGAGGAGTCGCCAGCACCAACGGTGCTGCGCAGGGTGATCGGCGGCGGGGTGGCGTACCAGGCGCCGTCGGCGGTGACCAGCACGGCACCGGCGCCTCCGAGGGTGGCCATCACCGCACCCACTCCCCTTGCGACGAGCGTCCGGGCCGCCTCGACGCAGGCGCTCGGGTCACCGGCGGCTGCCGAGGCCTCGAGCAGTTCGGGGTCGGCCCCGGTGAGCTGGGCGAGTTCCTCGGAGTTGGGCTTCAGCAGGTCGGGGGCAGCGTCGGGGAACTGCGCTGCGAGGGCGAGGAGCGGGGCGTCGGAGGTGTCGACGGCGATCCGGCAACCCCAGGGACGCAGCGCCCGCACGAGGTCGGCGTACCAGCCGGCGGGCACCCCCGGGGGAAGTGATCCCGACAGCACCACCCAGTCGGCCCGCTCGGACTCGAGGACGAGCAGGTGGGCCAGCTTCTCGATCGAATCGGAGTCGAGGCTCGGCCCCGGCTCGTTGATCTTGGTCGTCGTCCCGTCCGGCTCGGTGAGGGTGAGATTGGTCCGGACACCCTCGGCGAGCGGCACCGTGCGGTAGGGGACGCGGAGCTCGTCAAGGCCGTGCAGGATCGGGTCGCTGAGGCCGGCGGGGAGGATGGCGCGCACCGGGTGGCCGGCGGCGTGCGCGACGCGGGCGACGTTGATGCCCTTGCCGCCCGGCTCGACGGTGACGGAGCTGACGCGGTGCACCTCGCCGCGGGCAAGGGGCCTGTCGAGGCTGGCGGTGCGGTCCAGCGAAGGATTGGCGGTGAGCGTGACGATCATGCGACTACTACCTCGATTCCCGCAGCGGTGAGTTCTGCCGTGTCGTGGGCGGAGATGCCGTCGTCGGTGATCAGGACGTCGACGGCGGAGAGGGGCGCGAAGGTGACCAGCAACTCGACGCCCACCTTGGAGCTGTCGGCGAGGACGACGACGCGACGGGCGGAGGCGACCATGGCTTCCTTCACCGCGGCCTCGTCCGGGTCGGGGGTGGAGAAGCCGTGACGGATCGTGACGCCGTTGGTGCCGATGAAAGCGACGTCGCAGCGCAGGCGTCCGAGGGCCGCGACGGTCTCGCCGCCCACCGTCGCCTGAGTGATGCCGCGGACGCGTCCGCCGAGCAGGTGCACCTGGGTGCCGGCGTTGCCCGCTGCAAGCTGTGCTGCGACCGGGACGGAGTTGGTGACCACCGTGCCCAGCGTCCCCGGCGGGACGGCGGCTGCGAGTCGCGCCACCGAGGTGCCGGAGTCGAACAGCACGGTCGATCCGGGATGGGGCAGGTACTTCAGCGCCGCCTGGGCGATGCGGGTCTTCTGCGCGACGAAAGTGGGCTCGCGGTCGGTGAGGGCTGTCTCGACGAGGGCAACGTTCTCCGCGACGACGGCGCCGCCGTGCACCCGGCGGAGGATGCCGCGCTTGTCGAGGGCGTCCAGGTCGCGGCGGATGGTCTCTGTGGTCACGTCGAACCGTGTCGCGAGGTCGGCGACCGACACCCGGTCGTACCGCAGCGCAAGATTCACGATCGTGCGGTGCCGCTCCTCTGCGTACATCTGGGACCCCTTCCGGGCAACATCGATGTTGATATGTATTGTTTTATCCTGTTTTGGGTGGGATTGCAACCCCTAGGCGAGATGAGATTGTGGGAACCTGTTGGGAAAGTTGCTTATGCGTTGCCTGCGGGCCCTCGGGCAGCGCGAAGCCCGGACGCGCACCAGCGCGCCCGGAGGCGGGATTCAGTGACCGCGGACCACATTGGGGACGGTTCCCACTCGGTCCAACAGGCGGCCTGGGTGGCCGGAGGGCTATTCCCCGTAGGTGGTCTTGTCGGAGAACAGGCCGGAGACGCTCTCGCCGCAGTTGATGCGGCGCACGGCCTCGGCGAACATCGGGGCGACCGAGATGACGTTCAGCCGGTCGAGCCCGACCGGTGCCGGGACGGTGTTGGTTGCAACAATCTCCGTGATGTCCGCCTGGGCGTTCAGGCGCTCGAGGGCCTTGCCCGAGAACAGCCCGTGCGTGCAGGCGACGGAGATGGACTTCACGCCGTACTTGCGGACGGTGTCGATGAGCTCGATGACCGAACCGGCGGTGGCGATCTCGTCGTCCAGCATGATCACGTCCTTGCCTGCGACGTCACCGACGATGGCGTCGATCACCACGGTGTCGTCGGCCAGCCGGCGCTTCGAGCCGGCGGCCATCGGCACGCCCAGCATGCGGGCGAAGTGGTTGGCGTCCTTGGCGTTGCCGAAGTCGGGTGAGACCACGACGGCATTGCTGAGGTCACGGTGGCGGTAGTGCTGGGCGATCACCGGGAGCGCGGTCAGGTGGTCGACCGGCATGGAGAAGAAGCCGTGCACCTGTTCCGCGTGCAGCGCCATGGTGAGCACCCGGTTGGCGCCGGCTGTGGCGATCAGGTCGGCAACGAGGCGTCCGCCGATGCTGATGCGGGGAGCGTCCTTCTTGTCGGAACGCGCGTAGGCGTAGTGCGGCATGACGACGGTGACATGGGCTGCGGAGGCACCGCGCGCAGCGTCCACCATCATCAGAAGCTCCATCAGGTTCTCCTGGGTCGGAGGCACGAGGGGCTGCACGATGTACACGTCGCGCTGCCGGCAGTTGGCCCGCAACTGCACCTGCAGGCAGTCGTTGGAGAAGCGCGAGAGCCGCGAGGCTGACAGCTCCACTCCGAGGATGCTGCACATCTCCTCGGCGAATTCCTTGTGGGCATGGCCGGAGAAGACGGTGATATCAGTCACAGGGGGAACCCTAACCGCCGCTCCCGCCCCGACCTGTCAGAATCTCATGCGCCCGGGGGCGGACGAGAGTCTGACAACTCGGTGGTAGCTCAGCCGTTGAACTTGTAGCCGAGCCCGCGGACGGTGACCAGCAGCACCGGATTGGCCGGGTCGGCCTCGAGCTTCGCCCGCAGGCGCTTGACGTGCACGTCGAGGGTCTTGGTGTCCCCCACGTAGTCGGCACCCCACACCCGGTCGATCAGCTGGCCGCGGGTCAGCACCCGTCCGGAGTTGCGCAGCAGCACCTCGAGCAGCTCGAACTCCTTCAGTGCAAGCTGCACCGGCGCACCCCTGACGGTGGTCTCGTGGCGCTCCACGTCCATGCGGACGTCGCTGGCCTCCACGACATCGGCTGCGAGCTCGATGTCGGTGCCGCGCCGCAGGACCGCCCGGATGCGGGCTACCAGCTCGCGGTGGCTGAACGGCTTGGTGACGTAGTCGTCGGCACCGAGCTCGAGTCCCACCACCTTGTCGATCTCGGTGTCGCGGGCGGTGACCATGATGATCGGCACCTGCCCACGGACGCGCAGCTGGCGGCAGACCTCCGTGCCGGAGAGTCCGGGCATCATCAGGTCGAGCAGCACGATGTCTGCGCCCTGTCGGTCATAAGCAGCGAGCCCGGCTGTGCCGTCGGCGGCCTCTGTGACCTCGAAGCCCTCCTTCTGCAGCAGGAAACCGAGGGTTTCGCGGTAGTTGGCTTCATCTTCGATGATCAGGACCCTGGTCATGCCGGGGCTCCTTCCTGGCTGCGTGGCAGCCTCAGGGTGAAGGTCGATCCCTGGCCGAGCTTGCTCCAGACGGTGACTTCGCCACCGTGGGCGTTGGCGACGTGCTTGACGATCGACAGGCCGAGGCCGGTGCCCCCGCTGGCGCGGCTGCGGTCGGTGTTGACCCGGTAGAACCGCTCGAAGACCCGGGCCTGGTCGGCCTTGCTGATGCCGATGCCGTTGTCGGAGACGCGGATCTCGACCATGTCGCCGACCCCGTGGCTGGTCACGGCGACGCGTGCCCCGGTCTCGGAGTAGGCGATGGCGTTCTGCACGAGGTTGGTGACGGCCGTCTCGAGCTCGTCGGTGTCGCCGACCACCCGCAGGCCCGGTTCAGCTGCGAGCGAGAGGCTGATCCCGCCGGCGTCGGCGATCTCCCGGCAGCGGGCCACCGACGACTCGAGGAGGCCGGTGACATCGACGTCGTGGGCGGCGAGCAGCGGGTCCTCGGCCTGCAGCCGGGACAACGCAATGATCTGCGAGACGAGCTCGTTGAGACGCCGGTTCTCCTTGGCAAGCTTGCCAAGGAAGGTGTGGACGGCTTCGGGGTCGTCGACCGCGGAGTCGGCAGCCTCCGCGAGGAGGCCGATCGCGCCGATCGGGGTCTTCAGCTCATGGGTGATGTTGGCGACGAAGTCGCGACGCGTCTCGCTGAAACGCAGGTCCGCCGAGCGGTCCTCGCCGATCACCACCACGGCGCCGTTGCTCAGGGGCACCACCCGCACGGCCAGCTGGACGGCTGGGCTCGCAGGCCCTGGCGGCAGCCGAAGGTCGCGCTCGGCCGCCCGCCCCTGCGTCCTCGCCTCTGCGACGAGTTCGACGACCTCCTTCGGACCCAGCGAGGTACCGCGTACGAGGCCGCAGTCCTTCGCGAAGGTCGAGCAGGCAAGGACGGCGTCGGAATCGGAGACGACCGCGACGGCTGCGTGTAGCGAGGCAAGGATCTCGGTGAGGTGTTGCCGCTCGACCACGCGTCCGGCGGAGCGGGACATCGCGCGGCGCACCCACACCCACACGGCGAGCGCTCCGAGCCCGGCACCCAACACCAGGCCCAGCAGGGCCGAAGCGATGGGCGTCATGCTCCGGATTCTAGGGGTCGCCCGTGTGACCGGATCACCTGTTGGGGCCCGGGCCGGGTGAACTTGGCCCAAGGTTCACCGACTGTTCACCTTTCGTTGGTGAGGAGGCGGGGTGCCAGGCCGGAGGGCGTCCTAACCTATGCAGGGGACAATTGCGCCGGAACACCGGCGACCCGGGACGGAAGAAGCAGATGCGCGACAGCTACCACGAGAGCCTGGATAGTGTGATCACGGACCTGGTGAGCATGAGTGAAGCCGTACAGGTCGCGGTGAACCTTGCCACCAAGTCGTTGCTTGAGGCCGACCTCGCCACAGCTGAGCAGGTGATCTCTGCCGACGCCCGGATCGACGAGTTGCACGACCGTCTCGAAGTCCGGTGCTTCTCGCTGCTGGCCCGACAGGCTCCCGTGGCAGGCGAGCTGCGCACGGTTGTCGCTGCGATGCGGATGATCGCAGACCTGGCCCGCATGGGCGACCTGGCTGCCCACGTCGCGAAGATCGCGCGACTGCGCTACCCCGAGCACGCCGTCCCCGAGGGACTCGTGCCGAACTTCACGCTGATGGCGCGGGTGGCCGAGGAGATGGTGCAGACGGCCGGACGCTCCCTGCGGGAACGCAACGCCCACGACGCAGCGCGGTTGGCCGACAGCGACGACGAGATGGACGAACTCCGCAAGAGCCAGTTCCGGGTCATGCTGAGCAAGGACTGGCCCTACTCGGTGGAGGCGGCGGTCGACGTTGCGTTGCTTGGTCGCTACTACGAACGCATCGCCGACCACGCTGTGATCATGGCTTCCCGCGTGATCTACGTGTTCACCGGCCTGCTGCCCGAAGGCGAGAACTGGCCCGTCGCCTGACGCGCCCCCAGGACACCGTCCCCAACCCCACAACAGCCAAGCTGTGACTCTTTCGCCGATGTCGGCGAATCAGTCACAGCTTGGCTGCTGAGTGGGGCAGGGCGGCGGCCTCGTCGGCTTCACCCTGACCGTCCCGGCCTCAGCAGCGGAACCCCCAACGACCCCAACAACGCACAAGCTGTGAGCTAGACGCCGTAGTCGGCGAAGAACTCACAGCTTGCGGGTGATGGGTGGTGCGAGTTACTTCTTGCCCTGGTTCTTCACGGCCTCGATGGCTGCCGCTGCGGCAGCGGGGTCGAGGTAGCGGCCGCCAGGAGTGACGGGACGGAGGTCGTCGTCCAGCTCGTAGACCAGCGGGATGCCGGTCGGGATGTTCAGCCCGGCGATGTCGGCGTCGCTGATGCCGTCGAGGTGCTTCACGAGCGCACGCAGGGAGTTGCCGTGGGCGACGACGATGGTCACCTTCCCGTCACGCAGGTCGGGGACGATCGAGTCGTACCAGTACGGAAGCATGCGGACGACGACGTCCTTCAGG
>Ga0302264_1000223_pt1 | contig 15008 bp, 8 predicted proteins | sample II_Fen_N3_4_FD_194563 | JGI IMG/M metagenome (GOLD analysis project Ga0302264, IMG submission 194563) | Peat permafrost microbial communities from Stordalen Mire near Abisko, Sweden - II_Fen_N3_4 | ecosystem: Environmental > Terrestrial > Soil > Wetlands > Permafrost | place: Sweden: Abisko... | reverse complement strand
TGGCAAAGGCGTCGCCGAGTTTTTGCAGCGCTTTGGGCGGCAGCTCTTCTACAAACAGTTCGACCAGGAGATTTTTTGTTGTCATGCTTGTTCGCTCCGGCCTTCAGGCGGCTTTCTTCTTCAAGGGAATCATCTGTTCAACCCATTCGCGCGGGGCCAGCGGGAAGCCCAGGCGCTCGCGGCTTTCGTAATAGCTCTGGGCGACAGCGCGGGCCAGGTTGCGGATGCGGCCCATGTAGGCGGCGCGCTCGGTCACGCTGATGGCGCCGCGTGCGTCGAGCAAATTAAAGCTGTGCGCGGCTTTCAAGACCTGCTCGTAAGCAGGCAAGGCAAGCTGCTGCTCAATCAGGTGCTTGGCCTGCTTTTCATGCGCGGTGAAGGCGGTGAACAGAAAATCGGCGTCGGAATGCTCGAAGTTGTACGTCGATTGCTCGACCTCGTTTTGCTTGTACACGTCGCCGTAGGTCAGGCCTTCGGTCCAGGTCAGGTTATAGACGTTGTCCACGCCTTGCAAATACATTGCCAGGCGCTCCAGACCGTAGGTGATTTCGCCGGTGGCCGGTTTGCAGTCGATGCCGCCGACTTGCTGGAAGTAGGTGAACTGCGTCACTTCCATGCCGTTGAGCCAGACTTCCCAGCCCAAGCCCCAGGCGCCCAGCGTTGGGTTTTCCCAGTCGTCTTCGACGAAGCGGATGTCGTTCTTTTTCAGATCGAAACCAAGGGCTTCGAGCGAGCCGAGGTACAGCTCCAGGATGTTGGCCGGAGCGGGTTTGAGCACCACTTGGTATTGGTAATAGTGCTGCAGGCGGTTCGGGTTTTCGCCATAGCGGCCATCTTTCGGGCGGCGGCTGGGTTGCACGTAAGCGGCTTTCCACGGCTCGGGGCCGAGGGCGCGCAAAAAGGTGGCGGTGTGCGACGTTCCGGCGCCGACTTCCATGTCGTAGGGCTGCAGCAGCGCGCAGCCCTGGTCGGCCCAGTAGGACTGCAGCTTCAGGATAATTTGCTGGAAAGTGAGCATAGGAATAGGTGGTGACTAAAGCGCGGCGCCGCTGGCAGGCCAGCACCAGAAAAACGCGACGCCGGACGGCGGCGTCGCAAAACCGCTCATTTTACGCGGCGCAGGGGCGGCGCCCGCCCGGCCTGGCGCGCTTCCTGATGCCGCACGGTCAGCGCCAGCCAAGCCACCAGCAGGCCCAGCGCCCACAGCGGCCACAGCCCCAGCCGCGACACCCACCAGGCGTAAGGTGTGATGCTGCTGCGGCCTTGCACCGCGCCAATCAGCACGCCCTGCGTGTGGCGTTCCAGCGACTGCGTGACCCGGCCCCGGTGGTCGATGATGACGGTCGCGCCGGTGTTGGTAGCTCGGATCATCGGACGGCCAAATTCGAGCGCGCGCATGCGCGAAATCTGCAGATGCTGGTCAATCGCCACGGTGTTGCCAAACCAGCCGATGTTGCTGACGTTGACGAAGATGGTCGGTGCCCGCGCCGGGTCAATAAAGCGCGCGCCCAGCTCCTCGCCAAACAGGTCTTCGTAGCAGATGTTCGGCGCCAGCCGCTGGCCCTGCCAGTCGAAAGAAGGCTGGCCGATGGCGCCCCGGTTGAAGTCGCCCAGAGGGATGTGCATCAGGTTGGTGAACCAGCGAAACCCCGTCGGAATGAACTCGCCAAAGGGCACAAGGTGGTGCTTGTCGTAGCGGTAAGGCTCGGGCGCTGGAGGCGCTGGCGGCGATGGCGCGGCTGGCTGAGCGGACATGGCGGCGTCCAGAGCGTCTGCAGTGGCCTTGACTTTGGTGGCGGGCAGCGCGGCAGGCTTGAGGCCGATCACCGAGTTTGAATAACCAGCCTCGTAACTGCCCAGCGGCAGGCCAATCAGGGCGGCCTGCGCTCCGGTGGCAAAACGGGCCTGCAGCGCCTCCAGATAGCCGCTAGGTAACTGCTGCGGCAGCAGCGGCAGGGCGGTTTCGGGTGCGACCACCAGTGCGGTTTTAGCGTCGAGCAGTTGCTCGCCATACCAGCGCAGCGCCGTGGTCACGCCAGTCTGGTCCTGAAATTTCTCGTCCTGGGGAATATTGCCTTGCAGCAGCGTCACCGTCAGCGGGGCAGCCAGCGCCGGATCCGCCTCGGCGGTAACGCTCTGCGGCAGCCAAGCCAGCACCAGCAAAACGCCGCCCAGCACAGCCAGCCAGCGGGTGGCGGGCGCCAGCAGCAAAAAAGCCGCCCAAGCCGCGATAAAGGCGGCGAGAAAGCTCAGGCCATGTACGCCGATCCAAGCCGCCAGCGGCCTGGCCCAGCCATCGACATGGGCGTAGCCGCCCTCGCCCCACGGAAAGCCGGTGAAGAGCTGAACCCGCGCCAGCTCGGCCAGCAGCCACAGCGCCGCAAACACCAGTGCGCGCGGCGCCGCTCGGGCGGGCGCCAGCAGCGCAAACAGCCCGCAGACCACGGCGTAATACAGACTCAGAAAGGCCGCCAGCAGCAGCACGGCCAATGCCGCCAGCGGCGCGGCCAAATCGCCATAGCGGTGCATGGAAATAAACATCCACCAGAAAGTGGCGCACAGCATGGCAGTAGCAAACAGCCCACCCAGCCAAGCACCGCGCTGCCACGAGCGGGCACCGTCAAGCTGACCGGCCAACAGGCCCAGCGCCAACAACTGCAGCCAGCCCAGCGGCTGGCCCTGCGCCAGCCCCAGCCCAGCGCCGAAGGCGAAAGGCCAGGCCATGCTGGCCGCATGGGCCACGCCAGCGAGCAGCACAATCGCCAGTTGAAACAGGCCCAGCCCCGAGCGCCACGCTGGCACAGAACGGGGCGGCTTGAACCGGGACCAGGGGACGGGCGAAGAAGCCTTCATGCCGCTGCAGGCGACACCTTGAACCAACGCACCGCCCCGCCTTTGGTGTGCAGCACGGTGAACTGCAGCCCGGCCAGCACATGATGCTCGCCGCGCTTGGGCACATGGCCGATTTCATGGGCGACCAGGCCGCCAATGGTTTCAAAATCGGTTTCCGGCAGCATCACCTTGAAAGCCTCATTGACCCGCTCAATGGCGGTGTCGCCGCTAACGCGGTAAGTGTGGTCGCTGAGACCAAAAATATCGCCCTCGTCCTCGACGATATCGAACTCGTCCTCAATCTCGCCGACGATCTGTTCGAGCACGTCTTCAATCGTGATCAGGCCGGCCATGCGGCCAAACTCGTCAATGACGATGGCCAGGTGGTTGTGGTTGTCGCGGAAATCGCGCAGCAACTGGTTCAGCCCCTTGCTTTCGGGCACGAACACCGCCGGGCGCAGCAGCGCCTTGATATTGAGCTCGGGCGCACGCTGCAGCTTGAGCAAATCCTTGGCCATCAAGATGCCCAAGATGTTTTCCTTGTTGCCCTCATAGACCGGAAAACGCGAGTGCGCCGTGTCGATGATCAGGTGAATCAGCTCGTCAAACGGCGCGTCGATGTTGATCAAGTCCATGCGCGGCGCGGCCACCATGACATCGCCCGCAGTCATGTCGGCCATGCGGATCACGCCTTCGAGCATCTCGCGGCTTTGTTGGCCGATAACATCGTTGTCCTGGGCCTCTTGCAGGGTTTCGATCAACTCGTCTCTGGAGTCGGGGCCAGGATGGAGCATTTCGGCGAGCTTTTGTAAAAAGCCGCGCTTGTCTTCCGGTTTGGAAGATCGACGGGAAGGAACGTCGGACACATCAGAGCCGGTAGTGAAGAAGCTGCCTAGGATAGCGGAAATTTGGCCACCCCCGCATGGCAGGCCGGGCCAGGGCCGCAAAAGGCTGCGAAAACAGCGTTGGCGCCATCCGCGAAGGTCGCTGAAGCTATTGAGGCGCGTTGTTGTCGCCACCCTGCGCGCCGCGCCGCATGTCTTGCAGCCGGGCCAGAAAATGGCGGAACTTTCGGGCCTGCAGCTTGAGGCGGTAATTGGTCTGGGCCATCTTCTCTTGGAACAGCTCGCTCATGTGCGAGTCCAGATCAGCAGACGCCAGCTTCAGGTGGGCCTCACTCTCGGAGCCGTCGCGCTCGACGGTGGCGCCCGCCTTGCGGGCTAGGCTGAGCATGGCGGTGTTTTCGCTCAGGGCATGGATGAACATCATTTCCACGCCTTCGTTGCGCGCATGAATCGCGGCGCGCTCGAACAGGCGCGCACCATAGCCCCGACCGCGCACATGGGCCTGCACCGAGACGCCAAATTCGGCGCAGCTTTTAAGCTCAGGGTCGGTAGAAAACGCCAAATGCGCCATGCCAATGAGCTCTAAGCGGCGGTTATAAATGCCGAAAATTTCGTCCCGCTCAAAATTCAATCCGTCCACATAACGCCGGATCTGCTCATCGCTGGCCGCATAACCAAAGCGCAGATACCGGTCTTGCGGCCCCAGGGCCAGCAAATGCGCGGCGATTCGCTGGCTGTGCGCAGGGCCCAGCGAGCGGATCGGGACCATGACCGAAGAGGCGCGATGCGCTTTCGGCGCACGGGGCGCTGGCGCTTTGGCGTGCGAATGGAAAAATTCCGTGCTCGCATCAAAAGATGCTTTTAAAAATGTTCCGGGATTAAGCATGAATCGAATGTAAGGGTTTTTCCTAGATGGCCCTCTCTACACCTTGAACGCCCTTTAAATACACCTTGAAGGTTCTTTAAATGTTGCAGCACCACAACGTAGCCTGCTTGATGCGCTGCCACAGCAGCCCTTGCGAAGTGGCGTCACCCCCCCGCCGCCGGGGCAGCAAACACGGGCGAAGGTTTTCCCCAGTCGCTCAGAGCCTGACAAGTTTTGTCGGAAAACCCGACAATGCGGCTCACCTGGGCGGCAGCATCGACCGGCCATTGGCCTTCCAGGCAGGATTGCTCCAGCCGACCACAAGACTCACTCAGCGCCTGCGCGCCGACATTGGATGCAGCCCCCTTGAGCGCATGGGCGGCCCGCGAGAGTGCGGCGCTGTCGCAGGCATTCAAAGCCGTGTGGATGTCGTTGATGCGCAGGGGAGACTCGCTGGTAAACAGCCCGATGACCTCCCGCGTCATGCTCAAATCGTCGTCATCAAACTCGCGGAACTGCTCCAGTCGGCTCCAGTCCAGCAACACCTGAACGGGCTGGCGCCCCACAGAACCTGACGGCAAGGGCAATGCGGCAAAGTCCGATTCGGTCAGCGCGACAGCATGCTGGGGTTCTGGATGGCGCGCATGGCGGGCCAATGCCCCAGACAGCGCCGCCATCTGCAGCGGCTTGGACAAGAATTCCACCATCCCAGCGACAAAGCAGCGCCTGCGGTCCTCTTCGAGCACTGAAGCGGTCAGGGCGATCACGGGCGGAGCAGCCGCGCCATGACTGGCCAGTATCTGGCAGGAAGCAGTGCAGCCATCCATCACCGGCATATCGAGGTCCATCAGGACGGCGGCATAGGGGCGCGGTGTCTGGCCTGAGCCGATGCGCAGCGAGGCAGCCACGCGCTCGACCGCTTCGTGGCCGTTGACAGCGGTGGCCGTCTCGTAGCCAAGCCTGGCCAGCATGGCCAGCGCAACCTTGAGATTGATGGCGTTGTCATCGACCACCAGAATCAGCTGGTTTCTGGGAGCGCCAGACTTGGATTTTTCGTCCGCTGCGACGGGTGTCCCGGTTGGGCTGACCGGGTGCGGCGAAACGCACACCGAGGCCTCGGGCGGGACGGCGTAGCCCAGTCTGGCCGTGAACCAGAAAGTCGAACCTTGGCCATGTACCGATTCCAAGCCCACACTGCCGCCCATCAGCTCGGCCAACCGCTTGCAGATGGCCAACCCCAACCCGCTGCCACCATATTTACGAGTGGTTCCGGCATCGACCTGGACAAAGGATTCAAACAGGGTGGCTTGGCGGTCAGCAGGAATGCCAATACCGCTGTCCCTGACTCGGAACTCCAGCAGCGCACCCTGCTCCGGCGTGAAGCCTTCACGCACATGAGCCGAGACCATCACCTGACCCTGCTCAGTAAACTTGACGGCATTGTTTACCAAGTTGAGCAGCACCTGACGCAGACGGATGCCATCGCCGCAGACCCAGCCGGGCAACTCTTCGCCCATGTCCACCAGCAGTTCCAGGCCTTTTTCGCGAGCGCGGGGCGCATTCATGTCACAGACTTCCTGAATCGCAACCCGCAGATCCAGCACTTCGTGTTCAAGTTTGAGACTGCCCGATTCAATTTTTGAAAAATCAAGGATGTCGCTGATGACGCCCAGCAACTGGTCGCTAGAAATGCGCACAGTGTTGACATAGTCGCGCTGCTCTCTATCCAGAGACGTCTCTGCCAGCAAGGTTGCCATGCCCACCACGCCGTTCAGCGGCGTGCGTATTTCGTGGCTCATCGCAGCCAGAAAGGCAGCTTTGGCGCGCACTGAACTCAGCGCCTCTTCGCGTGAAGCATTCAATTCGGCTGTACGTTCAGCAACGCGGATTTCTAGGCTTTCATTGGTTTGACGTAGCGCCAAGGCATGGGCCTTGATAGCCGCCTGATTACGCTGCAACTCCTCGGCACTGTCGTGCAAGGCCAGGGAAAGCTGCCGAACTTCGGCGATGTGAGCCTTGTGCTGCACTGGTGGAACCTTGCCTCTGGCCAGTTGCGCCGCCGCTGCACTGAGCAACTGGAAACGGCGGCTCAACTGATACGCCACGCCAATAGCCAGCACGGCACCCAACACCAACGTCAAACCAGTCACTGCCAAGGTTTTTTGCAGGGCCGCTTGCAGGTCTTGTGTGAAATCGCTCTCCGGGGCCACCACCACCAGACTCCAGCGCACGCCCCAGGTTTCCCCGAAAGGCTTGAGCGCCACCATCAAAGTCTCGTCGTGCGCTGCAGAAATTCGGTGCAAAAAAGATTCGCGCTGCACACTGGACTCTCTGGTTTTTCCGAGACTAGGAGCCACATCGGCATAGGCGCTGCGAATGAGGGGACTGTGGCTCTTATCCGGCGTATGCCGTTGCTGCCGATGATCGGCCTCGGAAAAAAGCGCATCGCCCGTTGAACTTGCCAGCAAAAAGCCTTTTTCATCCAGTAGAAAAACCGCGCCATGCGGGCTGATCCGCATGCCTTGGAGCATCTGCCCCAGATGCTTCAGAGGAAGGTCAACGGCAAAAACGCCCAAGGCCGTACCATCCACCGCATAAACCGGCTGTGCCAGCGTAAGCTGCAACTGATTGCCAAAAACCTGTACGGGCGTAAAGGCCCGTCCCTTGTTCGTCATGGCCGTGCGATACCAGACCTCGCTTCGGGGCTCATAATCGCCCGGCTCCAGAGGCAGGGGAACGCGGCGGTCTCCGGGATAGCTGGCGGAAAAAAGTCGCCCTTCCTGAATGTCAGGCTTGCGCTCACTCACCCACAAAAGGCGGCCCCCCTCTTGCGCAAGTGCTTCAACCGCTAAAAATTCACCATCGTAGGTGCCTAAATACATCTTCGGCACATCCGGCATGATGCTGGTCATGACAAAGGCGCTTTGCTCGAAAAGCTCCGGCTTCTGGATCAGCAGGCGAGCACGCGCGGCGGCGTCCTCGGTGGGACGCTGCTGGATCAGACCATTGAGCAGCTCATGGACTTGCATGAGATGGTTTTCGGTATCGGTTTTGACCCGCTGAGCCACGTTTTCGATAATGGTCTCAGACAGCATCTGCACACTTTGCAGATTACTTTTGTACAAAAACCAGCCCACCGTTGCGGCAGGCAGCACGGAAAACAGGAGCAGGCTGATCATCAGCACCGTGCGCAGCGTCCAGGTCGGCCGATGCATGCACCAACCTGAGCTGACTGCCGAGCGAACGCGCTTCATGCCAAGCCCAGAATTTCCAAGGTATCAACGGGCTGGCTGCGGCCCGAAATCTGGATCAAAGCGCGCTGGCCGGTGCGTACCGCGCCTGTCACCAAGCGGACCATCTGGGCACTGGCAACAATCGTCCCGCGCAGAGCAGGCTTACCATGAAACAGCTTTAAAGCCACCGCAACAGTATCGCCCACGGGCGTGGTCTGGCCCGTGTTGTTGATTAACCCGTCCAGACTGGCAAAAGCCACCGGGCCGCTGTGCAGTGCCACATTCAGCGAAAAAACCGGCAGGTCGCGTCCAGGGAAATGCTGGCGCACATAGTCATCAATACGCTGGGAAGCACTGGTCAGTCCCAAGGCCGCACGGATGGCCCGCAAGCCATGATTCACCGATACAGTATCTGCCGCATCCACGAACACGCACAGCATGCCATCACCGACAAACTGCATGTGGTGCGCGCCAAACAGATAGACGGTATCTCCGACGCTGCTGTAAAGCTGGCGCACGATATGACTGAGTTCTGTGTTGCTCAGCTTGCTCATCCACACGCCGTAATCCTGTATGTCGGCAAACAGCACGGTGGCACTAGAAAAATTTTGATTCTCCTGCAGCACACCCACTTCAGGCCATTGCTCGCTGAGCGCCTGGAGCATGCGAGCCTCATAGAGCTCGCCGATTTTGTGGCGCTGCTCTTCCAGCGCGACCTCGACTGCTTTGTCAACAATCTGGGCTCGCACAGCATCGGCCAGAATGCGCTTGTTTAGCTGGGCACTAACCGCCTCACGCAACTCCTGCGGGGCAAAAGGCTTGGTCAGGTAGTCATCAGCGCCGGTGGTCATGCCCTGGCGCATGTAACTGCGATCTTGCAGCGAAGTCAGCAGGATCATCGCCGTACTGGCCAGCGCTGCGTCATTGCGGACCTGATCAAGCACCTCGAAACCGTCGAGGAATGGCATCTGAACATCGCTAACAACCAGTTCGGGCTTGAACTCACGAATGAGCGCCAAGCCCTTGGTGCCGTCTTCCGCTACCATGACCTGATAGCCCTCTTTCTTCAAGACCTGAGCGACCAACAGCCGAGTCCCAGCATCATCATCAATCACCACGATCAAGGGCATAAGAGAGGCTCACTGTTTTATAAGCTGATGAGAACAATTTCAAGCCTGAAGTAAGCAATAGCTCAATCAAACCATCCACGCTCTGTGTTGCCCGTCGCAAAGACTCCAACTTGGCCACCAACAAGCCAGCTAGGAAATCACTATAAACGAATAGAAAACTCAAGGAGTCTAACCCAAGGCCTATTTTTATTTTAACGCGTCACCGAATGGCAATCGCCAAGTGGATTTTGACGCGACAACGAAAAAACCCCCGATTGAGAATTCAACCGGGGGTTTATCTTGGCGATAGAAGCCTGACGATGACCTACTTTCACACGGGAATCCGCACTATCATTGGCGCAGAGCCGTTTCACTGTCCTGTTCGGGATGGGAAGGAGTGGTACCAGCTCGCTATGGTCATCAGGCGTAACTTGTTGACCTGCTGTTCGGATGTTGAACAGCAGGTCGAATTCATAGAGCAAATCAGCTTTAATTTAGATTATCGCACAGTCTTTGTGGACTGTGCTATTTTGAATGCGTCAGTCTTGGCATAACAGCCTTGAAGTCTGTAGAGACTGTCAAAGTTATAGGGTCAAGCCTCACGAGCAATTAGTACTGGTTAGCTTAACGCATTACTGCGCTTCCACACCCAGCCTATCAACGTCCTGGTCTTGAACGACTCTTTAGGGGGGTCAAGCCCCCGGCAGATCTAATCTTGAAACGAGTTTCCCGCTTAGATGCTTTCAGCGGTTATCTCTTCCGAACTTAGCTACCCGGCAATGCCACTGGCGTGACAACCGGTACACCAGAGGTTCGTCCACTCCGGTCCTCTCGTACTAGGAGCAGGCTTCCTCAAATCTGCAGCGCCCACGGAAGATAGGGACCAAACTGTCTCACGACGTTTTAAACCCAGCTCACGTACCTCTTTAAATGGCGAACAGCCATACCCTTGGGACCGGCTACAGCCCCAGGATGAGATGAGCCGACATCGAGGTGCCAAACACCGCCGTCGATATGAACTCTTGGGCGGTATCAGCCTGTTATCCCCAGAGTACCTTTTATCCGTTGAGCGATGGCCCTTCCATACAGAACCACCGGATCACTATGTCCTGCTTTCGCATCTGCTCGACTTGTCAGTCTCGCAGTTAAGCACGCTTATGCCATTGCACTATCGTCACGATGTCCGACCGTAACTAGCGTACCTTCGAACTCCTCCGTTACACTTTGGGAGGAGACCGCCCCAGTCAAACTGCCTACCATGCACTGTCCCCGATCCAGATAATGGACCTAGGTTAGAACCTCAAACACACCAGGGTGGTATTTCAACGTTGGCTCCACGCAAACTAGCGTTCACGCTTCAAAGCCTCCCACCTATCCTACACAGGTCTGTTCAAAATCCAATACAAAGCTACAGTAAAGGTTCATGGGGTCTTTCCGTCTTTCCGCGGGGAGATTGCATCATCACAAACATTTCAACTTCGCTGAGTCTCGGGAGGAGACAGTGTGGCCATCATTACGCCATTCGTGCAGGTCGGAACTTACCCGACAAGGAATTTCGCTACCTTAGGACCGTTATAGTTACGGCCGCCGTTTACTGGGACTTCAATCAAGAGCTTGCACCCCATCATTTAATCTTCCAGCACCGGGCAGGCGTCACACCCTATACGTCGACTTTCGTCTTAGCAGAGTGCTGTGTTTTTAATAAACAGTTGCAGCCACCGATTTTTTGCAGCCTCGTTTAGCTCCCCAAGTAAATGGTTCACTGACTAAAGGCACACCTTCTTCCGAAGTTACGGTGTCAATTTGCCGAGTTCCTTCTCCCGAGTTCTCTCAAGCGCCTTAGAATACTCATCTCGCGCACCAGTGTCGGTTTGCGGTACGGTCGTGTGTAGCTGAAGCTTAGTGGCTTTTCCTGGAAGCAGGGTATCACTCACTTCGAGTGCAAGCACTCTCGTTATCACCCCTCATCTAAGCCCGGCGGATTTGCCTACCGGGCACGACTACAGGCTTGAACCAACATATCCAACAGTTGGCTGAGCTAACCTTCTCCGTCCCCACATCGCACTACACATCGGTACAGGAATATTGACCTGTTTCCCATCAGCTACGCATCTCTGCCTCGCCTTAGGGGCCGACTCACTCTACGCCGATGAACGTTGCGTAGAAAACCTTGCGCTTACGGCGAGGGGGCTTTTCACCCCCTTTAACGCTACTCATGTCAGCATTCGCACTTCTGATACCTCCAGCAGGGTTTACACCGCCACCTTCACAGGCTTACAGAACGCTCTCCTACCACGTGCAATAAATTGCACATCCGCAGCTTCGGTAACTGGCTTAGCCCCGTTACATCTTCCGCGCAGGACGACTCGATCAGTGAGCTATTACGCTTTCTTTAAATGATGGCTGCTTCTAAGCCAACATCCTGACTGTTATAGCCTTCCCACTTCGTTTCCCACTTAGCCAATTTTAGGGACCTTAGCTGGCGGTCTGGGTTGTTTCCCTCTTGAGTCCGGACGTTAGCACCCGGTGCTCTGTCTCCCAAGCTGTACTCATCGGTATTCGGAGTTTGCCTTGGTTTGGTAAGTCGCCATGACCCCCTAGCCAAAACAGTGCTCTACCCCCGATGGTAATACTTGAGGCACTACCTAAATAGTTTTCGGAGAGAACCAGCTATTTCCAAGTTTGTTTAGCCTTTCACCCCTATCCACAGCTCATCCCCTAGTTTTGCAACACTAGTGGGTTCGGACCTCCAGTGCATGTTACTGCACCTTCATCCTGGCCATGGATAGCTCACTTGGTTTCGGGTCTACACCCAGCGACTGATCGCCCTATTCGGACTCGATTTCTCTACGGCTTCCCTATTCGGTTAACCTTGCCACTGAATGTAAGTCGCTGACCCATTATACAAAAGGTACGCAGTCACCCCTTGCGAGGCTCCTACTTTTTGTAAGCACACGGTTTCAGGATCTATTTCACTCCCCTCCCGGGGTTCTTTTCGCCTTTCCCTCACGGTACTAGTTCACTATCGGTCAATGATGAGTATTTAGCCTTGGAGGATGGTCCCCCCATATTCAGACAGGATTTCTCGTGTCCCGCCCTACTTTTCGCAAGCTTAGTACTACGGGTCTCTTTTTGCATACGGGGCTATCACCCGCTATGGCCAGCCTTTCCATGCTGTTCTGCTAAGAGTCCCGCTATCACTTGCAGGCTTTTCCGATTTCGCTCGCCACTACTTTCGGAATCTCGGTTGATGTCTTTTCCTCGAGCTACTGAGATGTTTCAGTTCACCCGGTTCGCCTCGCACACCTATGTATTCAGTGTGCGATACCTTTCGGTGGGTTTCCCCATTCAGAAATCTCCGGATCAAAGCTAATTTGCCAGCTCCCCGAAGCTTATCGCAGGCTATCACGTCTTTCGTCGCCTATCATTGCCAAGGCATCCACCATGTGCTCTTATTCACTTGACCCTATAACTTTGATTTCTCAAAATTATTTTCAAGGAATGATTGTCAGGTCTTTCACCTGACGCGTTATGCCGTATCTTCCAATTATCGATTTGACTCGAAATTAAAAGTTTCTTTTGACGCAATCAAAAAATCTCTAAATTGTTGCTGGTGGCACGGTCTGCACTAAACCTTTACGAATGTGCAGTTTCCACCAGCAACGCTGATTTAACTCTATGAATTTTTAAAGAACAGCCAATAATTAATTGAAATGAATCAATTAACACAAAGCACTCTCAAAGAGAGTACTTTGCATTAATAAATTTTTTGTACCGGACTTCTTTTTTCCGGTGACATGGATAAGTGGTGGAGGATGACGGGATCGAACCGACGACCCCCTGCTTGCAAAGCAGGTGCTCTCCCAGCTGAGCTAATCCCCCAGGATTCAAATACTCTTCAAGCCTGACTTGGTGGGTCTGGTTGGGCTCGAACCAACGACCCCTGCGTTATCAACACAGTGCTCTAACCAGCTGAGCTACAGACCCGTCGAATTCACTGAAGAATTTTGAAGGCAGCACCAATTGGGTTGATGACTAAATGCTGTTGTTTTCAACAACAGCCGATAAGAATGGGCGTAAGAATAAGCAATTGCTTCATTTCCAGAAAGGAGGTGATCCAGCCGCACCTTCCGATACGGCTACCTTGTTACGACTTCACCCCAGTCACGAACCCTGCCGTGGTAATCGCCCTCCTTGCGGTTAGGCTAACTACTTCTGGCAGAACCCGCTCCCATGGTGTGACGGGCGGTGTGTACAAGACCCGGGAACGTATTCACCGTGACATTCTGATCCACGATTACTAGCGATTCCGACTTCACGCAGTCGAGTTGCAGACTGCGATCCGGACTACGAATGGCTTTATGGGATTGGCTCCCCCTCGCGGGTTGGCGACCCTTTGTACCATCCATTGTATGACGTGTGTAGCCCTACCTATAAGGGCCATGAGGACTTGACGTCATCCCCACCTTCCTCCGGTTTGTCACCGGCAGTCTCATTAGAGTGCCCAACTGAATGTAGCAACTAATGACAAGGGTTGCGCTCGTTGCGGGACTTAACCCAACATCTCACGACACGAGCTGACGACAGCCATGCAGCACCTGTGTTACGGTTCTCTTTCGAGCACCAAGCCATCTCTGGCGAGTTCCGTACATGTCAAAGGTAGGTAAGGTTTTTCGCGTTGCATCGAATTAAACCACATCATCCACCGCTTGTGCGGGTCCCCGTCAATTCCTTTGAGTTTCAACCTTGCGGCCGTACTCCCCAGGCGGTCAACTTCACGCGTTAGCTTCGTTACTGAGTACTAATGCACCCAACAACCAGTTGACATCGTTTAGGGCGTGGACTACCAGGGTATCTAATCCTGTTTGCTCCCCACGCTTTCGTGCATGAGCGTCAGTACAGGTCCAGGGGATTGCCTTCGCCATCGGTGTTCCTCCGCATATCTACGCATTTCACTGCTACACGCGGAATTCCATCCCCCTCTACCGTACTCTAGCTGTGCAGTCACAGATGCAATTCCCAGGTTGAGCCCGGGGATTTCACAACTGTCTTACACAACCGCCTGCGCACGCTTTACGCCCAGTAATTCCGATTAACGCTCGCACCCTACGTATTACCGCGGCTGCTGGCACGTAGTTAGCCGGTGCTTATTCTTACGGTACCGTCATGGGCCTGCCGTATTAGGGCTGGCCTTTTCGTTCCGTACAAAAGCAGTTTACAACCCGAAGGCCTTCTTCCTGCACGCGGCATTGCTGGATCAGGCTTTCGCCCATTGTCCAAAATTCCCCACTGCTGCCTCCCGTAGGAGTCTGGGCCGTGTCTCAGTCCCAGTGTGGCTGGTCGTTCTCTCAAACCAGCTACAGATCGTCGGCTTGGTGAGCTTTTACCTCACCAACAACCTAATCTGATATCAGCCGCTCCAATCGCGCGAGGCCCGAAGGTCCCCCGCTTTCATCCTTAGATCGTATGCGGTATTAGCGTAAATTTCTCTACGTTATCCCCCACGACTGGGCACGTTCCGATATATTACTCACCCGTTCGCCACTCGTCGGCTTAACCCGTTACCGTTCGACTTGCATGTGTAAGGCATGCCGCCAGCGTTCAATCTGAGCCAGGATCAAACTCTATAGTTTAATCACTGCAATAATTTTCAACTCCGCGCATTCTGAATAAACAAAACACGCGAAGAAAACTCATAAAAACGGAATTGAAGTGAACTTCACTTCTATCTCTATGAGCGTTTAAGGTCCAGAAGACCTGGTCACAAGTGACCTGGCAACTGCCCTTCAAACGCCCATACTTATCGGCTGTAAATTTTTAATGATCCTGACTTGAACAAAAAAGCTTTTGCCATTTTGCCTGCAGTCGTTAGCTGTAATCAGCTGAGCTTCAAATTATATACCGGTTTTTGATGCCGGGTCAAATTTATTTTGAAGTTTTTTGCTTTCCAACTGCCTGTTTCATCAGCAGAGCCGCGTATCTTAGCACCATTCTTTCTTCGTGGCGAAAACTTTTTTCCTGATTAGCCCCCAAGTTCAGTAGGCCTACCGCAAGGTCGTCTGAATTAGCGCATCATGCAGTCCTTATCTGCAGACAAGGGATATGCCATGTCGATCAACCATGT
>Ga0302264_1000221_pt1 | contig 15043 bp, 13 predicted proteins | sample II_Fen_N3_4_FD_194563 | JGI IMG/M metagenome (GOLD analysis project Ga0302264, IMG submission 194563) | Peat permafrost microbial communities from Stordalen Mire near Abisko, Sweden - II_Fen_N3_4 | ecosystem: Environmental > Terrestrial > Soil > Wetlands > Permafrost | place: Sweden: Abisko... | reverse complement strand
CACGCGGGTCGTTGGCCGTGTCGTCAACGAGCTGCGGCACCCGGAACCGCGCCACCCAGCCCGTCATCCCCTCGCCCACGGCGACGGTCAGGTCTTCGACGGTCTCGTCGGAGTACACCGCCCCGTGACCGAGCATTGCCACGGGCACGAGGTCCGCGTCCCGGACCCGGTAGACGCGCACGTTCTCGTAGTCGATCAGCTGGCGGAGCTCCGTGGCGATCGCGTGGCCGATTGCGCCGACGTCCCTGAGCCCCGAGAGACGCCCGCCGAGGCGCTGGATCGACTGGAGCTGGGCGGCCCAGGCCGCCATCCGGCCGAAGGTGCGGGCCGAGCGCACAGCGATTGCCGCATCGCCCGCGAGGGCCTCCGCCGCGTCGATGTCCGCCTCGCGCCAGCGGTACGCCTGGTCGTGCGCCAGGTAGAGCATCCCGAGCAGGTCGTGGCCGTCCACCAGCGGCGCCACGACCAGCGTCTCCACACCTTCCTGGATGCCGGCGGCACGGATCGGGCTGCCGGTCCGCGCCGCGTCGGCTCCCAGCAGGACCACCGGCCGGCGGAGGGGGATGTCACGCTGTCCGACGCGAGCCTCCTCGATGCTTCGCGCCAGCTCCATGAACTGGCTGGAGAACCCGATGCCGGCCGGCGACGAGATGCGGTCCTCGGTGTCGCGGAGGATCACGGCGACGCGGTCCGCGCCGAACAGGACCCGGGCATGGTCGCTGAGATCCCGCACGACGTCACCCACGTCGAGCCTGGAGGCGAGGTCGGTGGCGATGCGCCGCAGCGCCTCCGACCGGCGGAGGCGCATGGACGCCTGCTCGGTCGTGGCGGCACCCCGGATGAGCACGCCCAGCGTCCGGGCGATCGCGCCCGCAAGGCGCTTTCCGTCATCGAGGCCGAGCTGCATCGCGCCCGCCAGGACCAGCAAGCCCCACGGTGCCTCGCCGCCCGGGATCCGGACCACCAGCTCGTCCGTGCCGAGGCCCAGGACTGGCGCCGGTCCCGGGAGCCCGGGTCGGGCGTGGATCGGGATCGTTGACTCGAGGGCGAGCGAGAACAGCCCGCGGCTGGACACCATCCCCCGCGCGGCCGTGACCCCTGCGCCCTCGACGTCGGTCGCTCGCGGCACCAGCCCGCCGGGCCGGCGCTCCCAGATTCCGACCAGGGCGGCCCCCGTCGCCACGCGGATCCTCCTGCAGGCCTCGTCGAGCGCCGGGTCGAGCCCGGCCGGGAACGATGCGATCTCCGCGAGGTCGGCGAGGAGGTCGAGCCCGGCGGGCGTGTCCGTGAGCATCGGCGCGTCCGCGGCACCCCGTCGCACGAGCCGGGAACCGGACGCATCCAGCTCGTGCGCCGGTGCCCCGGAGGCGGCGGCGGCAAGGAACCGCTGCAGGTCGGCTTGCCGGTAGCGCCGGTCGCCGCGGTCGTTGATCCGGTAGTAGCGGAGCCGTCCGGCATCGCTCCAGGCCCGCACCGTGTTCGGGTGGACGCCAAGCACCCGCGCCGCCTTCGTGACCGAAAGCGTCGCATCACCCGGACGGGGGGTCCGGGAGGCCCGCGGAGGCATGGAGGATTTGGCAAGCATCGCGTGTCGTGTGACTTTCCGCGACTTCACAGGAATTGCCAATAGGACGAAGTTCTCATCTGGTCGGCTCGCCAGGCCAGGCGGCCTCGGTCCGTGCCCGCTTCACCGGGCAGGGGACTGCTCAGGGCCCGGGTCGCGTGTCCTTCGGACCGCCCGTCAGCCGGACGTAGAGCAGCGTCGCCGCGAGGCTGGCGAGGGCGAGGATGGCCACCGCCAGGATCGCCGCAAGGGGATCCCCGACGAGGCCGGGCCCCTGGCCGCTGCTCCGCGGGTCGCCCCCGGCGGCGGTGGTGGGCGACGGCGTCGCCGCGAACGCCGCGCCGGCGGCGACGACGAGCAGGACCACGGTCGCGACGATGGAGGCGAGGAATGTCTGGAGGGCCGGCCAGGCCCAGCGCGCGGGTCGCGCGCCCCTGGCGCCCCGTCGGGACGCGGGTCGCCCGCTCACCGGCCCACCGCGGCGCCCGCAATGGCCCAGACGAGGCCGGCCCCGACCGCCGCGAGCCCGCCTGCGAGCAGCACGGTGATCGCGACCGTCGCGCCGCGACGACCGCCCGCCAGCAGGCGCATGGCCTCCGCGGGCTCGAGCGTGGTGATCACGAGCGGGCGGCCGAGGCCCGGCCGGAGGATGGGGCCGCGGTCCGGGTCGATGGCCGGGACACCCAGGACCAGGGCGTGATCGATCGTGCTCAGGTACTCGACCCGCAGCCGGACGGGTGTGGCCGGGTCCGTGCCCGCCGGCAGCCTGTCGGGGATCTCGCCCGCCGTCCCCTCCGATTCGCGGGTCACGACGATGAGGCCCTCGTCCAGCGCCGCGGCGTCCACGGCCATCGACTCGAGTCCGCCTGCGATCGCGAACGGCACGACCTCCCGGCGATCCTCCACCGTCGCCCAATCGGAGCCACGGCGCAGCTCGAGACGCGTGCGGCGGAAGACCAGCGGCCTGCCGGCGTCGTCCTCGAACTCCTCGGTGGCGTCGATCCGCCCGCCCACGGCGACATAGCGCGCGGCTCCGGCACGAGCTGCGTCGATCGCCTGGGCCATCTGCACCACCGGGGTCGCGGCGAGGATGCGCCCGATCCGGGCCCCCGATCCGAGGCGCCGCATGAGCAGCCACCCGGCGCCGAGCGCGATGAGGCCGGCGAGGACGAGCACGAGGGGGGTCACGCCGCGATGATAGCCGTCGACACGCGGTGTCCCGGCGCGGCGACCGAGTCAGAGGCGCGGGCAGGAATCAGTCGCCCGAAGGAACCTACTCGACGCGTGGGCCTTGATGTCATCGCAGCCGTTAGCATCGCTCAGCACCTTCGGGCTGGATTCAACGCTACGCGCGCGCCCGGGCGGGGTCAACGCACTTATCCACCCCTGACCGCCCAATCTCGTGCGACTTGTCCACGCTGCTTCCACGGCGATGGCGCGAGACGATGCTTTCCGGGTCAGCCGACGCCCCGCCCGGTCCGGGGATCCAGCGCGCGAACCTGCCCGGAGAAGCTCGTCAGGACCAGGTGCCCGCCGACAATCTCGGCGCCCGCGACCACGTCCGAGTGGGCGACCCGCCATGCCACCTCGCCGTCCGCCTCCAGGGCGAACGTCTCGATCTCCGCCTGCAGCAGGACGTGTGGCAGCCGGGACGAACCGAGGAGGGTCACGATCGGGGATGCGGAGCGGTGGCTCCACCGCAGCGTACCCGTCCGCGCCTCCAGGGCGTAGACGTGGAACCCGTACGCGATCAGGAGCAGGCCCTCCGAGTCCCACAGGAGGCCGTCCGGCTCGTCGCTGATGGTGGAGGCGAGGCGCACGGTCCACGGACCCGACGGAGTCTCCACCCGCGCCTCGGCGCGGCAGCGGGCGTCCGGGTCCGGGCCGGAGATCTCGCCGAGGTCCACCAGCGGACCGCCATGCTCGGTCAGGGCGAAGACCGCGGCGCCCTGGCCGCTGCCGGCCCAGCGGAAGCTCGCCCGGATCCCACCCGGGAACGCCACGACCGCCCGACGCGGCTCCACCGTCATGGGGGCCGGGTCCGGATCAGGCGCCGGCGTTCTGCGGCGCGGTCGCCGGGCCGCCGAAGCCCGCGCCCTCGGCCAGGACGTCGGCCTGGCGGCGCTCCTCGCAGATCGGGGCGACGTGTGCGTTCGACAGCATCCGCAGCGTTGCCGGCGCCACCGGGAACACCGCGGTGGCGGTGCCGGCGGCGGCCCAGACCACCTGGAAGCGCCCGAGGTCAGGGTCCATGACGACACGGATCGCGCGTCCGTGGCCGATCGGCGGGATCCCGCCGATGCTGAACCCGGTCAGCTCCTTCACCTCGTCCGCGTTGGCCCGCCGAATGTCAGCCTCGCCCGTGACTGCCGCCAGACGGGCGAGGTCCACGCGGTTCGGTCCGGACACGAGGCACAGGATCGGCTCGAGGCCGCCGGCGTCGGTCGGCGCGACGAAGACGAGCGACTTGACGATCTGGCCGAGCTCCGCACCGACGGTCGCCGCCGCGTCCTCGGCCGTGTGGGTGGACTCCGCGAAGAGGTGAACGTCGAGCGTCACGCCCTTGCGGGCGGCGGCATCCACGACACGCTGCGTCGGTGCGGGGAGGGAGTGTCGGGCACGGCTGCGAGTCTACACGACGCGTGCACCGCGGACCGTGCCCGACGACCCGGTACGATCGTGCGATGGCGACGACGATACCCCGCGACGCAGTCGAATCGAACGGACGCCACGCCCTCGTGGTGGCCGACGGCGACGTGCCCGTGCGCACGGCCCTCGATGCCGCGTGGCCCGGCTGGGACGCGGACGTCGTGGACGTGGTCGCGGCCGACGGCGGGCTCGCCAGGGCCCGGATCCTCGGGCTGCGGCCCGACGTCCTGGTGGGCGATCTCGACTCGCTTGCCCCGGACCTCGTGGCCGCGGCGGAGGCCGACGGGCTCCCGGTCCTGCGCGCCCGTGCCGACAAGGACGAGTCGGACGCGGAGCTCGCCCTGCTGGAGGCGCTCGCCCGGGGCGCGACGCGGATCACGGTGCTCGGCGCGTTCGGCGGCCCGCGACTGGATCATGCTCTCGCCAACCTGTGGCTCCTCGCCCACCCGGCTCTCGCGTCGGCCACCATCGTCCTGATCGACGCCGGCTCGCGGGTCTTCCTCGTGGGGGCGCCCGGTCGCGGCGGCGAGCCGGTGACCCGTGCCCTGCCGGGCACGATCGGCGCGACGATCACCCTGCTGCCGTTCGGGGGCGACGTCGCCGGGATCACGACACGCGGCCTCGCGTACCCACTCCGGGACGAGCCGCTGACCACCGGGCCCGCGCGAGGGCTGTCCAACGTCCGCGAGGCCGGGGACGCCTCGGTCACGGTCCGGTCCGGCCGGCTCCTGGTGGTTGAGACCGCGCTTCCGCCGGCGAGGTTATCCTCCGGGGCATGAGCACGCCCATGGTCGGCGACCCGGCTCCCGAGGTCGCACTCCACGACGACAACGGCACCCTCCATCGCCTGGCCGAGCGCCGCGGCACGTGGACGGTCGTCTACTTCTACCCGGAGGACGACACGCCCGGCTGCACCACGGAGGCCTGCGAGTTCCGGGACCTCCACGCCGACATCACCGGGCTTGACGCAGCCGTGTGGGGCGTGAGCCCGGACGGCTCCGGCAGCCACGCTGCCTTCCGGGCCAAGTTCGGCCTCCCGTTCACGCTCCTCTCCGATGAGGATCACGCGGTGGCGGAGGCGTACGGCGCCTGGCGGGAGAAGACGAACTACGGCAGGACGTACATGGGGATCGTCCGCTCGAGCTTCCTCGTGGGGCCGGATGGACGCGTCGCGGCCGCCTGGCCGAAGGTGAAGGCGGAGGGACACGCGGCCCAGGTGCTCGCTGCCATCCGCGAGGCGCAGGCCGCGGGAGGAGCCGCGACCGCAGGAGCCTGAACCGGGCATGAGAAAAGGCTTCGCCCGTGGGGGGAGACGAGCGAAGCCTCGTCGAGAAATCTAGCACAAGGTTGCAGTCCGGTGACAACGCCGGACACCGCTTCGCCCTCCGCCACCCGTCCCGCGAGGTTCAGCAGGATGCCCGAGACAGCCGGCCGTCACGCTCACGCGTGGCGCCCCGAACGGTTCATGGTCATCGTCGCGCACCCGGACGACGCCGACTTCGGGCCCGCCGCCACCGCGGCCCGCTGGATCGACGAAGGCTCGACGGCCTGGCTCGTCTGCTGCACCAGCGGCGACGCGGGCGCCGACGATTGGCGGACGGACCCGCTGGAGCTCGCCGCCGTGCGCGAGACCGAGCAGCGGGCGGCCGCGGCGATCGTCGGCTACGAGGGCGTGACCTACCTGCACCAGCCCGACGGCGCCCTGGCCAACGATCTCGCCCTCCGCGAGCACCTGGTCCGGGAGATCCGCACGTTCCGCCCCGACGCGGTCCTGGCCGTGGACCCGGAGACGCTCTTCCATGGTGATGGGGGCGTGAACCACGCCGACCACCGTGCCGCCGGCATCGCGGCGGTCGATGCGGTCTACCCGGCGGCACGCAACGCGATGTCGTTCCCGTGGCTGGCCCGTGACGGCCTGGCACCGCACGTCGTCCGCCGGCTGTATCTCTTCTGGTCCAACCACGCGTCCGCGTGGGTCGACGTCACCCCGACCATCGATCGCAAGCTCGCCGCCCTGCGTGCGCACGCCTCCCAGATCCGGCACCCGGAGCGTCTCGAGCCGCGGATCCGCGAGTGGGCGCGCGAGGATGGCGAGCTGATCGGCGTGGCCGCCGCCGAGGCGTTCCGCGTGATCGTGATCGAGGCCGACGACGAGGAGGGCCCGACCCACGAGACCCCTCCGGACACCGAAGGCGCGCCGGCCGAGGGCGACTGACCGGGCAGGCCCGATCGGTCGGGCTGCGTCAGGTTACTGCGACAAGCGCGGGCCGGACCCGGCCCCACGCGTCCCAGATCGGTCCCAGCTCCACGGCGCGTGGCCCCAGGGCGCTCGTCAGGGTGCCGAGCTCGAGGTCGTTCGCCGCCCAGATGAGCCATGTGTCCGCGGCGACGGACGCATCCGAGTAGAGCGCGGCGATCTCCGCATCTCGCGGCCAGGTCCGGATCCGCATCCTGTCGAGGCCGGCGTAGCCGACCGCGAGCGACAGGTCGCGCGTTGCCGGCACCCTGCCGTCCGCGAACCCGCCCAGGCCGTCGAAACGGAACCCGAGCGCGGACAGCGCCTCGATGATCTCGCGCTGCTCCTTGTCCGAGAACAGCCCCCAGAACGGATGGTCCTCCGGCAGTGTCAGGTAGCCGGCCTCGATGGCGCGCGCGACGATCGCGTCGGAGAGCGCCGTGATCCGGATCTGCCAGTCGGCGACGGCCGCCGCGTCCGAACCTGCCACGGCGGCAACCACACGGTCCAGGGCCGCCCGATCACCGCGGACCAGTCGCAGGATTGCCGACTGCCCGGCGAGGGAGTCGGCGGGCGCCCCCTGTGCCGGCCGGATGGGTGTCAGGTCCTCCTCGGTCGGCCAGACGCCCGCGAACGGATGCGGTTCCGCGGGGACCGGGGCGGGCGCGTTCGCGGCGACCTGCTCCTCGCACCGCGCAAGCTCGTCGCGCGCCACCCGGCACGCCTCATCGGCTCCTTCCGCGGAGATTCGGGCCGCGTCGGCATCCAGGGCGAGACGGTCGACCTCGACGGCGCGATCGCGCAACTCCGTCGTGGCAGTCTCGACGAGGCGGCGAGCCGCCCGAACTGCCTCGTTCGCCTCGTTGATGCTCTGGAGCCACCGGCGGGCGGCCGTCTCGGATTCGTCGGGGGTCTTCGCCGCCCTTTCCTCCACGCGGAACTGGTCCCGCAGGGCCGTCTTTGTCGCGGCGATCGTCTTGGGATCCGACAGCTCTCGCCCCCGGGCGACCTGCTCCTCGAGCACCTCGTATGCGCGTTGCGCGTCCCGGGCGGCGGTCGCGGCGGCCCGGGACCGTTCTCGCATGGCGGTCGCCGTCGTGCACCGCTCGTCCATCGCTGCGCGCGAGGCCGCGCACGGGTCGGTGGCCCCGCTCGCGGAGGTCGCTCGGGGGGCGCCGGTCACCGGGAGCACGGGTGACGAGTCCGGTGCGGCTCCCCCTGCACCACCGTCCTGCGCGATAGCGACCGCGACGGCAGCTTCCGCGAGCGTCGGCCGGGCATCCTCCGCCGGGAGCCTCGGCCGGACGAGCCGTTCAGACGACGTTCCGACGTCCAGGACCGCGGTCAGCATGCGGGGCTCGGCGACCGCGACGGCCGCGGGTCGCTCGGCGACCGCGACAGGCGAATGGACCCGCGAGACCTGGACCGTCGCCGCGGGATCGGCCGACGCGGACGGGAGCGTCGCGAAATCCGCGCTGCGGAAGGTGTCGACCCGGAAGCCCGTTGCGGCTGCGTCGGCCGGGCCCGTGTCGATACCCACGGCCACGTCACCGGTGGGCGCCTGGACAGGGGCAAATAGAACGCGTGTACGCATGTCGAGGTCAGCCGACGCGGCCCAGGACGGGGCGGCGACCGCGGTCGCCCGCACTGTGTCCGGACGGTCCGGCCAGGCGTCATCGTCCGGCGAACCGACCGGCGAATGGTAGGCCGGGCCGCCCATCGCGTCGGACAGGGTGGCGGACCTGCGGCCCCCGATCGCGTTCGGGGTGATCGTGATCCGGACCTCGCGGGGGCGAGCGGGGCGGGTCCGGACCGCCGCCAGGAACGCCGCGCCGAGCGCGCCGCCGAGGGCGATGCCGAGGGCCAGGAAGGTGATCTCGGACGAGTTCACGGTTCTCCCTTGCAGACCCGGGATCGGGTCGGCGATGCCCGCCAGCGTAGCTGCGCCATCTGCCCGCGTCAACTCGTGCGCGAAGATCGCGCGCGCGTCGGGCGCGATCCACTTTGCGGCTCCCGCCGGTACCGCCCTGCGGCTCTCGCCGGTACCGCCTGGGCGCCGCATGACGACCTCCGGGCGACCCCCGTCGGCAGTTGCGCTGGACGATCGGCCCTTCGGGCCGCCTCGAGGCGTCGATCGGCCCCCGATCGCTATGCACGGGAGGCCCGGGCTTGGTACATTCCGCGGGTCGGCGGCCACCCCGTCGTCAGTTCCCCGTCGCCCTGCCGTGCCCCCGCAGAAGAGGCGTGTCCCCTCCGTGACCCTCGACCAGACCCAGGAGTTCCTCGTCCAGCCGGTCGACGCCTCCTGGCTCCAGTGCAACATCGAGTGCCAGGAGGCATGCCCCGTCGGCACCAACTGCCGGGGCTATCTCAACCTTGCCGCCGAAGGCCGGTTCGAGGAGGGGTACATCCTCGCCCGCGAGCCCAATCCGGTCGCGGCGATGTGCTCCTACGTGTGCTCGGCTCCGTGCGAGCGAGCCTGCCGCCGCGGCGACATCGACCGGCCGCTCGCGATCCGGGCCATGAAGCGGTTCCTCGTCGAGTGGCACGAGGCGTCGGGCATCCCGGATGTCATGCCCGCGATCACGCCCCGCGGCGAGCGGGTGGCCGTGGTCGGCGCCGGACCGTCCGGCCTCGCGGTCTCGCGGGAGCTCGCGACCCGCGGCTACCAGGTCACGGTCTACGACAGCCTGCCGTACGGCGGCGGCACGATGCTCATCGGGGTTCCGGCGTTCCGCCTGCCACGCGAGGCGATCGAGATGGACGTCCGCCTGGTGGAACGCCTGGGGGTCACGTTCCAGTTCGACACCACGATCGGCGTCGACATCCCGTTCTCGGACCTGCAGCGGGACTTCGACGCGATCGCGATCACGGCGGGCGCGATGAACCCGGTCTACCTGGACCTGCCCGGCGCGGACCTCGAGGGCGTCCAGTACGGCATCGACTTCATGAAGAAGGCGAACCTGGGCCAGGAGCTGTCGGTCGGACGGAATGTCGTCGTCATCGGCGGCGGCTACACGGCGATGGACTGCTCCCGCACCAGCCTCCGCCACGGCGCCGACCACGTCACCATCGCCTACCGCCGTACGCGCTCCGAGCTGGTGGTGGACGAGGAGGAGCTGGGCGAGACCGAGCGCGAGGGCGTGTCCCTCGACTTCCTGGTCAGCCCGATCGAGCTGATCGGCGAGGATGGGAAGCTCACCGCCGTGCGGTTCATCCGCAACAAGCTGGGAGAGCCGGACGCCTCGGGCCGCCGCTCGCCGGTGCCGATCGAGGGCTCCGAGTTCACCGTGCCGGCGGACACGGTCATCCCGGCCGTCTCGCAGGCCGCCGATCTCTCGTTCCTGCCCGTCGAGGCGAGCTTCGAGGTCAACCGCGGACGGCTCAAGGTGGATCCGGCGACCTACGCCACCAACATCCGCGGCGTGTTCGCCTGCGGCGACTTCGTGACCGGCCCCACCACGCTGATCGAGTCGGCCGGCCATGGCAAGAAGGCGGCCTACGCCATCGACCGCTACCTGGACGGCCGGACGGACGTGACCGTCACCCCGAACGTCAAGATCACCAGCTCCTGGCGCCACGACATGCCGGAGCTGTACGACGTCCTGCCGCGGCAGCACATCCCGATGGTGGACCTGCCGGCGCGGATGCCGTCCACCGATCCGGCCGTGAACTTCAGCACCCCGGTGGAGCTGGGCTACGACGCCACGGCGGCGGTGGCCGAGTCCACGCGCTGCCTGATGTGCAACTACAACATCTGGTTCGACCCGTTCCGGTGCGTGCTCTGCGGCGCCTGCGCCGACGTGTGCCCGGAGGGGGTCATCCACATGGTGGACGTGAACCAGCTCAAGACCGAAGGGCTGCTGCCCGAGATCGAGGAGGCCTACGGCTGGTCGCAGGGTGCGGCCATGATCCTCGACGAGGAGCGGTGCATCCGCTGCGCCCTGTGCGTGAAGCGGTGCCCCTTCGATGCCATCACCATGGAGAGGTTCGAGCTCCAGGAGATCTCGAGCGACGGGCGACTCTACAAGGAGTCGTATCGTGATGCCCAACTCGCCGGGACGGCCGGCGTGGCAGGAGGAGCCCGGTGAGTTTCCTCGAGCGGGTCGACCAGACCATCAGGCGGAGCCCCGTCTGGCGGTCGATCTTCCGCAACCCGTATCCCGACGACGAGCGGTCGAGGGCGTACGCGGTCATGAACAACGTGTTCCTGCACCTGCACCCGGTGCGGGTCCGGCAGCACGCGGTGAAGTTCGCCTACACGTTCTGCCTCGGCGGCCTCAGCTTCTTCCTGTTCCTCGTGCTGACGGTCACGGGCGTGTACCTGATGTTCTTCTACATCCCGTCGGAGACACAGGCCTACTCGAACATCCTGGACATCCAGAGCCGGGTGGTCTTCGGCCTGCTGACACGGAACATCCACCGGTGGGCCGCCCACCTCATGGTGTTCTTCGTGTTCCTGCACATGATGCGGGTGTTCTACCACGGGGCCTACAAGCCGCCGCGCGAGTTCAACTGGGTCGTCGGGGTGGTCCTGCTGCTCCTGACGATCATGCTCAGCTTCACCGGCTACCTGCTGCCGTGGGACCAGATCGCGTACTGGGCCATCACGATCGGCACCAACATGGCCGGCTACGCACCGTTGTTCAACACGCCGTCCAAGCTGCTCCTGCTCGGCGGCATCGAGGTGGGCCAGAACACGCTCCTGCGGTTCTATGTGCTCCACATCATGGTGTTCCCCCTGGTCGCCGCCATCTTCCTGGCCGTCCACTTCTGGCGGATCCGGAAGGACGGCGGGATCAGCGGCCCTCTCTGAGCCGAGGAACCACGACCGATGGCTGACACCGAGACCAAGGCGCCGTCCGAGGGCCGCGTGGTCCTGCCCGTCGACCCGGCGCGGCGCACGGAGATCGACAAGCAGCGCGTGCCGATGTCGGCGCGCCCGTACCGCCTGCTGGCCCTGGTCAAGCAGGACGCCGTCGTCCGGGTCCAGAAGGAACCCGACGACACGGTCATGACCTGGCCGCACCTGCTCACGATCGAGTTCATGGCCGCCTCGATGATGAGCATCTTCCTGCTCCTCATGGGCCTGTTCGTGAACGCACCGCTCGAGGACCTCGCGAACGGCAACATCACGCCGGCGGTCGCCAAGGCCCCGTGGTACTTCCTGGGGCTCCAGGAGCTCCTGGCCTATTTCCACCCGACCGTCGCCGGCGTGCTTGTCCCGACGTTCGTGCTGGTCGGCCTCGCCCTCGTGCCGTTCATCGACCGGGGCGACATCCGCGCCTTCCGGCCATCGGACCGGAAGACCGCGGTTGCCCTGTTCTCGCTGTTCTGCATGCTGGGCCTGTTCGTCACCTTCGTCGGGATCTTCTTCCGGGGTCCCGGCTACTCGTTCGTCATCCCGTACCTCGAGTTCTTCTCGATCGGGACGCCGGGCTTTCACTTCGCCCTCTGATCGGAAGGGATCCGACCGCATGAGCAACTACCAGGTGGAACCGGCCAGCAAGCCGCAGGCGCTGACCACGGAGGCCCTCAAGACCATCCGTCACGAGCAGGTGCAGGGGATCTCCCGGCGCGAGCTCCTGCGTGGGTCGCTCGCCGCCGCCATGGGCCTCTGGTTCCTCGAGCTGACCGCCGGCACCATCGGCTTCCTGTGGCCGAACCTCGCGGGCAAGTTCGGCGGCCTCGTCGTCGTCGGCACGCTCGACGAGGTGGTGAGCGCGAACTCCACGCTGCCCATCAACCAGGGCTTCCCCGCGTACGTCGCGTCCGCGAAGGCCTTCGTCGTCCTGGTGGACCCGTCCCAGCAGAGGTTCATCGAGGGCACCGACCTCACGGGCGATGGCACGGCTCTCAACGTCCGCGCGCTCTACCAGCGCTGCCCGCACCTCGGCTGCAAGCCGAACCCGTGCCTGAAGAACTTCTGGATGGAGTGCCCCTGCCACGGGTCGCGCTACGACCGCCTCGGCATCAAGGCTGCCGGTCCGACCTACGGGCCCGCGCCGCGAGGCATGGACCGCTTCGCGACCACGGTCGACTCCGCCGGCGTCCTCACGATCAACACAGGGAAGATCACGCTCGGCCCGCTGCCCATCGCGGTCGGCCAGCCGGGCATCATCCCGCCGCTCACCCCCACCGGGTGCATCTGACCCGCCCATGACCCGCAGCACGTCCCCCCATCGAGGAGACCGATGACCGACCAGACCGGCCGCCCGCCCGAGGAGCGCCTGCCCGCTCCACGGCCGTCGTCCGCCCCGGTGCCGGCCGAGCGCTTCTCGGCGCCGCCGTCCGCGCACCGCAACGACCTGACGCCCGAGCGCGCCGCGAAGATCGTCCGCCAGTCCGCCAGCGCCCGCTGGGTGGGCTTCCTCGCCGTGACGATCGTCGCCCTGTTCGTCATCGTCTATTACTTCTACGAGGTCGGCCTGCCGGGCGGACTGTCGCAGGCCCGCCTGGATGCCGCCTCGCAGCAGCAGCAGGTCACGGCCGTCGAGCGCGGCTACAACATCTACCAGGCCAACTGCGCCCAGTGCCACGGCGTGAACGGCGAGGGCGGCAAGGGCCCGAAGCTGAACAGCCAGGAGAAGCTCTACGCTCACCTGAACCCGGACTACATCCGGAACATGCTCCAGGTTGGCGGCCGGTATGCCTGCGGCAACCCGAACAGCATCATGCCCATCTGGTCGAACACCGGGAACCCGGCGGGGCCCCTCAACTACAAGCAGATCGACAACCTGATCGCGTTCATCCGCGCCGAGAAGACCAGCACCTACCGGGTCCTGAACCCCAGCCTGTTCGAGCCGGTCCTCGACCCGGTGACGGGCAAGGAGAAGACGTTCCAGGGCTGGGTCGACCCGGCCTACACGCCGGCGCCGGGCGCCACGCCGTACCCGGCCTGCTGGTCGGACGAGTTCTCCAAGCCGGCGGCGTCCGGCGCCCCGGGCGCGTCTGCCGCGCCGGGTGCCTCCGGATCCCCGGCCGCCTCCGCAGCGGCGGGCGGCTTGGTGCTCAACCAGGCCGCGCTGAACGTCTCGTACAGCACCTCCCAGCTGGCCGCCCCTGCCGACGCGGGGTTCCAGATCGCGTTCGACAACCAGGACAGCGGCATCCCGCACAACATCGAGATCGTCGACAGCAACAGCCAGAGCGTGTTCAAGGGCGAGATCATCACGGGACCGGCCAAGACCGTGTACAACGTCCCGGCCCTGAAGGCCGGCACCTACTCGTTTGTGTGCTCCGTGCACCCGAACATGACCGGCACGCTGAAGATCGGGGGCTGAGCGATGGCACAGACCGTTCCCCCCGCCCCGCTGGTCATCCCGGCCGCCAGTCGCCGCGCCTTCTTCGGCCTGTTCAACGCCGACGGCTGGCCCTGGGCGATCGTCAAGGCGTTCGGCTGGTTCGTGCTGCTGATCATCCTGCTCGCGTACATCCCCGACCGGGCCTACTACTTCACGGTCCAGAAGACCGTCGACGTGGGCGTTCTCGTCTGGTCGCCGATCAACTTCTGCCCGCCCGAGAACGAGACCCTGCCGTGCCCCGCGCCGCTCGGCGCCACCCTTCCATGGCACCCGTCGCCGGCCGAGATCCAGTTCCCGGCGGGCCGGACCGATGGCGCCGCGGCCCTCATCGGGACGACGTACCTCTACGCAGGCGGCAGCGACGGCAAGGCGCCGGTCGCGACCACCTTCGTCTCCCACGCGGTCGGCCTCGGCAACCTCGACAAGTGGTCCGAGGGTCCGGCGCTCCCGGAGGCGCGCTCGGACGCCGCCTACGTCGTGCTCGGCAACACGCTCTACGTCATCGGCGGCTACGGTCCCGACGGCGCCCCGACCAGCACCACCTTCAGCCTCACGATCGGCAACGACGGGACGCTGGGCGACTGGAAGACCGAGGCCGCGCTGGCCCTCCCGGAACCCCGGGCCGGCGGCAGCGCGGTGGCGGTCTCGGACGGCCTGGTGGTCGTCGGCGGCACTGACGGCAAGGCACCGACCCGCAGCGTGTGGAAGAGCCTCAAGGACCTCACCGGCGCGATGCAGCCCTGGGTGGCGCAGCGGCCACTGGTCGAGGAGAACGTGGACGGCGTCGCCATGCGCGTCGGCGACGTCATCTTCGTCGTCGGCGGCCGGAACCTCTCCGGCGCACCGGTCACCTCCGTCCAGCAGGGCCTGGTCGGTGGCGGTCCGGCCGCAACGGCCAAGGATCCGAACGTGATCGAGTCGTGGCGGGTGAGCGAGCAGACGAACCTGCCGGCCGCACGAACCAACATGGCGGGCTTCACCGTGAACGGCGTGATCTACGTGCAGGGTGGCGCCGACGCCACGGGCCCGAGGCCCGAGACGTGGTGGACCGTCCCCGATGCCGACGGCGTCATCGCCGCCTGGCACAACCTGCCCGAGCTCAACCTCGGCCAGGGCCTGGAGGGCGGTGGCGGGGTCGCCTCCGCGTCGAACGGCTTCATCCTGGCCGGCCGCACCGCCGACGGGCTGACCGGCAGCGCGGCGCGCGCCAACCTGGCCCCGCAGCCGCCGTTCTTCCAGCTCGGCCTCCTCGGGATGACGATCCCGGGGCTCAAGCTGGACGGCGAGGTC
>Ga0302264_1000212_pt1 | contig 15345 bp, 12 predicted proteins | sample II_Fen_N3_4_FD_194563 | JGI IMG/M metagenome (GOLD analysis project Ga0302264, IMG submission 194563) | Peat permafrost microbial communities from Stordalen Mire near Abisko, Sweden - II_Fen_N3_4 | ecosystem: Environmental > Terrestrial > Soil > Wetlands > Permafrost | place: Sweden: Abisko... | reverse complement strand
GGAACAGCGTGGTGATCTTCGCCGGGATCTGCATCAGGGTCATGATGTAGCCGAAGCTGGCCGCGAAGGCGATCAGGATCATCACGATGGAAATGGTGCGCACCGTGCGGTGCATCAGCTTGGGCAGCTCATTCCATTGGTAATCGCGGTAGATGAACATGGTCACGAAGAACGCCCACAGCACGGCGATCGCGGCGGACTCGGTGGCGGTGAAGATGCCGGAGAGAATGCCGCCGAGGATGATCACCATGGCCATCAGGCCCCACAGCGCGTCGGCGCAGATTTTCAGCGCTTGCTTGAGCGGGATGACTTCACCCTTGGGGTAGTCGCGCTTCTTCGCGAAGATCAGGCACAGCACCATCAGGCACGCGCTCATCAGCAGGCCCGGGACCACGCCGGCCATGAACAGCGAGGCGATCGACACCGTGCCGCCCGCCGCCAGGGAGTAGAGCACCGAGTTGTGGCTGGGCGGGGTCAACAGCGCCTGTACTGAACCGCTGATGGTCACCGCCGTGGCGAATTCGCGGGGGTAGCCACGGCGTTCCATTTCCGGGATCAGCACCGAACCGACCGAGGCGGTGTCGGCCACCGACGAGCCGGAGATTGCGCCGAAAAACGTCGAGGCCATGATGTTCACCAGCGACAAGCCGCCGCGTACAAAACCCACCAGCACCCCGGCGAACGCCACCAGCCGCCGCGACATGCCGCCCTCGGCCATGATCGCGCCGGCGAGCACGAAGAACGGAATCGCCATCAGCGAAAACTTGTTCACCCCGCCTGCGATTTGAATCATCAGGGCCTGGTACGGAATGTCGATCCACCACGCGCCGATCAACGCCGACAGGCCCAGGGCATAGGCCACCGGCATGCCGATCAGGATCAAGCCGATAAAGCTGCCCAACAGAATCAATGCGTCCATATCAGGCAGCCCCTTCGCTTTCTTCAACCAGGTCGAAGCGCACGACCCGTCGGTTGCTCTGGTCACCGAGCAGGAGTTTTTCCACCACGAAGATCAGGGTCAGCAACCCGCCAATCGGGATCGGCATATAGGTGATGCCCACGCGCAGGGTGGGGATGGCGCTCATGAACTGGTTCCAGGTGGACAGGCACAGCTTGCTGCCCCAAATGGTCATGAACAGGCAGATGGTGCCCATGAGCAATTGCGAGAGGATGCCGACGATCTGGCGTTGGCGTGCAGGCAGGCGGTCGGTGACCATGGCCACCGACATATGCGCCCCGGCGCGGTAGCTGGCGGCGGCGCCGATAAAGGTGAACACCAGCATCAGCAGGATGGCGGTGGGTTCCGGCCAACTGGAGCCGGTGCCGAGGATATAGCGGGCGAAGATGCCCCAGGGGATGATCAGCGCGACCCCGAGGACCGAGAGACCGGCGATCCAGATGCAGGTCATGTAGATACGGTCGTTGATGCGCAACAGTAGATTCTTCATGGCGTTCACCGTGACCGGGCGCGTCAATGCCGACCGCGCCGGGCCTATGCGAGAGGCAGGGCAGGTTATTGAACGGCGTCGATGCGCGCGATGATGTCGGCGTAAGGCGCGCCGTATTTGGCGCGAACCGCTGCGGTGGCGTCGTAGAAGGGTTTTTTGTCGACGCTGATGAATTCCACGCCGGCCGCTTTGAGTTTTTCCTCGCTGCTGGCGGATTTTTTATCCCACAGCACGCGCTCATCGGCCTGGGCGGCCTTGGCGGCGTTTTTCACCATGACCTGTTGCGCGGGGGTGAGCTTGTTCCAGGTGATTTTCGACATCACGATCGGCTCGGGCAGGATCAGGTGCTCGGTGAGGGTGTAGTACTTGGCGTTTTGATAGTGGTTGTGTTCCAGCAGGGTCGGCGGGTTGTTTTCCGCGCCGTCGATCACCCCGGTCTGCAAGGCGCTGAAGATCTCGCCAGTGTCCATCGCAATGCCGTTGGCGCCCATCGCATTGAAGGCCTCGATGAACAGCGGGTTGCCCTGCACGCGAATCTTCAGGCCCTTGAGGTCTGCGATCGTGCGCACCGGTTTTTTGCTGTAGAGGTTGCGCGTGCCGCCGTCCATCCAGGCCAGGGCGACCAGGCCGAATTCGGAGTCGGTGATCTTGGCGAGGATTTCATCGCCGATCTCGCCATCGATGACTTTGCGCATATGCGCCTGGTCACGGAATACGAACGGCAGGTTGAACACGTTCACGTCCGGCACCACCGGGCCGACGATGCCGAGGCTGACCCGGGTCATCTGGACCGCGCCGACCTGGGCCTGTTCGACGACTTCTTTTTCCGAACCCAGGACTCCGCCGGGGAAGTACTTGAAGGTCAGTTCGCCGTTGCTTGCTTGGGTGAGGGCCTTGCCCATGTTCTCTTCGGCCACGACGGTGGGGTAGCCGGCGGGGTGGACGTCGGCGAATTTGATTTCCAGCGCGTGGGCGGCGCTGCTGAGGGTGAAGACTGCGGCGGCGAGCAAGGTGCGTTTGAAGTCCATGGGCGGTCACTCCTGTCTTGTTATTGTTGTATTCAAGGCACAGCGATGCAGCTAGAGGGCGAAGCGCGGTTCGGGCAGTCCTGTAGTGCCGGGGTTGAGGGCAAATACGCCGCCGGACAGCGACTGCTCACTCTGGTCGTCACGGATCGAGGTGACGAATAAAGTGTCCAGGCGACTGCCGTCGAAGGCGCACATGCTGGGTTTTTTCACCGGCACGCTCAGGGAGCGGTCCAGGCGCCCGTCGGGGGTGAAGCGGTGGATCAGGCCGGCGTCGTTGGCGCAGATCCAGTAGCAACCGTCGACATCCACGGCGGCGCCGTCAGGGCGGCCTGGGTGTTGCTGCATGTCGACAAACACGCGGCGGTTGCTCGGCGTAGCGGTCTCGGTGTCGTAGTCGAAGGCCCAGATCTGTTGCACCAGCGGGTGCGAGTCCGAGACGTACAGCGTGCGGCCATCAGGGCTGAAGGCCAGGCCGTTGAGGGTGATAAAACCCTCTAACTGCGCATGGGGTGCGGCGCCCGAAGCGTAACGGTAGAGGATGCCTGCGGCGGCATTCGCGCCCATATCCATGACCATGCTGCCGGCCCAGAAACGGCCCTGGCGATCACAGCGCCCATCGTTCAGCCGCATGCCCGCGCGCGGGTGCGCGACCTCGGCCAGGGGCGTGGTGTCGAGGCTGCCGTCGTTGTGCGCGGTGAGCTGGAAAAAGCCGCTTTGCATCCCGGCGACCCAGTTGCCTGCACTGGTGCGGGCAATGCAGGCGAGCATCTGCGGAGCTTTCCACGCGTCGCTATGACCGGTGGCGGCGCTCCAGCGTTGCAACTCGCCGTTGGGGATGTCCACCCAGTACAGGGCGTTTTCTTCGGGCACCCACACCGGGCATTCGCCCACGGCATTGCGGGCGTCGACAATCAACTCAGCAGTCATGGCAACTCATTCCCTTGGGCTAATGTGGCGTCAGTCACCGAATGGTCCCGCTGCGCAAAAGGCGCCGCCCTGGTAGACCGTGGCCGGATCATCGGCGGCGAGCGGCGGCTGGGCCTCGACCTGGGCGCGGAACCCTTCGGAGCTGTCTTTTGGAGTAAAGCCCAGGTGCCCGGCGTAGCGGTTGTCCCACCAGGTATCGAGGTTGGCCGACATGCCATAGACCACGGTGTGGCCGACGTTCGGCGTGTACAGCGCGCGTTCGAGCAGTTGGGTCAGGTCGTCGAAGCTCAGCCAGGTGTGCATCATCCGGCGGTTCTGCGGTTCGGCGAACGACGAGCCGATGCGGATGCTCACGGTCTCGATGCCGTAGCGGTCGAAGTAGAAACTGGCCATGTCTTCGCCGTAGGACTTGGACAGCCCGTAGTAGCTGTCCGGGCGGCGCGGCGAGTGGGCATCGAGTTGTTCGCCCTGTGGGTAGAAACCGATGACATGGTTGGAGCTGGCGAAGATCACACGTTTGACGCCATGGCGGCGCGCGGCTTCGTAAATATGGAATATCCCGCAGATATTGGCGCCGAGGACTTCTTCGAACGAGCGCTCTACCGAAACGCCGCCGAAATGCAGGATGGCGTCGACGCCTTCGACCAAGTGGTGGACCGCCTGTTTGTCGGACAGGTCGCAGGGTTGTACTTCTTCATTGGCGCCAGCGGCGGCCATGTCGGCGATATCCGACAGGCGCAGCACTTGGGCATACGGGCGCAGGCGTTCGCGCAGGACTTTGCCGAGGCCGCCGGCGGCACCGGTGAGCAGGAGGCGGTTGAAGGGCGCTGGGGTAGTGGTGGTCATCTGGATTCCAGTTTTTGTTGTAGGTTGTCGTATGACTATGCCGAAGTATTGTTAGGGAGTCTCAGGTTGTCAATGTGGGAGGGGGCTTGCTCCCGATGAGGGTGTATCAGGCAATGTCTCTGTGACTGACCCACAGCCATCGGGAGCAAGCCCCCTCCCACAATGGATGTGCACGGTTTTTAGCTCTTTAAAGCAGTGAAATCGGATAGCTGACGAAGACCCGGTTCTCATCAAATTCGTTATTGCTAAAGTCCCGCCGCATGGTTGAGTTGCGCCAGCGCACGTTGAGGTCCTTCAGTACACCGCTTTGCACCGTGTAGGCCAGCTCCGATTCACGTCCCCATTCCTTGCCGTCGGTGATCGTGCCGGTGTGGACGTTACTGCCGCTGATGTAGCGGTTCATCAGGGTTAGCCCCGGAACGCCGAGCACCACGAAGTTGAAGTCATGGCGCAGTTGCCAGGATTTTTCCTTGGCGTTGTCGTAGCTGGCGTTGTAGCTGTCGTTGGCCAGGGTGCCGCCGCTGGTGCCGTTGACCCGCATCCATGCGCTGTCACCGCTGAGTTTTTGCAGGCCGACGTAGAAGGTGTTGCCGCCGTACTTGGCCGAGAGCAGGGCGAAGGCGGTTTTGTTGTCCAGGTCGCCGGCCAGGGCGCTGCCGTCTTCCTTGCCGTTGAAGAAACCGAGGTTGGCGCCCAGGGTCCAGTCGCCCAGCGGCTGGCTGTGGGTCAGGTTGAGGTACTGCTGCTGGTAGATATCGCTCAGTTCGGCGTACCACAGGCCGACCTGGGTGCGCTTGTCGTTGAAGGTGTATTCGCCGCCGCCGAAGTTGAAGCGGTCTGAGGTGAAGGCCGCTTTGCCGTTCATGAACATGTCTTCCATGCTCGCGTCGTTGCGCGGGCTGTTACCGCGAAACTGGCCGCCGTAGAGGGTCAGGCCGGCGATTTCATTGGAGGTGACCTGGCCGCCCTGGAAGGTCTGCGGCAGGGAACGGCCGTCGTCCGAGCGCAGGATCGGCAGCACGGGCATCCATTCGCCGACTTTCAATTCGGTGTTGGACAGCTTGGTTTTCAGCGCCACGCCCAGGCGCCCGAAGTTGTCGGCGGGGCGCCCGTCGTTGTGAACCGGCAGTAACTGGGTGCCGGCGGTGCCTTTGCCGCCGTCGAGCTTTTGCGAATACAGGCCCAGCACGTCAATCCCGAACCCCACGGTGCCCCGGGTGTAGCCGGATTTGGCGTCGAGGATGAAGTTCTGCGTCCACTCTTCGGCCTTGGCCTGGGGGTTGGACGGGTTGGTGAAATTGCGGTTGAAGTAGGCGTTGCGCACGTTGAGCGTGGCCTTGGCGTCGTCGACAAACCCTTCGGCCTGGGCGGTGAGGGGCAGGGTGAAAGCCAGGCTGCTGAGACCGATAAGGCCGAGACGCGAGGAGGAATTGCGGGCGAATTGACGCACAGTGACGCTCCCTTTCGTTTGTTGTTTTTATTATTTGTCATACGTCGTCGTACAACATTTCGGTGATATTTGCGGGGTTTTTGCGGCTTGTCAATCAGAAGTTATACGATGACTAGGCTTGGCTGATCAAAAGTGGCCGAGGTCCAGTGTGGGCGCTGGATCGTGCCGACGATGGATTCAGCCAGCCACGACCATCGGCGGCAGGGTGCCGAGGAGGGAGACGGCGGCTACCGCTGAAACACCTAGTAACCATTCAGCCATCACACTGGCCTTCAAGGTCTCCAGTCGCTGTTCGCAGCGATCGATACGCAAGCGGTTCAGCAGCGCCAGGGCCAACATGCCCAGCACGAGCATTGCCTTGATCAGCAGAATCAGGGCGAAACCGTTGAACAGCGGGGTGGGCCACAGTTGTCCGGTCAGTACGCGAACATTGATCAACCCGGTGACCAGCAAGCCGGCGACCAGGCCATAACCCACGCCGCTGAAACGCCGCAAAATCGGCTCCAGCCCCTGGCGTTGCGGTTGGCGCAGGATCAACACCAGCAACAGCAAACCGCCAAGCCAGGCGCCCACGCACGCCAGGTGTACGACTTGGTTGAGGATCAGCAACTGCCCGCTGAGCCCGTTGAGCATGGCGCCGTGACCGACCGGTGCGAGGGTTGCCAGCAGCAGGCTGAGCAAGGGCAGGCGCAACGCCGGCCAGGGTTTGAGCAAGGCGATCAGCATCAACAGGTTGAGCAGCAGATGCCAGAGCCACACTTGGCCAAAAAAGGTTTTGCCGAGTACCAACTGCACAGTGGCCGGTTGCAGTGCGGCGTCCCAACTGCCGGCCATGCTGGCTGTAATCAGCAGCAACCAGGCCACGCCGGAGCCGAGCCCCAGCCAGGCCAGGCCACGGCTGATACGCAGCAATTGCCGGTCCAGCGCCGGCTGCGGTTCATTGCCCATCAGCCAGGGCCTGAACACACAGGCCCCGAACATCAACAAGACGACGATGAAATGCACGAAGCGGCACAGCACCAGCAGCGTCGCCATAGGTTATTGGCCGACCTTGAAGCTGTATTCACCGTTGCTCTTGTGGGTGTCGACCGAGACGGCGTTCCACACCACTTTGTAGGTGCCGGCCGCGAGTGGAGCGGCGGGCGTCACCACCAGGGTTTTCTTGTCGGCATCCGGGGTTGCCAGGCCCTTGATCGCGATTTCGGTGCCGTCCTTGCTCAGGGATACCTTGGAAAAGGTCGCCTCCACGCCTTCGCTGAAGCTCAGGCGCACCTCTTTCGGTGCGGTGACGCTACTGTCTGCCGCAGGCGTCGCGCTCTTGAGATGCGCATGGGCAAACGCCGCCGAGGCGCCCAGCAGGGAGGCCAGCAGGGCGACGGTGGTCAGGGTTTTCTTGATCAACATTAGGCAACACCAATCAATGGGTAGGGGCGCCAGTGTACGAAGTTTCGGCTCCGCCTGTCGCCCCGATCTAGAGCGGGTGGTAGTCTTTCCGCTATGTCTTTGTCAGGGAGCCCTTATGGGCAATCACAAGATCGGAATCCGTCGAGTCAACGTCGAAAAAATCCTGCTGGCAGCGGAGAAGATCTTCGCCGAGAAGGGTTATGGCAGCACCGCCATGGCCGATATTGCCGCAGAAGTGCAACTGCCGCGTTCCAACCTGCATTACTACTTCACCACCAAGAGCGAGCTGTACAGCGCGGTGCTGTTTGACCTGTTGGAAGTGTGGAAGCAGGACGCCTTGAGCTTCGAAACCTTCGATGACCCGCGGGTGGTGCTCAGCAGCTACATCCGCGCCAAGATGCAACGCTCACGCACGCGGCCGTATGGGTCGAAGGTCTGGGCCAACGAAATCATGCACGGCGCGCCGACGCTCGGTGAGGCGTTGGATGAAAGCCTGTACGACTGGGCCAAGATGAAGGAAGCGAAGATTCGCCAATGGGTGGAAGACAAACGCATCCTGCCGGTGGAGCCGGCGAGCCTGCTGTATATGATCTGGGCCTCGACCCAGCACTACGCGGACTTTGATCATCAGGTGAAGATTCTGAACGATCACCAGCCGTTGTCGGATATGCAGTTCGAGAGGGCGATTCAGACGGTGACCAGTGTGATTTTGCGTGGGATTGGGTTGGAGCCTTGAGTCTTGAGCCTTGAGTTTTGTGGTGAGGTTGGGGGCCTCATCGGGGGCAAGCCCCCTCCCACATTGACTGCATTTTGTCTGAAAGAATGCGGTCAACTGTTTGAGCCTTGAGCCTTGAGTCTTGAGTCTTGAGTCTTGAGTTTTGAGTTTTGTGGTGAGGCTGGGGGCCTCATCGGGGGCAAGCCCCCTCCCACAGTGGATCGCATTCTTTCAGACATAATGCGCTCAATGTGGGAGGGGGCTTGCCCCCGATAGCGGTCTACAGGACTACACCGCTTCCCGGTACGGATTACGCGGGTCCTGGGTCCAGTTCAAGAACGGCTTGCCGGTGTCCACCACCACCATCTCGATGCAATCGGCCACCGGGCAGGTGATTTGGCACAGGTTGCAGCCCACGCACTCATCATCGATCACCTCATACTTATGCGTGCCGTCCGCCTGTTTCAAACTGGCGATGGCCTGGTGCGACGTATCCTCACAGGCAATATGGCAACGCCCGCAGCCGATGCAGGCGGCCTGATCGATCTTGGCGATCACCTGGTAGTTGATATCCAGGTACTTCCAGTCCGTGGTGTTGCCCACTGCGCGCCCGGAAAAATCCTGCAGGCTGGTGTAACCCTGACTGTCCATCCAGCGCGACAGGCCGTCCTTCATTTCTTCGACAATGCGAAAGCCATGCAGCATTGCCGCCGTACACACCTGCACGGCGCCGCAGCCGAGGGCGACGAATTCCGCCGCATCGCGCCAGTTGCCGATACCGCCGATCCCGCAGATCGGCAGGCCATGGGTCTGCGGATCGCGGGCGATTTCGGCGACCATGTTCAGCGCAATCGGCTTCACCGCGGAACCGCAGTAACCGCCGTGGGTGCTCTGGGTGCCGACCGTCGGCAGGGCGACCATGCGCTCCAGATCCACACTGGTGATGGAGTTGATGGTGTTGATCAGCGACACCGCATCCGCCCCGCCGCGATACGCCGCACGCGCCGCCAGCCGAATGTCGGTGATATTCGGCGTGAGCTTGACGATCACCGGCAGCGAGCAGTACGTCTTGCACCAGCGCGTCACCTGCTCCACATACTCTGGCACCTGGCCCACCGCCGCGCCCATGCCGCGTTCCGGCATGCCATGGGGGCAGCCGAAGTTCAGCTCGATGCCGTCGCACCCGGTGGCTTCCACCAGGGGCAGGATATTTTTCCAGGATTCTTCGACGCACGGCACCATCAGCGACACGATCAACGCGCGGTCCGGCCAGTCCTTTTTGACCTGGGTGATTTCGCGCAGGTTGATCTCCAGGGAACGGTCGGTGATCAGCTCGATATTGTTGATGCCCAGCACTTCGCGGTTGGCGCCATAGTGCGCCGAGTAACGCGACGACACGTTGACCGCCGCCGGGTCTTCCCCGAGGGTTTTCCAGACCACGCCACCCCAGCCCGCTTCAAACGCGCGGACCACGTTGTAGGCCTTGTCGGTGGGCGGCGCGGAGGCCAGCCAGAACGGGTTGGGGGCTTTGATACCAGCGAAGACAATCGAGAGATCGGCCATTACGCAGCCTCCACGTTGAGCATGAGTTGGGCGTGCATGGCTTCTGCCGCCAGCTTGCCGTGTTGCACTGCCTGGACGGTGAGGTCCTGGCCGAGGCTGACGCAATCACCGCCGGCATACACGCCGGGGATGCTGGTGCGCAGGTGCTCGTCGACGAAGATGCGCGCGCCGACCCGCTGCAGTTGCTGCGCCAGCGGGTCGTGCAGCGCGGCGTTGTCGAAGCCTTGGCCGATGGCCTTGAAGATCGCATCGGCGGCCAGTTCGAAGGTCTCGCCGGTGGGCTGCAGGCGCCCGTTGTCCATGTGGGTGCGTGCGAAACGCATGCCGCGCACGTGGCCTTCAGCGTCCAGCAGCACTTCTTCGGGTTGGGCCCAGGTCAGTAGGCGTACCTGATTGGCCTTGGCGATGTCCTGCTCATGGCCGGTGGCGCCCATGTCGGCCAGGCCCCGGCGGTACACCAGGTTCACGTCGCGGGCACCGAGGCGGGCCATTTGCACGGCCATGTCGATGGCGGTATTGCCGGCGCCGAGCACGATGCAGCGGTCGGCCAGCGGCAGTTGGCTCAGGTCGTCGGCCTGGCGCAGTTCGCGGATGTAATCGGTGGCGGCGAGCAGGCCGGGGGCGTCCTCATGGGGCAAGCCGAGTTGCTTGCTGGCGGCCAGGCCGAGGCCGAGGAATACCGCATCGAAGTGCTGGTGCAGTTCGCTCAAGGTCAGGTTGTCGCCCAGGCGCTGGCCGTGGCGGATTTCGATACCGCCGATCTGCAGGAGGAAATCCAGCTCCTTCTGCGCGAAATCATCCACCAGCTTGTACTTGGCGATCCCGTATTCATTCAGGCCACCGGCTTTTTCCCGGGCTTCGAAGATCACCACATCGTGGCCGTGCAAGGCGGCGCGATGGGCACAGGCCAGGCCGGCCGGCCCGGCGCCTACTACCGCGATGCGTTTGCCAGTGGTGGCGGCGCGCTGGAACGGGTGTTCGCTGAAGTGCGCGTTGTCGATGGCGTAGCGTTGCAACAGGCCGATCAGCACCGGGGCGCACTCTTCGGCGTTGTTACGCACGCAGGCTTGCTGGCACAGGATCTCGGTGGGGCAGACCCGGGCGCAGCTACCGCCGAGGATGTTGGCCGAGAGAATCTTCTGCGCGGCGCCTTGCACGTTATCGGTGTGGAGGTTGCGGATGAACGACGGGATGTCGATCTCGCTGGGGCACGCGTTCACGCACGGCGCGTCGTAGCAATACAGGCAGCGCGAGGCTTCCAATTGCGCCTGGCGGGCGTTGAGGGGCGGCGCCAGGTCGGTGAAATGGCTGGCGAGGGTGGCGCCGTCTTCATGGGGATGGGGGAGGTGGGTCAGGGTCTGGATCACGGTGTGGGCCTCACGGTTTTTTTTGGATTGCCTCTGGCGGGCATTTTTTGTTGCCTGTACTGGCCTCATCGGGGGCAAGCCCCCTCCCACAGTGATCGCATTGTGTCTGAAAGCATGCGGTCAATTGTGGGAGGGGGCTTGCCCCCGATAGCGCTCTCAGCGGTTCACAGCAACCGGCTTGGAACGCTCAGCCCGCTTGCTCAACTGCTCGAACACCGACGGATACGCCGGCCGTTCCACATACCGCCCGGCACCGCGTTCGGCGCGCAGGTCGCCATCGGCCCAGACCAGCTTGCCCTGGCTGATGGTGTGGCTCGGCACGCCGCGCACGGTCTTGCCTTCGAAGATGTTGAAGTCGACGTTCTGGTGGTGGGTCTTGGCGGAAATCGTGCGCGTGCCCTCGGGGTCCCACAGCACCAGGTCGGCGTCGGCACCGACGCGGACCGCGCCTTTGCGTGGGTAGAGGTTGAAGATCTTCGCGGTGTTGGTGGAGGTCAGCGCGACGAATTGCTGCATCGACAGGCGCCCGGTGTTGACCCCTTCGTCCCACAACAATGCCATGCGGTCTTCGATGCCGGCGGTGCCGTTGGGGATCTTGCTGAAGTCGTCACGGCCGGCGGCTTTTTGCTCGGCGCAGAAGCAACAGTGGTCGGTGGCGGTGGTGTGCAGGTTGCCCGATTGCAGGCCGCGCCACAGCGCTTCCTGATGCCCGCGCGGGCGGAATGGCGGGCTCATCACGTAGCCGGCGGCGGTCTGCCAGTCGGGGTGACGGTAGACGCTGTCGTCCAGCAGCAGGTGGCCGGCGAGTACTTCGCCGTACACCGCCTGGCCTTTGCCGCGGGCGTAGGTGATTTCATCCAGCGCTTCCTGGGTGGACACATGCACCAGGTACAAGGGCGTGCCGATGGTTTCGGCGATACGAATCGCGCGGCTCGCCGCTTCACCCTCGACCTGGGATGGACGCGACAGCGGGTGCGCTTCCGGCCCGGTGATGCCCTGGGCCATCAGCTTGCGTTGCAGGTGATACACCAACTCGCCGTTTTCTGCATGCACGGTGGGCACCGCGCCCAGTTCCAGGCAGCGTTCGAAGCTGGCCACCAAGGTATCGTCGGCCGCCATGATCGCGTTCTTGTAGGCCATGAAATGCTTGAAGCTGTTGATGCCGTGGTGGCTGACCAACTCGGCCATCTCCTCGCGCACCTGCTCGCTCCACCAGGTGATCGCCACGTGAAAGCCATAGTCGGCCGCCGACTTCTGCGCCCAGCCGCGCCATTGGTGAAAGGCTTCGAGCAAGGATTGCTGCGGGTTGGGAATCACAAAGTCGATGATCGAGGTGGTGCCCCCCGCCAGACCCGCCGCCGTGCCGCTGAAAAAATCCTCACTGGCCACGGTGCCCATGAAAGGCAGTTGCATATGGGTGTGCGGGTCGATGCCGCCGGGCATCAAGTATTGGCCGCTGCCATCGAGTACTTCGGTGCCAGCGGGAATATCCAGGTCCGTGCCAATCGCGCGAATTAGGCCGTCTGCGCATAAAACATCGGCGCGGTAACTTTCATCATGGGTAACGATGGTGGCGCCACGGATCAACAGCGACATGTCGAGTTCCTCACAAGGCTTGACCGGCTTGTGCCAGTTCTAAGTGTTGTAGTTCTTTCCAGCGCAGGCTTGGTAAACCTGTCATGGATGACAGGAATAGAAGCTAGTCGGTGTTTATAGAATGATCAAGAAGATTTTTACTACGCCTATTTGTGTTTTAACTGTTTGAATTTAAACGATAAAAAATATAAATCACCAAAATGTAGCGAGCGCTCACCATTTTGACGCACTTGACAGGTTTGCAATATGAGCAACATTTATTATTGCAAATCAGGCGCTTGAGACTTGCCGCTTGACGGCGGCGGCAAATAAAAATAATTGTGTTGCACCAGATTGAGTCCTGAACGTTCGGCCAACTTTCGCGTTATACCGCCTGCGTCACGCGGCAAGTACTGCAGGATTAATCGGTATTTGAAATAAAGCTGATAAACATCAGCGAGTTATATACGCGGTGCGGGGTCAGGGTGGGTTGTCGGCACGGTTATTGAGTGCAGTGGCGGCTGGCCGGACCCGTGATGTCATGTTGTTTACGAGGTACTCCGGCCACCTGCACCGACCTTGCGGGTGAGCAACAATAATTCGAAAAAAAACCGTGGAGCGGCCATGCAACAGAACAGATCACAAGTCATTGAACGCAACGGCCTGTACGAACTCGACGCCGGCCCCGACGTCCTCGACAGCCCTCGCTACAACCACGATATGGCACCGACCAAGGTGCATGAACGCACGTGGAACAAGTGGCACATCACCGCACTGTGGGTCGGCATGTCGATCTGCGTGCCCACCTACACGTTGGGCGGGGTGCTCACCGCGTACTTCGGTTTGTCGGTGGGCGAGGCGCTGATGGCGATCCTCCTGGCCAATATCGTGGTGTTGATCCCGCTGACCCTCAACGCCTTCCCCGGCACCAAATACGGCATCCCGTTCCCGGTGTTGCTGCGTTCTTCATTCGGCATTCTCGGCTCCAACGTACCGTGTTTGATCCGGGCGCTGGTGGCGTGCGGCTGGTTCGGTATCCAGACGATGTTCGGCGGGTTGGCGATTCACCTGTTTCTGGGCTCGATTTTCGAGGGTTGGAAGTCCTTGGGCGGCACCGGTGAAGTGATCGGCTTCATGATCTTCTGGACCTTGAACCTGTGGGTGGTGCTGCGGGGCGCCGAGTCGATCAAGCGCCTGGAAACCCTGTCGGCACCGCTGCTGGTGGCGGTGGGCATTGGCCTGCTGGTGTGGGCGATGCCGAACGTGTCCCTCAGCGAGTTGATGGCGATCCCGCCCAAACGCCCCGAAGGTGCGAGCCTGACCGGTTACTTCATGGCCGGCCTGACCGCGATGGTGGGCTTCTGGGCCACCTTGTCGCTGAACATTCCCGACTTCAGCCGCTACGCCAAGAGCCAGAAGGACCAGATCCTCGGGCAGATTTTCGGCCTGCCGCTGACCATGTTCCTGTTCGCCGCCCTCGGCGTGATCATGACCGCTGCGTCGGTGAAACTGGTGGGCGTCAGCGTGTCCGACCCGGTGACGCTGATCGGGCATATCCAAAGCCCGGTGTGGGTCGCCGTGGCCATGGCGTTGATCATCGTCGCCACCTTGTCGACCAATACTGCGGCGAACATCGTGTCGCCCACCAACGACTTCCAGAACATCGCGCCCAAGCTGATCAACCGCACCACGGCGGTGATTCTCACCGGGTTGGTGGGGTTGGTGTTGATGGGGCACGAGCTGCTGAAAAAACTCGGGCTGATCGTTTCCGATGTGAGCCTGGAAACCGTGTATTCCAACTGGTTGCTCGGCTATTCAAGCCTGCTCGGACCGATCGCCGGGATCATGGTGGTGGACTATTTCATCACGCGCAAACAGCAATTGGACCTGGCCGGTTTGTACCGTGACGACGTGTACCCGGCGTGGAACTGGAAAGGCTTTCTTGCGTTTGGCGTGCCGGTGGCGCTGACGCTGTTGTCGTTGGGCAGCGATGCGTTCAGCTGGTTCTACAGCTATGGCTGGTTTACCGGTTCGGCGTTGGGCGGCGTGTTGTATTACGGCCTGAATGCCGGGCGCGGGGTCAGCCCGGTCGCCGTTAAATCTTCGTTGTAAACCCGCTCAAGGTGGGAGCTGGCTCCCACCATTGACCGAGTCAATCCATAAGAAATGTAGCCTGAGGAGATCCCCATGAACGCTGCCCTGGACGTTCTGCAATCGACCCATCAGCACATCAACCGCGACCGTTTGTGGCAGTCGCTGATGGACCTGGCCAAACTCGGCGCCACCCCTAAGGGCGGCGTGTGCCGCCTGGCTCTCACCGACCTCGACCGCCAGGCCCGCGACCTGTTCGTGCAATGGTGCGAAGAGGCCGGGTGCAGCGTGACCGTCGACGGTATCGGCAACATCTTCGCCCGCCGGCCAGGGCGCAATCCCGACCTGCCACCGGTGATGACCGGCAGCCATATCGACACCCAGCCCACCGGTGGCAAGTTCGATGGGTGCTTCGGCGTGCTGGCCGGTGTGGAAGTGCTGCGCACCCTCAACGACCTCAAGCTGCAAACCGAGGCGCCGCTGGAAGTGGTGGTGTGGACCAACGAAGAGGGCTCGCGCTTCCCGCCGTGCATGATGGGCTCGGGGGTGTTTGCCGAGAAATTCAGCCTGGCCGATACCCTCGCCAAGGTCGATGCGGCTGGCGTCAGCGTAGGCGATGCGCTGAATGCGATTGGCTACGCGGGGACGCGGGCGGAGAGTGGGCATAAAGTCGGCGCCTACTTCGAAGCGCATATCGAGCAGGGGCCGATTCTGGAAGACCAGAAAAAAACCATCGGCGTGGTGCTCGGTGCCCTCGGGCAAAAGTGGTTCGACTTGACACTGCGCGGCGTTGAAGCACACGCGGGGCCGACGCCGATGCACCTGCGCAAGGACGCCCTGGTCGGCGCGGCGGCGGTGGTCGCGGCGGTGAATGCGGCGGCGTTGGGGCATCAGCCGCATGCCTGTGGCACTGTCGGTTGCTTGCAGGCTT
>Ga0302264_1000200_pt1 | contig 15841 bp, 7 predicted proteins | sample II_Fen_N3_4_FD_194563 | JGI IMG/M metagenome (GOLD analysis project Ga0302264, IMG submission 194563) | Peat permafrost microbial communities from Stordalen Mire near Abisko, Sweden - II_Fen_N3_4 | ecosystem: Environmental > Terrestrial > Soil > Wetlands > Permafrost | place: Sweden: Abisko... | reverse complement strand
GGGCGGCGCGCGCGGGGCATCACGGTCTTGGGTTTGCACGACAACTTGCCGGAGGCAGATCATGAACCCCAGGACTTCCGCGCAGCGCAGCCGCGCGACAGGAGCTACATGACGATGGCGGCCTTGATAGACGAAGGAGGATCGAATGCGGCTCTCCGATGACAACCTTCGCGATCGCCCCGTGATCAGCGCGGACGGCAGTGTGATAGGTACGCTCGCGGAGCTGTTCATCACCAGCTCCGAGTGGCGCGTGGAGTCGATCCGGATCGAGTTGCGGAACGACATCGCCGACCGCATCGGCGCGAGTCGGTCGCTGCTGCATCGCGGCACCATCGAGCTGCCGGTCAGCTTCGTCCAGTCCGTGGGCGATGCGATCGTGCTCACGATCGACGTGGACAAGCTGCGTGAAGCGCATCGCCCAGGCGAGGCTGAAACCTCGGCGTCGACGCGTGGGTCGTCCGTGCCACAGGGCCACGACGAGCCGGGCGGAGGTGCGATCCACACGTGAACGCAGCGGCTCGGACGCGACGGACACGTGGATTCCGACCGGTTGGAGCACGGCTGCGACGGGTCGGTGGGACGCCGACGAGCGCAGGCCCATGGCCCGGACCCGTGTAAACTGCACGGGTGAGATCTCGGCGAGCCTCGCGGTCAGCTTGTTGCGTACCGCGACGCCATCATCGCAGCGGTGTACTGCTGTTCCTGGGCGTCTGAACGAACGTAGGTCGCAGCGGCGCGGATGGTCGGGTCACAGCGTCTTCAGGAACTCGAGCAGGTCGTCCTTGTCGCTTTCGGCGAGGTTCGTGCCGTACGTGTGACCGCCGTTGCCGTTGCCCGGGATCGTCGTGTCGAACACGAACGTGCCGCGCGGGCAGCTGGCGTTGACGTCGAGACCGACGTTGACCGGATCGAACGCGCCGGTGCGCACGGGGAAGCTCGTGCGGCGCTGCGACGGCTCCGCGAGCACGTCGCGCAGGGTGGGCCACGCGCCGTTGTGGCCGTAGGGGGCCGTGAAGGCGATGCCGTCGAGCGGCCGTGCGCCGTAGTTGGTCAGCGCGACGCTCGGCCGGATCCGGAAATTGGTGTACTGATTGGCGAGCGCCACCGGGTCGATCGTGGGGTCGGCCTGGACGGCCTGGGCGATCGAGGTCTGCAGCGTGGAGGCGAGGATCGCGCCGAGCGCGTACAGCTGCATCACGCCGCCATCGGCGCGACGGATGCCGGCCGCGAGCTGGCCTGCCTTGGTCTGCGCGAACACGGCCTCGATCACGGCGGGATCGGTGATGCCCGCGGCCGCGAGCTGCCGCTGCACGGTGGCTCGGACCGCACCGTCGAACACCGCGATGATCGCGGGGTTGGTCGTGAACCGGCTCGTATGTGACACCGTGAACGACGGGTCCGTGCCGACGGCCTGGACCGGGATCTCGGTGACCTTGTCGTAGTAGCGCGACACGCCGCCGTTGACCTCGGTGACGAAGTTGGCGTTGAGCGTGTCGGCCTGGGTCGGGTCCGCGGCGAGGACGGCCGGATCGAACTGGTCCGGGCGGGCGTGGCACGACGCGCAGCTCGCAGCATAGACGGCCTCGCCGCGCGCGGCCTTGGCGGCGTCGATCGCGCCGAACACCCGCGGATCCCACTTCGGGCTGCCGAGCGTGGCGAGCGCGCGCTCGAGCTTGTAGAGGTTCGCGGCGTTGGCGCTGGACACGACCCCGGTGGGCCCGAGCGAGGCGGACCCGAAGGCGCCCATGACCTCGCCGATGTTGCGCGTCATCGGGTCGTGCGTGGCGCAGTTGGTCTGCACGCAGTAGCGCCGGGGCGCGTCCCACACCGCCGGATAGCTCACGGGGGCGACGAGGTCGCGCACCGTGTCGGGCGAGTCGCTGGCGAACAGCTCGTTGAGGATGATGCCGAACGCGTCGAGCCGGCCGGGCCCGGCGAGGACCGCGCTGTGGTTGCGCGCCACGAGACCGGCGAGCTTCGCCTGCGCCTCGTCGAGCTGCGCCTTGCAATCCGTCGCGTCGGCGAGGCGACCGCAGAACCGGTCGAACTTCGCGGGATCGCGCTCCGTTGCGTCGATCGCCGCCGCGAGGCCCGTGGCGAAGCCCTCGAAGTCGAACGAACCCTGGCCGGCTTCGACGAGCATGCGCTTGCCGGCGTAGTCGACCTGGCCCGTGTGACACGCCGGACACGTGAGGCCGACATATTCCTTCTGTGTGGCGGCGTCGGTGTCCTTGACGACGCCGATCGGGAGCCCTTCGAACGTCGGCACGCTCGACCGCGGCGGCGGGTACACGAACCCGAACGACTCGAGGTTCGCGCGCGTGGTGAAGAGACGAGCCCCGTCGGCGGTCTCGAGCGCGCGAAACAGGCGGTAGTCGAGCAGCTGCGAGCCCTGCGGCGTCGTGTACCAGGTGGTCCGGTCCGTGGCGTTCCACGTGGCGAGCGTGTATTCGCCGTCGGCGGCCGTGACCTGGTCGAGGTGCTCGCTATCCTCGTCGATGCCCGCGCCACATGCGGTGGCACCGGCGATTGCCATCATCAAGGCAACCACACTAGAAGTCTTGGATTGGGATGCTACATAACATATCGAGCGCATTTTGTAATTCCTGCGAAGAGAAGCTGCCGAGAACCGAGAACTCAGCTCGCGCTCTGTAGCGCGTCTAGCGCGGCCTCGGCAAGTCGGATCGTCGACGGGCTCGGCGTGATGCAGGCCCAGCGGACGAAGCGGCACGACGGTAGGCCGAAACGGTTCACTCGGCAAGGGGTGCAGTGGAGCAGTCCCGGGGGTGCTTCGAGAACGTTGTCCTGGTCACTCGAGTGTGTGAAACACCCACTGCACAGTTCTGGCTGGGTTTGATTCACGAAGTCAGTGGCTCCCTCGCATCTCCTGCAGCTGTGTGTTGCCATCCGCGTGTCAGGAGCGTCACGCGCGAGAAGCAGGCGCGCGCGACGTACGGGATCTCGATGGGCCCGCCGCGCCGCTCGATCGACTCAGCGCGTGGTCGCGAGCAGGTCGCGGATCGCCTGCACGGTTTCGGCGGGCGCTTCCTGCGGGAGGTTGTGGCCGGCGCGCGGGATGACCCGGCGCTCGTAGCCGCCGCGGAAGTGCGGCGCGTGGGGGTCCTCGCTGCGCGACACCGGGCGGACGCCATCGGCGTCGCCGTCGAGGTTGATCGTCGGCACCGCGATCTGCGGCTGCGCCTGGAGCCGGGCCTCGATCCCCAGGAGCGCCGGGTCGCCGGGGGCGTAGCCGTAGCGATGGCGATAGGAGTGGACGACGACCTCGACGAAGTCGGGATTGTCGAACGACGGTGCGGTCCGCGCGAACGTCGCGTCATCGAGGATCCAGTTCGGCGACCACAGCTCCCAGAGCAAGCGCGCGAACGCGCGGCGGTTCGCCGCGAGCCCGGCGCGGCCGCGCTCGGTGTGGAGATAGTACTGGTACCAGTAGCGATGTTCCTGCGCCGGCGCGACCGGCGTCGCGGAGGCCTGGATGTCCTGGAGGTTGTAGCCGGCGCAGCTCAGGAGGCCGCGCGCCCGTTCGGGCCACAGCGCCGCCACCACGCAGGCCGCGCGGCCGCCCCAGTCGAAGCCGGCCAGAAGCGCGCGCTCGATCCCGAGCGCGTCCATGAACTGCAACAGGTCCTGCCCCAGCGCGGCCTGCTCGCCGGAGCGCGGGGTGTCGGCGGAGCGGAACCGGGTCGGTCCATACCCGCGGAGGTACGGCACGAGAACGCGGCAGCCCTCGGCCGCGAGCGGGGGCGCCACCTCGTCGTAGCACCGCGGATCGTAGGGAAAGCCGTGGAGCAAGATCACGGCGGGCCCCCGCGCCGGTCCGTGCGCCTCGTAGGCCAGGTCGAGGACGGTCGTGCGGGCGATCAGCGACTCCACCCCTGGAAACGTAGCGCCCGGGCGCCGCGCCGCCACGCGGAAACCAGCAGGTAGCGCCGATGCCGCGGCGGCGCGCGCTCACTGCACGAAGCAGATCTGGGCCATGCCGGGGGCCGGATCACCGAACACGGCATTGCTGCACGCGGTGCTATCTGTGACGTCACGGACCGCGACGTCAGCGCCGATCAGCATGTCACGGCGGCGAGGCGTGACCTCGAGAATCCGGACATCGGGCGGCGTCGATCGGCCGCGCATCCAGGTCGAACGACAGCCCGCGGCGACTCGCGACCGCGGGCTACGGCACGTCCTCGGCGATGCACACGGCGTCGTCGAAGGCGCGCAGGCTCGTGGCCGGCGCCGCGTGGATCGCGACCAGGCCGGGTTGCGCCGGCGCGCCGAGCGCGGCGACCCGGTCGGCCTCGGTCGCGGTGGGGGCGCCGCCGACCACGAACGTCAGGCTGGTGGTGATGCCGGTGCGGTCGCAGGTGTCGTCGGCGGCGATGTGCAGCGTGAGGGTGACGCTGGTGCCGCGCGACACCGTCGAGAGCACGCTCACCGGAACCGTCAGCTCGGTGGAGGCGAACGCCGGCAGCAGGGCGAGGCTGCGCGGCGCGCCGATCCGCACGCCGGGGTTCGAGCTCGTCGCCGTGAGCGTCAGCTGCTCGGCCGCGACGACGCCGCCGTTGGCGACGGTCACGCGCGCCACGCCGGCCTCGCCGGGCTCGAGCGAGCCGTCGTGATCGGCGGGCGTGCCGCTGTCGATGGCGCTCGGCGCGCCGGCCGCGAGCTTGGCGGCGACGGTGCCGCTCTCGACGACGCCCTGGTTGGTCGCCGAGGTCCGCAGCGGCGACGCCGCGCACGAGCCGAGGCCACGGCCCGCGTAGGCCGCCGCCATCAGCAGCATGTCGTCGGTATCGAGCGCGCTCGCCGCGGCGAGGATCGCGTCGCGCGCCTCGGTGAAGGTCGCGTTGGGCGGCGACATCAGGAGGCCGGTGACCACGTAGTCGGACATCCGGCGCCGGGCGACGGTCACCCCGTGCTCGTCGACCAGCGCGTTGAGCACCTCCCACATGACCGTGGCCCACACCTCACCGGCGTTGTGGACCTCGCTGTTGGCGTTGGCGTTCGGATGCCCGGGGGTCGCGGTGGGCAGCGGGCTGCCATCGCCGATGTGGCGGAAGCTGAGGTCGTTCTTGGTCCGGTCGCGGCTGTAGGGGAACCGGCGGAGCCCGAAGTAGGCGGTGTCGGGCGTGCCGTCGGCGATCGCGTAGGGCGCCATCGCGTAGACCCCGTCGCGGTTGTCGCCCTCGCGCAGCAGCAACAGCAGCGCGTTGAAATCGCCCCAGCCCTCGCTCATCCCGGCGCACTGCTGCGATGCGCCGCACACGGCGAGGCGGTGATGCAGGTAGTGGCCCCACTCGTGCGCGACCACGGTGTTATCGAGATCGCCGTCGCGCTCGGCGCCGCGGGCCGTGGCCTGGAGCGTGAGCGTGACCGGGCCGGTCGCGAGGGCGGCGCGCAGCGCCAGGCCGTCGGACTTGCCGATGACGAGCCCCGGCAGGTTGGCGGTCGCGCTGCCGCCGAACGACCTCGGCGCGTCGAGGCCGCCGTCGGCGAGGATGACGCCGATCGCGCCCGCGGCCCTGGCGTTGTTGACGGTGACCTGCGAGTTGCACACCGCGGCATAGGTGACCAGGGCGATCTTGCCGGCGACGTTGGCGATCGGCTGGCAGCCGTCGTCGGTGGGCGCGGTCGCGTCGCTGGCGATGACCAGATCCCCGGTCAGCGTGAAGCTCCGGGGGCCGCTCGAGAACGTACGGCTTGGCACCACGCCGCTCGGCGCGGTGAGCACGCCGTCGGAGCCCGCGGTCCACAGGAACATGCGCATGCGCGGCCGCGCGCCGTCCGCCGGCGTCGACATATCCGCGTTGTTGCGCAGGCCGGTGTTGGCGCCGGCTTGCGAGGTGACGAGCAGCGGATCGCCGGCGGCCCCGCCGCGGCCGAAGTTGTCGCGCTGGCCGTCGCCGGTCGCCTCGGTGAAGCCGGAGTCGTACCACCAGTCGTGCATCCAGTTGACGAGGAAGAACGCGTTGACCGCGGCGGCCTTCGACTGATCGGGGGTCGCGAGCGGCTCGAGCTCGTGGTCGTAGGCGTAGTTGAGGACGCGGCCGGCGCGGACCTCGGGGCGCACGTCGCCGGGGCCGAACACCCGGTTGGCGTCGAGATCCGCGAACGCCTCGGCGTTGTTGCCGGAGGTCGTCGTGGCGTCGGCGGCGAGCCACGGGTCGTGGGTCTGGTTGAACGCCTCCATCACGACGAGGTTGGCCGGGAGGAAGCCGGGCGCCGAGCCGTCGGGCACGCCGGTGGGGTGCGGCGCGAAGCTCGCGAGCGGGCTGTCGAGCGGCCGGCGGTTGCCCGTGGTCTCGGCGTAGGCGCGGTACACGAACGCGTCGCTGGCGCGCAGATCGGCGTCGCGCAGGATCGCGCCGTCGTCCGAGACCAGGTAGCTGTGCGCCGACAGCTCCGGTCCGCCCGATTCGCTCAGCGGCTCCGGGGCGACGTCGCCGAACGACTCGACCTCCCAGGCTTTGACGAGTTGGTCGTCGATCGGCGCGAGGACGCGGCGGGCGCGGGTCCCGGACACCACGAGCGCGGGCGTCGCGGCGACGTCGAGCAGCTGCCAGCCCGCGGCCTCGCCGGCCGGGGCGATCGCGAGCGCGGGCCGGGTGCGGCCGAACTGCTGATCGAGCGCGTGGCCGAGCGCGTCGATCGCCGACGACGCGAACACTGGCTCGACCGCGTCCGGCAGCAGCGTGCCGGACACCGCCGCGAGCGAGTCGTCGGCGTGCAACAGGACGTGGAGCTCGCCCTGATCGACGGGCACACCGCCGGCCTGCTGCGCGAGCTTGACGACCTTCGCGCCGTTGCGGAGCTGCTGGGTGCCCGCGTGCACCAGGGCCATCGGCGTCGCGCCGCCGACCCACAGCGGCGCGAGCGCCGCCACGTGGTCGCGCGCGACGGCCTCCGCGGCGGCGCCCGGGATCCCGGCGCGCGGGACGATCGAGCGCATGAGGCGCGGAGCGCCGCGCGGATCGGTCGAAAGGATCGACATCCCGAGACCGGTCGCGGCCTCGTCGACCGAGGGGACGGGGCGACCGGTCCCCGGGTCGGCCGGGTCGGAGGGACCGGCCGGATTGGAGGGATCGTTCGTCGGCGATCCGGACGAGCAGGCGGCCAGGACCAGCCATGGAAGCGTGAGTTTGCGAGATGGCGAGCGCATGCGTTTGACCTCCCTGATGAGCGGCGGCCCACGCTAATCCAGCGGTCCGCAGGAGCGCTGCTGTGCGCGCGAACAACCTGGTTGCCAGTGCTAACGCGGGAGTGCGAGTGCTGCCTGGCGCGGTTCGCAGATCGCTTCACCGGCCGCTGGCGCGCGACCCCCTCGTCGCCGCTGGCCTGGCTCTCCGCGTTCGATCACGCTCCGGATGACGCGGCCGGAGGATTCCATGCGTCGCGCTCGTGTCGAGTTCGCGATCGGTTGGGGCACCTACACACGGCCGCCTGGTTCGGGCGATCGCGGGCGATCTCGACCGGCCGACCTCGCCGGGGTGGGCGATCCGTGGGCGGCGTGCCCCACTTCGCGGCAGCGTGCTGATAACCTCGGCGGGCTGGCGATGATCCTGCTCGTGGAACGGCTCGACGCGCTGGTATGCGCCACCCACGGCGCGAGCTGCCACGCCGCCCGGGAGTCTGTGTGACCCAGCTGGGGGCGCTGGACCGCGCCGAGATCACCGCGTGGCTGACCCGGGTCACGCAGACGATCGATCGCAGCCTGCGCGAACCGGCGCGCGGCGACGCGCTCGCGATGTTGCGCGCCGATCTCGAGACCACGACCGCCTCGGTGCCGGTGCTCGGCCAGCTCGCGCTGCTCGACGACTGCCTGCGCGTCGCGCACCTGGCGATCGAGGCCGGCGACGGCGAGGCCGACGCGATCGACCGGGCCGGCGAGCTGATCGCGGTCGCGGCGCCCCGGTACTTCGCCGTGCTGTCGCCCTACGAGTCGTTCGACGACGGCGCGAGCGCGCCCGGCGAGGCCGCGCGGTTCTTCGCCACGCACCGCGGCGATGCCGGCGCGTTCGGCTACGCGAGCGGCTCGGCGTGGCGCGGCTTGCGGCTGGTCCGCCACGTCGAGCGCCACACCCACAACGCGGCGCCGCTGCGCGAGCTCGAGCGCATGCTGGTGCGGATCATGGACGAGATGTTCGGCGGGCGCGCGACCCGGCTGGCGCAGGACGCGCGCCGCCGGCTGCGCGATCTGTTCGATCCGCCGGCGCTCGTCGGCGACGATCCGCGCGACACCGCGTTCTGCCGCAGCGACGGCCCGGAGGTGTTCGCGTCGGTCGCGCACGGCTCGCAGATCCACGAGCGCGATCCGTTCGACGTCGAATCGATCCACGCCGACGCGCGCGACGTGTTCCACCGCGAGATCATGCGGGCGACCACGCCGGAGCAGCACCAGTACGGCCACGGCCGCACGCTGCTGATCCTCGGCGAGTCGGGCAGCGGCAAGACCCACCTCCTGCGCGCGCTGCGCCAGCAGGTCCACGCCCAGCGGCTCGGCTACGTCGGCTACCTCCAGATGACCTCGGAGGTCGGCGACTACGCGCGCTACGTCCTGCGCAACCTGATCGATTCGCTCGAGCGGCCGTACGACGCGCCGGTGTTCGCCGAATCCGGCCTGCTCTACCTGTCCGACGGGCTCGCCGAGGGCCGCGGCAACATCCCGGCCGACGAGCTCGAGCAGCTGCGCCACGCCGAGCTGACCGGCGACGAGCTCGACGTGCTGATCGGCGGCATGATCGATCGCATCCTGCGCGCCGACGGGCTCCACCACCTCGAGTCCGATCTGCTGCACGCGCTGCTGCTGCTCCAGCGCCGCGATCCGGCGGTCCAGCGCCGGGTGATCCGGTTCCTGCGCTGCGAGCCGCTCACCGGCTACGAGCAGCGCGTGCTCGGCGGGCTCGCCTCGCGCGATCAACCTGAGGATCCGATGCGGACGATCCAGCAGCTCGGCGCGATCGCCTACGAGCTCCAGCTGGCGGCGCTGGTGCTGCTGGTCGATCAGGTCGAGGACGTGGTGCCCGACGGCGCGACGGTGACGCGGCTGCAGCAGGCGCTCGACGTGCTGCGCGGGATCGCCGACGCGGTGCCATCGATCGTCGTCGTGATGGCGTGCCTCGACGACGTCTACGCCGCGCTGCGGGCCCAGCTGTCGCGATCCGTCGTCGACCGGCTCGAGCGCGACCCGGCGCCGGTCCTGCTCGCCAGCCAGCGCCAGCGCGAGGACGTCGAGGCGATGCTGGCGCGCCGGCTCGACTACCTCTACGCCGCGTTCGACGTCGCGGTGCAGGACGACGACGTGTACCATCCGTTCACGCCGCGCCAGATCGAGGCGGTCACGCTGCTCCGCGCGCGCGACGCGCTCGCAAGGTTCCGCGAGTTCCGCGAGGCGTGTGTCGCGGCGGGCGCGATCGTGAGGCCCGCGCTGCCCGCGCCCGCGTCGGCTGCGGCGTCCGCGCCACCGGCGCCGCACCCGGCCGGGCCCAGCGCCGCCGAGCTCGACCGGGCGTGGAACGACGCGCTGTCGGCCGGCGACGCGATCCCCGAAGACGACGCCGGGCTGCTCGAGCTGGTCGCCGACGCGGTTCGCGGGGCCGCCGAGGAGCTCGGCGTCGAGCTGACGGTCAGCGCGGGCCGCGGCCGGCAGCTGGTCGTCGAGAGCAAGACGATCTCTCGCCGCGTGCTCGAGGTCTGCAACAGCGTCGCGCAGGGCGGCCACCTGGGCAACCAGCTCGACAACCTGCGCGCGCTGGTCGCGACCGGCGTGGTGCCGATCGCGCTGCGGACCTCGGACTTCCAGTTCACCGCCAAGTCGCGGATCTCCAAGCAGGTCGGCGAGTTCCTCCACGCCGGCGGCCGCACCGTCGTGCTCGAGGACCGCCAGCTGCGCGCGGTCAGCGCGGCGCGCACCGTGGGCGCCCAGCACCCCGAAGCGTTCGGTGCGTGGAGGCGCGCCAACCGGCCGCTCATGCACCTGGCGTTCGTCCGCGCGATCCTCGATCTCGATCACGTCCCGCGGGTCGCCTCGGTCACCACGACGCAGCAGCTGCCGCTGCTCGAGCGCCGGCCGGGACCCCCGACCTCGGAACCGCCGGTCGTCCAGGCGGCGCGCTCGGTCAGCCAGCCGATCGTCATCGACGCCAGCCGGATCCGGCTCGGCGAGACCACGACGATGCGCAAGGAGCCGGTGGTCGTCTCGCTCGATCAGATCACGACCCACGTCGCGATGCTGGGCACGACGGGCAGCGGCAAGACCACCGCGGCGCTGGCGATCGTCGAGCAGCTGCTCGAGCGCGACATCTCCGTCGTGCTGGTCGATCGCAAAGGCGACCTCGCGCGCTACGCGAGCCCGGCGTGGTGGACCGATCCATCGGCGGTCGATCGCGATCGCCGGATCGCGCTGCGCGAGCGGATCGACGTCGAGCTGTTCACGCCGGGCAACGCCCACGGCCGCGCCCTGCGCCTGGCGGTCCTGCCGACGCTCGCCGACGCGACGACCCAGGAGCGCGAGCAGCTCGCCAAGTTCGCGGCGGCGGGGCTGGGGGCGATGATGGGCTACGGCACCGGCACCACGCATCGCCACAAGCAATCGGTGCTGCAGTGCGCGATCCAGCTCCACGGCGACGAGCGCGAGGTGACGATCGAGGCGCTGCACGAGACGATCAGCCGGCCGGATCCGGAGCTCCTGACCCGGGTCGGGCCGCTGCAGCGGTTCTTCGCGGCGCTGTCCGAGGATCTCCAGACCCTCGACATCCAGCGCGGCTCGCTGCTCGGCGGCGAAGGCGAGCCGCTCGACGCCGCGGCGCTGCTGCCGCCCGCGGGCTCGCGGCCGCGGCTCTCGATCATCAACACGGCGGCGCTGTCCGAGATCGCGGTCCTGCAGTTCTGGATCTCGCGGCTCCTGGTCGAGCTCGGGGCCGCCGACCAAGGAGCCGATGTTCGAGCTGCTGCGCCGCGGAAGGTCCGAGGGCCTGGGCATCCTGCTCGCCACGCAGAACCCCGGCGACCTCGACTACAAGGCGCGCGACCTGATCGGCACCTGGCTGGTCGGCAAGGTCGCGCAGGACCGCGCGGTCGACAAGATGCGCAACCTGCTCGCCGGCTATCCCAACGTCGGCCCGCGCCTCGCGACCCAGCCGACCGGCCACTTCTTCTTGCTCGGCCACGGCACCAAGGAGCTCAAGGCCGACCGCGCGATGATGATCACCGAGCAGCTGTCCGACGACGAGATCCTCCAGCTCGCGCGCGGCAGCGGCCCGATCGCCCCGTCCGCTCGATGATATGGGTGGCGGCCGGGGATGGGCAGACTGTACGCGTGAAGACCACGGTCGACATCTCGGATGCGCTGCTCGCTCGCGCGAAGCGCCATGCGCGCCGCGTCGGGCGACCGCTTCGCGCCCTTGCGCCCCTACCGGAAGCGATGTCCTGGCAGGATCTGCGCGACGAGATCTACGGCTACATTTAGATCCCGTCACGAGCGCGAATGTCGGGGGCGCGTCCAACGCCGGCGGTTCCGAACGGACAAAGCGAGACGCACCTACCGCTCAAGCCTGAGCATCTCGTCGCCGCTGCCGTTGTGCGCGGGGAGCTGGCGTGAGTAACGTCCGCGACCGTGAGTGGCGTGTGGATGCGACCCGGGATTGCGAACGCGGCAGGTACGCGATGACCTCGCGTCTGGTTGCGGGGGAATCGCGAGCCAGATTCGTCGAGCGGGGGAAGCTTCGACCTGATCTCGGCGGCGGCGCTGGCGCCATGACCGGGGGCGGGAGCACCGGCCGTCGTGAAGCGCGCGATCGGCGCGGACCCTTGCGCGAGGAGCGGCCATGAGTTCGGTGCTGGTGCAGTCGCAACTCCTGCAGTTCGCGAACGATGGCAAGCTGCTCGCGTGCGCCGACAGCCATGGCGTGACGCTCGTCGGCGTAACGCCGAGCCAGGGCCCGATTCGCATCGCGCAACCCGCCGTGGCTGCGATCGCGGTGTTCCCTGAGGAGGTATGGACGCTCGACGAGCACCGGGCGCAGCTCCGCCGGTTTCATCGCGATGGCCGGGTGCTGGGCGCACCGCGGGCGCTGGCGATGGCGCCGTGCACGGAGTGGCTCGTCGCGCCGGGCGCTGCCCCCGCCGTGGTGATGCAAGGAACCCGGCGGCAGGCGATCGCCGTGCAGCGCGATGAGCTGATCGAGGTCCCGGTGCCGCACGGCGGTATCGCCATCCCACGCACCGCGCGTCAACAGGTCATCTGCCACGAGCAAGTGGTGCGATTCGGCGGTGGGATCCAGCAGCGGCTCCTCGGCAACGTGATCGCGCTCGGCGGTGCGGCGGTGCTGGAGGGCAACGTGCTGGTCCTCCTCGTGGTCGATCCGCGCGGCCAGCGCGGCACGATCGCGTTCTCGACCGAGACGGGCAAGGTCCAGCGGCAGTTCGAGGTACCTTCCGGGGAGACGAGGATCGCGGCACAGCGTGGCCTGGTGGTCGTGCACACCTCCGAGCGCCGCTTCGCGGTGATCGATATCCGCTCGGGCCGCGTCCGCGCGCTGGTGCAAGCGCCGGTGGACGTCGACGACTTCGCCGTGGACCCGGCGGGTGAGCGGATCGCGATCCGCTCGAGCGACGCCGTGCGCGTCTATCCGCTCGCGGTGCTCAGCACCAGCGCGCGTCCGGAGCTCGAGCTCGCGATCGATCGGCCGCCGTTGCCAGCGGCGCCCGTCGCACCGGGTGGTGCTGGCGCGGCGCCAGCGAGCCCGTCGGCGCCGGTTCCGCTTCGAGCTCCGCTCGCGTCTCGGGGCGCCGGCGCGGCGCCGCCCACGTCGTCGGGCGCCGGCGCGGCGCCGTCCACGGAACCCTTGGCCGAGCTTGCCTCGCAGCATCAGGCGGCGCGGCTACCGGTGGCCGTCGGCGCGCAGCGGTCCGAAGTCCCGATGGCCATCGATGCGCCGCAACGGCCGCACGGTGCGCGTGGGTCGACGAGCCTCTCGCCGACGCCTGACCGTGTTCGGGACGCAGGTGCCGAAGCACCACGGTCCGTCCGCGCGCCGGAACCATCGCAGGCGCCATCGCTCGAGCCGTCGCTGGAACCATCATCGATGCGCGACTCGGCGCCCGCGCCGGTCGCGCGTGGAGCCTTCGATCCACCCGCACCGGGACCCTCGGGATCCCGCGCAGAAGGCGCCGCGCCTTCGATCATCCGCCCCGACGACCTCCCCGACACCACGCCGCCCGAGACCCCGCCGCGTTGGATCGAGGTGGTGCCGCCGCAGGGAGGCGTCGGCGCAAGGAGGAGTGCCCCCGTGGAAGCACCCGTGGTCGATATTCTCAAGCTGCGCGGGTTTGGCGCCCCGCCGAAGTGGCCGAACGTCACGCGGCACGAAGCCGCGCGCTTGCTGCAGGGCGAGCTGCGATGGATCGGGCTTCGCGCGATGTTGGCCCTCGCGCGTGACTGGGACACCGGGCGGATCGCGTATGCGAACGAGAGCCGGCATCCCCAGGAGCTGGAAGCGATGTCGATCCTCGGCCTCCAAGCCAGGCACAAGGCGCGGGAACACGTGGTGGAGGCGCAATCCCAGCTGGTCGATCACGAGCGCGCCCTGGTGAGCGATCCATCGCGGCGCACGGAAGCGAGTCCGCTCGCCGCGCTCGCGGCCGAGTTTCGGCTGTCGGAGCTGGCGACGACGATCCTGCTGGTGGTCGCCGCGCCGACGATTCACGGCAAGCTTCACCGGCTGTACAAGATCCTCGGCAGCGACCCGGCGCGGGCAGACGTCGACGAGCTGCTGGTCGAGCAGATCCTCGCCGACACCGACGAAGCGCGCAGCGACATCGCGCACGAGCTCTCGCCCGGATCGGCGCTGTGCCGGTATGGCCTGATCCATGCTCCCGCGGGGGCCAGGCCGCACGCCCCGCTCGCGGTCGATCCGGTGATCGTCGCTCGCTTGCGCGCGGAACCGGTCGATTTCGGCCCCGGCGCCGCGACCACTGTCCGCTCGGCGGACCGCGCGCTCCACGAGCTGCTGGTGCCTTCGGGGCTGCTGTTCGAAGCGAGCCGGTACCTGTCGCGCTCGCCGAGTGACGATCACCAGGTGCGGATCTGTGTGCGCGGCCCCGCCGGGTGTGGCCGGCGCACGGTGCTGGCCGCGCTGGCGCACAAGGCCGGCCGCGACCTCGGCATCGTCGACCTGAAGCGGCTACCGCGCCCGCCCGACGCGTTCGCGGCGGCGCTTCGCACCGAGCTATCGCGCGCGCTGCTGCGCGGCCTGGTCCCGTGTCTGGTTCGCCTCGATGACGTGACCCGGGGCAGCGACGACCCGCTGCACGGCGTGGTCCAGGACGTCCTGGGCTCGCACCCGGGACCTGCCGCCGTCCACCTGGCTCCGCGAGCGAAGGTCCCGCTCGATCCGGGCTACCTGTTGCTCGATCTCGAGCCGCCGACGGAGACGCAGCGTCTGGGGGTCTGGCGCGAAGCGCTCGAGCAGTACGGTCTGGCCGTCGACCACCCGGAGCTGATCGCGGCGCGATATCGCGTCGGGCCGGGGACGATTCGAAGCGCGGTACGTGCGGTCGCCGAATCGCGGTTCCAGCAAGGTCGGTTCGCGGGCGACGTTCTGACCGACCTCGAGACTCGCCTGCGCCAGAGTCGCGAGGTCAAGCTCGGCGATCAGGCGCGGCGCGTCGATCGCCTGGCGGACTGGTCCCAGCTGGTGCTGCCCGACGACACGATGCACCCGTTGCGCGAGCTGATCGGCCGCGCTCGCCATCGCCGCACCGTGTTCGACGACTGGGGCATGGAGCGCGTGGCCGCCACGGCGAGGGGCTTGACGGCCTTGTTCGAGGGATCGCCCGGCACGGGCAAGACCTTGGTGGCAGGCGCGATCGCCCGCGAGCTGGGCCTGGACCTGTACCAGGTCGACGTCTCGAAGGTCACGTCCAAGTGGATCGGCGAGACCGAGAAGAACCTCGGCGCGATCTTCGATGCCGCCGAGGACGGACAGGTGATCCTGTTGTTTGACGAGGCCGATAGCCTGTTCGCCCGGCGCAGCGAGGTAAGGTCGAGCAACGACAGGTTCGCGAACCTCGAGGTCAACTACCTGCTACAGCGCCTGGACTCGTTCGAGGGCTTCGCGATCCTGACGACGAACCTCGGCGCGTCGATCGATCCTGCGTTCAAGCGCCGGCTGTCGTTCCGGCTCACCTTCCCGTTCCCCGATCCCGAAGCGCGGGTCGAGCTCTGGCGCGTGCACCTGCCGGCCACGATCCCGATCGCCGGCATGCTCGATCTGTACGAGCTCGCGAACAAGTACGAGCTGTCCGGCGGCTACATTCGCAACGCCTGCGTTCGCGCGGCGTTCCTGGCGGCCGAGGAGGGAAGCCACTTGACCCAGGCGCACCTCGAATGCGCGGTTCAGCTAGAATACGCCGAGGTGGGAAAGCTGTCCCGCAGCGGGCGCATGGAATGATGAACGAGCGCGCGCTCCGCGCGATGCCGCGATTCCTGTCGAGGAAGCGATGGCACCGCGCGGCCGTGAACCTGCTCCCCCGATCGACGACCCGGAGCCACCATGGACGACTACGATCAATCGAACAAGCCGACATGGTTCACCGACGAAGCGCCGCGGCAGCCCTCGCCCGACGTGAACCTGTTCGGGAACCCCGACATCGGCAAGCGGTCTGCGAACGACGATCTGATCAATCCCAACCTCCCGGTGTGGGAATCTGGGCTCGTCCTGCTGCACCGCGCGAGGCAAGCCGCGGCGAAGCAAGCAGCCGAGGGAACGCAGGCACAGGAGGGAGCGCCGACGGCCGAAGCGGCCCCGCAGGCTGCGCCGGAGACGGCTCC
>Ga0302264_1000195_pt1 | contig 16014 bp, 22 predicted proteins | sample II_Fen_N3_4_FD_194563 | JGI IMG/M metagenome (GOLD analysis project Ga0302264, IMG submission 194563) | Peat permafrost microbial communities from Stordalen Mire near Abisko, Sweden - II_Fen_N3_4 | ecosystem: Environmental > Terrestrial > Soil > Wetlands > Permafrost | place: Sweden: Abisko... | reverse complement strand
GACGAAGACGAAGACGACTTCGACAGCGACGACGAAGAAGATGAACCGGCGCCGAAGAAGAAAAAGAAAGTCGTTGACGAGGATGACTTCGACGATGACGAAGATGAACCGGCTCCAAAGAAGAAGACTCCTGCGAAAAAGAAGAAGGTAGTCGACGAAGATGACTTTGATGACGACGAGGATGATGAACCCGCGCCGGCAAAGAAGAAGTCCAAGAAGGTCGTCGATGAAGATGACGACTTCGAGGATGACGACGAGCCAGCACCGAAGAAGAAGGCTCCCGCGAAAAAGAAGAAAGTCGTTGATGAAGACGATGACTTCGATGCGGACGAAGATGACGACGATGAACCTGCTCCGAAGAAGAAGGCTCCGGCCAAGAAGAAAAAGGTTGTCGATGAAGATGATGACTTCGATGATGACGACGACTGATCGTTCCGAACTCGTGTAAATATGAGGGGGTGGTGCATTCAGCCCACTCCCTCTCTTCATTTCTTGGGAGCATTTTCGTATGGTTAAAAAAGCAGCACCGCCAGCAACAAAGGCGAAAACGAAGGCACCTGTTGAAGATAAGGTCGATAGACGCCCGAAGCTCGATGTGCGCGCCATGTATAACACTACGCTCAATGTCATTGCGAAACGGCAAGGCTTCGAGTGCTCGTCGTTGGATGTGTGTCCTCCAATGAGTACCGCGCTGTTAGCCCTCGACTTAGTCTTGGGTGGGGGCATACGGCCCTGCATGATGACCGGGGCTGGTGAAGAGCAATGCGCGAAGACGACGGTTGCCTTGAACGTAATGGGTGCCGCTATCGTGGCTGACATTCCGATCATTGCCTTTGTTGACTTCGAGGGTTCGACAAAGAACTCCAAGCCGTATGTGCATAACATCCTCAAGGGGATGGGCATCAAGATGACGATGGATCAAGTGTTCGGTAAGCAGGATCCGAAGACAGGCCAGTACATAATCCCACCTCGCGTCCGTTATCGCTCCGAGGTTATCCTTGAACGCTTCTACGACTGGCTGGCCGAAGTCTTGCGCGACCTTCCGGACAAACGTTACGTTGAGGGCAAGTGGTGGTTGATCTTCGATGCCGAGGACAAAAAGAAGAAGGCCGAGATCGAAGAGTTCATCGATCCAGTCATGACTCGCAAGTACGGCAATGGTTGGTGGGTGCCGGCTCCTGACGACAAGCTGCAGGGCATCATCTTCGTTGATTCTTACACGGCGATGAATCCGGAAGCCAAGGACAAGGAGGAAATCAGTAACCAGTTGTCGGTGAAGGCTTCTGCGTTCTCCAAACAGCTCGAGCGGGTCAAAGGTCGTATGGTGCAGAAGATGGTCACCGTCTATGGCCTCAATCACCTGCGTTCCAATCCGATGGCTATGTTCGGGCCGAAGGATTCTGAAAAGGGCGGCAAGGCCTTGCAGCAGTTCTCCGACGTTCGTATGCGTCAGGTGTCCCGTTCGTTGAGTGCTGCACCGTTCAGTCCGAAGAAGGGTAAGAAGACCTTTGACGAGCAGGAGCCTTCAGTTGAATTCGATGGCTTGGACACGTACCGCTATGTCCACTTGAAGGCCAACAAGAACAAGCTGTGGACGCCGCAACGTGAGTGCTTAATCCGGCTGTGGACGGAAGATGCTGACGGTCAAGCGCGAGGTATCGATCCAGTGTTCGATACGATCTACTACCTCAAGCAGACGGGGCAGCTCTCCGGTACGCGTGCGGGCTTCAAGCTCAACCTCGACGGTCTCGGTGCCTCAAAGAAGCCGATCCCTTGGGGCTACTTCAAGAAGTGGGTGCTTGGTGACAAGGATGCAATGACGAAGATCTCAACAGTGCTGGGGTACAAGCCCATGAGCATTCGCAAGTTCTGCTTCTCGCAGATGGCGAAGGGCATCGGTGAACTTCTGTATGTGTCTACTCAGAAGGCGAAAGCTGGCAAGGGCGAGACTGATGATGTGCCGTCGGACGATGATGACGGTGACGACGAGTAATTAGGAGACGACATGGCAACCGGTTCAATGAAGAGAAGGAGCGTCGCAGTTCAAGACGTGAAGCCTTCTGAAATGCAGGCGAGCATCGACGATATGTTGAGCCGCGTTGCCACTCCTATAGCTCCAGTCAAGGCTGTAGCCCCGACCCTGAAGAAGCGGCACCGTTCGCGGTTCTTCTTCTCCATGTTTGAGGACGAGATAGCCAGCTTGAAACGGGAGGCAGTCCCGACCAAGCCGGAGCCTGAGAACAAGGAAGCAATTCAGTACGCGGAGGCATTGGGTAAAACCTTGCCTCCTGTCTTGAAGGAAAACATAGTAACGGTTCGCGATTTCTTTATCAAGGAAATCGCGCCACTCACGTTGGCGCTTGGCGCTGGGGCGTCTCAGGCCTCTGAGGCCATCAAGGCAGTGACTGGATCAGAGGTGGAGCTTTCCACCCTCGTCAAGTTTGAGAAGATGGCCCACCACGCTGTAGTCATCAAGATGTCGCATTTCATCGAGCGGTTCCTCAAGCTCCCTGCGAATTCAACTGGTGAACTCATTTCCGCGGCCAACCCCTCACAGCCGAAGAGGTTCCCTGATCCTTACGTGCCGCAAGAGCCGGAGAGTGAATCAGGCAATCGCAGAGAGACGCGAGCCTTGAAGCGTAAGCTGCAGCAGGTGCTGGATCAGAATGGAGGCATGAACAATGGCCCAGTTGAAGGGTAAGAAGAAGGCAAAGCCTTCAAGGGCGGAGATGGAAGCGCATTTCTTCCCCGAGCTAGCTGCCTTTGGCTCCGAGGTTGAGGTAGAGTACGAAGACGCTCCGAAGTATGTCGATGACTTCGACATTGTCGCTTTGATGGATGACGCGGAAGACCCTGACACTGGGATGATCCGCGACCTCAAGATCGACGACCGCGACCTTGCATCGGCGAAGAACTACTACGACTACGCGTACAACATCATCGGCAAAGATGCCAACCCTCCGTGGGTCATTCAGATGTGGACGGGCCTGATGCTCATGGGTGAAGTCTGTCCGTGCTGCTCAGACAAGCGGTGGTTCGACCTAGGCTACATTGTCGAGAACGTCGATAAGGCAATGCCCTCGATAGGCATCACTGAGCACATGCAAGTTCTCGAGAACGGCAAGTGCCCGAAGTGCAAACGCACCAAGCATGACCTGATTACGAATCACTACCTGCACAACTATCAGGAGCTGGTGAATTGCCTAGGTCAGCGTTCCGGAAAGTCCTCAAGTGCTGCCTCGTACTGCTCCTACCTCACCCATCGCTACTTGAAGTTCCCAAAGCTTGCAAGCTTGGCTCCGAATTCGATGCAGAAGTCCACGGAGCTCACTGGCACGTTCGTGTCCCTGACGTTCAGTAAGGCAGAGGCGTTGCTGTGGACGCCTTACATGAACATCATCGACGAGAGCGACTGGTTCAAGAACTACCATGAACTCCTGACGCACTACGGTGAGAAGTATGGCGTAGAACTTTTCCGGAAGAAGGATCTGTTCATCAAGTACTTTCACAAGAACTTGAAGTTCTACCCGACACATCCGAATGGCCCGATCCTTCGCGGCGACTCACGAATCTTTGCGGTGATCGACGAGTTGGGTTTGTTTCCCTTACCGAAGGGTAACGAAGAGGAAGACGAGCAGTCGTCACGAGCCAATGCGGATGAAGCGCACAAGTCCTTGACCAACAGCCTTGCTACGGTGCAGTCGATTAACATCGATCTGCTGAAGGAAGGGATCAATGCGCCTCCCGCCTTGATGCTAGGTGTGTCCTCTCCGATCAGCATCCGCGATAAGGTCATGCGTCGATTGGGCGATGCCAAGACGCCTGAAGGCGAGAAGTACATCCTCGGTATTCAGTTGCCGACATGGAAGGTCAACCCAACGCTTCACAGAGATACACCTTTGATCGCTCTAGCCTACGCGACCAATCCGGAAAAGGCAGAGCGCGACTTCGGGGCCAATCCACCTAGGGTGCACTCTGCGTTCATCGGACGATCAACGGTCAAGTTCGAGTTGTTCGATCAGATACCTACGCACGAGATGACGTACTGCTACGACCAACCGGGCATGCTCTACGCTAAGGTGCAGAAGCTTCGTGCCTGTCCGTTCCCCTCAGTAGTAACGATAGACGCAGGCTCGGTGAACAACTCGTTCTGCCTCACAGCTGCGCACTACAACTTCGATACTCACCAGACCGAAGTGTCAACGGTACTGGAGTGCATGCCTCACGAAGGCCGGAAGATCGACTTCAACAAGATGTACCAGCAGGTGATCCTCCCTGTTTGCAAGGATCTCCACGCAGTATGTCTTCTTGCAGACCAATGGCAGTCATTGGATATTCTGCACCGTGCTATGGAAGATATGGGCAAGCTAGTAGATGGCAAGCCTAGATGTCTGACCAAGCAGTTCTCTCCGAGACGCAAACACTTCGACGTTCTTGTCGCTATGATGGAAAGCATGAACATGCACTTCCCTCGTATCAGCAAGGAACAGTTCGAGGCAGTGCTTGATGGCTCAGTCATTGACTTCAGGTTGTTGAATGGCAAGCCTATCCAACATTTGGTCTTGCAGATGCTGACGGTGCGAGAGCTTGGGCCCACTCAATGTCCGGGCAAGGGCGAGGGCTTTACCGATGATATCTTTAGGGCTCTGGTTCTTCAGGTCCTTGTGCACGAGCCAAAAATAATGGAGAGACTCAAAAATGCTGTGCTCGTAGATGACACCCTAAGACCAAAAATGCCGATGCCCGCTTTTGCCGGAAGGAGTATGCGATGAAGATTCAATACACTAAGGTTGCACGCTGCAACAACACGCCCGTAGTCGACTACTACTTTCGAGCCATGATCGAGCTGACTGACAAAGGCCACAATCATCAATCTGTGTCTTTCAGCTACGACCAGCAGGCCATAGTCGCGGAACACAAGGGGCGCATTGTTGGTGTGCTCTTGTACGATATTCAGGAGTGGGGTAACAGCCTCTTGGTCGTACTCGGGTACGTGTCCAAAGGCTACAGGAAGCAGGGCATCTACTCTGAGCTGTGGAAGCGTGCTGTTGCTATCGCCAAAGCTGCGGGACTCGGTAAGATACAGGGCGGCACGCACCACACCAACAAGGCTATGCAAAAGGTCATGGCCAAGCAAGGTCGAGTGAAGACGATGGTTCTTTACGAATACGCTGTGCCCAAGAAAGGGAAAGGGGAAAGTCATGGGAAGAAGTAAGGCGCCATTACGTCGGCTGCTCAACGTGCAAGGTGCGGACATCCATATTCGCGAGGCTTGCCGTAAGAAGGGTCACCTCTTCCGCTTCGTTCGCTACGCTGAAGGCTTCGACGTAAGGCATGCACCGCGATGTGTGAAGTACTGGCCCACTGAGGCTATCGGAGAATGCGCTCGCTGTGGTAAGTTTGACGTCTATGAGGTGAAGCCTCCATCTGGTTTCCATAGTCGGGGTGGCAACTGTTGCACCTAGTGTAGTGCTAATTTCATTCTACACAAACACAGGAGGTACGAGTCATGGTTCAAATCAATGCCGCGACACGGTTGCGTGCTGCATCCATTAACAAGGGCGACCGTGTCTCTTTCAAAGGCACTGACTTCAAAGGTACTGTAGCTTCCGGTGGGATCTCTATCACCCTAGGCGGAAAGCCGGTTACTGTGTATCCGGTCAAGTGGGATGCAAATCCGAAGCACTCAGGAATACCTGCCCGCTTTAAGGATGAAGAGGGTACCACCAAGAGTGGGTACGAAGCTAAGGACCTGCATCCTATCTCCGACGCGTCAGCCTCCAAGCAGTTGCAATCCGGCATCGACTTCAAGACCCACGAGAAGTGCACGCGGTCTCTATACAAAGAGATCAAGCGCGTCTTCACTAAGGACGGCACCGGCGATCCGGCGAAAGAAGATGTTCGCTTGGTGCGCAAGGGAAAGATCATCGCGATAGCAATGAGCTCCAGTCATACTGCTGCAATGCCCGGTGTCCTGAAGAAGCTCGGTTGGCGCAAGCATGGGAAAAACGGCAAGGCTACTGTCTTTGCGCGTGAGGACGGCAGCTGGCCTTTGATGATCTCCACCTCAACGAGCTTCTCCATGCCGGACACCAACATCCTGCAACTCGCAACTGTCGACAACGTCTCGGATCTGTAATCCTCATGGTCGCCCGGAAAAAGAAGAAGGCAGCAAAACCCAACGCAGAGTACACACTCCCTAAGCTCGGAGCCCTGCCCAAACTGCGTGTGCTTTCTCTCGATCCGGGCTCGAAGCATTTCGGTATCGCGTGCGTCGGCATGAAGGACAACAAGCCTGTAGTCCTTGCCAACTCGGTGCTCACGGCTCCCTTGAACAGCATGGTTGAGTTCAACAGTCTGAGGCATGTGTTCTTGGCAGAGATCTCGCGGTGGATCAATCACTTCGAGCCTCACGCTATCGTGATTGAAAGGTTCCAGACAAGAGGCAACGGTGGTCCGTTGATCGAGCTAGTGTCCTCCATGATCGGCCTTCTAGGCGGTATGTACTCTCACTTGCCCATCCGTGCTATCACTGCATCGACTTGGAAGAATGCGTTCAATCGCCGCTTCCAAGAAGAGCTGGGCGACATGTACCCCGAGGCAGAGAAGCTTGACCTGAAGCTCGTGTATCCTTGCGTCAAGACCGCCCCACACCCGTTCGATGCTTCGCTGATCGGGGTGTATGGCCTCGAGTTTGGACTGAAGCGTCAGCTGCACTACACTCCCAAACAAATCATCAAGCAAGTGGAGAACACATCATGCTTGCCTCTGCGCATCATCAAGGAGAAGAGAAAGTGAAGATCGAGATCAATGCAGCCTCACGCCTTAAAGCTACGCAGCTAGTAGCGAAATTCACACCGCCTCAAGTAGCAGAGGCTGAGAAGATTCTCGCGCTGTGGTCGCACCTGAAGTTCGACACGTACAACTTCATCTTCAACTTCAGGGACAATCAGCAGGATCGCAAGACCCACGCGTTCTGGAATCAGAAGATCGGCAATGTCGAGCTTTATAACGTAGTCTCCGGACAGAGTCACACCTTGCGTTATATCTGCAAAGCCATCGTTGACTCAGGCAAAGACGATGAAGACGAATATGCTTCAACCCTCTTGGAGTTCTTCGGGCCAAGAGCGCGTAGAGGAGTGGGACTAAAGAACCTCGATACTCTGATAAAGGCCTACACGATCCTACTCAAGTCGAAGCCCTCGGGCAAGCACACAGTGCCCGGGACCTACGTCTTCGTGGAAGGTCTGCTCAAAGTCATGCCACTGCTGAACTCTTCGTGGGCGTACATTTGCAAGAAGCTCAAAGAGGACTACGACGAGATGAGTGACCGGCACCATCTCAATGTTGACTGGGAGACTGACCCTAAAGCGGGGCAGGCCGCAGTCCTGACAGAGATGAAGAAGCTGGAGAGCAAGGGCTTCAAACTCAGTGAAGTGTCAGGCGATCCCCTCGGCGTTGATCCTTACTACCTGAACAAGAACAAAGGCTGGATGGCTGCAAGCCCCGACCTCGTACTGGTTTACAATCCGGGTGGGGGATTCATCTCAGTTGGGGGATCCATCAAGCCGTACTTCAAGCTCGACGCTTCTGATCCCCAGTGGTACACCTACGAACGTAGCGGTATCGACGACGGCTCATCTGGCTTGACGTACGGTCACATCGGTTCGACGATCAAGGGTTGCATCACTCGAGTACAGAAGACGCGTGAAGCTACGGCGCATCGCAAAGCCAATGGTGCAACATTCAACTTCGGACCTACTGCTCGGAATGTCCTCCCGCAAGAGATGGAGAAGTATGTAGGCATTCTCCAGCAGGGTAGGAGCTTCGATCTCACGCCGTCAGGTTTCGGTACCGGGTATCGATTCAGTACTCGTCGCTTCTCCTACGACAAGCCAGCTTCCAAAGAGTTGACGCAGAAGGTGGGCAAGCCTGTCTACTACACCGAGTTCGATCATGACTGAGACGCGCATCAACGCTGCTACTCGATTGACCGCAGGCTCTCCGAAGGCAGTACTCGCAAAGATCAATGCTCTGATCACTGACAAAGAAAGACTTCTCCATTCGCTAGAGAAGGAAAAGCACAACCCCACGGTCGCTCCTTCCTACTGGGCGGCCAAAGGAACCCTCGAGGCTTTGGTTGCTGTCCGGGATGCATTGAAGGGCAACAACGTCAACCTCAACATGCTTTAGGAGTAATGAAATGGCTGTACGAATCCCCCAAGCATTTGCCGCACCGTCCAAGCTACAGGCATCAAGCGATACATCGAAGACAGTGACCGCAAAGATCGACATGAGCGCAGAGGTTGCAGGTCAAGGCCTGTGCCCTGACTGTCAGTCGCCGATGGAAGAAGTGTTCCTCGACGAAGATCCTGTCATCTCCTGCATCCCTTGCCGTATCGTCCTTCCGATCAAGGACGCTGAGACCGTCGACGAAGCAACGGACGGCGATGCCTCCAAGCTTCCTCCGCTGAGCCTCACGATATAATCAAAATGAAAAAAGATCTCCCTCGCCACTTGCCCGCTACTATTGCCTCTTCGCTTCCCGCCAAGCGTGAGGTGCGGGACAAGATTTCCAAGCTGAAGAACGTCGGCAAGATGCGTTCTATCCTTGGTGACAGCGCCGAAGCCATTCAACAGTTGCTCGAAGTGGGCGACAATGATTCGGCGACAGCACTGATCTACAAGAAGAGCTTGCAGACGATCATCGATTCTATTCCCTACGCTGAAGCGACCATCCGTCGTACCAAGGGCGCCCGGGGTGTGTATCAGCTCAATTCACTCATCTCATCCATGCGTGAAGTGATGATCGATCTGCAGAACATGCAGGATCGCGGAGCCATCGGCGACTCCCTAGTGGAGAAGATTATTCGCCCATCCTTCTTGGACGTTGGTATGCACATCGTTCAGGAGTATGCGTCTGTCGCTGCGGATGCGAAGAACTTCATGGCACCCGATGATTGGAAAGCGTACAAGCAAGTGTTGGCGAAGAGCCGAGGTTCGATCTCGGAATTCATTCAACGCGAATACGGTAAGGTTAAGGAAGACTCGAGAGCCTTCTTGGGTCGTTGATTTAAGGATTGATTATGAAGATCGAAGCTGCTGATCGGCTTAGGGCCGCGTACTACATGGACCTGACGAAGCCTCCTATGGAAGTCGTCAAGGAGCTGATGACCAAGCTGCACGAGACGGGTCCTGTCAAAGACATTCCGTTCCATGGCTCGTCGTTCCCCGGTTGCCTCTTGAACATCAACGCCGCCGACCTCACTGAGCGACTTCTCCAGTTGCTCCACAAGGGTCACGAAGAGCACATCGGTGAATACTCGATCGTGTCCGGCGAAGGACAATCTCTCGATTCCCCGCACAGCCGCGTCTTCGAACTCATGACCTGCGTGCTCAAGCCCGTGGACATGGACACGCTGTTGATCCTGATGCCGCGCAGGGATTTCCTGAAGATTCGACGCTCCCTGTAAATACACTGCATGGATGCTCAATACCTAAAAGCTGCAGCCGTTCGGTTCTTCGTCAAGAAGAGAATGTGCGTACATAGTGAGGTGGGGTTGAATCGCAGAGGGAGGCTTCGAGCTGATTGCTTGTGTCTGTCCATGCGTGGTGATCTTCACCTCCTTGAAATCAAAAGTTCTGCCCGTGATTTTTTCAGTGACGTTAAGTGGGCAGACTATCTGGACTACTGCCATCGCATGTCTTTCGTTATGTCGAAGGTGACGTATGCGAAAGTGCAAGACCAGATTCCGAAAGGCATTGGTGTTCTTCTAGTCACCGAAAACTTCTCAAAGTCAGGAGCCCTATTGACGGGCAAAGTACATTCAGTGCAGGCGTCGCGTCGGTTCGATCTTGACGAGGACGTAGCTTCGAACTTGATCATCCGCATGGCCTTTCGCAGCGCAGATCACAATCGGTATTCTCACGTAAATAAAGGTTAGGGAGTAGTAAAGTGTCGTTAGCTATCGCAGAGGTTGTTGAGGACGAAGAGACCGTAGTCATGAAGGTGCTCGGTGATTTCAAGACTAAGCATCCACATGTACAGATAAGTTCTTGGGTGGGTGATACGATACCCTCCTATCGCCAAGATTCAAAAGTGGTGTATCCTCCGGAGTTTTCAGTCATGGTTGAAGGTAATACTTTGCGTGAGGCCGAAGTACGCTTCCGTATTGAAGCCGACATGGAACTTTCCAAAGAGTTGTCGAACCTAGAGCGTCTGTGTCTAAAGTACCCTGATCGGTATGGACACCTTTCATGCTGGCGGTTGTCGAGTAGGGTTCCATCCAAGTTTGCTTCTAGGGCCCACACTGGTACTCACGTACTGCGTTGCCTGTTCAGTTTATGTGTAGCCCCTTTTTGATTGAGGTGTAGGTATGTTCACGAGCAACAAGATCCTCGGCGTCAGTTCTTCTGGAGTGCGCACAGCGCCTCCACCAAAATCACAGGTCACAGGCAAACGCAATGGCCTGTTTGCCGACGTGGGTGGGATGCACTCCACCAGCACGAACCTGACCATGCAGTCGCAATACAACTACACCATGACCGGGATCCTTCCGGCCGATCCGCGCAACACGGACAGCTCCTCACTCGCACTGTTCTATCGGGACTGCTACCTCCTTGATTCGACAGCGGGCTCTTCGGTTGATATCCAGTCAGTGTTTCCGTTCTCCGACTGGGAACTACGGGGCTTGGAAGAGACTGAACTCATTCCCTTCAATTCTACATTGGAGCGCCTGAACCTTCGGCAGATGATGCCTGAGCTCTCCATCGCCTACTTGGTCGACGGCTTCTTCTGCGGCAGTCTGATCTACGATGCCAAGGCTCGCGCATTCATTGACACACTGATCCATGACGCCCTGCAATGCTCAGTTGTTCCGTCGCCGTTCTACAACATCGATCCGGCAATCACGGTCAACGTGGCTGCTACGGTGCAGGCCTTCATGGCTTCGCATTCTACTTACGCGAAGAAGTACATGAGGTCGATGCCTCAAGACTTCGTTCGCACTCTGAAGGAAGGAAGCTTCACACTCGACCCAGTCACGACGATGTTCATTGCTCGTCGCGGCCTGACAGACAGAGCGTACACTTCGTACCTCCATCGCGTCCTCCCGATGTATCTGATCGAGAAGACGATGTTCCGGGGTACGTTGGTTGAAGCCACGAAACGCCAAAGAGCGACCACCCACTTGCAAGCTGGTGACGAGACATGGACACCGACTTCGGAAGAGCTTACGTCCTTGGTGCAGATGTTCCAAGCATCAGAGGCCGACCCTCTAGGTGGTTGGGTTGCTACTCGTAACGCCGTCCAAGTGCAAGACATTCGTGCTGCTGGCGACTTCTTCAAATGGACAGACATGGCCGACATTATGGTGGCCTACAAGCTGCGAGCCTTGGGCATCTCTGAGGCATTGCTGTCTGGTGACGCATCGTTCGCATCTGCCGAGTCTGCCTACTCAACGTTCCTCGAGACTTGCAACGGCTATCGGTCGCACCTGACTTCGCAGGTGTTCTACCGTCGCGTGTTCCCTCTGATCGCTGTGACCAACGGCCTGTTCAAAGACAAAGCCAAAGCCAAGGCTACGCAGAATCCACTGGACTTCCTGTTCAATGCCAACAACTCTGGCAACCTGAAGATGCCTCAGCTGATCTGGCACAAGGGGTTGGAAGCCAAGCAAGAGGACACGATGTTCGACATGTTGGACAAGGCATCAGACAAGGGTGTGCCGATCCCTATGAAGATGTGGATGGCCGCTGCTAACATCGACAAGGACACGTTGCTCCGTGATCTCAGTACGGACAAAGATTTGACTCTTGCATTGAACAAGCTGAAGGGCGAGACCGAGCAACAGAGGCCCGACGGCGAAGAGGGAGAAGAAGACTCCGATTTCGACGCTGAAGTCAATGCACAAGTGCATCACCTGACGACGGCCTCGTTGGGTGCAGGGTACTCTCGCTCCCCCGGCTTAGGTTCCCGCGAGTTCCACCATCACGATCTGTTCACTCTTGGGAAGACGGGACAGAAGCAACACGTTTATAACCAAGAGGCAAAAAAGCGCGACTTGAATGCGAAGATTGTGAAGATTGCAATGCGAGCACAGAAGGATCCCAACTACAGAGCAGAGCTGCGCAACCGCAACATTGCAACCAAGGGTACTGCTGTCTTGAAACCACTGTGAGATGCAATTTCATAGTGACAACAGAACAGCAAGGCTAAGGAGGTAGTTTCAATGTACTCATTTATGGCGCGCATCAAGCCGGACACGGATTACGACTGGTTTTCTTACCAAGCTGGTAAGCCCATCACTCTCGACTTTCGTGGTAAGCCAGTCGTGATCCAGAAGGGCGACAAGTTTGGTGTTCGGAAATCGTCCAATGGCAAGAACATCCGTCTCGTGCTGCCTGACGAGATTACGAAAGTGATGACCATCTCTCTGGACGACGCGAAGGCATTAGCCAAGGGCGTTGGGAAGGACTGACATGCAGATCAATGCGGCTACGAGGTTGAGGATGAGTGCTACTATCAGCCACGATACGCCTCAGTGGTGGCTTGACATGTCTTCGCAAGAGCGCTCGAGATACAACCATGAGCATCCGAACGACAAACTGTTCATGGGCGCTCCTTACTCTGAGAAGTCCCCGTCGTATATCGACAAGCTGCCGTCTGCCACTGAGCTGCACCAGCAGAGGCTCCAACACAAACCTCCAGTGCGTGTTAAGCCTGCGTGGGTACCACACCTGGAACGCAAACTTGGAAAGGATAAGGAGTGAAGATCAACGCTGCTCAGCGCCTCCTTTCAGAGTACAACCCCAAGCCGATAAAGCCGGTGGAGATGCAAAAGTCGGCAGAGCCTGTAGAGCCGGTCAAGCCTTCTACACCTACGACGCCAGTGAAGCCTTCAGCACCTATCGTCCCTCCGAAGCCTAAGGATCCGATCAAGCCTGAAGATGCTTGGTACGACGAGGGCAAAGAGGACGACGTTGAAGACTCTGAAGAAGACGGCGACGAAGAGAAGGACTCGATCGAGGCTGCTAATCGATTGACCGTCACTGCGTCAATCGAAGACGTCAGCTACAAGCAATACTGTGCCTTCCTGAGCGCCACGTTGAAAGAGGCAGACGAGCTCAATGCTTTCAGTCTGCCTTCTGTGCTTACACATTTCTTTTCCGAATACAAGAAGCTGATTGCCGACATCTCCGAGCATCTCAAGGTAAGCAAGACAGAGATCGTCGCAGCGTTCAAAGAGCGTAGCGTGTTCAAGCTTCTGAAGGCATTGAAGTTCTCAGTCATCACGGCAGTCAAGGCAGTCAAAGCAACAGCAGCCTTACTGCATCACGGATTGATGGCTGTGGTGCATGACCTAGAGAAGAGTGGTGCGTTCCAGCATGTACAGAAGAGTGCCAAGGCTGTCGACGACCTGTTAGCCAAGTACCCTCTCCTGAAGAAGCTTGCTGGCCCTGCGTTGGCAGGCCTTCTGATCTGGATGTGGTTCAACATGTCGTTCAGTGGTAACTTTGATTCGGACATGGCTCTTGATGCTGTGATCGATGCTTTGAAAGGTAACTTCTCGATTTACGATCTGTTCGCTACTCCGTCAGGCATTGCAGGCCTTGTTCTTTTGGCTGCAGGGCTTTCCGGCGTGTCACTGTTCAACTACCTGTCAGTCAGCAATTGGAATTTCCTGATAGCGTTGTTCTACACCGCTGCCAAGAAGTTGCATCTGGCAGTAAAGATTCCAGCGCTCAGTGCGCTGAAGGTTTAGGAGTCATCCATGTTTGCGATTCGTCTCATCTACGACACATACACCCCGGCAGTCGAGGCGCAGATTACTCGAGACTTGATTGCCATGAAGAACGCTCAGCCCAAGGAGACGCTTGCCGTCATCTGCGAGATGAACGACTGCGAGAAGATTGCTAACGTGCTCGACATTGCGCTGTATGCCCAAGGCACCGCACGTTTGAACATCATCTACAAAGTCGGCGAGCAGTGGCCTGAGCATCCGGACGCACGAGACGAGATCATCATTGAGCGTGACCTCTATGTGTCTGAAGAGATCATCTCTGTTGATCCCAACCCGTCCATCGGATACTACATGCCACCGCAGGGTCGCATCATTCGAGATCAGGTCGACCTGTCTCGTCAAGGTCCGAAGGGAGGATCTATCGATCCCGCGATATTACTCACCTGGGGGGGTGCGTCATTCGACTACGGCACCGGCATTTTTTAATCACACCGAGGGTTACACAAAATGAAAATCAACGCGTCTAATAGGTTGCAGGCCGCAAGCCCCGCCTCTGAGAAAAAACAAGCCATTCAGAACAAAAGACACAAGGCACTATACGACGTAGGTCGAATTGAGTCGTTCTGCAAAGAGATTCGCAAGAGTCTGGACTCTGATGATTTCGACGCGATCACCACTATGTTCCACAACATAATGAACGTGTCGAAAGACGCACGGTAACGTTTTCGCAGGCTGCGAGACTGTAAGACAAAGGCCTGAGCCCGCCACTGAAAGGTGGTTTACTTAGGAGTAACAAAGATGACTATTGTTTGCAAGATGAAGTGTTGGGTGGCTCCCCAAGGTGATGCCGCAACAGATGAATCAGTTCAGACTGTTCAGTTCGGTGCCGTGTATGAACCCGATGCGGGTAAGCGTCAGCTTCCGGAGAATGCAGTGTTCGGAAAGATGACACCATGGGGTGAGTTCAAAGCAGGTATCGCCAACCCCGCGGCCAAGTCGCAACTGGTGCAAGGTAAGTCGTACTACATAACGATCACCGAAGCACCTGACTGATAAGCCATACCCCACGGAGGGCGATAAAGAGCGTACTGCCTTTGCCCTCCTTCTTCTAAACCTAGAAGGCTAGCTTTCTTCTAAGGTTCCAAGTTCAGCTAGCACTTCGCCATTTACGGTACAACCAATGGCATCCTTCTCCGGCCTCATAGCTGGTGCCAAGAACGCAGCGACATCTCCTGTTCTCGGTGCTCGGCAATCCCTGACAAACAACGCGACGTATGGCATGATGAATGTCCAGTCGCAGATCAACGGTGGCATCAACCGCGCCTCTAGCTCCGCAGTTAACGGGCTGCGTAGTGCCGCCATGTCTGCACTCACTGGCGACTTCTCAGGTGCCCAGTCGAAGCTGCTCGGCATACCGAACGACATGACCAAAGCTTCCTTCGGTAGCGACCCTTCGTTCGCCAGTCTCGCTCAAGGTCAGGCCAATCCGGGCAATCCCTTCCAAGGAATCAATGCGCGGCAGGACGCTCTGCTCAACTTCAATTGGTTCTGTATGCCTCCGTTACTACCGGGAGTTACTCTCCCTTGGTACTACGTTGAGGCAGGCACACTCCCCTTCCGTGTTATCGAAACACAAGACGTGTATCGTCGTGGGCACTTCGAGAAGATACCGAAGACGTACTCGGTGTCAGGATTGCAGCTCACGTTCTTCCTCGACAATTCCATGCAGACGATGATGTACCTCAAACGGTGGCAGGATCTTGTCCTTCGTTATGGCAAGGCCGCTGACTACGCGAACCAAGGCAAGTGGGGAAGACCTCACGCACCTGGTGACATGGGCTTCTACCGGAACATCCCCGTCAGCATCCTATCTGTAAATAGGCAGGAGGTGATGACCATCACGTACTACGATGCGTGGCCGACGAACATTGACTCGTTGCAAGTGGTCAGTGATGCTAGTGGTCGCTTGATGGCTACAGTAGACTTCGCTACCAACGATGTGGATATTGACGTTATGTCTGCATCGAGCAGTTCCGGATTACAAAGCGCTATGCAGTCTAAGTCGCCGAATGGTCTTATGGGTTTCGGCTTGAATACGTTATCCAAGGTCGGTAGTGCCTTGAGTAGCATCCCGAGTAAGGTATCAAATTTCTTCCAACCCAAACCTGCAGAGGGTACGGGTGGGTATTTCTAACCAAAAGAGAGGCATCATAAAATGAGTAACGAGCAAACGACGTTCGCCGCGTTCCCGCAAGCGTTGCAAGACCATCTT
>Ga0302264_1000193_pt1 | contig 16054 bp, 12 predicted proteins | sample II_Fen_N3_4_FD_194563 | JGI IMG/M metagenome (GOLD analysis project Ga0302264, IMG submission 194563) | Peat permafrost microbial communities from Stordalen Mire near Abisko, Sweden - II_Fen_N3_4 | ecosystem: Environmental > Terrestrial > Soil > Wetlands > Permafrost | place: Sweden: Abisko... | reverse complement strand
ACCGAGAGGCCGAACCGTGGCCAGAGCCGGGCCAGGTCGGCGGCGCGGTCCCGGCCGAGGCTCGCGCGGCGCGGGTGGAACGTGCGCTGTGGCTCGTCCGGCCTGCCGGGCCGGTGCCGGAAGTCGTCGGCGGACAGCGGACGACCCGTCGGGGTGCCGCTCTCGCCGCCGCCGTCCCGGTCCGTCGGGCCTCCGATGTCCACGGTGATCCAGGGTACGTGACCTGGAACGACACTGCTGGACAAGCGTCCGTATCGCCGATACCTTCGGTGCCGGTCACGGGGCGTCGATTGCCGGCGGCGTGGAGAGGGAATGGTGCCGACAATGGGCGCGAACGCGCAGCGCACGGGACGGTTCGGGGTCGGCGTGGCGGTGGTCGCCGGCGTCCTGCTCGTCGTCGGCGCGGGCGCCGCCGGTGCTGCGGCTGGGCCGGGCCCGGTGCCGAGGACCCAGGCCGCGTTCGACTCGTGGCCCTCTCCGGTGCCGGGCAACTACCCGAGCCTCGGCTACCAGGCCACCCGCACCGCGGAGTTCGGAGACCTCGTCGAGCTGGCACCCGGCACCGGACGCGTCGTCAGCGCGATCACCGTCGGCATGAGCAGCTGGGCGTGCCAGAGCGACCTGACCGACCCCTCCGGCCCGTGCGTGTCGGCGGCAGGCGCGACGTACCAGCACGACCTGACCCTGACCGTCTACGCGGTCGACACCACCGGCACCGCCCCAGCGCCGGGCGCGGTGCTGTGGACCGGGACGCTCGACGCCGCGGTGCCGTACCGGCCGTCGACGAGTCCGGAGTGCACCGCCCGCAGCTCGCGCGGCTGGTGGTCGGCGACCGAGTCCCGGTGCTACAGCGGGTACGCGTTCGAGGCGACCTTCACACCCGCCGCGCCGCTCACGCTGCCCGACGACGTCATCGTCACCGTGGCGTTCGCCACCCAGAGCAACGGGGGCGACGCGGGTCCCGGCCCCTGGGACTCGCTGAACTACGGCCTGGTCGCCGTGACGCCGAGCACGATGCTCGCCGCGGGGACCGATGTCGATCCGTCCGTTGCGTTCCTGCGGCCCGAGGGCGGCGCCCTCGCCGCGGCTGCGGACTGGACGTACACACCGATCATCAAGATCCGTACCAACGTCGACGCGCGCATCGCGCAGGTCGTCGCACCGGCGAGGATCGCGCTGGGCAGGCCGGTCGCCGCGAGCGCGACCGTCGAGGGGTCGGCGATCCCGGTCGGCTCGACGGTGGTGCTCGCCGCCTACCCGGCCTGCGCGGTCGAGCCGGTGTACGTCTCGGACCCGCTGCCCGTGTCCGCCGCCGGGACCGTGGGCCCGGTGACGTTCACGCCGACCACCACCGGTGCCGTGCAGTGGGTGGCGACGCTGGCGGACTCCCTCGGTGCGTTCGACGACTCGACCTGTGGCGACGTCACCACGCAGGTGCTCGCCGACGACCAGGAGTCTTCGCCCTCGCCGACACCGACACCGACGCCGGCACTGGCGGCCACCGGTGCGGGCTCGTCCACCACGGGCCTCGTGACGGCCCTGGCGGCGATCCTGCTCGGCAGCGTGCTCGTCCTCGTCAGCCGCCGACGCCCAGCCGGTCGCTGAGGAAGGCCACCACCTCGGCGAGGTAGCGCTCACGCGCCGGCCGGGGTGACAGCGCGAGGTCGTGCGCGCCGCCGGGCACCGTCACCAGCGTGACGTCGGGCCCGAGCCGGGGGGCGAGCGCCGCCATCTGATGCACGTCCAGCACCGAGTCGGTGGTCAGCAGCGCGTCGTGCCAGCTCTTGTCCGGCCCGTTGGCGTCCGAGGTCGCCACCAGCACCGGCACGTCGATGCCCAGCCCGTGGGCCACCCGGGCGTGGCCGCGGCGCACCGACCGGACGAAGCCCGCCCGTACCGGGAACCCGGCGGCCGGCTTCCACGCCAAGTCGTAGACCCACTCGCCGCCCGTGTCGACGTGCAGCGCGTAGCCGTAGTGCTCGGCCAGGTGGCTGGCGACGAACCGTGGCGCGACGGCGCCCACCACGTCGAGCACCCGGGTCAACACCTGCCGGTCGAACCACGATCCGCGCAGGTCCAGCCACGGGCTGTTCAGCACCACGGCGTCCACCAACCCCTGCCCGCCGCGGGCGTCGGCCCACAACGCGGCGACCAGGCCGCCGGTGGAGTGACCCAGCAGCACCACCCGCTCGTAGCGCGGGCGCAGCGTGCGCACGGCCGCGTCGATCTCCTCGGTGAACAGGGACAGGTCGGCGCAGTCGTTGGGGTCACGGCCGGGGCGGATCGAACGACCGTAGTCGCGCAGGTCCAGGCCGAACAGGTCGTAGCCGGCGGCGATCAGCGCGTCGGCGACGTGGGGGTGGAAGAAGTAGTCGACGAAGCCGTGCAGGTACAGCACGGCACGTCGGGCCGTCGCCGGCTCGCGGTGCACCAGCGTGGCGACGGGCGGCACGCCGGTGCGTGCGGTGACGGCGTCGTCGCGCAGGGTCAGGGTGCGGGCCATCCAGCCGTCGCCGAGCACGTCCGGGCGTGCTGCGGTCCAGGTGGCGACCGCAACGGGCGCCGCGTTGTCAGGGGGTGCCATGGCCGCATCGTCCCACCCGCCGGGCGTCCCGGCGCGGGGGCTCGGCGGGTGCGGTGTGCTGCGCGGTCAGGCCGAGGCGGGCACCCGGAGGTCAGCAGGCACCGGCCGGGCGGCGAGCAGACCGTGCCCGGCGACGTCCACGCCCACGGACACGACGCGCGCCGTGCCGTCCGCCTCGATCCGCACGGTGGACACCGACGCGTTCGGCAGCGCGACCAGGCCGCGCGCGTCGAGCGTGGACAGCCACGCGCCCAGGGTCAGGCCGTGCCCGACGACGAGCACCTCGCCCGAGGGGTGCGCGTCGACGATGCGCGCGAACGCGCGCCGGGTGCGGGCCATGAAGTCGGCGCCGTGCTCGCCACCGGGCAGGCCGGGATGGCGTCCCGCGAGCACCGCGGGCACCAGCTCGGACCAGGGCTCGACGGCCTCGAGCTCGCGCTCCGGCCGGCGTTCGAAGGTGCCGAAGTCGTACTCGTGCAGGTCCGGGTCGGTGTGCAGCCGGACGTCGGGGTGGTGCCGCAGGATCTCGACCGCGGTGGCGACCGCGCGTCCCGACGGGGACGAGTAGGCCGCCGCGAACGGCGCCGGTGCGAGGTGCCGCGCGGTGACCCGCACACCGTCCCGGCCGGTGCGGGTGAGGGGGGAGTCGCAGCTGCCCTGCAGCAGCTGGCGTGCGTTGAAGTGGGTCTGCCCGTGTCGGACGAGCGTCAGGGTCAGGGTCATCGGTGCCCTCCAGGTGGTGTCGTCACCGGCGACGCTAGTCGGCCGAGGTGTCCGCCCGGCGACGCTGGCGTGAGCGTCTGGTGACGGTCCGGCGTCAGTCGACGGTCGGCGCCTGCTGCGTGGGGGCGTCGTCGTGCACGTGCGGCGGGTCCGGCCGCAACGCCTGCTGCACCATGCTGACCAGGACGAACACCAGGAAGGCCGCAAAGAGCACCGCACCGGCGCGCGGCGGGACGGCGTGCGCCAGCCACGCCCCGAGCGGGCTGGTGATCACCGACGCGGCGCCGACGACCAGCCCGGCCCGCACGTCGACGTTGTGCCGACGCAGGTTCGCCACCAGGCCGCTCAGCACGCCGGGCAGCATCATCACCAGCGACGAGCCCTTGGCGACGATGTCGCTGGCGCCGAACGCCAGCATGAGCACCGGCACCACGATGCCGCCGCCGCCGACCCCGAGGATCGCCGAGAGCGCCCCGGCGACCAGCCCCAGCACGACGAGCCACACCCCCCGCCACGGGTCCACCGGGAAGTCCTGGCCGCGGTCCGGCACCACGAGCAGCAGCTGCACCACCGACACCGCAACGAAGACGATGAAGATCCACTGTGCGACGCGCCGGCTCAGCACCATGAGCAACCGCGTGCCGAGCTGCGCCCCCACGACGGCGCCGAGCGCCAGCAGCGCTGCGGCCACCGGCACCACACCGCCGCCAAACGCATACGACACGGCGCCGACGACGACCGCCGGCACGATCGCCAGCAGCGAGGTGCCGACCGCGCGACGCTGGTCCAGCCGCAGCACGAGGACCAGGCCCGGCACGACGATCAACCCGCCGCCGATGCCGAACAGCCCGGAGAAGAAGCCTGCGGTGAGGCCGATCGTGAGGAGCAGCAGGGTCCGGTGGCGGTCGGACGGCGTGACGGCCGTGGCCGCCATCAGTCGACCAACGACGGGTCCGTGGTCAGCTCGACATTCGCCCACACGTCGAAGCCCAGTGGTGCGAGGGCGGCGAGCACCCCGCGGCGCACGTCGTCCTCGTCGGAGACGTCCCAGTGGCCGGGCTGCACCACGAAGTCCACCTCGACGTAGAGCTTGCGACCGAGCTTGGTGGCCCGCACCGTCGGCGCGTCCAGGCCGTGCTCGGCGCGGACGGTCTCGACCGCCGCCAGGATCGCGGCAAGCACCGGTGTGGGCGGAGCACCCTCGGTGAGCTCGCGGCCGGCGTCGCGCAGCATCCGCACCGGCATCGGCGCCACCACCGCGCAGGCGACGATCACCAGCACCGGGTCGACGTACCGCGTGAAGCCGTCGCCCAGCGGCACCGCGAGCGCGATCGCCACGCCGGCCCCGACGGCGACGATCGCCGACAGCGCCGCGCTGGCACGCCACTGTGCCGCCTCCACCGTGACGAGCTCGGAGCCGGGCGCACGCCGGCCGATCCACCGGGCGACGACCGCGGCGCCCGCCCCCGCCACCACGCTGTAGACGAGCACCGACAGCGGGGTGCCCTCCGAACCGCCGGAGGTGAGCAGCACCACCGCGTCCGCGGCCGCGAACACCAGCGTCGCGCCGAGGGCGGCACCCTGCAGCGCGATGACCAGCGGCGTGAACGCCTCCCGGCCGAACGGGTGCCGGGCGGTGGCGCCGCCGGAGACGGCGGCGGACGCGCGCAGCGAGGTCCACGTCAGCAGCAGCCCGACCAAGGCGTACGCGCCGTCCAGCAGGATCACCCGCGCGCCGGACACGGTGCCCCAGACGATCGCGACGCCGGCCATCACCAGCGCGACCAGGACGGACACGCGCAGCGCACGGCGCTCGTCGTCCCCTGTGCGGCTCGCTGTCGGCACCTCCGCACGGTAGCAGCGCCACCCCCGCCGCCGCCCCGGGCCGCGAACCGCCGCGGGCCTCCCCGGACGTTCGCGCCGGCCCATCCGCGCCACCGCGCGGCCGGACCTCCGCCACCGCCGCCTCGTCGCGCGGGCGAAGAGTTGAGCGGAATACACTCAAGATTGGCTCGGTTGCGATCGTCAGATCCCCTCATCACGACGACGAATGTCGAACCACGAACGAACGACGGGCACGCTCAGCCCAGGGAGGCGCCACCCGTGGACGCGAAGTTCACCACCAAGGCTCAGGAGGCGCTCGGCGCCGCCATCCAGCACGCGACCGCCGCCGGCAACCCCCAGCTCGAGCCCGCGCACGTGCTCGCGGCCCTGCTGGAGCAGGAGGGCGGCGTGGCGAGCGGCCTGCTCGAGGCGGTCGGCGCCGACCGCGCGGCGGTCGGGCGTCAGGTCCGCGCGATGCTCGTCCGGCTCCCGGCCAGCAGTGGTTCGTCGGTCGCCCAGCCGACCGCGTCGCGGCAGACCTCCACCGCGCTGGCCGCCGCCGAGCAGGAGGCGCGCGCCCTGGGCGACGACTACGTGTCCACCGAGCACCTGCTGATCGGCCTGGCCACCGGCCACTCCGGCGTCGCCGAGGCGCTGACCGCCGCCGGCGCGTCCCGCGATGCGCTGGTCGCCGCGCTGCCCTCCGTCCGCGGCTCGGCCCGGGTGACGAGCCCCAACCCGGAGGGAACGTACAAGGCCCTGGAGCAGTACGGCAGCGACCTGACCCAGCGCGCCCGGGACGGCAAGCTCGACCCGGTGATCGGCCGGGACGCCGAGATCCGCCGCGTGGTGCAGGTGCTGTCCCGGCGCACCAAGAACAACCCCGTGCTCATCGGCGAGCCCGGCGTGGGCAAGACGGCCGTCGTCGAGGGCCTGGCACAGCGCATCGTCGCCGGCGACGTGCCCGAGTCGCTGCGCGGCAAGCGCCTCGTCGCGCTCGACCTGGCCTCGATGGTCGCGGGTGCGAAGTACCGCGGCGAGTTCGAGGAGCGGCTCAAGGCGGTGCTGGCGGAGATCACCGGCGCCGAGGGCGAGATCGTCACCTTCATCGACGAGCTGCACACGGTGGTCGGCGCGGGGGCGTCGGAGGGCTCGATGGACGCCGGCAACATGCTCAAGCCGCTGCTGGCCCGCGGCGAGCTGCGCCTGGTCGGCGCGACGACGCTCGACGAGTACCGCGAGCACATCGAGAAGGACCCGGCGCTCGAGCGGCGGTTCCAGCAGGTGTTCGTCGGGGAGCCGACCGTCGAGGACACCATCGCCATCCTGCGCGGCCTCAAGGAGCGCTACGAGGCGCACCACAAGGTGGCGATCTCCGACGCCGCGCTGGTGGCCGCCGCCACGCTGTCCGACCGGTACATCTCCGGGCGCCGGCTGCCGGACAAGGCGATCGACCTGGTGGACGAGGCGGCGTCCCGGCTGCGCATGGAGCTGGACTCCTCCCCGGTGGAGATCGACCAGCTGGCGCGCGCCGTGACGCGGCTGGAGATGGAGGAGGTCGTCCTATCCGAGGCGGACGACCCGGCCAGCACGGAGCGGCTGGGCCGGCTCCGCAAGGACCTCGCCGACCGTCGCGAGGAGCTGGCCGGCCTCACCGCCCGCTGGGAGACGGAGAAGGCGGGTCACAACCGCGTCGGCGACCTCAAGGCCCGGCTCGACGAGCTGCGTGGCCAGGCTGACCGGCTGCTGCGCGAGGGCGACCTGGCCGCCGCCGCCCGCATCCAGTACGGCGAGATCCCGGCCCTGGAGCGGGAGATCGCGCAGGCGGAGGCGACCGAGGCGTCGGCGGAAGCGACGCCGGCCGATCTCCCGCCGATGATCGCCGACAAGGTGGGCCCCGACGAGGTCGCCGAGGTCGTCGCGATGTGGACCGGCATCCCCGCCGGCCGGCTGCTCGAGGGCGAGACCTCGAAGCTGCTGCGGATGGAGCAGGTGATCGGGGAGCGGCTGATCGGCCAGCGTGCGGCGGTGGCGACGGTGTCCGACGCCGTGCGGCGCGCCCGGGCCGGCGTCTCCGACCCCGACCGGCCCACCGGCTCGTTCCTGTTCCTCGGCCCCACCGGCGTCGGCAAGACCGAGCTGGCCAAGGCGCTCGCGGACTTCCTGTTCGACGACGAGCGCGCGATGGTCCGCATCGACATGTCCGAGTACGGCGAGAAGCACTCCGTCGCGCGGCTCGTCGGGGCTCCCCCGGGCTACGTCGGCTACGAGGAGGGCGGCCAGCTGACCGAGGCGGTGCGCCGCCGGCCGTACGCGGTGGTGCTGCTCGACGAGGTGGAGAAGGCGCACCCCGAGGTGTTCGACGTGCTGCTCCAGGTGCTCGACGACGGCCGCCTCACCGACGGGCAGGGCCGCACGGTCGACTTCCGGAACGCGATCCTCGTCCTGACGTCGAACCTGGGCTCGCAGTACCTGGCCGATCCGATGCTGTCGGACGAGGCGAAGCGCGAGGCCGTGATGTCGGCCGTGCGGGCGGCGTTCAAGCCGGAGTTCCTCAACCGGCTGGACGACGTGGTGCTGTTCGACGCGCTCTCGCTGGACGAGATCGGGCAGATCGTCGACCTGCAGGTCGCGGCGCTGGGGCGCCGGCTGGCCGACCGACGGCTGGTGCTCGACGTCACCCCGCAGGCGCGCGAGTGGCTCGCACTGGAGGGCTACGACCCGGCCTACGGGGCGCGGCCGCTGCGCCGGCTCGTGCAGAAGGAGATCGGCGACCAGCTGGCCCGCGGCCTGCTCGGTGGGGCGATCCGCGACGGCGACACGGTGCTGGTGGACCTCAACGCCGACGCCGAGGCCGGCGGTCTCGTCCTGGAGGTGCAGGCGTCGGGAAGCACCTGATCGGCGGTCGGCCGGGCCGCGCCGTGCGGCGATGACTGGGTGGCCGAACCGGCCCCACGGCGCATCACGGCCTGACAGCATGAACCGGTGACGATCGCGATCGACGAGTCGGCGGTGCGCCTGGCCTGGGTGCGAGGCGCCGCCCAGGCCGAGCCCGAGCTGGAGGTGACGTCGGCCGACCGCAGCCGCGCGCGCTACGCCGATGTCGGCGACCTGCAGGACCGCATGGCGGCGGCCCTCGAGACGATGTCGGGCGTCACCGGCACCGCGCTGGCGCTGCTCGTCGAGCACTACGAGAACCTTGACGCGTGCCTCGCGGCGTACCGCGCCAGCGACGGCACCTCCAGTGGCACCTTCCGCGTGCTGCAGGGGCCCGTGTGAGCGCGGCGGCGGAGGCCACCGAACAGCTGGTGACGATCCTGGCCAGGCTGCAGCAGATCGACCTGTGGCCGCCGACCGACGCGGCCGAGACGATCATCGAGGCCGTCCGGACGGCCTACGAGGTGGCGGAGGTGCCGCCGGGCCCCGAACCGGACCAGCTGGCGGACTGCGCCGCGGCGTGGCATGTGATGGGGCCGCGATGGACGCAGGCCGTCGCGGATGTGCGCACCAGCCGGGACCGCACCGCGGCGGACGGCGTGTGGGTCGGCGAGGCGGGCGACGCCTTCCGCGCCTCGATGACCGAGGTCGCCCGGCGGTTCGCCTCGGTGCCGCACACAACCGGCGCGATCGAGTCCGCCCTCACCGTCTGCGCATCGACGACGCGTGCGGCCCGGCGCCGGCACGCAGCGGCCCAGGCCAGCCTGCATCGACACCTGCGGATCACCTGGTCGGACCTGCTGCCGTGGGAGCTGGTGGACCACCTGCGCCGGGCGCTGGAGAGCATCCTGGACGCCCTGCGCGAGCTGATCGGCGCATACCGGGACGCCGCCGCGGCCCTCGAGGCCTGCGGGGCCGCGACCGCCACGGCGCTCGACGGGATCGAGCTGCCGAGCGTGCTGGTCGCGGGCGTGTCCGCGGTGGAGCAGGTCAGCCTCATGAGCGCGGGCGCCGGCGATGACACCGGGCCGCTGCGCGGCAGCACCGCGCGGCGGGCGCAGGAGGCGCTGGACGCGATGTCCGCCGCCGACCGGGCCAGGGCGCAGGAGCTGCTCGACGCGGCGCCCGACGGCCTGGCCCGGGGCTGGATCCTCGCAGCGCTCGCGTCCGGGCTGACCGGCGACGCCCTCACCCGGTACGCGGCCCGGCTGGCGCTGCTGAGCGAGGAGCAGCTGCGGGACCTCGACCCGACGTCGCACGACGGGGTGTTCGCCCAGCCGGATGGCACCACGTGCGGCTCGTCGAGCCTGGTGATGGCCCGGATGCTCAACGACCCGGCCTTCGCGATGGCGATCATCACCGGCTACGACCCCCGCACCGACGCGACGTCGGCGCCCACCTCCCTGGAGCCCGACCCTCGACCCGGTCTCCACATCCCGCCGAGCGACATACCGATCGCCGCGCGCTTCCAAGAGGCCGCGCGAGCGATGCACGACCAGACCAGCAGCCTGACCAGCCACGACGGGTCTCTCAACGGGTGGTGGCCGGAGGCGCTGGGCACCAGCCCCGGCGCCGCGGCGCGGCAGATGAGCGGTGGCGACGGGCTGTCGGGCGTGCCGGGCTCGAGCTACGAGGTCGCCTACGTCGACGCCGCCGACCGGGCGGCGAGCTTCGACCGGATCGTCGCGGCGGTCGACGACGGCCACGCGGTGCCCGTCTACACCTACGACGTCCAGAGCTCCGGCGGCAGCTCGGGGGCGCACGTCACCCTCGTCACCGGCAGCCGGGGTGACGACCTGCTGGTCTACGACCCCTGGGAGGCGCGCACGGTGGTGGTGACGCGGGACGAGTTCACGACGGCGTCGCTCGGCGGCGACCTCGGCTGGGACAAGCCGATGGCGACGGTCCTGCCGCGATGACCGCGTCCATCCCCAGCGATCGCCCGCGCCGGCGGCGGGCCGGTGCCGTGGTGACGGGGCGACCGCGGCGGCTCGTCGTCGCTCTGGCGGTGTCGGCGCTCGTGCTGACGCTGGCGGGATGCGTGCCCCTGGACGGGCGCACCTATCCCAACGCGACCGACCTCGCGCGGGCCGGCCGGATCTGGAACGATCGCTGGCTCGCCCCGACCAGGACGCAGGTGGTCGAGTCCGTCGGACGAGTCGGCTTGCCCGAGCTGTCCCGCGACGTCGGCGGCCGGCGCTACCTGACGACCGCCGCACCGGCCGACGCGGTCGTCGCAGAGGTGCGGGCCGCGCAGGCGAGCGGCTGGGTGCTGACCGGCGTGACGTGCGACACGGCGGAGGACTCCGTGCGGGTGTCCTTGGCCACCGGTGGCGTCGACCCGGACTCCGCGGCCATCGCGGGGATCCAGACCTACCGATGGAGCGAGTTCTCGTTGCCCGCGGCAGCCACCGGATCGGAACAGGTGCCCGCGGACCGCATCGCGGAGGTGGTCATCTGGGCGGAGGTGCCGCACCACCTCGACCAGGGCTGGCCCGACCCGGAGCCGATCGCTCTGGACGACACCTGCCTGGTCGGCGGCACCGTCTCGGTACCGGCTGCGCAGCCGGACCTGCCCCAAGCCCCGATGGATGCCGCCGGCGCCGGCATCACGGACCTCGACGATCCGACAACCAAGGTCCAGGGTTGGAAGTCGACCGAGCCGACCGCCCAGGAACGGGACGCCGTCGAGATGCTGTCCGGCGACAAGACGCTCACCAACCTGGGCATCACGCTGTCCGAGGGTGGCGCGCAGGAGGCCACCGGCGCGCGCGGCTCACCGGAGGGCACGTCGCCAGCCCGCGCCGTCCCGACGGACCGGCTGGCGCGGACCGTGAAGGACGCGGCGGCCGACGGCTGGATGCTCACCTACGCGTCGTGCACTGCGGGCGACGACCTGCTCCAGGCGGAGCTGCGACGAACCCTCAGCGACGACATCACGGCGACGCTGCGCCTCACCCTGGTGGCCGACCCGGCAACCCCGGGCCAGGGCTGGCTGACCGCCGCCGCCGTGGCCGGCTCGCGCTCCTTGGGCGCTGCGCCGGCGGTCAGCGCCGCCACGGTCCGCGCGCCGTGCTGGTCCGCCACCGACGGCGCCGACGCACCCTTCACCGCGACCGGTACGCCATGGTTCGGGCCTACCCGGATGGCGCCCCTGCAGGACGGCTGAGGCGCGGCGTCACCCGTTGGCTGCGTCGGCGAGCAGGGTCTCGACGTGGTCCGGGGTCAGGCCGGCCAGGCCGAACGCCGCGGCCGCGTCGAGCGTCAGCTCGTCGACCCACCGGCGCGCCTCGCCCTCGGGGATCTCCTCGCCCGCGGCCTCGAGGAAGGCGAGCACCAGCGGGCCGCCCACCGGGTGGTCGAGCCACTGGCCCACGGTGGACGTGGCGCTCAGGTCCTCGAACCACTGCTCGCCGACCACGTGGACCTCGGCCGATCCGCGGACGTCGCGCGACGAGGCGCCGACCTCGATGACGAAGGCGCCGCCCTCGACGAACCAGCGGCGGGCGGCCGGGTGCCAGAACGCCAGGTCGCGAGCGCCCAGCTCGAACGTCAGGTCCGCCGACTCTCCGGGCGCCAGTGGCACCCGGCGGAAGGCGCGCAGCTCACGCACCGGCCGCAGCACGCTGGCCTGCGGGTCGCGCACGTAGACCTGCACCACCTCGACACCCTCGCGCGAGCCGGTGTTCGTCACGCGGGCGTTCACCGTGACGGCCACGTCGGCGCCCTCGCTGGAGACCTCCGCGCGCACGTCGTCGTACCCGAACGTCGTGTACGTCAGGCCGTGGCCGAACGGGTAGGCGACGTCCAGCTCCCGCGTGTCGTACCAGCGGTAGCCGACCAGCACGCCCTCGCCGTGGCGCACGTGGCCGTACTCGCCGGGGAAGCTGCCGTACGCCGGGGTGTCGGCGAGCCGGTGCGGGATGGTCTCCGCAAGGCGCCCCGCTGGCGCCAGCGTGCCGAGCAGCACGTCCGCGACGGCCGAGCCGCCCGCCTGCCCGCCCAGCCACGTCTCGACGATGGCCGGGGCGCGGTCGCGCCAGTCGCTCAGCGTCACGGCGGACCCGTTGGCCAGCACGACGACGAGGCGCGGGTTGACGTCGGCGAGGGCCCCGAGCAGCCGCACCTGGGACTCCGGCAGGCCGGCGCGCGGCCGGTCGTAGCCCTCGGACTCGTCCGCGGCCGGCAGGCCGAGGAACACGAGCACGGTGTCCGCGTCCTCGGCCGCCCCCACGGCGCGGGTGCGCAGCTCCTCGTCGGCCAGGGCGTCCGTGCCCTCCAGCGTGAAGCCGGGCTCGAAGCGCAGCTCGGTGCCGGTCGCCTCGCGCAGCGCCGTCAGCGCATCGTCGAGCCGGGTCGGGTTCACCTGCGACGACCCCGCGCCCTGGTAGCGCGGCGTGCGGGCGAACTCCCCGACGACGAGCAGCCGCGCCCCGACGGCGTGGTCCGCCAGCGGCAGCAGCGGCACGCCGTCCACCGGGTCGTTCTTCAGCAGCACCGTCCCGGCGGCCGCAGCCCGCCGGGCCAGCACGTGGTGCGCGTCGAGGTCGGCCTCGACGCGCTCGTCCGCCGACCGCGCCACCAGGCGCAGCACCCGGCGTACCGACTCGTCGAGCACCGACTCGTCGAGCCGCCCGTCCAGCACGGCCGACACCACGGCGGCGTCCACGCGCGGCCCGGAGGACGGCATCTGCAGGTCGAGGCCGGCCGCCAGGGCCGCGACACGGTCGTGCACCGCGCCCCAGTCGCTGACGACGAGGCCCTCGAAGCCCCACTCCCCGCGCAGCACCTCGGTGAGCAGCCAGCGGTGCTCCGAGCAGTACGTGCCGTTCACCTTGTTGTACGCGCACATCACCGTCCACGGCTTGGCGGTGGTCACCACGTGCTCGAAGGCCGGCAGGTACACCTCGCGCAGCGTGCGCTCGTCGACGTCCGCCGAGATGCGCATCCGGTCGGTCTCCTGGTTGTTCACCGCGAAGTGCTTGAGCGACGCGCCGACGCCCTCCGCCTGCAGCCCTTCGACGAGGGGCGCAGCGAGCCGGCCGGCCAGGTACGGGTCCTCGGAGAAGTACTCGAAGTTGCGCCCACCCAGCGGCGTGCGCTTGATGTTCACGCCGGGGCCGAGCAGCACTGCGACGTCGTTCGCACGCGTCTCGCGCCCCAGCGCCCCGCCCACCTCACGCAGCAGGTCCGGGTCCCACGACGAGGCCAGTGCGGCCGCCGGCGGGAAGCACGTGGCGGGCACCGACTCGCCGAGCTCCGCGGCACCACCCTCGCGCACCTGCTTGCGCAGACCGTGCGGCCCGTCGGCCACCATCACCGCGGGCAACCCGATCCGGTCCACCGCCTTCGTGTGCCAGAAGTCGGCGCCCGACGTCAGCGACGCCTTCTCGTGGAGGGTGAGGCGCGCGAGCATCCGCTCGACGTCCAGGTCGGGCATGGTCAGAACCTCCACGGACGACGGATGGGTCGGCGCCCACGCTAGTGCCGGGGCGCTGCGGGCGTCGCGATCTCCAGCACCACCGGGTCGCTCAGGGCGTCGCGATCTCCAGCACCACCGGCACGTGGTCGGAGGGTCCCTTGCCCTTGCGTTCGTTCCGCTCGATGGTGACGCCGGTGACGGCGGCGGCCAGCGCAGGGGACGCGTACGCGAGGTCGATCCGCATGCCCTCGTTCCGCGGGAACCGCAGCTGCTGGTAGTCCCAGTAGGTGTAGGTGTGCTCGGCGGGCAGGTGGGTGCGCGTCACCTCGGTGTACCCGGCGGCCGCGAACGCCTCGAACGCGGCCCGTTCGGCCGGGGTGACATGGGTGCGGCCGGCGAACGCGCCGATGTCCCAGACGTCGGTGTCCAGGGGCGCGATGTTCCAGTCCCCGACCATGGCGATGCGGGCCTGCGGGTCCTGCACCAGCCAGCCGGCGGCGGCGTCGCGCAGGGCCGCGAGCCAGTCCAGCTTGTAGACGAGGTGCGGGTCGCCGATCTCGCGGCCGTTGGGCACGTAGAGGCTCCACACCCGCACGCCGCCGCAGGTGGCGCCCAGCGCGCGCGCCTCCGTCGCGGCCGGCTCGCCCCAGGTCGGCTGGCCGGCGAAGCCACGCTCGACGTCCGCGATGCCCACCCGGGACGCGATCGCCACGCCGTTCCACTGGCTGTAGCCGCTGGTCACGACCTCGTAGCCGAGCGCCTCGAAGCCCTCCCGGGGGAAGGCCTCGTCCTTCGTCTTGGTCTCCTGCATCGCCAGCACGTCCACGCCCGAGTGCTCGAGGTAGCCGAGCACCCGGTCGACGCGGGACCGGACGGAGTTGACGTTCCAGGTGGCCACGAGCATGGCTGCACGCTACCGGCCGGCACCGACACCGGCGCCCGCCGGCGCCCACCTCACGTCTGCCGGAGGCCGACTACGTTGGCGGCATGGGGCGCGACACCGTGCTGGTGGAGCTCGACGAGGGACCCGCCGACGAGCCCCTCGGCGCGCTCGGCGACCTCGCGGCCGGCGACGGGAACGGTCGGCATCGCTGGCGCCGGTGGGTGCTGGCGGCCGGCGTGGCGGCGGTGGTGCTGGGCGGCCTGGGCGGTGTGCAGCTGGTGGTCGACGCCCGGCAGCGTGCGGCGTGGGACGCGCTGGCCGTGAAGTCCGATGCGGTGCTGCGGCCCCTGAGTCCGACCCTGACCGTCACCGCCCAGACCGACCTTCCCCTGCAGCTGTGGACGTCCGCCGCGTACGGCGACACCGCGGTCGGCCTGGTGGGCACAGCGGACGGGTCGCTCGACGCGGTGGCGGTCGGGCTGGACGACTGGCAGGTCCGGTGGCGGCAGACGCTCATCGGACCGATGGAGGGGATGGCCGAGGGCGACACGAGGTGGCCGACGGGGGACTGCCGGCGGGTGAGCGACGCGGTCGCCGTGGCGTGCCTGTTCGACGACTCCCTCGTCGTCGAGCGCGACGAGAACGGGCTCACGAGCACGATGGTGCTGCAGGGGGCGACGGCGCACCGGCTCGTCGTCCTGGACCCGCGCACCGGCACCCTCCTGGTGGACCAGGAGCTCACCGGGGACGTGCTCGGCACGATGGCGCTGCTGCCGGGCCTCGCGGTCGTCGCCGTCGTCGACGACTCCGCCGATCCCGCCGCCCGCGGGGTCGACCTCGTCGGCGTCGGCCTGGACGACGGGGTGCAGCGCTGGCGGACACCGACGCGGGCCGTGGTCGACCTGACGCGGGGCGCGTACACCCAGCTGGAGACGGTCGGCGGCTCCGTGGCGTTCGCCACCGCGCTGATGGCGAGCGACAACCTCAACACTGCATCCTCCTCGGTCACCTTCGTCGGGGCCGACGGTGCGCTGCAGCGCACGGTGTCAGGTCTGGAGACCCCGGCGTGGTTCGTCGACTCCGGCGACCGGGCCTCCGTGATCCTGTCCGAGCAGACGACCACCGTGTTCGCGGCGGACGGGAACGACGTGACGCTGCCGGCCGGCGTCACGACGGCCGCCGTCGACGACGGCAGCCTCGGCGCCCTCTGGTTCGCCGACGGCGTCGCCTACGACGGCACGGGCGCCCGGCTTTGGCCCATGCCGGGCGGCACGGGCTACAACAGCCCCGTGGTGCTGCGCGGCACCGTCTACGTGGCGGCCTACGACCAGGTCGTCGCCGTCGACGGGGCCACCGGGAAGGAGCGCTGGCGCACCGAACGGACCGGGGAGCCCATCGGTGACCTGCTCACCGACGGCTCGGTGCTGGCGGCGGTGGTCGGTCCGGGCGGGCTGCCGAGCCGTCTGGTGGCGTTCGACCTCCGGGACGGCCGGCGGGAGTGGGACGCGGCCCTGCCCGCGGAGATCGGCGGCCTCTACTCCGCACTCCACACGCTGGTGGGCTGGACGTCCAGCGACGGCGTCGCGATCGTGCTGCGGTGACGCCGGCGCCTCGTGGCGGCGCGGCCCCGGCGCGCGCCGGCGACTAGGGTCCGGGCCATGACCGAAGACGAGTCGCCGGT
>Ga0302264_1000187_pt1 | contig 16350 bp, 15 predicted proteins | sample II_Fen_N3_4_FD_194563 | JGI IMG/M metagenome (GOLD analysis project Ga0302264, IMG submission 194563) | Peat permafrost microbial communities from Stordalen Mire near Abisko, Sweden - II_Fen_N3_4 | ecosystem: Environmental > Terrestrial > Soil > Wetlands > Permafrost | place: Sweden: Abisko... | reverse complement strand
CACCGGTGGTGGAGGACCTGGGCCTGGCCGCCGGCGAGCGGGTGCTGCTGCTCGTCAACGGCATGGGCGGCACACCGGAGTCCGAGCTGGCGATCGTGTTCCGCCAGGCCCACGCGCTGCTCACCGCCGCGGGTGTGCTGGTGCACCGCGCGCTGCTCGGCAGCTACGTCACCTCGCTGGACATGGCGGGGGCGTCGCTGTCGGTGCTACGGCTGGACGACGAGCTGACGGCGCTGTGGGACGCACCGGTCACCACGGCCAGGCTACGGTGGTGACGCCATGACGCTGGACGTGAACTGGGCGCTGGACTGGGTGCGCCGCACGGCGCAGGTGATCGCGGAGCACCGTGACGAGCTCGTCGAGCTGGACCGGCAGATCGGCGACGGCGACCATGGGGAGAACCTGCACCGCGGTTTCACCGCGGTGCTGCACCGGCTGGACGCGCTGACCGAGCCGCCCGCCCAGGTGGGGGACGTGCTCCGGCTGGTGGCCACCACGCTGATGTCGACCGTCGGCGGCGCGGCGGGGCCGCTGTTCGGCACCGCCTACCTTCGCGCGGCCCGGGCGAGCGCGGTCAGCACCCTCGACGGCACCGCCACGGTGGTGCTGCTCGAGGCGGCCCTGGACGGGATCGTCCAGCGAGGCAAGGCCGCACCGGGGGAGAAGACGATGGTGGACGCCTGGACGCCCGCGGTCGAGGCGGCCGTGGCGGCGGCCGACAACGGCGCGCCCGCCTCCGCCGTCCTCGCCGCTGCCGCCGACGGGGCGCGGGCCGGAGCCCTGGCCACGACCCCGATGGTGGCGACGAAGGGCCGTGCCTCCTACCTCGGGGAACGCTCCGCCGGCCACCTCGACCCCGGCGCGCGCTCGAGCGAGCTCATCCTGCGCGCCGCCGCCGATGCCGCCGAGGCCGCAGCCGCCCACGGGGTGGCCCCGTGATGAGCCCGGTCGCGCTCGTCCTGGTCAGCCACTCGCGCGCGCTCGCGGCGGGAGCTGCCGAGCTCGCCGGGCAGATGGCGCCGGACGTGCTGGTGCTGCCGGCGGGCGGGACCTCCGACGGCCGGCTCGGGACCGGCTTCGACGTGGTCGAGGCGGCCGTGCTGCGGGCCGGCGCGGCGCCCGCAGGAGCGGTACTGCTCTCCGACCTGGGCTCGGCGGCCATGACGGCGGAGACGGTCCTGGAGATGCTGAGCGAGCGGGACGCGACCCTGCCGTCGCGGCTGCGCATGGTCGACGCTCCGTTCGTCGAAGGTGCGGTGGCCGCTGCCGTGGCCGCGCAGTCCGGCGCGGACCTCGACGGGGTCGCCCGGGCAGCGGCCGGCGCAGCGGGCTTCTTCGGCGCGCAGCCGCCTGCGAAGCTCCCCAGGAGCACGGCCTGCGCCGGCACCGTGGTGCGGGCGCTCGTGGTGCTCGCCGACCCCCACGGGCTGCACGCCCGACCGGCCGCCGCCCTGGCGGCCCGACTCGCCCCGCTCGACGCCGACGTGCGCATCGACGGCGCGGACGGTCGGAGCGTGCTGGAGCTGATGTCCCTGCGGACCGTCGGCGGCCACGAGGTGCAGGTCGAGGCCTGGGGCCCGGCTGCCGAGCGCGCGCTGACGCTGGCGGTGGCGGCACTCCGCACGCCCGCCGAGCGGTGGACGTGACGGGCGAGGACGGGTCGGGCGAGGACGGGACCGGTGCGGCGTCGACCGACGGGGCACCGGGTGCGGCACCGACCGGTGCGGCGTCGATCCGGCGCAAACGTCCGGCCACGCTGACCTTCACGCAGACGATGCTGCTGCTCGAGACGTTCGTCGTGCTGTTCGCCACGCTCGTCTCGTACGGCCTCGGCCTCGCGTCCCCCGCGGTGGTCTGGGGCGCGGGGGGCGGGCTGTGCGTGCTGCTGCTCGTGCTCGCCGGCCTGCAGCGGCGCAGCTGGGGCCCGACGGCCGGGTCGGCGGCGCAGGTGCTCGTGCTGGCCTGCGGTTTCGTCGTGCCGATGATGTGGTTCATCGGGTTCGTGTTCGTCGTGCTCTGGGTGGTGCTGCTGCGGCTGGGGCGCCAGATCGACCGCGAGCGGGCGGAGTTCGACGCCGCGCACCCGGACGCGGTCGAGCCGCTGCGACGGCGCCTGCGCTGACGGGCGGCCAGTAGGGTCGGGTCCATGACCGACGCACCGCAGCGCACCCTCGTCCTCGTCAAGCCCGACGGCGTCCGCCGCGGCCTGGTCGGCGAGGTGCTCCGACGCATCGAGGCGAAGGGCTACCGGCTGGTCGCGCTCGACCTGCGCGTGCCGTCCGCCGACCTTCTCGCGGAGCACTATGCCGAGCACGCGGGCAAGCCCTTCCTGCCCGGGCTCGTCGACTTCATGCGGTCCGGTCCCGTGGTGGCGGTGGTCGTCGAAGGGCACCGCGTCGTGGAGGGCTTCCGCTCGCTCGCGGGTGCGACGAACCCCACCGTCGCCGCACCGGGCACCATCCGCGGCGACCTGGCGCGGGAGTGGGGCACGCCCGTGATCGAGAACATCGTGCACGGCTCCGACTCGCCGGAGGCGGCGGACCGGGAGATCGCCCTCTGGTTCGGGGACCTCTGACCGGCGTCCACACCGTCCACCTGCGCGTCGCAGCGCCCGTGCCCGCCTAGGCTGCGCACGTGCACCTGAAGACCCTCACGCTGCGCGGGTTCAAGTCGTTCGCCTCGGCGACGACGCTCGCGTTCGAGCCGGGGATCACGTGCGTCGTCGGACCGAACGGCTCGGGCAAGTCGAACGTGGTGGACGCCCTCGCCTGGGTGATGGGCGAGCAGGGCGCCAAGTCCCTGCGCGGCGGCTCCATGGAGGACGTGATCTTCGCCGGCACCGCCGGGCGCCCGCCGCTCGGCCGCGCCGAGGTGGCGCTGACCATCGACAACACCGACGGCGCGCTGCCGATCGAGTACTCCGAGGTGACGATCTCCCGCACGCTCTTCCGCAACGGCGGCTCCGAGTACGCCATCAACGCCCACCCCTGCCGGCTGCTCGACATCCAGGAGCTGTTGTCCGACACCGGCATGGGCCGCGAGATGCACGTCATCGTCGGGCAGGGCCGCCTGGACGCCGTGCTGCGCGCCACGCCGGAGGAGCGCCGCGGCTTCATCGAGGAGGCGGCGGGCGTCCTCAAGCACCGTCGGCGCAAGGAGAAGGCGCTGCGCAAGCTCGACTCGATGGCCGCCAACCTCACCCGGCTGACCGACCTGACCGCCGAGATCCGCCGCCAGCTCGGCCCGCTGGGACGCCAGGCCGAGGTCGCCCGCAAGGCGGCCATGGTGCAGACCGACCTGCGCGATGCGCGCGCGCGGCTGCTCGCCGACGACCTCGCCCAGCTGCAGGCGGCGCTGGCCCAGGAGGTCGCCGACGAGACCGCGCTGCTGGAGTCCCGGGCGCAGGTGGAGGAGGCGCTGGCCGCGGCCCGGGCGCAGCTGGCCACGCTCGAGCGCGAGGCGGCGCAGGCCGCACCGGCGCTGACCGAGGCGGGCGAGCTGTGGTACCGGTTGTCGGCCCTGCGCGAGCGGCTGCGCGGCACGGCGTCCCTGGCGGGGGACCGGGTGCGCCTGCTGGGTGCACCCTCCGCCGAGCGGCCCACCGGCCAGGAGCCCGACGACCTGGCGGCCCAGGCGGAGCGCGTCCGCGCCGTCGAGGCGGAGCTGACCGGTGAGGTGCAGCTGGCGCGGGTGGCGCTGGACGCCGCGGTCACCGTGCGCCAGGAGGCAGAGGCCGCGGCTCAGGCGGCCGAACGCGCGCTGGCGAACACCCTGCGGGCCGCCGCCGACCGCCGCGAGGGCGTGGCCACGCTGGCCGGCCAGGTCGCCGCGCGGCGCAGCCGCCTGGAGGCGACCGGCGAGGAGATCGGCCGGCTGCACGCGACGCACGCCGAGGCGCAGCGCCGGGCGCACGAGGCGACCACGCGGTTCGCCACCCTGGAGACCCAGGTGGCCGGCGCGGAGGAGGGCGAGGAAGGGCTGGACCAGGCCCACGAGGACGCCGCCACCGCGCTCGGCACCGCCCAGGCCGCCGTCACCGACCTCACCGAACGGCTCGCCACCGCGGAGCGGGAGCGGAGCACGCTCTCGTCGCGGGCCGAGACCCTCGAGCTGAGCCTGTCGCGCAAGGACGGCGTCGGCGCGCTGCTGGCGGCCGACGCCCTGCCCGGCACCATCGGCTCCGTCGCCGCGCTGCTGTCGGTGCAGGCGCGCGACGAGGACGCGATCGTCGCCGCGCTGGGTCCGCTGGGCGACGGCGTCGCGGTGGAGTCGGTGGACGCGGCCGTGGACGCCATCCGCTACCTGCGCGAGCAGGACGCCGGGCGGGCGACGGTGCTGGTGGCGGGGACGTCCGACGGCGAGGGGGAGCCGGACCCGGCGGACCTGCCGGACGGCGTCGAGCTCGCCGCCGACCTGGTGCGCTGCCCGCCGGCGGTGCGCCCGACTGTGCGGGCGCTGCTGGCGGGCGTCGTCGTCGTCGACGACCTCGCGGCCGCCCGCGCGCTGCTCGTCACCCGGCCCGAGCTCGTCGTCGCCACGCGCGCGGGGGACCTGCTGTCGGCCCGCCGGGCGTCCGGCGGATCGGCCGACGCGCCCAGCGCGCTGCACCTGCAGGCCGCGCTGGAGCAGGCCCGCGCCGGTGCGCAGGAGGCGGCCAGCCGCGCGCAGCGCCTGCGCTTCGAGCTGGTGACGGCGCAGCGCGACGCGACGCAGGCGCAGGACGCGTACGACCAGACCCTGGAGCGGCTCAACGAGTCCGACGCCGCACTCGCCGCCGTCGCGGAGCAGCTGGCGAACCTCGGGGCGACCGCGCGGGCGGCGCGCGCCGAGGCCGACCGTGTGCAGCGCTCGCTCGACGTCGCCGGCCGAGCCCTGGAGGAGGACACGGCGGCCCTGGCCGAGCTGACCGAGCGCCTCGCCGCCGCGCAGGACGAGCCCACCGACGGCGAGGCGCAGGTCGCGGCCAACACCGCCGAGCGCGACACCCGCGCCGAGGCCGCGGCGCAGGCCCGCGGCGCCGAGACGGACGCGCGCCTGACGCTCCGCACCGCCGAGGAGCGCGCCCGCGCCCTGGCGGGCCGCGCGGAGTCGCTGGAGCGCGCGGCGGCGACCGAACGGGCCGCGCGGGAGCGTGCCGCGGGGCGTGAGCGGGCGCGGGCCCGGCAGGCAGGCGTGGCGCGCGCGGTGCATGTGGGTGCGCAGCGTGCCCTGACCGAGCTGGACACGTCGCTGGCCCGGGCGTCCGACGAGCGCGCGGCGGCCGAGCAGGCGCGCGCCGAGCGCGACGCCGCGCTGACCCAGACCCGGGCGCAGGTGGACCGCCTCGCCGTCGAGCTCGCCCAGCTGACCGATGTCGCCCACCGCGACGAGGTGGCGCGCACGCAGCAGCGGCTGCGGATCGAGGCGCTGGCCTCCCGTGCGGTCGACGAGCTCGGTATCGACCCGGACGTGCTGGTCGAGGAGTACGGCCCGCACCGGGACGTCCCGGTGGTGCCCGCGCCGGGCGCCGCCGCCGACGAGGAGGCGGCCGCGGTGCCGTACGTCCGCGAGCAGCAGGAGAAGCGGCTGCGTGCCGCCGAGCGGGCGCTGGCGCTGCTGGGCCGCGTCAACCCGCTGGCGCTGGAGGAGTTCGCCGCCCTCGAGGAGCGGCACCGCTTCCTGTCCGACCAGCTGACCGACCTCAAGCGCTCGCGGGCCGACCTGCTGCACATCGTCGACGAGATCGACGAACGGGTGCAGCGCGTCTTCGCCGACGCCTACGCCGACACCGCCGCAGCGTTCACCGAGGTGTTCCCGCGGCTGTTCCCCGGTGGCGAGGGCCGCCTGGTGCTCACCGACCCCGACGACCTGCTCGCCACCGGCGTCGACGTCGAGGCCCGGCCCGCCGGCAAGAAGGTCAAGCGGCTGTCGCTGCTGTCCGGTGGCGAGCGGTCGCTCACCGCGGTCGCGCTGCTGGTGGCGATCTTCAAGGCCCGGCCGAGCCCGTTCTACGTGATGGACGAGGTGGAGGCGGCGCTGGACGACGCCAACCTGGGCCGGCTGCTGCACCTGCTCCGGGAGCTGCGCGCCGGATCTCAGCTCATCGTCGTCACGCACCAGAAGCGCACGATGGAGATCGCCGATGCCCTCTACGGCGTGACGATGCGCGACGACGGCGTGTCCACGGTCATCTCGCAGCGGCTCCGCGAGGACGCCCCGGCCTGATGTGAGGGTTCGGTGTCGGCTGCGCCGACGAGGCGCGATCAGGTCGCCATCGACCGGTCATGGGACGACACTGGCCGCATGCCCGTCTTGCTCCTCGTCGTCGTCGTGATCGCCGTCCTGTCCGCTCTCGTCGTGCTGGCGATGGCTCGTGCCCAGGGCGCTGGGGACCGGTCCGAGGGGCCGCTGCGCGCCTTCCGGCGCGGCATCTCGGCACGTCGTCACCCGGACGCCGAGCAGCGGGCGCAGGCACGTGCTGCGGAGGCAGAGCCCGTGGACGTCACGCTCGCCGAGATGCTGCGGGGTGCCGTCGAGAGCGGCGAGGGCTACCTGCAGCCCGCCGAGATCGTCGGGGCGTGGGCGTCGCCCCGACCCGCCGCTCGCTGACCGCGGCGCCCGTTCGCGTGGGCCGCCGCCCGGCCGTCAGACTGTCCCGGTGATCAACGACACCCTCATCTGGCTCTCCGTCGTCGGCGTCCTGCTGCTGGCGGGCCTCGTCGCGCTGACCGCGACCGCGGTCCGCCGCCGCGGCCACGGCGGCACCGCTCCTGGCGCCGGCACCCTGGTCGAACCCGATGCCGAGCGCGGGGCCGAGACCCCCGCCGGTCCACTCGTCGTCGCCGAGCCGGCCCCCTCGGAGCCCGACGCGGCCGTCGCTGCCGCGCGGGTGGTCGAGACCCCGGCGCCGACCGCGGGTCGCCTGGTCCGGCTGCGTGACCGGCTCGCGCGCGCCGGCTCGCCGCTCGGCGCCCGGCTGCTGGCCGTGCTGTCGCGGGACCGGCTCGCCGAGGACGACTGGGACGAGCTGGAGGAGACCCTGCTGCTGGCCGACGTCGGCCCGGGTCCCACGGCCGAGCTGATCGCGGCGCTGCGCACCCGGGTCCGGGTCGAGGGTCTGAGCGAGCCAGGGGCGGTGCGGGAGATCCTGCGCCAGCAGCTCGTCGCGCTGGTCGACCCGAGCCTGGACCGCACGCTGCACACGACGTCGGGGGTCGGGGACGACGGCGCGCCGGTGCCGGCGGTCGTGCTCGTCGTCGGGGTGAACGGCACCGGCAAGACGACGACGGTCGGCAAGCTGGCGCGCGTGCTGGTGGCCGACGGGCACCGCGTGGTGCTCGGCGCGGCCGACACGTTCCGCGCCGCGGCCGCCGACCAGCTCGCCACCTGGGGGTCGCGCGTCGGGGTGCCGACCGTGCGCGCGGACCGGGAGGGCGCCGACCCGGCCGCGGTGGCCTTCGACGCCGTGCGCGCGGCGCGCGCCACGGGGGCGGATGTCGTGCTCGTCGACACCGCCGGCCGGCTGCAGAACAAGGCCGGGCTGATGGACGAGCTGGGCAAGATCACGCGCGTGCTGACGCGGCAGGGCCCGCTGTCCGAGGTGCTCCTGGTGCTCGACGCCACCACCGGCCAGAACGGTCTGTCCCAGGCGCGGGTGTTCACCCAGGTCGCCGGGGTCACCGGGATCGTGCTGACCAAGCTCGACGGCACCGCGAAGGGCGGCATCGTCGTCGCGGTGCAGCGTGAGCTCGGCGTGCCGGTCAAGCTGATCGGTCTGGGCGAGGGGCCCGACGACCTCGCGCCCTTCGAGCCGGAGGCGTTCGTGGACGGTCTTCTCGGCAGCTGAGACGCGAGGCCACCCGACACGCGATGTTTACCTCGCCGCGTGTCCCGTGACGCCGTCGTAACACGTCCGGCGCTCCGCGGAAACGCCGTACCGCCACCGTGGGTCCTGCGTTCGGCCGCCCGGCCGGGCACGGGAGAAACGGGTACTGCGGATGCTCATGCAATTCGAGCTCGATTCCGGCAACACCGCGTGGATGCTGACGTCGGCCGTGATCGTCCTCATGATGACGGTCCCGGCGCTGGCGTTCTTCTACGGCGGCATGTCCCGGAGCAAGTCGGTCCTCAACATGCTGATGATGAACTACGTCACGGTGGGCACCGTGGGGTTCGTCTGGCTGCTCTGGGGCTACTCCATGTCCTTCGGGACGTCGGTCACGGGGATCAACCAGTTCTTCGGCAACCCCTTCCAGTTCTTCGGCATGCAGGGGCTGACGGACGAGTTCAGCCCGCTGGCCGGCCTGGGCGTCCCCGCGTTCGTGGTGGTCGCCTTCCAGGCGACGTTCGCCGTGATCACGGTCGCCCTCATCACGGGCGCGATCGCCGACCGGATGAAGTTCGGCGCGTGGATCGCCTTCACGGTGATCTGGGCCACGATCGTCTACTTCCCGATGGCCCACATGGTCTGGGCCGGCGGCTTCCTCGGCATCGGCGGGCAGGTCTCGCAGTGGCTGTCCACGCCGATCGACTTCGCCGGCGGCACCGTGGTGCACATCGACGCCGGTGCCGCGGGCCTGGCGCTGGTGCTGCTGCTCGGCAAGCGCAAGGGCTGGCCGAAGGAGTCGGTGCGGCCGCACAACCTGCCGTTCGTCATGCTCGGTGCCGCCCTGCTGTGGGTGGGCTGGTTCGGGTTCAACGCCGGCTCCGAGGGCGCGGCGGACGCCACGGCCGGGCGCGCCTGGCTCAACACGTTCGTCGCCACCTGCGTCGCCCTGCTGGCCTGGATCGCCACCGAGAAGGTGCGTGACGGGCACGCGACGTCGCTGGGTGCGGCGTCCGGCATCGTCGCTGGTCTGGTCGCCATCACGCCGGCCGCTGCGGCCGTCGACACCTTTGGTGCCATCGCCATCGGCGCGATCGCGGGCGTGGTCTGCGCCCTGGCGATCGGCCTGAAGTACAAGCTGGGCTATGACGACGCACTGGACGTGGTCGGCGTGCACCTGGTGGGCGGCATCACCGGCACGGTCCTCATCGGGTTCCTCGCCACCACCAACCAGGGCGGGTTCCTCCCGCCCGACGCGCAGGAGGGCCTGCTGTACGGCGGCGGGTTCACCCAGCTCGCCACCCAGGTTCTGGTGGCAGTGTTCGCCGTGGTCTTCTCGTTCGTGCTGACCTACGTGATCGGCTCGATCATCAAGGCCGTCAACGGCATCCGCCTCTCGGAGGATGTCGAGGTCGGCGGCATCGACCTCGCCGTGCACGGTGAGTCGGCGTACGAGACCATCGGGACCCGTACCGTGCAGGAGGTGAAGTGATGACGAAGCTCGTGACGGCGGTCATCCAGCCGTACCGGTTGGACGACGTCAAGTCGGCCCTCGAGGCCGCAGGAGTGCGCGGCCTGACGGTCAGCGAGGTCAGCGGCTACGGCCGCCAGCGCGGTCACACCGAGGTCTACCGGGGGGCCGAGTACACGGTCGACCTGGTGCCGAAGGTGCGGATCGACGTCCTCGTCGGCGACGAGGACTCCGCAGGTGTGGTGGAGGTGATCATCCAGGCCGCGCAGACCGGCAAGATCGGCGACGGCAAGGTCTGGGTGGTTCCGGTGGAGGACGTCGCCCGCGTCCGCACCGGTGAGCACGGCGACGTGGCCCTGTAGGGCTTCGACGCGATGACGATCGACCGGTCGGTCGGCGCCGAGCCGGCCCGACCGGACGAGGCGCAGGTCCCGCATCCCCTGACGGGGGTGCGGGACCTGCGCCATGACCGCCTGGTGCTGTCCGCCACGCTCGCCGGGCCCGGTGCGGACGGTGTGGCGCGACGCCAGGCGGTCGCGGACCTCGTCATGCGCGCCCTCGCGGTGCTGTGGGACGAGGCGACCGCCGGCATGGACACCACCGGGTTGGCGCTCGGCGCGGTGGGCAGCATCGGGCGCGGCGACGCGTCGCCGATCAGCGACCTCGACCTGTTGCTGGTGCACGAGGGCCGCGGCCGGCGGCCGGATGAGCTCGCCGGGCTGGCGGACCGGCTCTGGTACCCGATCTGGGACGCCGGCCTCGACCTCGACCACTCGGTGCGCTCGGTGGCGCAGTGCCGGCAGGTGGCGTCCCGGGACCTGCCGGCCGCCGTCGGCCTGCTCGAGCTGCGGCACGTCGCCGGTGACCCGGTGATGGTCGCCCGTGCGACGTCCGCCCTCCTCGAGGACTGGCGGGCCGCGGCGCGGCGGCGGCTCCCGGAGCTGCTGTCCACCACGCGGCAGCGGGCGGAGCGGCACGGCGAGCTGGCGTACCTCGTCGAACCCGACCTCAAGGAGGCCCGCGGGGGGATCCGGGACGCCGTGGTGCTGTCGGCGCTGGCGGCGACGTGGCTGACGGACCGCCCGCACGGCGCGGTGGACCGCGCCTACACGCACCTGCTGGACGTGCGCGACACCGTGCAGCTCGTCACCGGCCGGCACACCAACCGGCTGCTCGCCGCCGACCAGGACGAGGTCGCCGAGCGCACGGGCTTCACCGACCGCGACGACCTGCTGGCCTCGGTGGCCGAGGCCGGTCGCGTGATCTCGTACGCGTTGGACACCACCGTGCGCAACGCCCGGCAGGCCCTGCAACGCCCCCCACGCCGGCCCCTGCTGGTCCGGGGCCAGCGGCAGCCACCACGGCTCCGGCCGATCGCCGAGGGACTGGTGGAGCACGACGGGGAGCTGGTGCTCGCCGTGGACGCGCATCCCGCGGACGACCCGGTGCTGTCGCTGCGGGCCGCCGCCACGGCGGCGCGCACGGGTCTGGTGCTGTCCCCGGTGACGGTGGCGAGCCTCGGTGCGACACCGGCGCTGCCGACGCCGTGGCCGCGGGCGGCCCGGGGGCACCTGATCGCGCTGCTGGGGTCCGGCGCGGCGCAGGTGCCGGTGTGGGAGGCCCTGGACCTGGCGGGGGTGGTCACCACGTGGATCCCCGAGTGGGCCGGGGTGCGCAACCGCCCGCAGCGGTCCGCGATCCACCGGCACACGGTCGACCGGCACCTCATCGAGACGGTCGCCCGGGCGGGCCGGGACCGGCGCGCCGCGGCCGGGGCAGGGACCGGGTCCGGGGCCGGGTCCGAGACCCTGCTGCTCGCCGCGCTCCTGCACGACATCGGCAAGCGCGCGGGGGCGGCGGACCACTCGGTGGAGGGCGCCCGCCTGGCCGGCCCGATCGTCGTGCGGATGGGCTTCGGTGAGGACGTCGCCGCGGACGTCACCCGCCTGGTCCGCCAGCACCTGACGCTCGCCGACCTCGCGACGACGGAGGACCTGGACGACCCCGCGACAGTGGCGACGCTGCTGGACGCGGTGGACCACCGGGAGGACCTGCTCACGCTGCTGCGCGTGCTGACCGAGGCCGACGCCTCGGCAGCCGGGCCGCCCGCCTGGACCGCCTGGCGGGCGACGCTCATCGACGACCTGGTGGCCCGGGCCCGGGCCGCCCTGGCAGGTACCCTGGGTCGTCCGTAAGCAGCCCCACCCCGCGAGCGAGGCCCGGTGTTCGCCACCCTCTCCGACCGCCTGACGGCGACCTTCCGCAACCTGCGCACCCGCGGCCGGCTCTCCGAGGCGGACATCGACGCCACCGTCCGCGAGATCCGGCGGGCGCTGCTCGACGCGGACGTCGCGGTGCCGGTGGTCCGCGCGTTCACTGCCGCGGTGCGCGAGCGGGCGCTGTCCGCGGAGGTGTCCGGCGCGCTCAACCCGGCGCAGCAGGTCGTCAAGGTGGTCAACGACGAGCTGGTGGCGATCCTCGGTGGCGAGACGCGCCAGCTGCGGCTGGCCAAGCAGCCCCCGACGGTCATCCTGCTGGCCGGCCTTCAGGGCGCCGGCAAGACGACCCTGGCCGGCAAGCTGGCGCTCTGGCTCAAGGACGCCGGGCACACGCCGCTGCTGGTGGCCGCGGACCTCCAGCGACCCAACGCGGTCACGCAGCTGCAGGTGGTGGGCGAGCGTGCCGGCGTGCCGGTGTTCGCACCGCACCCCGGCAACCAGGCCGGCGTCGACCTCGACGCGCTGCCCGCGGGCGCGGACCCGGTCGCGGTGGCCCGGGACGGCGTGGCGACCGCGCGCACCCGCCAGCACGACGTGGTGATCGTCGACACCGCCGGCCGGCTCGGCATCGACGACGGCCTGATGGCGCAGGCGGCGGACATCCGCGACGCCGTGCAGCCCGACGAGACGCTGTTCGTGGTCGACGCGATGATCGGCCAGGACGCGGTGACCACCGCGCGGGCCTTCCTCGACGGGGTCGGGTTCACCGGGGTGGTGCTGTCCAAGCTGGACGGCGACGCCCGCGGCGGCGCGGCGCTGTCGATCGCGAGCGTCACCGGCCGACCGATCATGTTCGCCTCCACCGGCGAGAAGCTCACCGACTTCGAGGTGTTCCACCCCGACCGCATGGCCTCCCGGATCCTCGACATGGGCGACGTGCTCACCCTGATCGAGCAGGCCGAGAAGGCCTTCGACGCTGAGCAGTCCGCGGCGATGGCCGGCAAGCTGGCCGCCGGCGAGGACTTCACGCTCGAGGACTTCCTGTCCCAGATGCAGCAGCTGCGCACCGCGGGCCCGCTGAAGAAGATGCTCGGGATGCTGCCCGGCATGGGCCAGATGCGCGAGGCGCTGGACAGCTTCGACGAGCGCGAGGTGGACCGCATCGAGGCGATCATCCACTCGATGACGCTCGCCGAGCGCCGCACGCCGAAGATCGTCAACGGCTCGCGCCGGGCGCGGATCGCGGCCGGCTCCGGTACCACGCCGGCGGACGTCAACCAGCTGCTCGAGCGGTTCGACGGCGCGCAGAAGATGATGAAGCAGATGGCGCGCGGCGGCGGCGGCATGCCGGGGATGTCCGGCATGGGCAACCTGCCCGCGCTGGGCAAGAAGGCTCGCGGTCGGACGGCCGCCCCGGCCCGCAAGGTCAAGGGCCGGTCCGGCAACCCCGCCAAGCGCGCCGAGCAGGAGCGTGGCGTGGCGCCGCGCGGTCCGGGGGAGGCCGCACCGGCCGCGCCCGGATCGGCCTTCGGCCTCGGACGCACCCGGCCGGCCGCACCGGCCGCACCCGACCCCGGCGAGATCACCCTGCCGACGGGCCTGGACCACCTGTTCGGCGGCCGCTGAGCCACGCCGTGCGCACCCTGCACCTGCGCGGTCCGGTGCTCGTCGACGACGAGCACGTGGTGGGCGAGGCGTGGGTGGTCGGCGATCGCGTGACGTTCGTCCGGCCGACGGGTGCGGGCGCGCGCGATGTCACCGAGGTCGAGGGCTGGGTGCTGCCGGGCCTGGTCGACGTGCACTGCCATATCGGCCTGGGGGCGCAGGGCGCCGTGGACGCCGCCACGGCCGAGCGGCAGGCGATCACCGACCGGGACTCCGGCGTCCTGCTGGTGCGCGACGCCGGATCGCCGAGCGACACCCGATGGATCCAGGACCGCGCCGACCTGCCGCGGCTGCTCCGCGCCGGGCAGCACCTGGCCCGCACCCGGAGGTACCTGCGGCACTACGGGCGCGAGCTGTCGTCGCCCGACGAGCTGCCGGCCGCCGTGGGCGAGGAGGCGAGCCGCGGCGACGGCTGGGTGAAGCTGGTGGGGGACTGGATCGACCGCGAGCTGGGCACCGCCGGCGACCTCACCCCGCTGTGGCCCGCCGGCACGGTGGCGCGGGCGGTCGCGGTCGCCCACGACGCCGGCGCCCGCGTGACCGCCCACACCTTCGCCGGCGAGACGCTCGACGCGCTGCTCGACGCGGGCATCGACTGCCTGGAGCACGCGACGGGCGCGGACGCGGCGCAGATCGACCGGATCGCGGCGGCGGGCGTCGCCGTCACCGCGACGCTGCTGCAGGTGGCCCAGTTCGACACGATCGCCGACCGGGCCACCCGCTACCCGGTGTTCGCCGCGCGGATGCGCCGGCTGCACGCGCGTCGCCACCAGCAGGTGCGGGACCTGCACGACGCCGGCGTGCGGATCCTCGTCGGCACCGACGCGGGCGGCACCATCGCGCACGGCCGGCTGGCCGAGGAGGCCGCCGAGCTGGTGGCGGCGGGCATCCCCGCGCCCGAGGTGGTCGCCGCGGCGTCCTGGCGGACCCGGGCCTGGCTCGGCGTGCCGGGGCTCGCCGAGGGCGCGAGCGCGGACCTCGTCGTGCTGGACGACGACCCGCGCCGGACGATCGGCACCCTGAGGGCGCCGCGGGCGGTCGTGCTGCGCGGGGCGATCGTCGCCCACCGCTGACGCCGCGGCCTGCGCGGTTGGGACCGTGCGCGTGCGTCTGGCACAATGACGGGCTGTACCCGGTGCGTGCAGCCCCTCTACCTGCCGTGCCGTGTCCCCGGTCGGACCGGCGCGCCCAACCCCACGGGCTGCGCCGCGAGACCACCTCAGCAGACATCAGGAGAACATCCCCTCGTGGCCACCAAGATCCGTCTCAAGCGCCTGGGCAAGATCCACGCGCCGTTCTACCGCGTCGTCGTCGCCGACTCGCGCAGCCGCCGCGACGGCCGCGTGATCGAGGAGATCGGCAAGTACCACCCCACCGAGGAGCCCTCGCTCATCGAGATCACCTCCGAGCGCGCGCTGTACTGGCTCGGCGTGGGCGCGCAGCCCACCGCCCAGGTGGAGGTGCTGCTCAAGATCACCGGCGACTGGCAGAAGTTCAAGGGCCTGCCGGGCACCGAGGGCACGCTGCGGACGAAGGCCGGCAAGGTTGCCGCGACCGCCGCCGTCGAGGCCGTCGCTGCCGACGCCGAGAAGGCCAAGGCGACCGCGTCGGCGAAGGCCGCCAAGAAGGCCGCCGAGCCTGAGACCGAGACCGCTCCCGCGGTCGAGGACGAGCAGGCCTGATGCTCGCCGAGGCGCTCGAGCACCTGGTCCGGGGGATCGTCGACCACCCGGACGACGTGCACGTGCGTGCGGCGACGCTGCGCCGCGGCGACCTGCTCGAGGTCCGGGTGCACCCCGACGACCTCGGGCGGGTCATCGGCCGTGGCGGGCGGACGGCGCGCGCACTGCGCACGGTGGTGAACGCGCTGTCCCGTGAGGGTGCGGTGCGGGTGGACGTCGTCGACGTCGACCGGCGCTGACCGGCGCGGTGCTGCTCACCGTCGCCCGCATCGGGCGGCCCCACGGCCTACGGGGCGAGGTGTCGCTCGACGTGCGCACCGACGACCCCGAGGGCCGTTTCGAGCCGGGCGCCGTGCTGCGCACGGACCCCCCGGCCGCCGGCCCGCTCACCGTGGAGCACGTCCGGCAGGCCGGTGAGCGGTGGATCGTCGCCTTCGCCGGCGTGCCCGACCGCAGCGCGGCCGAGGGCCTGACCGGGGTGCTGCTCGTCGTCGACCCCGCCGACGACCCCCACGACGACGACGCCTGGTACCCGCACGAGCTGGTCGGCCTGCGGGCCGAGCACGTCGCGGACGGCCGGTTGCTCGGCGAGGTCGTCGGCCTCGAACCGTCGCCCGCCCACGACCTGCTGCTCGTGCGCGAACCGGACGGCGCGCTGACCCGCGTGCCGTTCGTCGCCGCGATCGTCCCGGTGGTGGACGTCGCCGGCGGCCGGGTGGTGCTCGACCCGCCGGGCGGCCTGCTGGCCGCGGACGCCGCGAACCTCGTCGTGTCCGACGAGACGGTCGGCGACGCGGACGAGACGGTCGAGGCGCCCGGGCCGGACGCCCCGGGCGTCTGAGGGGACCCGGCGTGCGCATCGACGTCGTCACGATCTTCCCCGAGTACCTGGCGCCGCTCTCGCTGTCGTTGGTGGGCAAGGCCGCCACGGCGGGACTGCTCGACCTGCGGGTGCACGACCTGCGCGACTGGGCACCGGACCGGCACCGCACGGTGGACGACACCCCGTTCGGCGGCGGCGCCGGCATGGTGATGCGCCCGGACGTGTGGGGCCGGGCGCTGGACGACGTGCTGACCCCGGGTGCGCGCCTCGTGGTGCCGACACCGGCGGGGGAGCCGTTCACCCAGCGGACGGCGGAGGCGCTGGCGACGGAGCCCGCGCTGGTGCTGGCGTGCGGCCGGTACGAGGGCATCGACGCCCGGGTGGTGGAGCACTACCGCGACCGCGGCCCGGTGACCGAGCTGTCGGTGGGCGACTACGTGCTGGCCGGTGGCGAGGCCGCGGCGCTCGTCGTCGTCGAGGCGGTGGCCCGGCTGCTGCCGGGGGTGCTGGGCAACCCGCAGTCCGTGGTGGAGGAGTCGCACTCGTCCGACGGGCTGCTGGAGTATCCCGTCTACACCAAGCCGGCCACCTGGGCGGGCCTGGAGGTGCCCGAGGTGCTGATGTCCGGGCACCACGCCCATGTGCAGCGCTGGCGGCGCGACCAGGCCCTGGAGCGGACCGCCGAG
>Ga0302264_1000180_pt1 | contig 16630 bp, 14 predicted proteins | sample II_Fen_N3_4_FD_194563 | JGI IMG/M metagenome (GOLD analysis project Ga0302264, IMG submission 194563) | Peat permafrost microbial communities from Stordalen Mire near Abisko, Sweden - II_Fen_N3_4 | ecosystem: Environmental > Terrestrial > Soil > Wetlands > Permafrost | place: Sweden: Abisko... | reverse complement strand
CCCAGGCGCTTTCCAAATACCAGCGCGTCGAAACCGTCGCTTTTGACTACGGCCAGCGCCACAAGGTCGAGTTGCAGGCGCGCCTGAACGTGCTGCGCGAGATCAAAACGCAGTTTCCGCACTGGGCGCACAAGCTGGGCGAAGACCACCTGCTCGATCTGGCCGTGCTCGGCCAGGTCAGCGACTGCTCCCTGACGCGCGACGTGGCGTTCAAGATGGAAAGCTCCGGCCTGCCCAACACCTTTGTGCCGGGGCGCAATTTATTGTTCCTGACGCTGGCTGCCGCGCTGGCGTACCGGCGCGATTTGCAAGTGCTGGTCACCGGCGTGTGTGAAACCGATTTTTCCGGCTACCCGGACTGCCGCGACGACACGATGAAAGCGATGCAATTGGCGCTGTCGCTGGGCATGGACAAGCGATTTTTGATCGACACCCCGCTGATGTGGATTGACAAGGCTGACACCTGGGCGCTGGCGCATTCGCTGGGCGGCACGGCGCTGGTCGATTTGATCGTCGAGCACACGCACACCTGCTATCTGGGCGACCGCGAACATCGCCACGCCTGGGGCTACGGCTGCGGCCAGTGCCCGGCCTGCGAGTTACGCGCGCGGGGGTTTGGGGCTTATGCGGCGAGCTTGTCCAGCGCGCCGGTTTGAGGCGGGGGCTTGGCCGCCAAGCCGCCTGTCAGGCCGCCAGCTTTTTTCGGGTGCCCTGTCGCTCTGCTGTTGTTCCGGCGCTTCGGCGCTCAGGCGCTGCGGCTGTTACGCGGGCTGGCTGGCGCTGCTTTTTTCGTTGAGCTGGTAGAGCGCGCCTGCGTCGTCCGGGCGCTTTTCCAGCGCCCAGAGTTGGTCGTGAAAAGCTGCCACGCTGGGCCGGTGGGCAATCGACACCAGTGCGCCGCCGCTTTGCTGCGTTTGCGCCAGCAGCTTGGCGTAGAGGGTTTGCTCGGCGGCCTCGTCGAGGGCGCTGGTGGCTTCGTCAGCAAAAATCCAGTGCGGCTGTTTCAGCAGCACGCGGGCAATGGCCAGGCGCTGCTGCTCGCCGCCCGATAATTTTTGAGTCCAGGCGTTTTTTTCGTCGAGCCGGGCCGCCAGATCGGGCAGCAGCGCATCCCGTAGCGCCTGCTTCAAGGCCGCGTCGCTGTAGTCGGCGGCGGGCTGCGGGTAGGCCAGCGCATCGCGCAAACTGCCATCGGGAAAATAAGGCCGCTGCGGTATGAACATCGCATCCAGCGGCAAATGCACCGGCCCGCTGGCAAACGGCCAGATACCCGCCAGCGCCCGGAACAGCGTCGATTTGCCGCTGCCCGACGGGCCTTTGATCAGCACGCTCTGGCCGGGGCCGGCCTGCAGCGACAGATCATTCAGCAGCGTCGCGCCGGTGGGCAGCTTGACGCTCAAGCCGCTGGTGACCAGCGCGTTGGGCGCTGTCTCGGGTGCGATGTCCGCCCCGGCGCCAAGCGCATGGCTGGTGCTGGCGCTCAGCGCCGACTGCGCCTGCTTTTGCTGCGCGACGGCGCTGATGTTGTCTTCAAAGCTGGTGAGCCGGTCTGTCGTGGCGCGCCAGGCGGCCAGGCTGCTGTAGTTATCGACTAGCCAGCTCAGCGAGTCCTGCACGCGGCCAAACGCCGAGGCAATCTGCATCAACTCGCCCAGTTGAATCGCGCCGCTGAAAAAACGCGGCGCGGCCACGACAAACGGAAACACCACGGCGGCTTGGCCAAAGAAGTTGGTGAACCAGACCAGGTTTTTTTGCTTTTTAATCAGTGCCAGATAGTTGGCCAACACGGCGGCAAAGCGCGTGTCCAGATGGGCGCGCTCGACGGCTTCGCCCTTGTCTAGTGCGATGGATTCGCTGTACTCGCGCACCCGCACCATGTGGTGGCGGAAATCGGCCTCGACCTGCTGCTGCTGGAAATTGAGCCCGATCTGCGGGCGCCCGATGTAATGCGTGGCAATGCTGCCCAGCGCGCAGTAGAGCACCGCCATCCAGACCATAAAGCCCGGAATCGAATAGCTGGCGCCGTTGAAGTGAAAGGCAAACGCGCCCGACAGCGACCACAAAATGCCGACAAAGCTGACCAGCGTGACCACCGCGTTGAGCAGCCCCATGCTGAGCGAAATGCTGTAGCTGGTGAACAGGTTGATGTCTTCCTGAATCCGCTGGTCCGGGTTGTCGGGGCTGGCCAGCGGGTTGGCCGCGCCGTTGGCTGGGTTGTTGGCCGCGCCGGTAAAGCGCGCCAGCTCCAGCCGGTAAAACGCCTGACCGGTCAGCCAGCGTTGCAAATAGTGTGTCGTCATCCAGGCGCGCCAGCGCATTTCCAGCAACTGGGTCAGGTAAAAGCGATACACCGCGATGATGATGAAGGCAAACGCCAGATACGTGAACCGCCCGAGCTGCGTCCAGAACACTGCCGCGTCCTTGTTTTGCAGCGCGTCATAAAACACCCGGTTCCAGTCGTTGAGCAGCACCAGCATATAGACGGCGGCCAGGTTCAGCGCGACGATGGCGGCGAGCAGGCCGCGCGCCTTCCATTTGTCCTCCGAGCGGAAGTAGGGCGCCGACAAGGCCCAGACGCGGCTACTGAAATGTTTGAAGTCGCGCAGTTTTTGGGCGATGGGGGCGAGCAGTTTCATGCAATCAGCCTTTTAAAAATTCAGCAAAGCGGGTTGGAAATGCCGCTGACCACATGGCCGGCAGGCACATGCCGGGCGGCCGAGTTGACATGGCCGGTCTGGTCGTCAAAGAAAAAATCGGGCTCGAACTCGCGCAGGAATTCGCCCTTGGCCAGGCCGCCGAGGAACATGGCTTCATCAATTTCGATGTTCCAGTTCATCAGCGTGCGAATGGCGCGCTCGTGCGCCGGGGCGCTGCGGGCGGTGACCAGCGCGGTGCGTAGGCGCATGCGCGAGGTGCCGGCTTGCTGTAGCCGTTGCAGGGCTTCGAGCAGTGGCTTGAACGGCCCGGCCAGCAGCGGCTGCGCGGCCTTGTCGCGCTCGTGAGCCTGAAAGGCGCTCAGCCCTTGAGCCTGAAACACCGCTTCGGCCTCGTCAGAGAACAGCACGGCGTCGCCGTCAAAGGCGATGCGCACTTCGTTCGGGTGCGCGTCGCTGGCGTGGGCCGACTGCGGATAGACCTGGGCGGCGGGCACGTTTGCCTCCAGCGCGGCGCGCACGTCGCTCAGGTGCGTGGACAAAAACAGGTTGGCGTGCAGCGGTTTTAAATAGCGCCACGGCGGCGCGCCCCTTGTGAAGGTGCCGCGCTGGATCGCCAGCCCGTAATGCTGGGCCGAGCGAAACACGCGCATGCCCGAAACCGGGTCGTTGCGCGACAGGATCACCACTTCGACGCGCTTGCGCGGCGCGGTGCCGCTGGTCGCTTCATTCAGAAGTTCTGGCACCTCGTTGAAGGCCAGCAGTTTTTTGACCAGCGAAAAGGCCACGCCCGGTTTGGCCGGAACGTCCAGCCGGTCGAGCTGCAACTGCATGTAGGCGGCGTCTTTTTTGGCGCTGGGCGGCGCGCCAGGGGCGGGTTCTGGCTCGGGCGCCAGCCCAGCTTCAAACACCTGGTTTTCTTCTTCAAAATCAAACAGGGCGCGTGAGGAAATCGCCACCACCAGCTGACCGTCGAGATTTTCTGCCATCGTTGTGTGCCTCTGTTGCGTTGTCTGGGCCGGATGCTGAAAGCGGCCCGTTGTCTGGTTGCCGTCTGGTCGTCCCGGCTGCCGCCGGGCGGCTCAGCTCGGTTTGGCTGCAGGCGCCGGGCGACTGTCCAGCTCTAGTGTCTGCCATTGTCCATAGTTGGGCGCTGTCAGCGGCCACTGGCGGGCGTGGTCGATGTGGCGAATGCCTTGCGCCAGCAGTCCGGCGGCGCGGATTATGCCTGCGTGGGTGATCCAGAGTGTGGCGTTTTCTGGCGCTTCGGGGCTTTTGTCTTGCGGCTCGTGGGCGGAGGCTGGCGTCAGCGCCTGCGATGGCCACTGCGGTTTTGAAATATGAGCAGTCCCCAGCGCATCAAAGGCGGCGCCGACGCGGGCCATGAAGGCGCTGACGCTTTCGCCGCTGCCGCCGACGGCGTAATGGGCAAAATCATCGGTCCACGCCTGCAACTCGGCCTGTTCAATATCCTGCCAGGCGCGGCCTTCCCAGCGGCCAAAATCCATTTCCTGCAGCCGCGCATCGGTATGACAGACCAGATCGGGCCGCAGCGCCTGCAAGGCTTGGGCCAGCTGCGCGCAGCGTTGCAGCGGCGACGTGATGACGCGGATGCCAGCGGGCAATGCAAGCGCCAAGCGGCGGGCGCAGTCGGCGGTGGCGGCGGTGTCGGCGGCCAGGTCGAGGCGTCCGTAGCAGATGCCGGGCGCGACCAGCGGCTGCGCATGGCGGACCAGCCAGAGTTTCATGCGTTCACCGTGTTCGCCGCGTTCACAGGCTGACGGCCAGGCCCAGGTAAAAGGCGATTTCGCACACCTGCTGCGCCGTGCCCAGGCAGTCGCCGGTAAAGCCTTGCAGGCGCCGGTGAAAGCGGCGCAGCAGCCACAGCAGCGCCAGCGCGGCCAGGCTGCAGGCGACGATCAAATTCATCTTTTCCAGCGCCAGACTGGCCAGCGCCAGCGCGGCAAAACACCAGGTGAAAGCCAGCAGCAGGCTGCCGTTGGAAATCTGCCCGGCCAGCGGTTTGGATTTGGAGGTGGCGCTGTCGCCGACATAGGGCAGCAGCCGTATCACCAACAGCGGCAGGCCGCGTGAGACGGTGTGGCCGGTCCACAACGCGATGCAGATATACCAGCCGCCGAAGGGCGATTTTTCCAGGCTGGCGGGAATGCCTTCGACGGAGCCCAGAATCGCCAGCAGCGCCACTTTGCACAGCAGGGCCAGCACCAGCGCCATCGCGCCGAACGCGCCCAGGCGCGAGTCTTTCATGATTTCCAGTGCGCGTTCGCGGCTGTGGCCGCCACCCAGGCCGTCGGCGACATCGGCCAGGCCGTCTTCGTGCAGGCCGCCGGTCAGTAGCACGGTGGCGATGGTGCAGAACACGGCGGCCACCAGCGGCGTGTAGGTGGTGTCGGGCAACAGTGTCTGCAACAGGGCATAGACGGCTGCGGCCACCGCGCCCACCAGCATGCCGACGCCGGGAAAATGCGCGGCGCTGGCACGCAGCAGCTCCGGGCTGTAGCCGACCCAGTCAGCCAGCCGTCTGGTGATCGGGATGCGCGTGAAGAACTGGATCGCCAGCAGGTATTCGCGGATGAATTGAAGCATGGGTCGGGCCGCTGCTGGAGGGCTAAAGCCGGGTTTTAAGCGGCCTCTTTGCCGCTGACGCCCGCCGATTCAAAGCTGGCCATGTCACGCAGGAAGCCCGTCGCCGACTGCAGCAGCGGCCAGGCCAGCAGCGCGCCGGTGCCTTCGCCCAGACGCAGGTCGAGTTCCAGCAGCGGTTTGGCGTTGAGTTGGGCCAGCAGCAGGCGGTGGCCAGTTTCAGCCGAGCGGTGGCAAAACACCAGGTAGCCGCGCAAGGCGGGCGCCAAGGCCAGTGCCACCAGCGCAGCGGCTCCGGCAATAAAGCCATCGACCAGCACGACGCGGCGCTCGCTGGCCGCTTGCAGCATGGCGCCGACCATCATGGCGATTTCTAGGCCGCCCAGCGCGGCGAGTTCGCCGATCACGTCGAGCGGCTCGGTGGCGGGGTGGCGCGCTAGGGCGCGCTCCAGCACGGCTTGTTTGTGCAGCAGTTGCGCGTCGTTCAGGCCGGTGCCGCGCCCGGTGGCTTCAACGATGCTGACGTCGCCAAGCCGGGCCAGCAGCAGCGCGGCGGGCGAGGTGTTGGCAATGCCCATTTCGCCAAAAGCGACGACATTGCCGGGCAGCGCCTGCACGACCTGCATGCCTGCTGTGAGCGCGGCTTCGGTCTGGGCGCGGGTCATGGCGGGCTCGATGCACAGGTTGCGCGTGCCGTAGGCAATTTTTCGCGCCTGCAGTTGCGGATGCGCGGGCAGATCGGCGGCGACACCGGCATCGACCACCTGCAGCGCAAAGCCGTGCTGGCGCGCAAACACGTTGATGGCTGCGCCACCGGCGAGCATATTGCCCACCATTTGCACCGTCACCGCCTGCGGAAAGGCGGATACGCCTTCGGCGGCAATGCCGTGGTCGGCGGCAAACACCACCATTTGCGGCGCGTGCAGCGCGGGCGACTCGCTGCGCTGGATCAGGCCGAGCTGCAGCGCGAGGCTCTCTAACAGGCCGAGCGCGCCCAGCGGCTTGGTTTTGTGGTCAATCTTGTGCTGCAGACGGGCGACCAGCGCGGCGTCGGCGGTGGCTTCAATCGCGGGCAGGTGAAAGTTTGTTGGGGTGTTCATCGAGAGCGGACTTGGGTTTGAAACCTCCATTTTCAGGAGGATAGAATTTATTTTGGAGGGGCAAGCTCTTCCAAATTCGCCCCAAAAGGGGCGCGGATTGAAACATCGGTAATTTGCTGGAGGCAGGCGGGGCAAAAACACGAGGCGCTGGCGTCGGCAGGCAGCGCCGCGCTGGCCGCCGCTGGGACGGGCATGATGTTGGGCAGTTGCGAGCACCAGCATTGCGCGTCGCCAGCGACGTTGCCGCAGCGCAGACCGGCGCCGCAGCGCGGGCATACCGAGGTGTTGGCTTGGGAAGCTGTCGAGGTCATAGTGCGGCGCTTGGGTCTTAGCGTTGCAAAAACAGCTGGTAGGCCGGGTTGGCGGTTTCTTCGACATACGGATAGCCCAGCGTGTCGAGGAAAGCCTGGAATCCGGCGTTGTCCGCTGGCGGCACTTGCAGCCCGATCAGGATGCGGCCATAGTCGGCGCCTTGGTTGCGGTAGTGAAACAGCGAAATGTTCCAGCCCGGCTGCATGCTCGACAAAAACCGCGTCAGCGCGCCGGGGCGCTCGGGAAACACAAAGCGCAGCAGGCGCTCGTCCTTGGCCAGCGCGCTGTGGCCGCCGACCATGTGGCGGATATGCTCCTTGGCCAGCTCGTCGTGCGTCAAATCCAGCGCCTTGAAGCCGTGCTCGGTGAATTGTGCGGTGATTTGGCAGCTCTCGCCGCGCGCCGAGGTGGTCAGGCCGACAAACACATGGGCCAATTTTTTGTCGCTGATGCGGTAGTTGAACTCGGTCACGCTGCGCGGGTTGCCGGGCAGGGCGTCGATCAGCTCGCAAAAGCGCCGGAAACTGCCGCGCTCTTCGGGAATCGTCACGGCAAACAGTGCCTCGCGCTCCTCGCCGACTTCGGCGCGCTCGGCGACAAAGCGCAGGCGGTCGAAATTCATGTTCGCGCCGCACAGGATGGCGGCGTAGGTTTCGCCCTGCGTCTGGTGTGTGGCGGTGTACTGCTTGATGGCCGCAACGGCGAGCGCGCCTGCGGGTTCGACGATGCTGCGCGTATCGACAAAAATATCCTTGATCGCTGCGCACACCGCATCGGTATCGACGCTGATGAACTCATCGACCAGCTCGCTGCTGATGCGAAAGGTTTCTTCGCCGACCAGCTTGACGGCGGTGCCGTCGGAGAACAGGCCCACGTCGCTCAAGGTGACGCGTTGACCGGCGGCGACTGATTGCATCATCGCGTTGGAGTCGCTCATTTGCACGCCGATGACTTTGATTTCGGGGCGCACGGCCTTGATGTAGTTGGCCACGCCGGAAATCAAGCCGCCGCCGCCAATGGCGACAAACACCGCGTCGAGGCGCGTTGTGCCCAGCGTTTGAAGCTGGCGCAGGATTTCCATCGCCACCGTGCCTTGACCGGCAATCACGTCCGGGTCATCGAACGGGTGAACGAAGGTCAAGCCGTCTTTTTTCTGCAGCTCGACCGAATGCGCGTAGGCGTCGGAATAACTTTCGCCGTGCAGCACGACATGGCCGCCCCAGCTTTTGACGGCGTCGATTTTGAGCTGCGGCGTGGTCGTTGGCATGACGATCACGGCGCGGGTGCCGAGCTTTTGCGCGCTCATGGCCACGCCTTGGGCGTGGTTGCCTGCCGAGGCGCAAATCACGCCTTTGGCGAGCTGTTCGGTGCTGAGGTGCGCCATTTTGTTGTAAGCGCCGCGCAGCTTGAAGCTGAAGACGGGCTGCTGGTCTTCGCGCTTGAGCAGCACGGTGTTGCCCAGACGGCGGCTGAGGTTTTTGGCCTCCTCCAGGTTGGACTCAATCGCCACGTCATAGACGCGGGCGGTGAGGATTTTTTTCAGGTAGTCGGCGGGGGTCAGATTTTTTGAAGAGGTCATGTTTTTTTCTCGCAACAGAGCGTGAGCATCATAGGGGCAAGAAAAAAAGGCCCAGACCATTGGGTCTGGGCCTGTAAATCCACCCTTTGAGGAGGTGGAGGAGACAACCGGTGCAAAAATACGCTGAGTTGACGGCTGCTATGCGTACTGATGCGATGAATTAAGTATAGCGGGTTTATGTTGCACTGCACAATAAGCGTATTGTCAAAAGTGGCTATTTTTTACGGTTGTCATCAATTTTTACAAAAGGAATGCTAGATATGGAATGCACAGTTCGCTGGGAAGGCAATCAGGCTGCCATCAATTCGGCCAGCGGGTCAGAGGCGCAGCCGCGCTCGAACATGCTGTTTGTGGCGCAAACCGGCAGCGGTCACACGCTGGTGATGGACGGTGCGCCGGACGCGGCCAAGCCGGAAAACGGCGGCGCTAATCTGGCGCCCCGGCCTATGGAGGCGGTGCTGGCGGGCGCGGGTGGCTGCACGGCTTACGACGTGGTCTTGATTCTCAAGCGCGGGCGCCAGGATGTGCGCGGCTGCTCGGTCAAGCTCAGCTCGGAGCGGGCGCCGGTCGATCCCAAGGTGTTTACAAAAATCCACATGCACTTTGTCGTGACCGGACGTGGCTTGACGGCGGGCCCGGTCGAGCGCGCCATTGCGATGAGCCACGACAAATACTGCTCGGCCACCATCATGCTGGGCAAAACCGCCGACATCACAACCAGTTTTGAACTGGTGGAAGCGGCTTAAATCCGGTGCGCTACGGTTGTCATGACCTTGGCGGCCGTGCGCATCAAGGCCTTGACCGGCGCGGGCAGCAGGCGCGCACCAGCGTCCTGCGCCGCTTGGGCGTGGACGGCTTCGTCGTCCTTCATTTGGGCGACGATGGCGCGCGATTCGTGGTCGCCCTCGGGCAGTCGGTCCAAGTGGCTGGCCAGATGGGCTTCGACCTGGCGCTCGGTTTCGACCACAAAGCCCAAGCTCAAGCTGTCGCCCAGTCGGCTGGCCACTAAGCCTAAGCCGAAGGCTCCCGCGTACCACAGCGGGTTCAGCAGCGAAGGGCGCGCGCCTAGCTCGTCGAGCCGGGTGCGAGTCCAAGCCAGATGGTCACCTTCATCGCGGCAGGCTTGTTGGAAATGTTCGCGCAGCGCCGGGTCGCGCGTGCCCAGCGCCTGCGCCGCATACAGCGCCTGCGCGCAGACCTCGCCGACATGGTTGACGCGCATCAGTGCGCCGGACAGGGCTTTTTCTTGGGGGCTCAGTTCGGTTTCTTGGGCGGCTAGCGTGGGGCAGGGTTTGCTGGCGCGGGGTTTGGCAAACACGGTGCGCAGTGCGCCGTCGGCAGCGTTCAGGGTGAAGTCAAGGACTGTAGTCATACGATATTTTGATTCAGGCTGGGTTGGTTGAAAAAAGCCACAAAGGGGAAACCCTGTGTTAGTGTTGCGTTAAAACTACATTTTTGGTTGGCATGATGGGTTATTTTGGAGAAAATTTATTCTCCCTTTTAAACTCAACACTGCTGCAATGAAAGATTACCCTTCTTTCGGATGCGTTTGGTAATTGTTTGTTTCTCATTTTTTTGGAGAATTTTGAATGAAAAAGAATTTGATCGCTTTGGCTGTCCTCGCCGCTTCCGGCGTTGCCTCTGCACAATCCAGCGTTACCTTGTACGGCATTGCTGACGTGTGGTTCGGCAGCACCAAGAACGATGCGGCTGCTAACCCAACTCGTCAGACCATGGTTGGTAGCGGTGGCGTGGACCAGAGCCGTTTTGGTTTCAAGGGAACTGAAGATCTGGGTGGCGGCTTGAAGGCCAACTTCGTGCTCGAGCAAGCCTTCAATATCGATACCGGTGCTCAAGCTACTGCTGGTCAAATGTTCGACCGTGAGTCCTATGTTGGTCTGTCAAGCGGTTTCGGCGAAGTCCGTCTGGGCAAGACCCGTACCCCATTTGACGACATCAACCCCTTGACCGTCCCTGGTTTTAATTCGGCGTTGGCGCCCACCGTGAATGTTTGGAGGAGTACCGATTCGACGAGTAGCCTTGGCGGTTACAACGCCAACCCTGCCAACACCGTGTACTACGCCAGCCCTAGCTTCAGCGGCTTCAGCGGCGCAGCCAGCTACAGCTTGGGCGAAAACAAAAACACGATTCTTGGTGGCAACAAGGCTGGCCACACCGGCAGCTTCAACGTCAAGTACGAAGGCGGCCCTGTGTACGTTGGCTTGGCTTATCAAGCTGAAAAAGCAGCTGGTCCAGCTAAGTCGGTCAAGTTCACCCGCGTGAACGGTTCCTACGATCTGGGCGTGGTCAAGCTGCTGGCTGGCTATGGCCGCGTGTCTGATCAAGTGTACGTGCCAGCGGTGGCTGGTGCCAAGACGACTGAATGGGAAATCGGCGCTGACGTGCCTGTGACCAGCGCCCTGACCCTGTCCGGTGGCTATGCTTATTCCAAGGACAATGATTCGCTGAACACCAAACGCTCCGGTCTGGGCTTGGCGGCGAGCTACTCGCTGTCCAAGCGCACTTCGGTGTACGGTGGCGTTCAGTCTGCTAAGACTAAGGCTGATGGTGCTGCTAACCTGAAGTCCGACCTCTACGCTGTGGGCATTCGCCACACGTTCTAACCTGAAGCTGGCTTAGGCCAGTTTGAGTCAGAATTAAAAAAGCCGTTCCGGGTCATGCTGGAGCGGCTTTTTTGATAGTGAAATTTGAGATAAATTGTTGTAAATAAGAGACTAATAGTTGATTTTTGTGTATTTTTGCACAAATTTGATTAATCTGGTGCAATAGTCTCCTTTTTCTCCGTGGGAGATCAGAAATCTGAAAAGATCTTCATTGTCGGGTTCTGTGTCTAACTTGAAAGAAATATTGAAATGAAGAAATCACTTGTCGCGCTGTCCGTATTGGCCGTCTCTGGCACTGTCATGGCTCAATCTACCGTGAGCTTGTATGGCATTGCTGATGCCTTTGTGGGTTCCCGCCAGACCACCGGTATTTCCCTTGGCGGTCCCAATTTGCTGACCCTTGAACAGCGCCAGAGCGTGCTTGACTCCAGCGGCCTGAATGGCTCGCGCTGGGGCTTGAAAGGTGCAGAAGATCTGGGCGGTGGCCTCAAAGCTAACTTTGTTTTGGAAAGCGGTTTTGATGTTTCCACTGGTGCCAGCACGACAGCTGGGGTTTTGTTTGATCGTCAGGCTTTCGTCGGTCTTAGTGGCAACTTTGGTGCGGTCTCGCTGGGCCGCCAGTATGGCGCTTACGAAAATGTGCGCGCTGCCTTCCTGTCTGCGCAGGGGAACAGCCCCACGTTTGATGCCACCAACGGCACGCCGCTGACCCAGACGCTGGCAAAGTACGCTGTGAATGGCGCTTTCACGGTGCTGCCTTTGCCTCCCGGTAGTTCTGTCGCGAACGACATCAGGGGCGCTGCCGTGGGTGGCCGTATCGGCGCTTGGGCTGGTTACCAGGCCCGTAGTGACAACAGCATCCGTTACGAAACGCCGAATATCAGCGGCTTCCAAGCTGCAGTGGTGTATGGTTTTGGTGAAAACAAGAACGTCCCTGCTAATAGCCCCGCAACCAAAAATGCCTCCTTCAGCCTGACCTATGTCAATGGCCCCATCGCACTGGGTCTGACCCACCAAGACGACGAGCTGGCCAAGGACTTTCATTTGAAGAACACCGCCATCGGCGGCAACTATGACTTAGGCCTTACCAAAATTTTCTTGGCTTACAACCAGGCTAAATACACTGGTTTGGCCAAGCAGAACGAGTGGTCTGTTGGTGTGCGTGCGCCTCTGGGCGCTGCCACCACCCTGGTGGCTCAGTACGCCCGCTCTAACGGTGACGATTTGGGCAAGAGCCAGAGCTTGGGCCTAAGTGCCGAGTACAGCTTGAGCAAGCGCACGACCGCTTATGCAGGTTTCAACCAGACCAACGCTTATGAAAACCTGGTCAAGAATAACGTGTTTGGTTTGGGCGTTCGCCACACGTTTTAATCCAGAGCTGGCGTGGGCCAGTTTTGTCTGACATTAAAAAGCCGTTCAGGAGAAATCCTGAATGGCTTTTTTTATTCCGCTGAACTGCCAAGGGATAACCCGGAGTCACGATGTCCGTTTGGGGCAGTTTCCCCAGAGGGAAAATAATTTGTTGTCAAGACGCAACGAAACTTTTGTTTTTAAGGCCATTCCTTTGCGAAATGGCGTCCAGTCTGGTGCAATAGCCTCAACTTCCCGAAAGGGGGTTGGCCCGGGTCTCCGGGGAATCCACCGGCGCAAGCCTGAAATGGACCTCGTTCCGGAGCCCATGTTTAACCTTGGAGAACTCTCAAATGAAAAAATCCCTCATCGCTATGGCCGTTCTGGCTTCTTCCGGCGCCGCTATGGCCCAGTCTTCCGTGACCCTGTACGGTATTGTTGATGCTTATGTTGGCTCCAGCAAGGCCGCAACTGTGACGGCTGTAGGCGGCCAGTTCGTTGCTGACCAAACGCGTCAGGCCGTGGTGAGCTCTGGCGGCCTGAACGGTTCCCGTTGGGGCCTGAAAGGCGCTGAAGATCTGGGCGGTGGCATGAAAGCCGTGTTTGTCTTGGAAAATGGTTTCAACGTTGACACGGGCGCTGCTGCCAGTTCCACTTCACTTTTTAATCGCCAGGCTTTCGTGGGCTTGAGCAGCAGCAGCTTCGGTACGGTTGCTTTGGGCCGCCAGTACGGCGCCTACGAAACCACTCGCAGTGGTTTCCTGTCGGCACAGGGCAACAGCCCAGCGTTTGATGCCACCAATGGCGTGCCTTTTTCCAATGGTGACCTGACCGCTCTGACTTCGTCCTTCCAGAACAATGTTGCTACCACTGCTGCTGCTGCTGCGTTGACCAAGCAAGGTTCGCGCATCGGCGCTTGGATGGGCTACCAAGTTCGCATCGACAACAGCATCAGCTATGCAACCCCGAACATCAGCGGCTTCCAAGCTAACGTAGTGTACGGTCTGGGTGAAAACAAGAATGTCACTCCTAACACTGCTGCAACCAAAAATGCTTCTATTAGCTTGTCCTACACCAATGGCCCTATCGCTGTGGCCGTGGTTCACCAAGATGATGAACTGGTCAAAGACTTCCACCTGAAGAACACCGCCATCGGCGGCAACTACGATTTTGGCGTGGCCAAGGCTTTCTTGGCCTACAACCAAGCCAAGTACACAGGCGTTGCTAAGCAGAACGAATGGTCTCTGGGTGTGCGCGCACCTGTCGGTGCCACAACTCTGGTTGCTCAGTACGCCCAATCCAAGGGTAACGATTTTGGCAAGAACCAGAGCTTGGGTCTGAGCGCCGAGTACAGCTTGAGCAAGCGCACGACCGCTTACGCTGCCTTCAACAAGACCAAGGCGTTTGATAGCGAAATCAAGAACGACGTGTACGGCCTGGGCATTCGCCACACGTTCTAATTTAAAGCTGGCTTGACGCCAGTTTTAAATCTGAATCCAAAAGCCGTTCCGGGGCAACCCGGAGCGGCTTTTTTCATGCGCCGAAAAAATCAAGCGTAGCGCTTGCTGCGCAGGTTGTTTTTCATTTCCTTGAGCAGCGGCTGCAGTGACGGGCCTATGCGCAGTGCCACGCAGGTGGCCAAAATATCAATCATCATCAAATGCAGCAGGCGCGAGACCATCGGGCTGTAGCGGTCATAGCCTTCCGGGTGGTCGGCGGCCAGGTGAATATGCCCGGCTGTGGCCAGCGGCGAGCCGGTGGCGGTGATGACGATGGTGGTCGCGCCGTTTTTGCGCGCAATGTCACAGGCGTCCATCAGGTCGCGCGTGCGCCCCGAGTTGGAAATCACTACCACGCAGTCGCCCGGCCCGAGCAGTGAGGCGCTCATCACCTGCATGTGGCCGTCGCTGTAAGCAATGCTCTGGATGCCGAGCCGGAAAAACTTATGCTGCGCATCCTGGGCGACGATGCCGGAGTTGCCTACGCCAAAAAACTCGATGCGCTTGCCCGCATGGTAGGCGGCCAGCAGCGCGGTGACGGCTTTTTCAAGCGCCAGTGGCCTAGCGTCGTTGCGGTATTTCAGAAACGCCGCCACCGTGTTGTCGATCACCTTGACTAGCACATCGCCGGTCTTGTCGTCGGCATCGACGCTGCGGTGGATGAAGGGCACGCCCTCGCTCACGCTGCCCGCCAGCTTGAGCTTGAAGTCCGACAGGCCGTCGTAGCCGACGCTGCGGCAAAAGCGCACCACGGTCGGCTTGCTAACATGGGCGCGGCTGGCCAGCTCGGTGATGGGGTGGTTGGCAAAGCTGCGCGGATCGGCCAGCACCAAGCGGGCGACGCGCTGCTCGGCGGGCGCCAGCGAAGACAGGGAGGCTTTGATTCGGTCCAGCATGTTCCAATCCGGAGTCAGCTCTTAATGAAAAAGCTTCGTAATAAAGTTCCGAATTCTATGGGCATAATGGTAATTTTGCTCATGCCATGACTCAACTCGATGCCCTGAAACAGTTCACGACCGTGGTGGCCGATACCGGTGACTTCAAGCAGTTGGCCCAGTTCAAGCCCCAGGATGCCACCACCAATCCGTCCCTCATCCTCAAGGCGGTGCAAAAAGCCGATTACCAGCCGCTGCTGGCCGCGACGGTGAGCCGCTTCCGGGGCACGCCGCTGGACGATGTGATGGACCGGCTGCTGGTGCGCTTTGGCTGCGAAATCCTGTCGCTGATTCCGGGCCGGGTCTCGACCGAGGTGGACGCTCGGCTGAGTTTTGATGCCAACGCCATGTTCACCCGGGGCGAGCGCCTGATCGAGCTGTACCAGGCCGAGGGCATTCACATCGACCGCGTGCTGATCAAGGTCGCCGCCACCTGGGAAGGCATCCAGGCCGCCGAGCGGCTGGAGCGGCGCGGCATTCACACCAATCTGACGCTGCTGTTTTCCTTCTGCCAGGCGGTGGCTTGCGGCCAGGCCAAGGTGCAGCTGATTTCGCCCTTCGTCGGCCGGATTTACGACTGGTACAAGAAATCAGCGGGCAGCGCCTGGGACGAGGCGGCGAATGCCGGTGCCAACGATCCGGGTGTCAAATCGGTGCATCAGATTTACAACCATTACAAGCATTTCGGCATTGCCACCGAGGTGATGGGCGCGAGTTTTCGCAATGTCGGCCAGATCACGGCGCTGGCCGGTTGCGATTTGTTGACCATCAGCCCCGAATTGCTGGCCCAGCTGGCCGCCTCCGAGGCGCCGCTGGAACGCGCCCTGGATGCTGACGCGGCGAAGGTGCTGGATCTGCCAGCGGTGAATTTTGACGAAGCGGGCTTCCGCTACGCACTCAACGAGGACGCGATGGCGACTGAAAAACTGGCCGAAGGCATACGCGCTTTTGCGCTCGATGCGGTGAAGCTGGAGCAGTTGCTGCTGGCGGCGTAAGCGCGCTGCCAAGAGATATCCTGATTAGCCCTCAAATTCAGCGGGCCTACCGCAAGGTCGTCTGAATTGGCGCATCATGCAGTCCCTATCTGCAGACAAGGGATATGCCATGTCGATCAACCATGTTCAATTTCAGAAGGGACTGTCGCTAGCGGACTTCATGGAGCGCTACGGCACGCAGGCGCAATGCCATGCGGCGCTGGTGGCCTCGCGCTGGCCGACGGGCTTCATCTGCCCGCACTGTGCCAGCACGCGCTACTGCACGTTTGAGCGCAAGGGCTTGCAGTACTGGCAGTGCTCGGCCTGCGGCAAGCAAACCACGGTGACGAGCGGGACGATTTTTCAAGCCACCAAACTGCCCTTGACGCACTGATTTTTGGCCATGCACCTGCTCACGCAGGCCAAGAACAGCGTCTCAGCCCTGGAGCTCAAGCGCCATCTGGGTGTGCGCTACAAGTGTGCCTGGCTGATGAAACACAAGCTACTGCAGGTCATGGCCGAGCGCGAAGAGAGCCGGCAACTCGATGGGCGTGTGGAAATTGACGACGCCTATCTGGGCGGCGCGCTGCCCGGCGGCAAACGCGGGCGGGGTTCGCAAAACAAGGTCTCCTTCATTGCGGCGGTGCAGACCACAGAGACGGGGCACCCGGTGCTGGTTTGCCTGAAAAAGCTGGTCTTCACCAAAGAGGCCTTGGCGCAGTGGGCCAAGAAATCGCTATGCGCCTCAGCCCAGGTGATCTCCGATGGTCTGGCCTGCTTTACCGGTGTCACAACGGTCGGCGCCAGTCACGAGCGCACCGTCACTGGCGGCGGCGCTGCCAGCGTCAAACTTCAGCAATTCCACGCCGTCAACACGCTGCTGAGCAACCTCAAAACTTCCTTCAGTGGAACTTACCATGCGTTTGACTTTGACAAGTACGGTCAGCGTTATCTTGCAGAGGTTCAATACCGCTTCAATCGCCGCTTTGACCTGTCTGC
>Ga0302264_1000179_pt1 | contig 16758 bp, 11 predicted proteins | sample II_Fen_N3_4_FD_194563 | JGI IMG/M metagenome (GOLD analysis project Ga0302264, IMG submission 194563) | Peat permafrost microbial communities from Stordalen Mire near Abisko, Sweden - II_Fen_N3_4 | ecosystem: Environmental > Terrestrial > Soil > Wetlands > Permafrost | place: Sweden: Abisko... | reverse complement strand
GGCGGGGCGGGGGCGGGGAGAGGCGGGGGCGGGGAGAGGCGGGGGCGGGGAGAGGCGGGGGCGGGGAGTGGGGGGCGGGGCCCGGCGCCGCGGAGGGAACCCGTAGCCTGGGGGGATGGCGACCGTGAGCACCGACTTCGTCCTGCGCCCGTTCGAGGGCCTCCCCGGCGAGACCGACTGGGTGGCCCTGCGCGAGCTGGTGCCGGCGGCGACCGCGCGGGTGCGGACCACCGCCGAGCACGGCGACCGCGAGGTGGTGGTCACCACCGTGCTGCCTGACGCGTGGCCCGCGCTGCACCGCGCCGACGGCCAGGTGCTCGTCGCGCTGCAGACGCACAACAGCACCGGCGACGTCAGCCGCGACCTCGCCAGCGTGCTGCTGCGCGCGCTCGACGCCGAGCCCGGCACCCCGGTCGAGCACCTCGGTCTGCCGACCCCCGGCCCGCGTCTGCAGGACGTGCTGGTGCTCGACGAGCCGTTCGAGGTCCACCTCGAGACGAGCTTCGGCTACTGGCTCGACCCCGCCGCGGAGCGCACCGCGCAGGTGAGCGCCGCGATCGAGGAGGCCGACTCCGGCATCATCCCCACGGTCAAGCTGCCCGGCCTCGACTCGGCGTACTGGACGGCGATGGGTGGCCGGGAGTTCGTCCGCTGGGTGCAGCCCCTCGAGGAGCAGGTGGTGCTGGACGGCCTGTCCCGGCTGCACGGCCGCCGTGAGTCAGGGTTCGGCGGCGCACGCTTCATCGGCTACTTCCGCGCGCACGGGCTCGTCGTGCCGGTGTGGGAGATGGCCGCGGGGACCGGCGCCGACGCGGTGGCCGACGAGCTGGCGGCGTTCGCCCCGGACTTCGCCGCCGCCGTCGCCGACACCTCGCCGCTCGACGCGAACGCTCGACGCGCCCGCGCGGGCCTCGTCGCCCGCCAGGTGACGCTGCGCTGAGGCCGGCCTTGCCTCGGCGCGGCGCCTGGCGCGCACGCGTGCCTCGCTATCCTGGGCGCGTGACCAGCACGCAGGGCCCCGACGAGGCGCTGCCGGACGCGCCCCCCGCGGCGAAACCCGCCGTGCGCCGCGCCAAGGGTCGGCAGCGGGTGGCCGTGATCATCCCGGCCAAGGACGAGGCGCGGCGGATCGCCGCCACCGTGCGCGCGGCCCGCGCGATCCCCGGCGTGGACCTGGTGCTCGTCGTCGACGACGGCTCGGAGGACACCACCCAGCACGTCGCGCGGGACGCCGGCGCCGTCGTCGTCCGGCACTCGCACAACCGGGGCAAGGCCGCCGCGATGGAGACGGGGGCCGCCGTCGTCGCAATGCGCGACGCCCCGGACCGCCCGGCCCGCGTGCTGCTGTTCATCGACGGCGACCTGGCCGAGACCGCGGTGAACACCGCGCCGCTGGTGGCGCCCGTGCTCGCCGGGGAGGCGGACCTCACGGTCGCCCTGCTGCCGCCGCAGCCGGGCGCGGGCGGGCGGGGCATCGTGGTCGGCGCCGCACGTCGCGGGATCGCCCAGCTGACTGGGTGGACGCCGACGCAGCCGTTGTCCGGGATGCGGTGCCTCACCCGCGAGGCGTACGAGGCGGCGACGCCGCTGGCGCGCGGCTGGGGCGTCGAGGTCGGCATGACCATCGACCTGCTGCGCCGCGGGTTCCGCGTGCTGGAGGTGCCGTGCGAGCTGCGGCACCGGCCGTCGGGCAACTCGTGGGCCGGTCAGGTGCACCGCGCCGCGCAGTACCGCGACGTCCAGCTGGCGATCAACGCTCGGCGGGCACGGGCCACGGCCGGCGCCGTCCGCGACACGGTCACCACGCGCTCGTTCGGGCGCCGCAAGGAGCGCTGAACCGGGCGCAGGTCCGCTGAGTGCGGCGCTGGCACCGGAGTGCGGCGCAGGCCCGCTGAGTGCGGCGCCGAGCGCGTCGAGTCCGCTCGCCGTCGGGTGCCGCGGGGACGCCCGGCAGCCCGTCCGGCGGCGCGGCTGCGTAGTCTGGCGCCGTGCCGCGCCCGCGACGAGTCCTCGTGCGCGCGGTGCTGCGCGTCGGACTGGGCGCGACGCTGGTGGCCGGGATCGCGCTCGCGAGCGGGCTCGCAACGCCCTGGTGGGCGACCGCCGCGGCAGCCGCCGGGCCTGCGACCACCACCGCGACCCACGCCGACTCCTCCACGGCCACGGGCACCGCCGCCAGCACGGCCACGGCCACGGCCACGGGCACCGCCGCCGGCACGGCTGACGGGCTCGTCGTCGTCGGCGTGGGCGGCCTGCTGTGGGACGACCTCGACCGGGCGACGACTCCCACCCTGTGGCGCCTGGTCGGCGAGGGCTCGGTGGGCTCCGTCTCGGTGCGCACGTCCACCGGCTCCACGTGCGCCCTGGACGGCTGGCTCACCGTGTCGGCCGGCGTCCAGACGCCGGCGTCGCGGGACCGCACCGGCGCCGGCTCCGGCACCGGGGAGCAGCCCGGCCCGGACGCGACCACCGACTGCCCCGTCCTGCCCGAGGTGGTGCGCGACTCCGCCATGGCCGGCAGCGGTGCGACGGTGGCCGACTGGGCGTCGCTGCCGGCGCCGCCGGTGGGATCGGACGTGCCCAGCGCGGCGCCGGGCCTGCTCGGAGCCGCCGTGACGGAGCGCGGGGCGTGCTCGCTCGCCGTCGGCCCGGGCGCCGCGGTGGCGCTCGCCGACGCTGCCGGACGGGTCGGCCGTTACGCCGAGCACCCGGCCGACCTCACCGATGCCGAGCTGACGGCCTGCCCGGTGGTGGTCGTCGACGCGGGTGAGCTCACCGACACCGGAGCCCGCCGCGTCGCGCAGCTGCGCACGCTCGACGCCATGCTCGACGACCTCGTCGCACGGCTCCCGGACGGCTGGCGGCTGGTGGTGACCGGTGTCGCCGACACGTCGGTGCGCCAGCACGAGTTGGAGGTGGCCCTGGACTGGACCGCCGGTGCGCCGACGCGGGGCTGGTTGACCTCGGGGTCCACCCGCCGCACCGGTCTGGTCACGCTGACCGACCTGACGGCGACGGCGGTGGCGCAGGTCGGCGGTCCGACGGACGCGCTGGACGGCGCCCCGCTCGAGGTGCAGGCGGACCGTCGGCTGACCACCGACCGCACGGTGGAGAACCGCCGCTACCTCACCCAGGTGACCAGCACGGTCAAGGTGGTGATGCCCACTCTGGTGGCCCTCGTGGTGGCGGCCGCGCTCGCTGCCGCCGGGGCGCTGGCCCTCGCCCGGCGCCGGCCCCGAGGCGCCTCGCCTGCGGTGTCCCGGGTCGCGCTGGCCACGCTGCTGCTCGCCGTCTCGATGCCCGCCGGCGCATTCCTCGCGGCGCTGACCCGGTGGTGGACGACGCCCGAGCCGCTGGTGGTCGCGGCAGCGTCCGCGGTGGTGGCGACCGTGGTGGTGGCCCTGGTGGCGCTGGGGGTGTCCCGACTGCTGCCGCCCGGACCGTGGCGGCTCGCGGCCGCGGCCGCGGGCCTCACCTGGCTGGTGCTCACGGTGGACGGGCTCACCGGGACCACGCTGCAGCAGGGCAGCGTGCTCGGCTCGATGTCCACCCTCGGCGCCCGCTACTACGGCTTCAGCAACACTGCGTTCTCGATCTACGGCACCAGCGCGCTGGTCCTCGCCGGCGCGCTGGCGGCGATGCTGGCGGGCCGGTCGCGGCGCCTGACGGTGCTCGTGGTGGCCGGACTGGGCCTGGTGAGCGTGGTGGTGGACGGCTGGCCGGCCTTCGGAGCGGACTTCGGCGGCATCCTCGCGCTGGTGCCGGCGTTCACGCTGCTGCTGCTCGGGGCGCTCGGGATCGCGGTGACGGCGCGGCGGATGGTGGTGGCTCTGCTCGCCGGGGTGGTGGCGGTGGCGCTGGTCGCGACGATCGACTGGCTGCGGCCCGGCCCGGGCTCGCACCTGGGCGCGTTCGTGCAGCGGATCGTCGACGGGGACGCGCTCGCGACCGTCGCCGGGAAGGCGGTCGCCGCCTGGGGCACGCTGTGGAACCCCCTGGGCGGGCCCGTCGCGGTGGTGTGCGTGGTGGGCGTGCTGGCCCTGGTGGGGCCGCGGCGCCGACGGCCGGCCGTGATCGCCGAGGCCTACGCACGGGTGCCGATGCTGCGCCCCGTGGCGGTGGCGGGGGTGACGCTCGCGCTGGTGGGCGCGGCGCTCAACGACTCCGGGGTGTCCGTGCTGGCCATCGTGCTGGCGTTCGGCGCGGGCCTGATCGGCACCTCGCTGGCTGCGCACGGCAGCCGGGCCGGTCCCGACGAAGGGCGTCCCGACGCCGGGCGGCCCGACGAAGGGCGTCCCGACGCCGGGCGGCCCGACGAGTTGGCCCCTCACGCCGGGCGTCCCGACGACGCCGGGTCGCCGGCCCACCGGCCGGTCGCGGTGCTGGTCGCGGTGGGCGGCGCCCTGCTGGCCGTCGTCGTGCTGGCCACCTCCCTGGCGCCGACCGCGACGGCGCGGGCGGGCGACGTCACCGGACCGCTCGATGGCGTGCTGGTCACCAGCGCCGCGCCGACCGTCGTGGTCGGCGTCGGCGGGCTGCGCTGGCAGGACGTCACCCCCACCGGCACGCCGACGCTGTGGGGTCTGCTGCGCGACGGCGCTGCTGCGGCGGCGATCACGCCGGGCGTCGGCGGTGTGAACGCCTCGTGCGAGGCCGCCGGCTGGCTGGCGCTCTCGTCGGGCCGGGCGCCGGTGACCGGAGCATCCGCGGGCGGCACGTGGCGCTGCGAGCCGTGGTGGCTGACGACGCCGGCGGGCGGGGCAAACGTCCAGGGCTGGGACGCCCTGGTCAGCGCCCAGGCGCGCTCGTCCTTCCACCCCCAGCTGGGCACCCTCGGCGACGCGCTCGCCGAGGCCGGGGTGTGTCGCACGGCGATCGGACCGGGCGCCGCGCTCGCGCTGGCCGGCGCGGACGGCCGGTTGCCGCGGTACCGGGACCTGGCCACCGCGCTCGACGACCCCGAGGAGGCCTTCAGCTGCCCGGTGACCGTGGTGGACGCGGGCTCGGCGCCGTACGACCCGGGCGCCCTGGACACCGACGTGACCGCTCTCGCCGCGCGGCAGGCGGAGCTGGCCGCGGCGGACACCGTCGTACGGCGCGTACTGGCTGCGGCCCCGGACGGCGCCACCATCGTGGTGGTCGGCGTCGGCAACCCGGTGCGCACCACGGCGTGGCTCGGTGTCGGGCTGGTCCGCGCGCAGGGCGCCCCGGCCCAGCGGTTCGCCGCCTCCGCCGCGACGCACTGGGAGGGCGTGGCCCGGCTGCTCGACGTGCCCACGTCGCTGACGGCCGCCTACGCCACCGCGGTGCCGGCCGAGTTCACCGGCGCCCCGCTGGCCTCCGCCCGCACGCGCGGCAGCGACGCCGCCACCGTGGTCGACGAGCTGGCGGGCCTGTCCACCCGGGACCACGTGCTGCGCGCCGTCGCCGGGTCCTCGACCACCGTCCCGACGCTGATCTCCCTGGCTCTGCTCGCGCTGCTGCTGTGGTGGCCCACCGCGCGCACGCGCCGGCGCCGTGCCCTGGACGGCGTGCTGCTGGTGCTCGCCGTGCTGCCGGCGGGGCTGTTCTGGCTGTCGGCCTGGTCGTGGTGGCGGTTTGCGCCGTCCTCGGCGACGCTCGGCGCGGCGGCTCTGGTGAGCGTCGCGTGCCTCGCGGGGGCGGCCGCGCTGGCGCCGCGCCGACCGGTGTGGGCGGCGCCGGGCCTGATCGCCGGGGTGACGTTCGTCGTGCTGAGCATCGACGCCGCGTTCGGCACCCCGCTGCACCGCGGCAGCCCGCTGGGCCCCGCGGTGACGTCGGGTGGCCGCTACTACGGCTTCGGCAACCCGACGTACTCCGTGTACGTGGTCGCCGCGCTGGTGCTGGCCGCAGCGCTGGGCACGGCGCTGCTGCGGGCCGGGCGCCGGGGCGCCGCGATCGTCGCCAGCGCCCTGGTGGGGGTGGTCGCGCTCGCGGTCGACCTGCTGCCCTCGCTCGGCGCCGACATCGGCGGCGGTCTGGTGCTGGTGCCGTCGACCGCGGTCGTCGTGCTGGCCGTCGCCGGGGTGCGCGTCACGTGGCGGCGCCTGCTGGGGCTCGGCGCTGCGGGCGCCGCCGTGGTCGCCGTGATCGGGCTGGCGGACTGGTTGCGGCCCGTCGAGCAGCGCACCCACCTCGGCACCTTCGTCCAGCAGGTGCTGGACGGGACCGCCTGGGAGACCGTCTCCCGCAAGGCCGGTTACGCGGCAGGGACGCTGACCAGCGGCCCGGTGGCGTGGCTGACGCTGGCGGTGCTGGTGGCCACCGGGGTGGTCGTCTGGCGCGCCGGCCGCGGCCACGTGGGACGGCTGACCGCGGTGGAGCGGGAGTGGCCGCTGGTCCGCCCGCTGCTGGTCGCGCTGCTGGTCGCCGCGGTGGGCGGCGCGCTGCTCAACGACTACGGGCTGCGCATCGTCACGGTCATGCTGTTCGCGGCGGTGCCGCTGGCCGGCCTGGTGCTGCTGCGCCTGGCGCCCGGCCCGGAGCCGCTGCCCGCGCCCGAGCCGCTACCCTGCGACGAGATCGCCGCACCGGCGGCCCCCCAGGAGGAGCGATGAGCGACCGTCCCCGGTACGCCTACCTCGGGCCCGCCGGCACGTTCACCGAGGAGGCGCTGCTCCAGGTCGTCTCCCCCGACGAGGTGGACCTCGCCCCCCAGGTCGACGTGGGCTCGGCGCTGGCCGCGGTGCGCTCTGGCGCGGCCGACTACGCGGTGGTCGCCATCGAGAGCACGGCCGAGGGCGGCGTCACCGCCACGCTCGACTCCCTGGCGAGCGGCAGGCCGCTGGTGCTGCTGCGCGAGATGCTGGTGCCGGTGCAGTTCGCCCTGGTGGCGGCGCCGGGAACGGCGCTCGCCGACGTGCGCCGGGTCAGTGCGCACCCCCACGCGTGGGTGCAGTGCCGGCGCTGGCTCGCCGAGCACCTGCCGGGCGCGGTGCACGTGCCCGCGACCTCGAACACCGCTCCGGCGGCGCTTCTCGCGGAGCGCGCCGCCGACCCGACGCTGCCCGCGCCCGCCTTCGACGCCGCGCTGGTGCCGTCGGCGGCCGTCCGGACCTACGGCCTGGTGGCCCTCGCGCGTGACGTCGCCGACAACCCGGAGGCGATGACGAGGTTCGTCCTCGTCGGGCACCCGGGGCAGGTGCCGGCGCCCACCGGGCGGGACAAGACGACGCTCGTGGTGCACCTGCCGGACAACGAGGCCGGCGCGCTGCTGGTGATGCTCGAGCAGTTCTCGGTCCGCGGCGTGAACCTGTCCCGCATCGAGTCGCGGCCCATCGGCGACGGCATCGGCCGCTACTCCTTCTCCATCGACGTGGAGGGCCACATCGCCGACGAGCGCGTCGGCGAAGCCCTGATGGGCCTGCACCGACGCTGCCCGTACGTGCGATTCCTCGGCTCGTACCCGCGCGCGGACCGCGTCGCACCGACGATGCACGCCGGGGCGTCGGACGACGAGTACGTCGGAGCCCGGGGTTGGCTGGCCGCCGTCCGCGACGGCGTCGCCACCTGACGCTGTCGGTTGCGGCGTGCCTCCGACGCCTGCCGTCTGCCGTCTGGCGTCTGGCGTCTGGCGTCTGGCGTCTGGCGTCTGCCGTCTGGCGCTTGCCGTCTGGCGCTTGCCGTCTGGCCCCCGCCCGGAGCTCCTCCCCGCGCAGGTGCCGGAGGGCCCGCCGCTCCGCATCATGGGGGTATGACGACCACCAGCGACCGCGGCCCCGCGCGCCCGGCCCGACCTCTCGCCGCATCCACCCCGGACGCGCCGCCCACCGGCGCCGACCGTGTCCGCCAGGGCGTCGTGCTCGTCGGGGCCCTGCTGGCCGTGCTCGGCGCGGCCTGGGGCTCCGGTGCGTTCGGCGGCACGACGATGCCGGAGGTGGCCGACGGCGCCTTCGCCCCGTCGTCCAGCCCGCTGACGCCGGCCACCGGCGCGTTCTCCATCTGGTCGGTCATCTACCTCGGGCTGGTGGCCCTGGCGGTGTACCAGGCGTTGCCCCGGTCTGCGGCCGCCCCGCGGCTGCGCGCCACCTCGTGGTGGGTGCTCGCCTCGCTGGTGCTCAACGCGGTGTGGATCGCCGTGGTGCAGGCGGAGTGGTTGTGGGCGAGCGTGGCGGTGCTGGCCGGGCTGCTCGCAGTGCTCGCCGTGATCACGGTGCGCCTGGTGCGCACCCCGTCCCGGTCGGCGACGCAGTCCGTGCTGCTCGACGCCACGCTGGGCCTGTACACCGGCTGGGCGTCGGTGGCGACGCTGGCCAACGTCGTCGCCGTGCTGGTGCACGAGCGGGTGGTCGACCTGCCGCCGGTGGGCGGCACAGCGACCGTGGCCGCGGTCGTCGTGCTCGTCGCGGGCGTGGCCCTGGCGTGGGCGTGGGCGGCGCTGACGCGGGGCCGGCCGCTGCCCGCCTGGACGATCGCGGCCGCGATGGCCTGGGGGTTCGCGTGGATCGCGGTCGCGCGCACGACGACCGAGCTGACCTCGACGCCGCTCGCGGTGGTCGCGGGCGCCGCCGCGGTGCTCACCCTGGCCGCGCCGCTCGTGGTGCCCCGCCGGTCCGTGGTTCCCCGCTGACCTGCCGGAGCGTCGTCCCCCGGTGACCCCGCCGCTCTGACCGAAACCCGGCCGGCCGGCGGGCCCGGGGTCCGTCGTCCCCGGCCCGTCCGGGCTGCGTTGGTCAGGCGACCCGCACCACGAGCGCGTCGGGGTCCACCCGCGCCGACAGCCGGTCCACCCGCCCGAGGATGTCGCCGTCCACCTGCACGTGCTGGCCACCGGCGATCCGCACCTGGATCTGCCGGGCGCGGATGTGGTCGATCCGGCCGATCTTCGCCGGCAGCTCGGTGTGCACCCCGACGCCCTGCAGCAGCACCTCACCGAGCAGCTGCGCCCAGCCTGCGACGCCGCCGCGGGTGTCGATCGCCGCGACGTCCAGCCACCCGTCGTCCAGCACCGCGTCCGGCAGCAGGGTGATCCCGCCCGGCAACCGTCCGCAGTTGCCCACCATCAGGCTGCGCAGCCGCACCTCGGTCCACGGCCGGTCGTCCACCTTGACCTTCACCCGCAGCCGACGCCCGTGCAGGTGCCGCACGCCCGCGACGAAGTAGGCCAGCCACCCGACCCTCGCCTTGAGCTGCTCATCGGCGCCGGCCACCATCGCCGCGTCGAAGCCGACGCCACCGATCACCAGGAAGATGTGGTCGCTCGGCTCGTCGGGAAGCTCCGGGCCGGCCTCCCGGCCGTCGGCTGCCGATGCCGTGGTCGGCGACGACGCCGTCGCGTCGTCCTCCTCCGCCACCCGGCGCTCCACCCGCAGCCAGCCGACGTCGATGGTGCGGTTCCGACCCTCCAGCGCGATCGCGAGCGCCGCGGGCGTGTTGTTCAGCGGCAGGTCGAGGTTGCGCGCCAGGAGGTTGCCGGTGCCCAACGGCAGCAGCCCCATCGGCACCCCGGTGTGTGCCATGGCCTCGCTGACGGCGCGCACCGTGCCGTCGCCGCCCACCGCGACCACCACGTCCGCGCCGCGGGCCAACGCCGCCCGCGCCTGGCCGATCCCGGGGTCCGCCACCGTCGTCTCCAGCCACAGCGGCTCCGGCAGGTAGCGCTCGGCGCACGCGCGGCGCGCCTCCGTGCGCACGGCGACGACGTCCGGCTTCGAGGGGTTCGCAACGAAGGCGATCAGCGGGCCGCGCCTCACCGGCTCCGGCGCCGGCTCCCCGACGCCGACCGGTCCGGGGTCGTCGAGCCCCAGCCGCGCCACGATCCGGGCCTGCTCGCGGGCCAGCCGCAGCGCGACGACCACCGCGATGATGGCGAGAATCGCGGCGAGGACGGCGACCCACTCCTGCCACGTCATGTCCGGCAATCTACGCACCCACCTGCAGGGGTGCGCATCCACCTGACGGTGGACAACCTGTCCGCCGCGCGACCGGCCCTTGCCCGCCCCCCGCCCGAGGGCAACCGGCCCGTGCCCGGCCCCCGCCCGAGGGCGATCGGCCCGTGCCCGGCCCCTCCGCCCGAGCGCGATCGACCCGCGCCTGGCCCGCGCCTGAGAACGATCGGCCGCCGCCCGAGCATGGGCGGCACGCGCCCCAGGACGGGCGGCTCGATAGGCTCGAACCGTGATCGACCTCAAGCTCCTGCGGGAGGACCCCGACGTCGTGCGCGCCAGTCAGGCTGCGCGCGGCGACGACATCGACCTCGTCGACGCGGTGCTGGACGCCGACGCCCGCCGCCGCGCGGCGCTCACCCAGTTCGAGACGCTGCGTGCGGAGCAGAAGCTGCTGGGCAAGGAGGTGGCGCGCGCCACCGGCGAGAGCAAGCAGCACCTGCTGTCCCGCGCCCGGCACCTGTCGGACGAGGTCAAGGCCCGCCAGCTCGAGGCCGACGAGGCCGAGCGCACCGCGGACGAGCTCGTCCGGCGCATCGGCAACGTCGTCGAGCCGGGCGTGCCGGCCGGCGGCGAGGACGACTACGTGGTGCTCGAGCACGTCGGGACCCCGCGCGACCTGGCGGCCGAGTACGGCCCCGACTTCGTGGTCAAGGATCACCTGGAGCTCGGCGAGCACCTGCGCGCCATCGACACCGAGCGCGGCGCCAAGGTGTCCGGTGCGCGGTTCTACTACCTGACCGGGCTCGGCGCCCGGCTCGAGCTGGCGCTGCTCACCGCGGCGATGGACCGTGCGATGGCCGCCGGGTTCACGCCGGTGATCACCCCGACGCTGGTCAAGCCGGAGATCATGGCCGGCACCGGCTTCCTCGGCGCGCACGCCGACGAGATCTACCGCCTCGAGGCGGACGACCTGTACCTCGTCGGGACCAGCGAGGTCGCCCTGGCCGGCTACCACAGCGGCGAGATCCTCGACCTGTCCGGCGGCCCGCTCCGCTACGCCGGCTGGAGCGCCTGCTACCGGCGGGAGGCCGGCTCGTACGGCAAGGACACCCGCGGCATCATCCGCGTGCACCAGTTCCACAAGGTCGAGGCCTTCAGCTACACCACCGTGGAGGACGCGGCCGACGAGCACCGCCGCATCCTGGGGTTCGAGAAGGAGATGCTCGCGCTCGTCGACCTGCCCTACCGGGTGATCGACACCGCCGCGGGGGACCTCGGCTCGTCGGCGGCCCGCAAGTTCGACTGCGAGGCGTGGCTGCCCAGCCAGGGCCGCTGGCTCGAGCTGTCGTCCACGTCGAACTGCACCACCTACCAGGCCCGCCGGCTGGGCATCCGCGAGCGCACCGCCGACGGGTCGCCGCGCGCGGTGGCCACGCTGAACGGCACGCTGGCGACCACGCGGTGGATCGTCGCGATCCTGGAGAACCACCAGCAGGCCGACGGGTCGGTACGGGTGCCCGAGGGGCTACGCCCGTACCTCGGCGGCCTGGACATGCTGCGGCCCCCGGAGGGGTCATGAGTCGCATCCGGCTGGTCGCACTCGATGTGGACGGCACCCTGCTCGACTACGACGGAGTCGTCTCGGTGCCGGCGCGGGACGCGGTGGCTGCGCTGGTGGCAGCCGGGATCCACGTCGTCCTCGCCACCGGGCGGTCGCTGCCCGCCGCCGTGGAGGCGGCGGACCTCATCGGGCTGACGGACGCCTGGATGGTGTGCTCGAACGGCGCCGTCGTCGCGCGGCTCGACCCCGACCTGGACGGCGGCTACGAGCTGGTCTCGGTGACCACGTTCGACCCCGCGCCGGCGGTCCGGGCGATCGCCCTGGAGATGCCGCACGCCCTGTTCGCGGTGGAGAAGCTCGGTGTCGGCTTCCTGGTCAGCGGGGACTTCCCGGCCGGCGAGCTGGCGGGCGAGGTCGAGGTGGTCCCGTTCGACGACCTGCTGGCGTCCCCGGTCACGCGTGTCGTCATCCGGAGCCCGAAGTCCACGCCGGAGGAGTTCGACGAGCTCGTCGAGCGGGTCGGCCTGCACGAGGTCAACTACTCGGTGGGCTGGAGCGCCTGGCTCGACCTGACGCCGGGCGGCGTCTCGAAGGCCAGCGCGCTGGAGGAGGTGCGCCGCCGGCTCGGCGTCGAACCGTTCGAGACGCTGGCGGTCGGGGACGGCGGCAACGACGCCGAGATGCTCGCGTGGGCGGCACGCGGCGTGGCGATGGGCCACGCCCCGGCGGCACTGCGCGCGGTGGCCGACGAGGTCACCGGGACCATCGACGACGACGGCGTCGTCGCGGTGCTGCGCTCCGTCCTGGCCTGACCGGCAGGTCCCAGCAGGGGCCGATCTGACCCGGCAGCGACTGCGTGAGGGCGTCGCGTGGCGCCGGTGCGTCCGCCGCGGCGACGCCCGCCGACCCGGGGCGCAGATCTCGTGTCGCGGAGGGGTGATGCGCGGTCGGACCGCGACGATGGCGGCATGGATGCTGCGGTGCGGGCGACCCGACGAGCCGTCTACCAGAAGCGGTCGGCGCTTCCGGTCTTCCTGCTCGGGTCGCTGTTCCTCGTCGGTCTGGTCGAGGTCGTCATGCACTCGGGCGACACGCGCGCCGGCCAAGTGCTCATGGTCGTCACCTGGATCGGCTTCGTGATCGACCTGGTCGTCAACTGGGCTCTCGACGACGACCCGCGCACCTACCCGCGCCGGCACTGGTACGCCATCGTCGCGGTGCTCGTGCCCGTGTTCCGCGCCCTGCTCGTCTTCTACATCTTCATCCGCCTCGCACGGGGCCGCACCCGGCTGCAGTCGAAGATCCAGTACTACGCCGCCTATCTCACGATCCTCGTCGTCACGTTCGGCGCCGCGCTCGTCCTCGGCGCCGAGCGCACCTACCCCGGCTCCACCATCCGCACCTACGGCGAGGCCGTCTGGTGGGCCTGCGTCACCGTCACGACCGTGGGCTACGGCGACTACGCGCCTGTCTCGCCGACCGGTCGCGGCATCGCCGCGCTCATGCTCTTCAATGGCGTCGCCATCATCTCGGTCATCACGGCGACGATCTCGTCGCGCTTCGTCTCCGACCCCGACAAGGGCGAGCCGCCCGTCACGCTCGACCTCGTCGATGTTCGGCTCGAGCGCATCGAGCAGGCGCTGGCCGCCCTCGCGCCGCAGGGCGTGCGACTGCCCGAGACGCCCGCGCCGTCAGGCGACGGCCAGGACGAGGGCGGCCCGGGCCCGAGGTCGTAGCGGCCGGTCGGGCACGACGCCAAGCTTCCTACGGTCAGCGCGTCGGACAAGGCTCCTGACGGGACCACCGCGGCGACGAACACCACGCTTTCGCTGATGCCGGGCGTGTCGGACGTCACCTGCGACGCCCCTGGGCGTCGGGGCGGGAAGGGCGGTGGCGTCGCGGTGCTGCGCAGCGTCCTGGCCTGACCGGCAGGTCCCGGTCACCGGCGGTCGGCGACCAGCTCGAGCAGCCGCCCAGGTGGTCCGTCGGCCTCCGTGGGCGGCGGCGCGCCACCGTAGCGGCGCCCGTCGGGATGACGGTGATCGAAGGACCCGTCGGCTCTGCGGGTGATGCGGAGGTCCAGTCGATGGACCTCGTGGTGATGGAAGCTGCACTCCGGTGCGCAGTGCTCCGGATCGGTCGGCCCGTGATCTCGGCCCCACCACGTCATGTGGTGCAGCTCGGTGAATCTCAGCGGCATCTCGCACCCGTCCACGGCACAGGTGCGCCGGCCGGAGGCGTAGAGCGCCAGCCAGTGCGCCCGGGTGAACAGGCGGCTGTCCCGGCCCACGTCCAGCGGTTGTCCGGCGCCGCCGAGGACGGCTCGGGTCAGGACGCAGTCGCACAGCGCCCGGGCGATCTCCGACGCGGGCCAGGCGGAACCGCTCTCGTCGACCACGGGCGCCGAGCCCCGCAGCGCGGCGACGACATCGGCCGCAGAACCGGCGGACGGGGCCGCGCCGTCGTCACGGCGGGGATCGCGCAGCGCGGCCCAGGTCGACTCGTCGAACGTGATGAGCGCCTGCACCGGCGCCAGCACGCCCGCTGTACCGGCCCGGTCAGCCAGTCCGCGTTCCACCACGACCATGAGCGCGTCGGCCTGCCGCTGGCCGTGGTCTCGCTCATCGTCCGCCGCGGGGCGCGGGGTGAACGCCTCGAGGGCCTTGGCGAGCTTGTGCCCCGCCACGGCGTCCAGCTGGCCCCGGAGCAGGGTCCCGCCTGGGGTGTGCGCCAGGTGCAGGTATCGGGTGGCGCGCTGCTCGTCGTGCGACCGCTGCCGGGCTGCCGGGTCCAGGCCGGCGCTCATCCGCGCGAGCTGCTTGCCGAACTGCGAGCCGTCCAGGTGGTGGGCCATCCCCACCACCTGGGCCTGGCCCTCGCGCGTCGCGAGGTGTGCGGCGAGCGCAGGGGAGGCCGCGGCGGCCCGCGTGATCTCGGTGACGTGGCTGGTGGTCAACGGACCCGCCGCCAGCGCCTCGGCCACGGCGGGCATCGCGCTCAGCGTCGCCGCCCGGCCCACGGCCGCGAACCCGGCCCCCCGCCCCTCGTGCGAGACGCGCCCCGCGAACGCGGCCAGGTCGCGGTCGCCCTTGAGCGCCCACGTCCCGGCCTCGCGCTCGGCGGTCAGCACGAGCCCCTCGACGAGCGACACCCGGTCCCGAAGCTTGGCGGTCCAGGCCAAGACCGCCGCGCGCGTCGACGCGTCCCACGCGTCTGCCTGCCCCGCGGCCGCCAGTGCGGAGCGTATGGCGGCCTCCAGGGCGACGAACGCCTCCGGCAGCGGTGCCCGCGCAGAGTGCGAGGCGGGCTGCAGGGCGACGCTCTCCTCCAGTCCTGGTGCACGCGTGGAGCACGAGGCGGGCTGCAGCGCGACGACCTCGTCCGGCAGCGGTGCCGGCGCGAGGGGGCGCTGTGGCTCGGCGGTCATCGCACCCGTCCCTCCCGTTCGCCTCTGCTGCGTGAGTCGTACATCTGTTCGAAGCATACCGCAGGCGCGGCGTCGTTGCAAGGCAAAATGTGCCTCTGACCTGCGACGATGTCTGTGCAAAGGGATGCGCGGACCGAGGCTGTGGGCGGCTCGCCGAGCACCCTGGACCAGGAGCGCAGTCCCACCGCCCACGGCGTCCGCGCTGCGCACCGACGCCATGAGGCGCCGCACGTGTGCGCTGACGCTCCGGCTTCGTAACCCAATCGTGACCGCTTTGCACGGTTCCTCCGGTTGCGGGCCCTCGTCGGCGGGCGTCCGATCGGACCAGGTGCAGCGATGTTGCCGCTCCTGCCGGTGCCCGCGGGCGCCGACCATCGCGACGTGGAGGTCAAGATGAGGCGTACGGGCGCACGAAGGTGGACCGCAACGGCGGCAGCGACGATGGGCCTGGCCCTGGTCCTGGCGGCGTGCTCGGGCTCCGGCGGCACCACCCCGACGACGGGCGGTACCGCCGCCGGCACGGGCAGTGCGGAGTGCGCCGACTACGCGAAGTACGGCGACCTGACCGGCAAGACGATCACCATCTACGCGGGCATCGTCACGCCGGAGGACACGCCGTACATCGAGTCGTTCAAGCCGTTCGAGAAGTGCACCGGCGCGAAGGTCGACTACCAGGCCGACAAGCAGTTCGAGCAGCAGATCCTGGTGCGCGCGCAGGCGGGCAACCCGCCGGACATCGCGATCATCCCGCAGCCCGGCCTGCTGGCCCAGCTCGTGGCCACCGGCAAGGTCGTCAAGGCGCCGGACGCCGTCGGCGCGAACGTCGACAACTTCTGGGGGGCGTCGTGGAAGGCGCTCGGCACCGTGGACGGCACCTTCTACGCGGCGCCGTCCGGCGCGAGCGTGAAGTCGCTGGTCTGGTACTCGCCGAAGACCTTCGCCGACAACGGGTGGAAGGTCCCGACCACCATGGCCGAGCTGACCAAGCTCACGCAGACGATCGCCGACGCCGGGAAGATGAAGCCGTGGTGCGTGGGCATCGCCTCCGGTGAGGCGACCGGCTGGCCGCTGACCGACTGGGTGGAGGACTTCGTCCTGCGCACCGGCGGACCGGACGTGTACGACCAGTGGGTCTCGCACAAGATCCCGTTCAACGACCCGAAGATCGCCAAGGCGCTCGACGCGGTCGGCGCGATCATCAAGGACCCGGCCAACGTCAACGGTGGCTTCGGCGACGTGTCGACCATCGCGACGACGGCGTTCCAGGACGGCGGACTGCCGATCCTCGACGGCACCTGCGCGATGCACCGGCAGGCCTCGTTCTACGCGGCCAACTTCCCGTCCGGCACGCAGATCGGCCCTGACGGCGCCGTCTACGCGTTCTACCTGCCGGCCGAGTCGGCCACGGACAAGCCCGTGCTCGGCGCCGGCGAGTTCGTGACCGCGTTCGCCGACCGGCCCGAGGTCCAGGCCCTGCAGGAGTTCTGGTCCACCGACACGTGGGCGAACCTCAAGGCCAAGGCCAGCTCGGACATCACCAACGGTGGCTGGATCACCGCCAACAAGGGCCTCGACCCGGCCAACCTCGTCAACCCGATCGACAAGCTGTCGGCGGAGATCCTGCTGGACCCGAAGTCGGAGTTCCGCTTCGACGGCTCGGACCAGATGCCGGCGGCCGTGGGTTCGGGCGCCTTCTGGAAGGGGATGACGGACTGGGTGCTCGGTGCGTCCACCTCGAGCACGCTGGACAAGATCGAGGCGGCGTGGCCGACCTCGTGACGGCCTCCTCCTCGACCTGACGCACGACGCCCCCGGGACGGGCACGACCCGTCCCGGGGGCGTCGCGCCGCCGCGAAGTCCCTCGTCGACACCCCGGGAGGGTGCATGAACGTCGCCGACAAGCTCCTCGTGATGGTCGCCGC
>Ga0302264_1000161_pt1 | contig 17499 bp, 14 predicted proteins | sample II_Fen_N3_4_FD_194563 | JGI IMG/M metagenome (GOLD analysis project Ga0302264, IMG submission 194563) | Peat permafrost microbial communities from Stordalen Mire near Abisko, Sweden - II_Fen_N3_4 | ecosystem: Environmental > Terrestrial > Soil > Wetlands > Permafrost | place: Sweden: Abisko... | reverse complement strand
GGCGACCGCGAGGATCGCGGCCTCGCCCGGGTTGATGATCGCGCTGAACTCGTCGACGCCGAACATGCCCAGGTTGGACACCGTGAAGGTGCTCCCCGTCATCTCGTCCACCGGCAGGACGCCGTTGCGCGCGCGCATGGCGAGGTCCGCGGCGCGGTCATGGAGCTCGCCGATCGTGAGCCGGTCCGCATCCCGGATCACCGGCACGACGAGCCCGCCCGGGAGCGAGACCGCGAGGCCCAGGTGGACCCGCCGCCGCGGCCAGACCGAGGCGCCGTCCGTCCGGGAGTTGACGTCCGGGAACTCGGCGAGGGTCTGGGCCGTGGCCGCGAGGACGAAGTCCGTGACGGTCAGGCTCGTGCCGGCGGCCTTGAGCTCCGAGCGGAGCGCCAGGAGCCTGGTGACGTCCACCGCGACGGTCACCGTGAAGTGCGGGCTGGTCGTCCACGACGCGGTCAGGCGGTCGGCGATGACGCGGCGCATCCGGCTGAGCGGCCGTGGCTCCTCCTCGCCCTCCACGGCGACGGCGGGGAGCGGCGCAGGCGTGGCGGGGCGCCCCGGCGCGGGTGCCTGGACCGGTGCCGCGGTGGGTGCGATCGCCGGAGCCGCCGTCCGGGCGGCGTCGCGCGCGGCGATGGCCGCCACGACGTCCTTCTCCGTGATCCGGCCCTCGGGACCGGACCCGGTGATCGTCCGCGGGTCCAGCCCCGCGTCCGCCGCGGCACGGCTGGCCCGGGGGCTGATGCGCATGCGGGAGGCCTCGCCGGCTACCGGAACCTGATCGGCGACAGGGGCTACCGCCGGCAGGGGAGCGGCGACGGGAGGGGTGTGGGCTTCGGCCGCCACCGGGACGGGTGCCACCGCCGCGGCCGGCGCCGGAATGTCGGCCGGCGCCGGAACGTCGGCCGGAGCCGCGGGAGCGGGCGCCGGTGTCTCCGGGATCGCCTCGCCCGGCTGGCCGACCCAGGCACAGACCTGGTTGACCGGGATGGTCTCGCCCTCCTGGGCGACGATCCGCAGGAGGACGCCCTCGTCGAAGGCCTCCACCTCCATGGCGGACTTGTCGGTCTCGATCTCGAACAGCACGTCGCCCTTCGCGACGTGGTCTCCCTCGCGCTTGTGCCAGGCGATGACCGTGCATTCCTCGGTCATCTGCCCCGGCTTCGGCATCAGGATCGCGTGCGGCATGGCTCGGGTCCTTCCTGCGTGTCGGTCGCTGCCGTGGTCGGGGCTACAGCAGGCCTTTCGCCGCCGTGTAGATGTCACCCGCGTTGGGGAGGAATGCCTTCTCGAGGCTCTCCGCCTGCGGGGAGATCCCATTCTGGGCGCCGATCCGCGCGACCGGGGCGTCGAGGTAGTCGAAGACGTCGTGCTGGATGCGCGCGACGACCTCGTTCACGAAGCTCCCGGAGAGCACCGCCTGGGACGCCACCACGCAGCGCCCGGTCTTGCGGACCGAGGCGAGCACGGTATCGATGTCGAGCGGCACGAGGCTCCGGAGGTCCACGACCTCGGCCGCCACGCCGTCCTCGGCCGCCAGGCGCTCCGCGGCAACCAGGCAGTCGGTCACGGCCGGGCCCCAGCTGACCAGGGTGACGTCACCCCCCTCGCGGACCACGTTCGCCTTGCCGATCGGCACGAGGTGCTCACCCTCGGGAACCTGGCCCTTGGCCGTGTAGAGGCCCTGGCTCTCCACGAACATGACCGGGTTGTTCGTCCGGATCGCTGACTTCAGCAGCCCCTTGGCGTCGGCCGGGTTGGACGGGTAGACGACGTAGATCCCGGGGAGGTGCGTGAACAGGCTCTCCAGGCTCTGGCTGTGCTGCCCGCCATAGCCCTTGCCGGCGCCCACGGACGCCCGGACCACGAGCGGGACCTCGACCTGGCCGCCGCTCATGTAGTGCCACTTCGCGGCCTGGTTGGCGATCTGGTCGGACGCCATCAGCGCGAAGTCCATGTACATCAGCTCGACCACCGGGCGCAGCCCGACGATCGCGGCGCCGACGGCCGTCCCGCAGATCGCGGCCTCGCTGATGGGCGTGTTGAAGATCCGGTCCCGCCCGAAGGACTCGAGCAGGCCCTTGGTCAGCTTGAACGCCCCGCCGTACTCGGCGATGTCCTCGCCGTAGGTGATGACGCGCCGGTCGCGGAGCATCTCCTCGATCATCGCCTCGCGCAGCGCGTCCTTGTAGGTGATCGCGCCGTCGGGGCCGCGCTTGGCCTCGGGGAGGGGAGCGAGGAGCTCGGCCGCGGCCTCGGCCGGGAGGTCGTCGGTGCTGCCGTCCGTGTACAGCAGGCGCAGCGCGTCGGCCGGATCGGGATCGGTGGCCTTCGAGGCTCGCACGGCTGCGCGCGCGTTGCGGTCCTTGACGCGGGTCTCGACCGCTGCAACCTCGGCGGCGTCCACGCCGGCCTCGAGCAGCTGCCCCTTGAGGCGCTCGATCGGGTCGATCGCCCGCCAGGCGGCCTCCTCCTCGCGGGTCCGGTACTCGTTGCGCGGGTCGGAGAGCGAGTGGCCGTAGTAGCGGTACGTGCTGGACTCGATCAGCACGGGGCCCTGCCCGGAGCGGCAGAGCTCCACGGCGCGGCGGACGGCGTCCCTGACGGCCAGCACGTCCATGCCGTTGACGGTCTCGGCGTGCATGAGGTTGTCGGCGAAGCCCGCCGCCCGCTGGGCCAGGTGGGCGACGCCCATCACCTCCTCGTCGGAGCGATGGGTCATCCCGTAGTGGTTGTTCTGGATGAAGTAGATGACGGGCAGCCCGTAGGGCCGGTCGCCCGCCATGTGGTTGGTCCACTGTGCCTGCGCGGCCCAGTTGAGGGACTCGAGGACCACGCCGTTGGCATAGGCACCGTCGCCCGCGAAGCAGCAGACGACCCGGTCCGAGCGCTCGTAGCGGTGGGCCATGGCCGCGCCGGTCGCGATCGGGACGCTGCCGCCGACGATGGCGTTGGCGCCCAGGTTGCCGGTGGAGAAGTCGCCGATGTGCATGCCGCCGCCGCGGCCCGCGCAGTAGCCCTCCTCCTTGCCGAACAGCTCCGAGACCACACGGTAGATGTGCTCCTCCAGGGCGGCCTCGAGGAGCTGCCCGCGAGTGCCGCCCGCGCTGCCCGGGACCCGGGTACGGAGCTGGTCGTCGTCCATCGTCCGGATGGCCGCGAAGCCCTTGGCGACCGCGTCACCGTGACCGCGGTGGGAGCTGGTCACGTTGTCGTCCAGGCGGAGCATGCTGCAGGCCCCGACGGGCGAGGCCTCCTGGCCGATCGAGACGTGCGTTGGCCCGCGGTAGTCGTAGCCCGGGAGCGCGTCGTAGCCGCCGGACCGGAGGCGGACGATCATCTCCTCGACCTCGCGGATCGCGAGCATGTTGTCGAACAGGTCCAGCGCCTCCGCGGCCGAGATGGTGCCGTTCGCCATCTCGCTCGCGAGAGTGCCCTCGTAGGTGAAGCCCCGGATCGTCCCGAGGGTCGTTTCGAAGGGCTCCATGTCGGGGCGCAGGTCGCTCTTGTAGGCCGTCTCGATCGTCATCACTACCTCCGGGGTCGCTGCCGGGCGCCCGGGAGGGTCGCGCCGTCGTTCATGCCTTGATCACCTTGATGCCCAGGCGCGCGATGGCTCGCGCCGCCCGTTCGTCGATGCCGTCGTCCGTCACCAGGACGTCCACCGCGTCCAGGCGCCCGGCGTGGATGAGGGAGCGCGTCCCGACCTTGCCGCTGTCCGCCAGGAGGATCACCTCGCGGGCGCGCCCGAGCACCAGCTCCTTGGTGAAGCCCTCCCCCGGGTCAGTGGTCGTCATGCCGTCCTCGAGGGAGAGGGCGAACGTGCCCATCAGGGCGCGATCCACGTGGATGTCCTCCAGCAGGCGACGCGTCAGGGGTCCGACCACGGCCTGGCTCCGCTCGCGGAGCTCACCGCCCACGAGGATCACGCGCGGACCGCGGCCCAGCAGCTCGTTCGCGACGGGAAGGCTGTTGGTCACCACCGTGAGGCGGTCCCAGCCATGGAGGAGCCGGGCGGCGGCGAGGACCGTGCTGCCCGAGTCGAGGTAGACCGTGTCGTCCGGCGCCAGGAGCTCGACCGCACGGGCCGCGATCCGGGCCTTCTGGGCGGCGGCCGCCATCGCCTTGACGTCGAACAGGGGCTCGTCCAGCCGCCCGTCCACCGCGACCGCCCCGCCGTGGACGCGACGGAGTCGGCCGCTCGCCGCCAGCTCGTTCAGATCGCGGCGCACCGTGGCCTGCGAGACCCCGAGCGCCGTGCTGAGCTCCTCCAGGCGGACGGCCCGGCGCGTCTCCACGATGGCGCCGAGGCGGTCCCGGCGGGCCGCGGCCAGATCGAGCGGCGGGGATGGTTCAGCCGAATCGCTCACGCTCTTCAACGACATGAGCAGATCCTAGCACAATCTTGCACGATCTATCAATCTTGACGTCGTGCGCGTGGGAGCGGACGCGGGCAGGCCCGAAGGCCCCGGGACATGGAACGGCCCACCGCCCGCGATGGGCGATGGGCCGTGTCCGAGGGCTCCGATATCGATCGGCGCCGGCCGCGGAGCGTGGTTGCGCGCGAGCGGACGTGCAGCTACTTGGCGGGCGCGTCGCTCGAGCCGCCGAACGGCGTCATGATCGCCACGTTGAACCAGCCGAGGAAGGCGCCCAGCAGCCCGCCGAGGACGGCCGGGATGGACGTGATCAGCGGGAGCAGGTAGTCCGCTCCGGAGGGGGCGCTGAGGCCACCGTAGGCCACGTACAGCCCGGTGAAGAACGTCGCCAGGCCCATCGAGATGCCGTTGAAGAACGGCAGGCCGCCGGGGCCGCCCGTGATGGGCAGGAACTTCATCGCGTAGATCACCGGCAGGAAGCCGACAAACAGGCCGATGAACCACGCCGCATCGCCGGCGGTGACGATCTGGGCCGTGACCACCTTGCCCACGAGCATCGAGAAGATGAGGACCAGGGTCGCGCCGATCACGCCCAGGAGGTAGGCCGGGATCATGATCTTGAGGGCGGCGGGCTTCGCGCCGAGCGCGAAGTACTCGGCCCACACGACGAACGCGAGCCAGAGTGGCAGGCTCCACGCCCCAAGCCAGAGGCCGAACGGCAGGCTCACGACGATCGTGATCGACACTGAAATCCAGAGCGGGATCGCTTTCATGTCCGCGACAGACCTCCCTACCTTCGGGTCGGCTGGAAGGGCCGATCCCTCGAAGACCACTGGTGACAGAGGGGGCCTGTCATGACGGCGGCGCCGCGAGCACCGGCGGCTCGTGCTTCGACGTCCGATTATCGATTATAGATACGCGATCATCGATGATGCAAGGCGAAGTTGAGGAAGTTCGCAATCGAGGCGGGCCGCGGAGGCCCGGGGCTCCCGGCGCGCCCGGCGCGGTGGGCGGGGTCGGCGGCGCGCTAGACTGCTGCTGATCCACCCCCCGCTGGGACATCGATGAGCGAAGACGGCGCCATTTCACGCAGCGTGCTGGCAGAACAGGTCAAGGACCTGCTGCTCCAGGACATCCTCAGCGGCCGGTACCCGCCCCATTCGCGGATCGTCGAGACGCGGGTCGCTCGCGAGGTCGGGACCAGCCAGGCGCCGGTCCGCGAGGCGCTCCGGGGCCTCGAGGCGCTGGGCGTGGTGGAGATCCTGCCGTTCCGTGGCGCCCGGGTGCGTCGCCCGGATGTGCGTGAGCTCCAGGAAGCCTACGTGGTCCGCGCCGAGCTCGAGTCGCTGGGCGCGCGGCTCGGGATCCCGCGTATGACCGAGGCGGACCTCGCGGACCTGGAGGCGCTGCACGAGACCATGCAGCGGGCAGCCGAGACTGGCGACAGGCACGCGGTCGCGATCCACGATGCGGCGTTCCACGCCCGCCTCCTGGCGCTCGCCGGCAACAACACGCTCATGCGCGTCTGGAGGTCGCTGGAGCCGTACTCGCGCACCTACATCACGCTCGTGTCACCGGGCGCGGACGCCCAGTGGACCGCGGACCTGCATCCGCGGATCCTGGCGGCCGTGAGGCAGCGGGACACCGAGGGCGTGGTCGCGGCCCTGCGAGAGCATTTCGACGAGGCGTCCGCCCACCTGGCGGCCGGCTGGATCCAGGACCCGGCCGGCGCGGTCCGCCGGCCCCGCGCCGCGGCCGGATAGGCTCGTCGCGCCGACGACGACGACGGGCGAGCCTCGATGCCCGCCGCCGTTCGCTCAGGCGCGACCGAGGATCGCGAGCACCTGCTCCGCGACCCTGGCCGCAGACAGCCCGTAGATGTCCAGCAGCTCGTCGTTCGGACCGGACTGGACATACGTGTCCTGGAGCCCGATCCGGTTGAGCTGCGTCGGCCGACGCTCGCCCAGCACCTCGGCCACCGCGCCGCCCAGCCCGCCGAGCACCGTGTGCTCCTCGACGGTGATGACGCGGCCCGTCCGATTCGCGGCGGCGACGATGGCGTCGTCATCGAGCGGCTTGAGCGTCGGCACGTGGAGCACGTGGGCGTCGACGCCCCGGGCCGCCAGCAGCTCGGCCGCGTCCACCACCCGCGGGGTCTGGGTCCCGGTGGCCATCAGCGTCACGTCGCGTCCTTCGCGGACCACGACCGCCTTGCCCAGCTCGAAGCGGTAGCTCGTGTCGAACAGGCGCTGGGTCGCGTCCCGCACGATGCGCACGTAGCACGGCCCCCGGTAGGACGCCGCCCAGCGCAGGGCGAGGTCCGCCTCCACGTCGTCTGCCGGCGCCACGGTGACCATGCCCGGCATGGCGCGCATGATCGCGAGGTCGTCCACGATGATGTGGCTCATCCCCGTCTGGCCCGTGAACATCCCGGCGTAGCCGGGCGTGATCTTCACGTTCGCGCCGGTCTGGGCGATCAGCACCCGGATCTGGTCCAGGGGCCGCACGACCGCGAACGAGACGAAGGTGCTGACGAACGGGATCAGGCCCATGGTGGACAGGCCCGCAGCCACGCCCATCATGTTCTGCTCGGCGATGCCCATCTGGAGGTAGCGGTCCGGGTGGGCCTTCTCGAAGATGTCGGCCCGCGTGCTGGAGCCGACGTCGCCGTCCAGCATCACGATCCGCGGGTCCTCCGCGGCCAGGGCCGCAACCGTCTCCCCGAAGACCTCGCGCATCGCGCGACCCATCGGCAGCGTCATCGCGCGCCCCCTTCCGTGCCGACGGGCTCGCCCAGCTCGGCCATCGCGATCTGGAACTCCTCGGGCTTGATCGTCCGCGTGTGCCAGAAGTAATGGCCCTCCATGTAGGAGACGCCCTTGCCCTTCACGGTGTGGGCGACGACCGCGGTTGGACGTCCGTCCCCCCGCGTGGCGTCGCCGAGCACGCTCAGAATCGCCGGCATGTCGTGGCCGTCCACCTCGAGGACGCGCCAGCCGAAGGCGGCCCACTTGCCGGCCAGCTCACCCGGGACCTGGGGCGGCATGCGCCCGTCCGGCCCGTCGCCCGGCCAGCCGTACTGCTGGAGCTTGTTGTGGTCGATGATCGCGACCAGGTTGTCCAGGCCGTAGCGGGGTGCGGCCATCGCCGCCTCCCAGACCTCGCCCTCCTGGCACTCGCCGTCGCCGAGCATCACCCAGGCGCGGACGCCCTTGCCCGTGAGGCGGGCGCCGAGGGCCATGCCCATCGCCGCGGAGATCCCCATGCCCAGCGACCCGCTGGACATGTCGAGACCCGGCAGGCGGGTCATGTCGGGGTGCCCCTGGAGCCGCGAGTGGGCGGCGTCGAAGGTCAGCAGCTCCTCGACCGGGAAGTAGCCCCGGAGCGCCATGGCCGCGTACAGGCCGATCGACGAGTGGCCCTTGGACAGGATGAAGCGGTCCCGGTCGGGCCAGCCGGGCTCCTCCGGCCGGATGCGCATGACCGAGAAGTACAGCGCGGCCAGGATGTCGGCCGCGGAGAGAGGACCGCCGAGGTGTCCAGCCCGGGCGTGGTTGACGGCCCGCACGACCTCCACGCGGATACGACGGGCCGCCTCCTCGAGGCGCGCGATCTCGGCGGTGTCCGATTCTGCGGACCCGGCGGGGAGGGGAGCGGCGCTGCCTGCGCTCACTGCGGGTCCCTCTTCTCGTACGACCCGGAGACGACCGGCGGGGAGAACAGGCACAGCAACTCCAGCGCGTCGGGGCCGTCCGCCTCGGTGGCGTGGAACGTGCCGGGGGGCACGTGCACAACGACGCCCGGCTCGACCTCGGCGACCCCGTCCGACGTGACGATACGGCCACGGCCCGCCGTGCAGTAGATCGTCTCCTCCTCGGCGGGGTGCACGTGCCCGTCAGGCTTGGAGCCGGCGGGATACACGGAGACGCCCATAGACACCTGGCGGGCATCGCTGTTGTGGGGCCCGAAGTACGAGTGCCAGACCCGGCCGGGGAGCGGGAACTGCTCCGCTTCGTCTCGTGCCACCCGCTTGATCATCGACGCACCTCACCCTGGGACGGCGCCGACGGCACGACGGCCATGAGTCGGCGACTCACAATCGATAATCGATAATAGGACCGGACCAGACCAAGGTCAAGAGCGCCCGTGCCCCTTGGCGTCCAGCGCGGGGTCGGGCGCAATGTCGCGGAAACGGGCTTGACGGGGGCAGGCAAGGTTCCTACCATCGGTAATCGATTATCGAACATCTCCGGACCGGTCCTCGCCCGTAACCGGACCGACACCGAGAATCGCACGGAGACCGGGAGGTCAACCCATCATGGCGAGCGTCGTGCTCCTCGGCACCCTGGACACCAAGGGAGCCGAGTACGAGTTCCTGCGGAATCGCGTCCGCGAGTTCGGCTGCGAGGTGATCCTCGTGGACGCGGGCGTGTTGAGCGCCTCGTCCGCCGCGGACATCTCGGCCGATGACGTGGCCGCGGCGGCCGGTGAGGACCGCGCTGCCCTTGCCGCCGCCCACGACCGGGGTCCCGCGGTGGCTGCGATGACCCGCGGCGCGGTGGAGACCATCAGGCGCCTGTACGCGGAGGGCCGTCTCAACGGCATCCTGGGCGTCGGCGGGTCCGGCGGCTCGTCCATCGTGGCGGCCGCGATGCAGGCCCTGCCGGTCGGCGTCCCGAAGATGCTCGTGTCCACGATGGCCTCCGGCGACACCCGCCCGTATGTCGGCACCTTCGACATCGCGATGATGTACTCGGTCGTCGACATCTCCGGGATCAACGGGCTGTCCGAGAAGATCCTCACCAACGCCGCCGCGGGCATCGCCGGCATGGCTGCCGCGAGCGCGGCGTTCGTGTCCAAGATCGAGCCGAGGCCGCTCATCGGGGCGACGATGTTCGGGGTCACCACGCCGTGCGTGACCACGGCGCGCGAGTGGCTCGAGGCGCACGGCTACGAGGTGCTGGTCTTCCACGCCACGGGCGCCGGCGGCCAGTCCATGGAAGCCCTCATGAAGGCGGGCTTCATCACGGGCGCGCTGGACGCCACCACCACGGAGCTCGTGGACGAGCTGGTGGGCGGCGTGCTCTCCGCAGGTCCGGACCGGCTGGAGATGGCGGGCTCCCTGGGCATCCCGCAGGTCGTGTCGCTGGGCGCCCTGGACATGTGCAACTTCGGGCCCCGGGACACCGTGCCCGCGCAGTTCTCCGACCGGAACCTGTACGTGCACAACGCCACGGTGACGCTTATGCGGACGACCGAGGAGGAGTGCGCGGAGCTGGGGCGGATCATCGCCCGCAAGCTCAACCTGGCGAAGGGCCCGCTGACCGTGTTCATCCCGCTCGGCGGCGTCTCGATGATCGCCGTCCCAGACGCGCCCTTCTACGACGCGGCCGCGGACGCGGCCCTGATCCGGGAGCTGAAGGCCGGTCTCCGGCCTGACGTCGCGGTGGTCGAGATGGCCACCGACATCAACGATCCCGCGTTCGCGACGGCGATGGCCGAGCGGCTCGACGCGCAGTACCGCGCCTGGGTCGCCGCGAAGGCGCTGGGCGAAGGAGGACCCGCATGAACGGCCAGCAGGCGCTCGCGCGCCTTCGCAGCACCCTGGACGGGGGCGGCGTGATCATGGGAGCCGGGGCCGGGACGGGCCTCTCCGCCAAGTGCGCCGAGGCCGGTGGCGCCGACCTCATCATCATCTACAACTCCGGCCGGTACCGGATGGCCGGTCGCGGCTCGCTGGCGGGCTGCATGCCCTACGGCGACGCCAACGCGATCGTCATGGAGATGGCCGGCGAGGTCCTCCCGATCGTCAAGGAGACCCCGGTGCTCGCCGGCGTCTGCGGCACGGACCCGTTCCGCCTGATGCCGGTGTTCCTCGAGGAGGTGAAGCGCGTCGGCTTCTCGGGCGTCCAGAACTTCCCGACCGTGGGACTCTGCGACGGCCAGTTCCGCCAGAACCTCGAAGAGACCGGGATGGGCTTCGGCCTCGAGGTCGAGATGATCGCGGACGCCCACCGGGCGGGCCTCCTGACCACGCCGTACGTGTTCGACACGGACCAGGCGGCCGCCATGGCGACGGCCGGCGCGGATGTCGTCGTCGCCCACATGGGCCTCACCACGAAGGGCGCCATCGGTGCCACCACGGCCCTGACGCTCGAGGCCGCCGCCGCACGCGTCCAGGCGATCCGCGATGCCGCGGTCGCCGTCAAGCCCGACATCATCGTGCTCTGCCACGGCGGCCCGATCGCCGAGCCGGAGGATGCCGAGTACGTCCTGTCCCACACCAGCGGGGTCGCCGGGTTCTTCGGTGCGTCGAGCATGGAGCGGCTCCCGACCGAGATCGCGATCACGGAGAACATGAAGCGCTTCAAGAGGATCGGCCGCGGGGCCGCCTGACCACCTCGTCCAGCAAAGCTCACGGCAAGGAGGAAGCAACGGTGCCCCTGAAGGAAGAAGTCCTGGGCCAGTTCCTTGGGGACGACTCGTTCCCGGTGGAGTGGACGTCCGAGACCGAGAAGCTGCTGTTCTGGGTCTACGACGATCTGCATTGCCCCCATCCGCTCAGCCCCATGTACGAGGACATCGGTGGCTGGTGGCTGTCGTGCGACCACATGTTCCGCCGGTTCGGGACCCCATTCGCGACCGACTGGATCTACAAGAACGTCAACGGCTGGTGCTACACGGCCGCCATCCCGGCCGAGGCCGGTCTCACGGTCGAGACGCAGGAGTACAACTTCCGCACGAATCCCGTCGTGCCGGAGGACCCGGAGTACGCGGCGAAGATCGGCGCGTACCTTGGCGCCGTCCTGCCGACGTATGGCCTGGAGTTCGCGACCTGGTGGCGCGAGCGGCTCCGCCCTGAGATGGAGGGGAACTTCAAGTACCTCGAGGACAAGCTCGACCAGCAGGACGAGATGAACCTCATGCAGCTCGCCTGCCTCCTCGAGGACGCGATCGACATCCACGACCGCCACTGGAAGATCCACTGGATGCTGAACTTCGCGCAGCTCAGCGCGACGCTCAACCTCCGGGCGGTCATGGAGAAGACCCACGGCAAGATCGACGAGGTGCTCCTGGGCCGCCTCCAGAACTCGGCCGCCGACCGCAACTGGGATTCGATCGAGGCCCTCTGGAAGATGAAGGAGGAGGCGAAGGCGGACCCGGAGCTCGCCGCCATCTTCAAGGCCGAGACCGCGGACGAGATCATCGTCGCGCTCGAGGCCAGCGAGCGCGGCAAGCGCTTCATCGCGGAGCGCGTCAAGCCCTACCAGAAGGAGTACGGCTACCACGCGGTCTGGAGCCACGAGTTCATCTTCCCCAACGTCGTCGAGCTGATGGAGCCGGTGATCGAGCTGGTCCGCGGCTACATCGAGACGAACTACGACTACCCGAAGACCATCAAGGCGCTGGCCGCGGACATCAAGGCCGCAGCCGAGGAGATCCTCGTCGGGCTCGAGGGCGAGGCCCTCGAGGAGATGCGGGCGGCCAACGACATCAACCTCCGGATGGCGCCGCTGACCCCGGACCACCACTTCTACATCGACCAGGGCGCCAACGCGCACGTTCGCCAGGTGCTCATCGCGCTCGGCCGCAAGCTCGTTGCCCAGGGCGTTCTCGACGACATGAACGACGTCGTCTACTTCCGCTACAACGAACTGCGCGTCTTCATGGGCGCCCCCAACATGACCGACGGCCGGGCCATCGTGGCCAAGGCCAAGGTCGCCCGCGAGAAGGCGTACACCTTCCGGCCCAAGGAATGGGTCGGCACGGTGACCGCGACCCAGCTCGCGTTCCCATACCTCAACCTGTGGGGCTTCCCCGACAAGTTCTATCGCAAGGAATCCACCGTCGCCGGCACCATCAACGGGATCGGCGGCTCCCCGGGCATCGTCGAGGGCATCGCGCGGGTCGTCCTTCGCGAGGACCAATTCGACGACGTGCGGGCAGGTGACATCCTCGTCTGCCAGATGACGAACCCGGCCTGGGTCGTCCTGTTCACCAAGATCGTCGGCCTCGTCACGGACGCGGGCGGCACGGTATCGCATCCGGCGGTCCTGTCCCGCGAGTTCGGGATCCCGGCCGTCGTCGGGACCTCGGTCGGCACCGCGAAGATCCACAACGGAGACCGGATCCGCATCAACGGGGTCACCGGTATCGTCGAGCTGCTCGAGGCTGCGGCGCCGGTCGCCGTCGGGATGAAGGACTGACCCCGGCAACGGGGAGACGCCAGGATGCCTGCCGAGACGGCCATCTCCCGCAGCGTCCTGAGCGACACCGTCCGGGATCGCCTCCTCGAGGCGATCCTTGACGGCCGCTACCCGCCCGGGTCCCGGATCGTCGAGACCCGGGCGGCACGGGAGTTCGGGACCAGCCAGGCACCGGTCCGCGAAGCGCTCCGCGACCTCGAGGCGCTCGGGGTCGTGGAGATCTCACCCTTCCGTGGTGCACGGGTACGACGACCCTCGCGGGAGGAGCTCCTGGAGGCCTACGTCGTCCGGTCGGAACTGGAGGCGCTCGTCGTGCGCCTGGCCACCCCACGGCTGACCGACGATGACCTCGAGCGGCTCGCCGGCTATCTCGAGGCGATGCACCGTGCGGCCGCCGCCGGCGATGTCGTCGGAGAGGCGTCGGCGGACGCATCGTTCCACGGCCACCTCGTGGATGTGGCCGGCAATGGCACGCTGAAGCGCGTCTGGGGCATGCTGGAGCCGTACTCCCGGACCTACATCACGATCGCCGTCGCCGGTGCCGACCGGCACCTGATCGCCGGGCTCCACGGTCCCGTGCTCGAAGCCCTGCGAGCGCGCGACGTCACGCTCGCCGACGCGGCGATCCGCCATCACTTCGCAGACGCGAAGGACATGCTCGCCGGGCTGTGGACCGACCCGGAGCCGGACGAGACCGACCGGGCCCCAGCGCACACGCCCCGCGCGCGCACCGGCACCCTGCGGGGACGAGCGGAGAACAGCGAAAGGACAGGATGAACGCCAAGCTGCAACTGACGGAGGAGTTCTCGGCGGGGGCCGCCCGCCTCCGCGTGGACGTCTACGGCGGCGAGCCGCGCGAGCACGTGCTCGACGACCTCACCTTCCTCAACTACCGGCTCGCCGACGTCCGTATCTCCCCGGAAGTCACGCTGGCCGACGCCGACATCGCCTGGAACCAGGACGGCGACAAGGCCGTTTCCTATGACGGCCGGGTCGTCACCTTCACCGGCGACTGGCCGGCCGGCCCCATCCAGAAGGTGATCGTCGCCGTCCTCGCGCTGCGCATGGAGGCGGTGGGCCTGCACCCGTCGCACAGCGCCGCCGTCAACTACCGCGGCAAGACCCTGATGTTCCTCGGAGGCGAGTCCAACCACGGCAAGAGCATGGGCCTCATCGAGGCCGGCGTGCGTGGCGCGCTCCAGGTCGCGTCCGAGACCACGGTCATCAGCGAGGACGGTCGCGCCGTCGCCGGTTCAGTCGACACGTTCCTCGTGAAGCGGACCGAGGGCACCGAGCGGTCCGACAAGGCCGCCCCCAACAAGGGCGTCGAGAAGTTCTGGGGCGAGATGCCGTCCTGGGGCATGTACGAGGGCACCCCGAACATCGACCTCGTGATCGTCCCGGCGATCGACGGCAACTTCGACCCGGCGACCAACGAGCTGATCCCGTTCGAGCGCCAGTTCCAGATGCTCCACAGCCTCCAGAACTACTTCCTCACCAACGAGCTGCTGGCCCCGGGCCACGTGATGCCGATGGTGGACAACGACGTCCTGCGCGCGAAGCGCGCTGACTTCGTCAACCGCTTCTGCGAGCGGCCGTTCTTCTTCATCCGTGCCGCGACCCCCCAGGTCCTCATGGATGAGGTCGACAGGATCCTGTAGGGAAGACGGGGCCGGTCGCCATGCACACCTTCGCCTACGCTCGACCCGCGTCACTGGCCGAGGCGGTCGCGCTCCTCGAGGCCCACGGGCCGGACGCGCGCGTCCTGGCCGGGGGCACGGACCTGATCGTCCGCCTCCGCGACGGCTCGGCCGCGCCGGCGGTCGTGATCGACGTCAAGCGGATCGCCGAGCTCCGGCCCGGCATCCACGAGACGGACGGCCGGGTCGTGATCGGCGCCACGACCGTGATGACGGACATAGCCGCGGACGCGCTCGTCCTGCGGCACTTCCCGGCGCTGGCGGAGGCGGCCGCGGTGGTGGGCTCCGTCCAGATCCGGAACCGGGCGACGATCGCCGGCAACATCTGCAACGCCTCACCGGCGGCGGACACGGCCCCCTCGCTCCTCGTCCACGGCGCATCGGTCGTGGCCGAGGGCCCGGGCGGGACCCGCCGCATCAGCGTGGACGAGCTGTTCGTGCGGTCCGGCGTGACGACTCTTGCCCGCGGGGAGCTGGTGACGGCGATCGAGCTGCCGATCCCGGCGCAACGAATCGCCAGCGCGCACGTCCGCCGGACCCGGCGGCGCGGCCACGACCTCGCGTCCGTGACGCTGACCTGCGGCGTGGACGCGGCCGGGGTCACGCGGATCGCGTACGGGAGCGTCGGCCCGCGCGCGGTGCTCGTGACCGACGAGAGCGGGGTCCTGGCCGACGCGTCCGCGGCCGACGCCGTGAAGGCCCCGATCCTGGAGGCGATGTTCGCCGGTGCCAGCCCGTCCCCGCGGTCCATGCGAGCGGGCCCCGAGTACCGCCTGGCGATGCTCCGGGTCCTGGGACGGCGGGCGCTGACCGCGGCGATCGAACGCCTGGCGGCGGGGGAGTGAGCGACATGGTCGAGATGTATCCGATCGAGGTCACCGTCAACGGGCGCCGGCGGGCGTTCGAGGTGGCCGGCCACCACTCCCTGCTGGACGTCATCCGCGACGACCTGGGTCTCACCGGCGCCAAGGAGTGCTGCCTCGTGGGCGAGTGCGGCGCCTGCACCGTCATCGTGGACGGGCGCACGGTCGACTCCTGCCTCGTCCTCGCGGTCGAGGTGGACGGCGCAGAGCTGACGACGGTCGAGGGGCTCGCCACCGACGGCGCCCTGGCGCCGATCCAGCAGGCATTCCTGGACAAGGGAGCCGTGCAGTGCGGGTTCTGCATCCCGGGCCAGCTGCTCTCCGCGCACGCGCTCCTCGCGGAGCACGAGCACCCGACGCTCGGGGAGATCCAGGAGGGGATGGCCGGCAACCTGTGCCGGTGCGGCTGCTACCAGCAGATCACGGACGCGATCCTCGCGGCCGCGGAGGGCGGGCGATGAGCGGCACGCCGATCGGCGACAGGATCGGGGGCTCGCCGGCGCGCGTCGGCGGCGTCGGGCGCGTCACCGGCGCCCAGCAGTACGTGGCGGATGTCGAGGCGGCTGGCGTCCTGTACGCGAAGCTCGTCACGCTCGACTGCGCGCGGGCGCGGATCGTCTCGGTGGATTCGTCCGCGGCACTGGCGCTCCCGGGCGTGCACCTGGTGATGACGGCGGACGACCTGCCGCAGCCGGTGCCGCGCTTCGGACCGCAGTACGAGGACCGTCCCGTTCTGGCGGTGGGCGAGACCAGGTACCACGGCGAGCCCGTGGCGCTGGTCGTCGCGGACACGCGCGAGCTGGCGGAGCGGGCCGCGGCGCTCGTGAGCGTGGAGCACGAGGTCCTGCCGCCGGTGTTCACGATCGCAGGGGCGCTCGCGGCCGGCGCGCCGCTGGTGCAGGACCCGGCGATTCGCAGGAAGGGCGACGCCCTGGCCGGGACCAACGTCCTCCACGAGCACCGCGTGGGCTGGGGCGACGTGGACGCCACAGCGGCCGAGCCCGGGATCGTCATCGTGGAGCACAGGTACAGCTTCCCGATGGTCACCCACTTTGCCATCGAGCCGCACGCGTTCATGGCGGCCCCGGACGGGGACGGGGTGGCCGTGTGGAGCACGATCCAGCACCCGAACTGGCTCCAGAAAGTGGTCGCGGGGATCGTGGGCATGCCGCTGTCGAAGGTCCGCGTCTACGCGCCGGACCCGGGCGGCGGCTTCGGCGGCAAGCAGCACGCGAAGCTGGAGCCCGCCGTCGTGTTCGCCGCGCTGGCGCTGGGCCGTCCCGTCCGCCTGGTCCTGACCCTGGAGGAGACGTTCCAGGCCGTCCGCCGGGCCGCCTGCGAATCCCGCGTCCGAACCGGGTTCCACGCCGACGGCCGCATCGCCTTCCAGGACATCGAGGCGGACTACCTCATCGGCGCCTACGCGGACATCGCGGACCGGGTGGTGGGCAAGGGCAGCTACCCCGCCGCGGGGCCCTACAACGTGCCGGCCGTCCGGATCCTCGCGCGCAGCATCCTCTCGCACACGACGCCCTCCACCGCGTTCCGCGGATTCGGCAACCCGCAGATCAACTGGGCCGTGGAGTCCAACCTGGACGAGGGCGCCCGCGCCCTGGGGATGGACCGCCTGGAGATCCGCCTCCTGAACCTCGCGAGGAAGGGCGACGCGTTCATCCCGTTCGACACGCCCGCCGACGGCGACTGGGAGCAGACCGTCCGCCTCGCCGCCGAGCGGATCGGGTGGGGGAGCCCGCTGCCGGAGGGCCGCGGCCGCGGCATCGCGCTCGGGATCAAGTCCGGCCCCACCACGGGCCTGTCCTACTCCAACGTCCGGCTCCTCGGCGACGGCAGCGTCATCGTCTTCGCCGGCACGTCCGACATGGGGCAGGGAGCCCGGACCGTGTTCGCACAGATCGCGGCCCAGGAGCTCGGCGCCCCGCTCGACTGGGTGACGGTCGTGATGGGCGACACCGCCATCGTGCCCTACGACCAGCAGACCTCCGCCAGCCGCTCCACGGTCCTCATGGGCAACTCCGTCCTGATGGCGTGCCGGTCCATCCAGGCCCAGCTGCGGGCGATGGCCGCGCGGCTCCACGGCGTGGACGAGGCGCAGGTCGGCGTGGACAGGGGCATCGTGCGCGTCGGCGATCGGGAGCTCACGGTCCTCGAGGTGCTCACGCCCGGCCTGGGCAAGCTCGGCGGCGAGCTCACGGGCCTCGGCGAAGTGCGCAAGGACGCGGATCCGGCGCACCCGCTCTCGGGCGCTCCCGCCTTCTTCGAGTTCAACTGCACGGCCATCGAGGCCGATGTCGACCGCGAGACGGGCGACGTGACGCTGGTGAAGCACGTC
>Ga0302264_1000159_pt1 | contig 17564 bp, 15 predicted proteins | sample II_Fen_N3_4_FD_194563 | JGI IMG/M metagenome (GOLD analysis project Ga0302264, IMG submission 194563) | Peat permafrost microbial communities from Stordalen Mire near Abisko, Sweden - II_Fen_N3_4 | ecosystem: Environmental > Terrestrial > Soil > Wetlands > Permafrost | place: Sweden: Abisko... | reverse complement strand
GCTGTCAATCTCATGGCAGGCATCGTGGCTTACTGCCTGCAAGACGTCAAACCGTGCATCAAGCTGCACCATTGCCGCGATGCAATGAGCGTGACTTGACTTGGGTTTTATCCAAAACTCAGGTTAAAAATACGGACCGCGCGCCCAGCCCTCCGGATAGCTGTTCCACAGCGCAACCTGGGTGTGCGGCGGGGACGCCAGCACATGCTCGGGCGAGACGCCTGCCGCAGCGCCGGGACCGACATCGCCCGCTTGCAGCGAGCCGCCAGCCAGGAGTCGCTGGGCGGCGGCGGGCAGCAGGTGCAACTCCTTGGAAAAACCGTAGGCATCGAGCCTCAGACTGCCCCAGTCGCGCGCGGCCTCCCTCTGAGCCTCTTTCAGCCGCTCCGGCGGCCAGACGATGCGCTCGGGCGTTGCCATCACCGGCACGTCGAACAGGGGCAAGCTGGTGGGAGGGTTGACCCGCAGCCACGGCGGTTCGCGCAGCAGCGCTGGCAAGGCGTGCAGGGGCGCCGGCTCGCGGTTGAGCGCCGCCAGCACAGCCTCGAAGCGGGCGCGCCTGGCTGGCTCCAGCGCGGCGAGCGCTGCGGGCAGCGCGCCGGGGTGCTGCAGGGCCAGCCGGATCGTCCAGCCCTCGGCAGCCCGGCTGCGGCCGGCCAGCGTGTGCTCGATGGCCGCCAGCAACGCGGCTGCCGGAAAGCGCCCTGCCAACCGCTCCAGGGCGACGCGAACCTTGCGCAAGGCCAGGTGCCCAGCCAGCAGACGCGGCATCTCGGGCACATGCATGCGCGTGAGCAGGCCCAGCACGCACATCATCTCGGCGCTCTCGTCACGCGCCATGGCGCGCTTGGCCAGCAGCGCCAGCGCCGGGAACGCGGCCTCGCCGTGCAGGTGACATTGCAGCAACAGGGCGGCCTCCAGCACGCGCCGCGCGGCGTGCGTCGATGACATCGCACGCGGATGGCGTTCGAGGTACGCCACGAAGGCCGCCGCAGGCAGCGCGCAGCCCGCCACCAGCCAGTAGGGCTCGTCCGATTCGTTCAGTGCCAGCCACTGCAGCGCCCACTCGGGACGGTGCGGAAACAGGTGGGCGCAGACCCGCAGTATGTCTGCCGTGTGCGCGCAGGCGGCTTCGGCGATAGCCAACGCTTCCTCATGCAGCGCATCCGGCGCGCAGGCAATGGCCTGGCGCAGGGGCGCCAGGAGTTCGCGCTGCCACGCCTTACGTCGGCGCTGCTCAGAGGGGTTAACAGGGGGTGTAGGTGCAGACAAACGCCAGAGTTCCAGCGCAAGCCGCAGCGTGAAGGGCAGGCCGTTGCGCCCCAGGCATTGGCGCGTGACCCAGTTCAGCGCGCTGGCGTAGCCATGTTTTACGCGATGCTTGTCCGCTTCGTCGATACCACGGTAGCTCGCACGCTCCTGAAAGTCAGTCATTTCGCTGCCTACCGCCTGCGCCAGCAGCTCCAGCCAGGCGCTCGCGTCGCACGCGGCATCGGCGGCTTGCACCAGGTGTTCGCCAGGCAGATCGCCAGGGCTCGTGATCCAGTACTGCCAGGTGGCGCTGCCAAAGTATCCATCCAGGACGTTGCTGCCTCCGAAGTAGCAACGTGCTGCACGCAAGGGGGGCGCCGCGCCAAGGGGCTCCAGTGCTGGCGCATGGATGCCGCGCACCACCGGCAGCTGTCGGCGCAGGTCCGGCTTCCACTGAAAGCCGCCGCTGGGCCAGATCAGCGCAGGATTGTCCGTATCGTCGCGCTTCATCGCTCAATCTTTGGCGGGAGCCAGCAATTCAAAGTCGCGCAGCACTTCGCTGGCGTCGATGGGGTCGAGCAGCGCGAAGGTGGCGCGCGGCTCCCTAGGCGCGTGGCGCTGGGAATGAAGCTGCACAGAGGGAATGCGCTGGCGTGGTTCGTGCAGCGGGTTGCCGATGACGGTGCCCGGCTCCATGCGAAACTGCACGCGCAACTCGCCGAAGGGGCGCGCCAGATCGCTGACCCAGCCGCCGCTGTCGGCGCCTGTGCGTAACCAGCCGCGAGAGTTCAGCCCGAGCACGCTGGCGCACACCAGCACCTTGTCCTTGTAGCGGGTGAGTGCGTCGCTGGCACGCTCCTGCTCGGTCAACGCATAGGTTTCGCGGCCAAGCTGCTTGAAGGGCTGCAGGATTTCATAGTCGGCAAAGATGTCGGCCATCGCCTGCAACAGCGCGGGCGCCATCGCCATCGGATGGGGGATACCGACGAGGGCCGCGTCATCGAGCACAAAGAGGCAGTCCTGGGCATCGGCCAGCGTCCAGTCCTCGGCGATACGAAAGCACTGCTGCAAGGCCCCGCCCTCATACGTGCCCCACGCCAGGCGCGCCGCCAAGTGGCGCAGCACGGGATGCTGCAGGAACAGGGTGCGAAACTCCTGGCCGCTCCAGCGGCGCCGCTCCACCATCGCGCGCTCCAGGCGCGCCACCTGCTGGCCAGCAATCATCTTGGCGTCTTTCTTGACCTGCTTGAAGCGCACAGTGGCGGCGTTGGCCCGCCACGCATCATCGGCTTGATGCGGCTTGGGCAGGTCTTTCAGGCGCTTGCCCGACTCGTCCCTGACAAAGGGCTTGAGCGTTTCGTCGAAATGCAGCGTGAAGCGGCGCGGGCCGAAATCGAGCGTCAGCGCACCCGCCCCATCGAGGCCGAGCCGGGGCACCAGCCGGTCGGCCAACTGCTCCGGGGTGAGGTCACGCGCATGGGCGATGGCCTGGATCTTGTCGCGCGCAGCCTGCCCGAGCGCCGGCGTCTTGGCCTTGCTGGCGAGCCAGTCGAGGTGCATCAGCGCCACATCGCTGCCTATTGTCCCGAGCAGCTCCAGGCCCTGCACGGCGCGGGCGCTGGCGCCTTCGCTGGGCCAGCTGCGGATCAGGGGCGAGAGGCGCCGCGCCGTCTCGTCGTCGCCGAGCAGGCCGAGCGCGGCGAAGGCCCACTTTTCCTTTGGGGGCGCGCCGGCATCGAGCCAGGCCTGGAACAGGCCCCAGGCGAGTTCGGCCAGGCTGGCCGGGGTGCAGCTGCGCTTCAAGACGGCCAGGCCGGCATACGGGGCGTCGAGCGCGCTGATGGCCAGCATGGTGGCAATGTGCGCGACGGCCGCTGGCGGCACCAGGGTGCCATCGGCCAGTTGCGGCGCGGGCAGGTGCCGGGGCATGACGAAATCGGGCAGCGGCGGGATTTTATTGGGCAGCTCCAGCAAGGGATCCAGCGTCATGAAGGCCTCCAGGGCCGCGCTCATCGCCGGTCCATAGGCTGCTGCGGCTTCGCGGGCCAGGGCTTCGTGGCCTTGATCGAGCAGCCAGCGCAGGCCGTGCCGCGCGTTGTCGCGTGCCTTGCTCGCTTTGGGCTGGAACGCTATGGGCAATGCTTGCAAGAGTACGGTGCGTGGATGGGCGCTCAGCCAAGCCTGGGCACTGGCACAGCCGCTCTTGTGGTGCTTGAATGTATGCAGTGCCGGCTCGACCAGGCGTGGACTGTCAACCACCAAGGCTATCTCGAAACCGCTACAGGGGAAAGTGTTGGTCACACGGCACAGGCCGGGGATGGCCGCCGTGCCGTACTGGGCCAGCAGCTTGCGCACGGCATCTTGCTGCAGCCAACGGTTCCACAGGTGGCTGGGGTAGCTGTTCCAGAGCGCCAGCCGTGCCGGCTCGGGCGCTTCCAGCACCATGGCCACCCTAGCGCTGACATAGCGCGCCTCAAAAACATCGCCCGCCTGGAGTTCCTGGCCCTGGAGCAGGCGCGCAGTTCCCATCTCCGTGAGGTAGAGGCGTGAATTGAAACCCGAAGCCAGCGTCTCGCTTGGGTCATGCCGGGATTCGTAGGAAAGCGCTTGCTCTCGCTCCAACGCGCTGAAAATCACTCGCTCTTCGGTGGGAATCGGTGTGACGGCCACGGCAGGCAAGGCCTTCTGGCGCGCCGCCAGCCACGGCGGCTCGCGCAGCAGCGCGGGCAGGCTCTCTGGCATGGGTTCCTCGGCCAGCGCGGCAGGAATGCCGGCGTCGTTCGCCAGCGGCTGCGGTGCCAGGATCGCCGCAAAGGCGGGCTCTGCGCGCTGCCGTGCCTCTGGATCGAGGGCCTCCAGCGCCTGGTGCAACCCGTCAGGATGCTTGTTTGCGATCCGCTGCGCCAGTGGCTCGGCAATCCGCCAACGCGGCTGGGACAGCAAGGCGTGCAGCGTGGCCGCCGGGTAGCGCGCGCCGAGCTTCTCCAGCGCCTTGATCGCCAGATCGTTGTCGATGTTGCGCGCCAGTAAGGGCAACATGCCCGGCACTTCGAACGCCGCGAGCATGGCAACAGTCTCGGCCTGCTCTTTCTTGAACTGGCCCCTCATGCGCGTCACGAACTCGGCGACCAGGTCCAAGGCCGCACTCCCATGCATCTGCACCTGCAGCAGCACGCCCGATTGCTTCTGCTTGAACCCGCTGTACATACTGAATTTGAGCCCGCTCAAGCATCGCTGCGCTACCGCTGGCGTCATCGCACAGGTGAACAGCCACAGCAGGGCCGATGGTTGCCCTGCATGCTGCGCCACGGCTTCAGCCGTCCATTCGGCGAGATGGGGGAACAGATAACAGGTACGCACCATCTGTTCGCCGCCGGCCGCACGCAACTCGCTGGCGACATGCAGCGCTGCATCATGGTCTGCATCGCTGGCCGAAGCGATGGCCTGCCGCAGCACATCCCACCAGGAGGAAACCCTGTACCACATTGCGTCGGGGCCCAGCGTGTCGGTAAAGCGATTGAGCACCTCGATAGCAAATGCCGGACCGTGTAGCGCCACGCAGCGGCACATCGCCCAATTTTCCAGCGCCCCATAGCAATGCTGGAACTGCCGCAGCAGTTCAATCCAGTAGCCAGCGTCGCGCTGCGCCAGTGCCTGCAGCGTCAGGCGCTCGCGGGCCTGCTCCAGGCTCCAGTAATAGTCCGGGGTCTGTCCGTTGAATATGACCTGTGGACCGGGAGGAAGCACCACCAGATCTTCAGCGCAGGCCTGCGGTTCGCTCGGCACATGCACACCGCGCACGATGGGCAGCAGCTTGGTCCATTGCGCCTTCCACTGAAAGCCGCCGCCTGGCTGGGAGATTTCATTCACGGTCTTGGTTCCTGTTTCGTTCATGGTTGTTATTCCTTCACGGGCGCCAGCAGTTCGAGGTCGCGCAGCACCTCGCTGCAGACGATGGGATCGAGCAGGCTGCACGGCACCAGGCCGCTGGCGTCATAGCTGCCGCGCCGGCGCAGTGTCAGCTGCGGCATCCTTTGCTTGGGCTCATACGACATCTCGTCCACGCAGGTGCCGGGATCGAGCTGCACATCCACCTGCAAGTCGTCGCCCACCATCTTGCTGAACTCGCCCACCCAGCCGCCATCCTGCGCCTGCCCGCGTTCCCAGCCACGGTTGACTAGGCCCAGGATGCTGCCGGTGGCCACCACCTTGTCGGCAAAGCGCGTGAGCGTGTGTTGCTGCTGCTCCTGGGCATTCAAGCTGTAGGTTTCGCGCCCGAGCTGCGCGAAGGGCTGCACGATCTCGTAATCGGCAAAGACCTGGCCGAACGCTTCGAGCGTTTCGCGCGGCATCTCCAGCACATGGGAGATGCCGACGATGGCGCCGTCGGCCAGCTCGCAGCGCTCGTCGTTCTCATCGGCCAGCGTCCAGTCCTCGGCCACGCGCAAGTTGCGCACCAGCCGGGCGTTCTCATAGACGCCCCACACCAGCCGTGCGGCCAGGTGGCGCATCAGCGGGTGCGCCAGAAAGAACAGGCGAAAGTTACGCGCTGGCCAGCGCCGACGCGTCATCATGGCCATTTCCAGGCGTACCAGCTGCAGGCTGGCAACGGCCTTGGCGTCTTTTTTCATCTGCTTGTAGCGATCGGTGGCGGCCCCGGCCAGCGCCGCGTCGTCGCTTTTCAGCGGCTTGGGCAGGTCTTTGAGTCGCACGCCCTGCGCGTCGCGCACAAAGGGCTTGAGCGCTTCATCGAAACCGAGGGTTAACCTGCGCGGCCCGAAGTCGAGTTCGATCGTGCCACTGTCGTCCAGTCCCAGGTCGGGCACCAGTCGGTCGGCCAGCTCCTCGGGCGTGAAACCGCGCGCCTGCGCCACGACGGCGATTTTTTCGCTGGCGCGCTGCTGCAAGGCCTTGAATTTGACCTTGCCAGCGATGCCGTTGAGGTGCATCAGCGCCACGTCGCTGCCGATGGCGGCCAGCAAATCGAGCCCGGTGACGGCGCGGGCGTGCGCCGCCTCGCCCGGCCACTGGCGGATGCGGGGCGCCAGGCGCCGCGCCGTTTCGTCGTCACCCAAAAGGCCGAGCGCGGTGAAGGCCCAGCCTTCTTTGGACGGCGCGCCCGCTGCCATCCAGGCCTCGAACAAATCCCAGGCAAATTCAGCCAGGCTGGCCGGGGTGCAGGCGCTCTTGACGATCTCCAGGCCGGGGTAGGGCGCATCGAGCTTGCTCAGGGCGAGCATGGTGGCTAGGTACTCGATGGCAGTCGTGGGCAGCGCGCCGCCCGTGGCCAGCTGCGGGCGGCACAGCGCCGCCGGAACCACGAACGTGGGCAGCCGGGGAACCTTGCCAGAAGTGACTTGCAGCGGATCCTGCGCCAGCAGCGCATCGAGCGCCTCGGGCATCCCGGTCGCGTAGCCTTGCGCGATTTCGCGCGCTAGGGGTTCGTTGCCGCGTGCCACCAGCCAGCGGATGGCGTGGCGCGCATCGTCGCGCGCAGCAGCCGCGCCGGCCCGGAACGCAGCCGGCAGCGCCTGGACCAGCACCGTGCGGACGTGGGCACTGATCCAGATTTCGGCGACGCTGCGCAATTTTTTCAGGTTGCGCAGGGCGCGGAGCATCGGCTCGACCAGACGCGGGCTGTCGATGCCGGCGCATAGCGGCAAGCCCTTGTCGGGATGCACCTCCAAGAAAGTCATGAAGCCTGGCAGCGCCGCCAGCCCGTGCCGGGCGATCAGCGCGCGGATCGGCGCGTCTTTGTCGTACCCGGTGTGCCACCTGCTGGCGGGAATGCCGTTCCAGAGGGCCAACTGTGCGGCCACAGGCGCAGCGGCCACTGCGCACGGCGGGATTACCACAATGTCATTCAGGAAGTCGTCCGCCTGCAGAGGTCCGCCCTGCAGCAGGCGTTGCTCGGCCTGCGGCTTCAGGTACAGCTGTTGCGCAAAGCCGTCAGCGCTGTGGGAATTGAGCGCATAGCCCGGCGGCGCGTAGTCACGGGCACGCGAAATTTCCTGCTCGGTCCACTCCAATCTTTCTTTTGTTGAACGAGCGCCGATGTCCAGGACCGGCGGCTCCTGCTGCCGCACCTTCTGCAGCCACGGCGGTTCGCGCAGCAGTTTAGGCAACTGCTCCACGGGCGCCTCCTCGCAGTGCAGCTGCGCCAGCACGGCCTCGAAGCGGCTGCGCTGCGAGGCGTCCAGCGAGCCAAGCGCGACCGCCAAGGCATCGGACTCGCGCAGCGCCAGCCGCACGCACCAGCTTTCAATCGCACGCTCGCGCTGCTGTAGCGCACGCGCAATCGCGCAGGCCAGGACTGCGGCGGGAAACTCCTGCGACAGCTTGTCCAGCGCGGCGCGAACTTCCTTGTTGTCCATCGCACCGACCAGCAGCGGCACGAGTTGCGGCAGCCGCATGGCCAGCGCCAGCGCCAGCGCTTCGAGCGTGGAGGTCTTGTCGCCCAGCGATTGCGCCAGGGCCAGTGCGAAAACGTCGAATGCCGCATCGCCATGCAGGCGTGCCTGCAGTAGGAGGGCAGGGCGCAGCGAACCGATCCAGATCTTTTCCTTGCGCTGGAGTTTCAGGAAGGTGGGCACGGACAGGGTGCAGTCTTTGAGTAGCTCCATCGCGTCGGCCGCTGGCGCGGTCATGGCGGCCTCTTCTGCCCACGGCGCGATATGCGGGAACAGGTGGGCGCAGATGAGCTGTGGCCAGGGCTGCGTCCCGCGCAACTCGTCCGCAGTCGCCAGTGTGGCGGCGTAATCCACCTCGCCCGCACAGGCCAGCGCTTCGCGCAATGGATTGAGCAGGCCGAAACAGCTACGAAGCGGGGTATTTTGTATAACCGGACACAGGCGCAGCGCCAAACGCAGCGCAAACGGCAGGCCGTGCAGGGCGATGCAGTTCTCGGTCACCTGGCGCAGCTCATGGCCCTGCCAGAGGGTGTTGCTGGCGTGCATCTGTGCCATCAGCTCCAGCCAGAGCCCCTCGTCGGGTTGGTGAAGCGCGGCCTGCGTGATGTAGACGGGCGGGTTCCTGCCCCAGTAGGTCCACGAACGGCCCAGGGCGGCCGCCAACGCTGCCAGACGCTGCGCTTCGTACCCGTGTCGGCTAACCTGAAATTGCGGGACAAGGGGCGATGCGGCTTGCGGCGGCTTCACGCGCTCGGGCACATGCACGCCGCGCACCACGGGCAGTTCGTCGCGCCATGCGTCCTTCCAGCGAAAACCGCCGGTAGGCCAGGGGATTGATGTGACGATGGCCGCCATCGGAGCGGCACGCTCAGACACGGCAAGCGCAGGCACGGCTGGCGGCGGCGTGGGCGCGGATGACAGCGCAACTGGCGCCCCAGCGCCCTGCCCCACCAGCCCATAGCCCTTGCCGGTTTTCTCTTTGACCAGCTTGTGCCATTCCTTCTGCGCGGCCTGCGCGTCGGCAAAGGTTTTGGTCTTGCTCTGGCCTGCTGTTCCCAGCCGTCCGAAGCGCACTGTCAGGTCGGCGCCTGTGATTTCTACTTCCCAAAATTTGCTGGAATTTCCCTCGACCAGTTCGTAGCGCTGCATGCTTGCATCCTCCCTTTTTATTTTTCATTGTTGGTTTTCGGACTGGATTATCACGCCGCCGCCAGCAACTCCAGGTCACGCAACATCTCGCTGGCCAGAACGGGATCGAGGCTGAAAAAAGGGGCGGGCTCACGGCTTCCTTCGCGCCACAAGCAGACCGTCTCCAACGTCTGCAGCGGTTCAAGCGTGCCGCCACCGGCGTAGATGCCTGGCGTGAAGACAAGGACCACCTGCAGCCTGTCGCCGACGCAGCGCGTGAAGTCCGAGATCATGCCGCGCTCCTGCGCCGGGCCGCGCTCCCAACCCCGGTGAATCAGGCCGAGAATGCTGCCGGAGGCCACGTCCCGGTTCTCAAAGCGCGTGAGCGTGCTCTGCTGCAGCTCCTGCTCGCTCAGGGCATAGGTCTCGCGGCCCAGCTGCTTGAAGGGCTGGGCGATTTCGTAGTCGGCAAAGACCTGGCTGATGGCCGCCAGCGCCTGGGCGTCGATTTCCAGAACATGCGCAATGCCGACGATGGCGTCTTCGGGCAGGCTGAAATGCTGGTCATTGGCATCGGCCAGCGTGAAGTCTTCGGCTACGCGCAGGGTTTGCGTGCAGCGCGCGCCCTCGTAAACGCCCCAGACCAGGCGGGCCGCCAGATGGCGCACCAAGGGGTGTTCGACAAAGAAGCGGCGAAATTCGGCCGCTGGCCAGCGGCGCTGCCCTGTCATCGCCCATTCGAGCCGCGTCACTTGCAGGCTAGCCACGGTCTTGCTGTCTTTTTTCAGATTTTTGTAGCGCTGCGTTGCTGCGCTGGCCAGCGCGGCATCATCGGCCTTGTTCGGTTTGGGCAAATCCTTGAGCCGCTTTCCAGTCGCATCCATGACAAAAGGCCGCAACGCTTCATCAAAGGCTAGGGAGAACTGGCGCGGCCCGAAGTCCAGCGTCAGGGCGCCTTCCTGCTCTAGGCCCAAGCTGGGCACCAGCCGGTCGCCCAGTTCGTCCATGCTGAGGTTGCGCGTTTCGGCCACGGTGGCGATCATGGCCTGGGCACGCTCCTGCAGTGTCTTGTTTTTGGCCTTGGTGGCCAGGACATTCAGATGCATCAGGGCGACATCGCTGCCGATGGCCGCGAGCAGGCTCAGTGCCCGGCTCGCGCGATAGCGCAGCACCGAATTGGCCCCGACCGACCATTCCTGAATGCGCGGCATCAGTCGGCGCGCGGTCTCGTCGTCGCCCAGCAGGCCGAGTGCGGTAAAGGCCCAGTCGTTCTTGGCCGAGCCACCGGCCAAAGACCAGGCTTCGTACAAATCCCAGGCGAAGTCGCCCAAGCTGGCGCTGGTGCAGGCCTGCTTGACCAGCGCAAGACCCGGATAGGGCGCGTCGGGCTGGCCGATGAGCAGCATGCTGCCGATGTGCTCGACGGCGGCCAGCGGCAGGGCGCCGCCCTGGGTGAGGACCGGCCGGCGAAACGAGGCTGCCTGGAAAAAATCCGGCAGGGTCGGCATCACGCCGGGCAGGACATGCAAGGGGTCGGTGCGCTTGATGGCCTCCAGGGCGGCTGGCATCGGGGGGCCATAAGCGGCCGCCACTTCACGCCCCAGGGGCTCGAAGCCTTCGCTGATCAGCCAGCGCAGCCCTTCGCGGGCGTTGTCGCGGGCAACGCTGTGCCCGGTTGCAAAAGCCTGTGGCAAGGCATGGCACAGCACGGTTCGTGGAAAATCCTTGACCCAGGCGACGGCGCTATCGCGATGGCCGCGAGAGTGGCACAGTAGGTGCAGCATGTGCCCGACCAGGCGCGGACTGTTCACCAGCCTCCCCAGATAAGCCCGGTTTTCGTGGACCTGCATACAAGCCAGCAGTCCCGGAATCGCCGCCACGCCGTAGGCGGCCAGCAGCGCATGAATTTCCATGCCGCTGTAGGAGCAACCCCAAAACCGCGCCGGGTAGCTGTTCCACAGCGCCAGCTGGCTGGCCGCCGGCGATAGCAGGACCATGCCGACATCAACCGCGAGATACAGGCCGGGCGCCACGTGGTTCTGTCGCGTTAGCCACTGATGAACGTGATGTTGGCAGGGACGAGTGCCAGGTCCTCAAACTGGACGGATTTTTCCTGCCAATGCATAAAACTGGTCGGCAAAAGACAGCTCGATACTGCCTTCCAGCAGAAGCTGACCTTTGCGGATCATGTGCATGAGTTCGATGCCGGCCAGGACATTTCTGGCGGCCCGAAATGACTTGAAGTTGAGCATCGGTTTGGTGACCCGCTTGATGGCCCGATGGTCCTGCTCCACGATGTTGTTCAGGTATTTGACTTGCCGCACGATGACAGGTGTCTCACGGCTGCCATTGATCTCATCCATCGCAGCCTTGTTGGCGCCGCTCTTGTCCATCGTGACCTTTTCGGGAACACCGCTGGCCTTCATGGCTTTTTCAAAGAACCGCAGGGCTGCGGCCTTGTCACGCCTGGCAGTCAGCAGGAAGTCGACTGTTTTGCCGTCCTTGTCCACTGCGCGGTACAGGTATTTCCAAGCGCCCTTGACCTTGATGTACGTTTCATCCATGCGCCAGCTGGCGCCCACTGCGCGCTTGTGCTTGCGAAAGACTTCTTCAAGCAACGGCAGAAACCGGATCGCCCAGCGGTTGATCGAAGAATGGTCGACAAACACGCCGCGCTCCTCCATCATTTCTTCAAGATGGCGGTAGCTGAGCGGATAGGCCGCGTACCAGCGGATGCACACCAAAATGATGTCGATCGGGAAGCGCATTCCTTTGGCAGCCAGCATTGCGTTTCATCCCCGTCGTAAAAAAGAGCTCAGCATAAACGAGCAGGGGACACGACCGCCAATGCGACAGAACCAGAGATCGAGCCGGGGGTCCAGCGCGAAGGCGTTGCTGCCCTGAAGCCAGGCGGTGTCATATTCAAAGGAGGCAGGCGCATCCGTGCGCACCAGCGGCTGATACAGCCACCCCACCCTGCCGGGCTCGTGCAGCTCAGGTGCGTCCAGATGCACTTCCCAGGTCAGCCGCGCGGCTTTGGCCATTGTGGTTGTCCTGTCAGTTCGAGGCGCGCCGGGCACCCAGCAGTTCAGCGTCCTGGAGCTTGCGCCCCAGCGCATCGTCCGCTGCGAGCTGGTCAATGTCGCGGTCCAGGCCCAGCACGCGCAGCGCCCGCATGAAGGTGCCGACAGCAATCGTCGGATCGCCTTTTTCCATCCGGCGCAGCGTTTCACGCGACACGCCCATACGCTCGGCAAAAAGCTCGGTCCCGAGCCGGCGCCGCTCACGCGCAAGGCGCAGCCTCAAGCCCAACGCTGTGAGCTGCTTCTGGACGCTGGGAAACGTGGGCAGGGTGGACTTTGGCATACCGTATATTTTAGTCAAAATTGTATTTTTTGCCAATTGAATATGGCATAAATCACTCTGACCTCCTACACGCCGGGAACCAGACCGCAGCGTGAACAGGCCCGCCGAGCGCGCACAGGTGGACAGATGGAGATGGACAGGTGAAGGTTCAGGGGACGGTCAGCCCATCAAAAGCTGGGATTTCAAGCGCCCGTGTTCCCCAATGCGACCGCCTTCACCGCTACGTAGGCCGCCCGCAACGCCAGCGCATCGGCCAGCGCGTGGTGACGCTGGAGTCCACGACCACCGCGCTTGCCCAGTTCACACAAACATGCCTCTGCCGCCAGCTCCCCGGCGGGGGTGCCCGTGATGGAATTGACGTTGACGGGAACCACCACTTCCCGCACCTGCTCCCACAGGCCCGCGTCGCGGATGGCGTATTCCATCAGTTCATAGTCCACGGAGTAGTCAAAAGCAACCTCCATTCGAGCGCTTGACTCTGCCGCCAGTCCCAGCAGCCACTCGCCTGCACGCCTGCCGATTTCCCACTCCGTGCCACCAGCGCCCGGCACGCGTCTCCACAACGCCAGCACACCGCCATACCGCACAAAATCCGATGAGGCTTTGACGCGGGCCTGGCCTGTTTCGGTGCTCAAGTCCAGCTCGCCATAGTGTTCGCGGCCCTCAAACGTCACCAGCCCGAGACTGAGCAGCTCCGGGTTCAGCAGATCGGTGAATTCGGTATCGAGAAAGATCAGCATGGTCATGGATGCCTAGGCAGTTTCATGCGCCCCGCCCGCACGTGATCAAGCTCGCCGGGGCGGATGATCTGCCCGTCCTGATCCGTGATTCCGCGCAGGCCCACGCCAAAAGCTTTGAAACCAAGCCGGGTCTGCTCGGCGCTGTAGTCAAGCCGGTCATGGTGATGGCCGTGAAAGGCCTTTTCCACGCCCAGACTGCGAGCCAGCTCGTCAAGGGCAACAAAGCCGTGCGGATGTCCACTGGGCGCTTCATGGGTGACAAGCACGTCGGCGCGCAGTTTTGACAAATTCAGACAGTCAGCCGGAAAGATGGAACTGCGGTGTTTCAAGGGCAGGCTGCCGCGCCAGCGGTTTCCTTTGCCGCCGCGTGCCACAAAATCCTGCGGGGACGCGTAATTTCCAGGCTCCGGCGGGCGCCAGACCTGCTTGCGAAAAATCCCGCCCAGGCCCGCAATGCGCACGCCCGCCACGCTGACCACACGCCCGTGCAGGTTGCGATCAGCCAGCGCCGAGCCAAGCAGGTGATCATGGTCGGCTTCGCTGTCCGTGTCGTGGTTGCCGTGAATGAACCAGACTTCGGTCTGGGCCAGGATGGCGGCCAGCTCGGCCTCCAGCGGAGCCCCGGCCTGCAGGTCACCCAGCAAAACGATGGCGTCGGGCCGGTGGGCCTGCACGGCCTCGATGACGTGCCCAAACTGGCCGTGGACATCGCCGCAAAAGAAAATGGTGCTCATGGTGCTCATGGTCCCTTCTCAGCCTCCATCAATCTCGACAAGAAACGCCGGGTCAAACCGGGCATTTTCAAATTCGTTGGCCAGCCAGCCCAGCGGATAGCCGCGCGGGTTGCACACCACACGCACCGAGCGCCGGGAGTCGCCCAGCCGGTAGTCGCAGCTGTCGTGGGTATGCCCGTGAATCCAGATACAGGCACCCAGCAGCACCTCATTGGGCAGCCTAGAGCCAAAAATGGCCGTCACCGGATCGTTGGACCATTTGGGCGAACACGAATTTTTGTGCGGGAAATGGTGAGTGACCACGACTGTCTTGTCCGGCTCGCCTTTGGCCAGCTCGGCCTGCAGCCAAGCCATGCTGTCCTGATGGCGCAAAAGCGTGTGGTGCGCCGTCAGCCGCCTGGCGCGGGTTTTATACATGGGATCCTGCGTTTCGTCGCCGGGATCAGGCACGCGGCCATCGGGCACCAGCGGCTCGGCTGCAATCAGGCGAAAGTCGTTCAAGGCATTTTCAGCCAGCCGCATGTTCTGCGAGCGCCGGGACGCGCCAAAATATTCAAAATTGGTCCACAGCGTGGTGCCCAGAAAGCGGATGCCTTCAATAGTCACGGCATCGTTTTCCAGAAAATGGATGTCGTGCAGAGTAGCCTGCGCACGCAGCAGCACCAGGTGCGTGTCCCAGTGCTGCCTGTAAAACTCATGGTTTCCGGCCACATAAATGATGGGTTTTCCGGGAAACAACGCCCGCGCCCAGGCCATCCCCAGCGCACCCTTGTGGATGTCGCCCGCCAGCACAATGACATCGGCCGCACGGGCAGCCTCCATATCCGGCGCAAAAGGTGCGAACTCAACATGCAGGTCGGACAGGACATAAAGTTTCATGACATATTCCTTCAAGCCTTTTTCATTTCAGACACCAGATGGTGCAGGTGCTCCCGGAATTCCGCCCCGTTGGCCGCCACAAAGCCCGTGTCACAGTCCACGGCCATGAGGTTTTGACTGCCCGGCGTACACCACCAGTCCCGGTCATCCAGAGCCAGCCAGGGCGTGCATTCCCACTCGCGCAGATACTCACCCAGATGCGATTGGCTGCGCTCCCGCTGGTGGTGGTCCGGCGTGACGCCCACCAGGCGCGGGGCCATATCGGCGGCAAAGTAGCGGCGCAGGTGTTCAACGGCCACGCCCTCATCTTTTCATTCCAGACGCCAGGCCGATGAAATGACAATCTCCACCTGCGCAAAGCCGCGCAAAATCTCCTCCACCAGCGGCAGCTGCGACAGCATGTCTTTGGCAAAAGCGGGCTCCGGGTGCAGCACGCCGTCAAAATCGAGAAACAAAATCACGGCCCGCCTCCTTGCATGGCTGCCAATCTTGAGCGCAGATCGTCCGAGTGAGCCGATGTGAAAGCCGTCTCGGACTCAAAGACCATCAGGTTCTGGCAGAACGGACGGAACCAGTCAGGGCGGTCGTCCAGCGCCAGCCAGGGCGTTGCGGGCGGACGGTGGGCTCTGAGCCAGGTCTCGCACTCCCAGTGCCGCTGGTACAAAAACAGGCCGCTTGGCGCTGCCCGCCAGTCCAGATCAAGATAGCTGGGCGTGACACCAACAACGCGCGGGGCGATGTCCACAGAAAAATGCCTACGCATCTCCTGCACCGCGATATCGGGCTCCCGCCAGCGCAGCCGCCAGGTGGAGGAAATGACAATCTCGGCCCGAGGAAACTCCCGCAGCACTTCTTCGACCAGGGGCAGGCGGCACAGCAGCGGCTCCTGGCGCTTGACGCTGTCGGGGTGCAGCACGCCGTCAAAATCAAGAAAAACAATCATGCCTCAGACCTCCAGCGTCAAACCCGGATCAAAACCGGGATTTTCAAAAGCGCCGGGGCTAAGCCGTCCGAGAGGGTAGCCGCGCGGGTTGCACACCAGACGACCGGCGCGGCCATCCTGCCCGATCCGGTAATCGAACGAGCTGTGCGCGTGGCCGTGAATCCACAGGGCCGCGCCCAGTACAAGCTCGTCGGGGAGATTCGAGCCATAAATGGCAGACACCAGATCATCGGCCCACTGCGGTGCCACCGAGCGGGCGCTGGGAAAGTGGTGGCTGACCACCACCGTTTTGTCCGCCGCGCCCAGCGGCAATTGGGCTGTCAGCCAGGCCAGGCTTTCCCGGTGCCGCCGCAGCGTGTGGGCAGGGCTGAGTTTCCACGGATTGCCGCGCGGCCCCACGATGTTGACCTGCGTGGGCAAGGCCCGAGCCTTGATCAGCTGAAAGTCATTCATGACCCTGGCCGCCTCGCGCATCGCTGCCGCTTTTTTGTCCTCTCCGAACAGCAAAAAGTCGGTCCATAGCGTTGCGCCCAAAAAACGCACGCCATGAATCGTGACTGCATCGTTTTCCAGAAAATGCACGCCGTGAACCTGCGCCTGCGCGCGCAGCTGCTCCAGCAGCCGCACCCAGTCGCCCCGGTAAAACTCGTGGTTGCCCGCCACATAAACGATGGGCTTGTCCGCAAAGGTCTGGCGCGCCCAAGCGATGCCCTTGACGCCGTTGGAAATGTCGCCAGCCAGCACCACCACGTCGGCAGCCTCAACGGCAGCCGGGTCCGGCGCAAACGGGGCGAACTCGACATGCAGGTCGGACAGGACAAGCAGCTTGGTCTTCTTCAACAGCTTCGTCTGCTTCAACTGATTCATCTGCTCCGCTCGCCCCAAGTCCTCAGTTTGCCTCGCCTGCGCGGTGGCGGGCCGCCCCAGCTGTTTCAGGCGCTGACAGAACTCCCACCCATTGCCGACCCTGAACCCCGTTTCGTCGCTGGTGGCCATCAGGTTCGGGCAGCCTGGGCTGAACAAATGCGGCTGGCTATCGAGCGCCAGCCAGGGCGTTCCCGCAGGCCGGTTTGTGCGCAGCCAGCTCAAACATTCCTCTTCACGCGGGAACCCGTCCAGCTCATCCGGCCCGTCCGGCCCGCCCAGTCCGCCCGGCGCTTCGCTGCGCAGCCGGTCACGCTGATCGGGCATGACTCCGGCGATGTGCCCGGCCATGTCTGGAGCGAAATGTCGCCGTATCTGCGCGAGTGCCCCGTCTTGATCTGGATACGTCAGCGGCCAAGCCGAAGTAAGGACAATTTCAACGCCCGGAAAATCCCGCAGGATGCGCTCGATCAGGGGCAGCCGGCAAAAATGCTGAGCCTTCGGACAAGGCTCAGGATGCAGCACACCGTCAAAACCGAGGAACAGGATCACAGCGGGGCACCCCTGGCGGTTCGCCTGTTTTGCGGCACCTGCACCAGTTCGCGAAACGACGCCCCGCCGCGTCGGCTGATTTCCCCAGGCTCGTGGTGCGCGCAGGTGGTGACCATCCAGACCTGCTGGTCGCAAGCCTGGCCCGGCTGCCCGCAGACCATGCAGGTGCGGGCCGACTCACACTGCACTGCGGACACCAGATCGCCGATGGTCTGGCGCAGTTCATCGGGCACGCACTCGTCGAGGTCATAGTGCATCCGGTAAGCGCCAAACTTCTCTTTGATTTGCGTCCACTGGAGCAGATCACGCCTGCCCAGCAGGGTGTCAATCTCGATGCAAAGACCGGTGAACAGGGGAAACCAGCCTTTGTAAAACTCAAGATTGAGCGCATGCCGGGCGCCGAACATGAACGGAAACAGCGCCCGCAAGGTGGCTTCGTCCTCGATATCGTAGTTTTTCAGCATGAAATTTTCTCCTTCGGTGCCCTTGGGTGCTCGATGCTGACAAAGGCTCAGTGCAGCCAGCCCGGCGGTGTATTTTTGTCTTTTTTGTCTTGTGCCTCATCCCGGAACCCCCCTGTGTCAGACTACTTGTCGCCTCTAAAAATCATTTTTAGATGCATACAAACCCATGAAAACAAACTATTCCGAAGCCTTTGTCGAGCAGGCCCTCATCAAGCTGGTGTCGCGTGGAAAGC
>Ga0302264_1000157_pt1 | contig 17612 bp, 14 predicted proteins | sample II_Fen_N3_4_FD_194563 | JGI IMG/M metagenome (GOLD analysis project Ga0302264, IMG submission 194563) | Peat permafrost microbial communities from Stordalen Mire near Abisko, Sweden - II_Fen_N3_4 | ecosystem: Environmental > Terrestrial > Soil > Wetlands > Permafrost | place: Sweden: Abisko... | reverse complement strand
GCGTCGCGACTCGCCGAATGCCGCCGGCGCGACCCATCCAAGGACCCGTGCGCTGCGAATAGCCGGCGATGGACACGCTCGTTGGCACCCTTGCCGCCTTCCCGCCCCGTGCTGCCCTCCACAGGGGTGGAGCGGGTGCCGGTGCCCGTCCCCTTCTGTATGATCGTGGCACCCGGTTGCCAGACCCGGGCGTCGCAGCCCAGCGCCGCCTGCCCGCGTCGGCCGCCCCGGTGCATTCGGAGGATCGTGTGCGGGAGCCCGAGGACGTCCGGGCGCAGCGACGTGCGGAGGACGCCGCGCTGCTCGCCCGGATCGTCGCCAAGGATGAGCGTGCCGTCGAGGCGCTGTATGCGCGCTACTCGGGTCCGCTCTACTCGCTCGCCTACCAGGTCACGGGCGCGGAGCGCTTCGCCCAGGACGTGGTCCAGGAGGTCTTCGTGGCGCTCTGGCGCGACGCGACCCGGTTCGACCCGGAGCGCGGCGCCCTCGCCCCGTGGCTCTTCTCGCTGGCACGACACAAGGCCATCGACCTCGTCCGGCGAGAGGCGAACATCCGCAAGCGAACCGCGGACGTCGACCTGGAGTTCCACGAGGCCGATGACGACGTGGACCACGAGGCCTGGGTGCGGTTTCGCAAGGAGCGCGTGCGCGACGCGATCGAGGAGCTGACGCCGGTCCAGCGCGAGGCGCTGGAGCTCGCCTTCTTCGAGGGCCTCACCCACGTGGAGGTCGCGGATCGGCTGGGTATCCCCCTGGGGACCGCCAAGACCCGGATCCGGAGCGCACTGCTCCGCCTCCGCGACGTCCTGGGCGACTCCGTCTCCGAGCTGCCCGGGGGTACGGACGCGGCCCGGGGCGCCGGCGCATGATCGAGCCGTCTGCCGAGCACCTCCTCGCCGCCGGTGCCGCCCTGGAGGACCTCGAGCCCGCAGAGGCCGAGGCCTGGGGCGTCCATCGCGCGGGCTGCGCCGAGTGCCGGAACCTCGAGGGTGACCTCGCCTCGGTGCTCGTCGATCTCGCGCTGGCCGTCCCGGAGCGGATCCCTCCCCCCGACCTCCTCGATGCCGTCCGGCGCGCGATCGGGGCCGGAGCCGCCGGAGCCGGCGCTCCCGTCCTGCCGTCCATGCCCGCCGCTGCCGGCACCGCCGCGGCCGGCACGGCAGCGCCTGTCTCGCTGGACGACGCCCGTGCCCGCCGCGAGGCCCGCCGCGGAGCCCGGGGCCCGAAACTCGCGATCCTCGGCATGGCGGCCGCCCTGGCCATCGCCGCAGTCGGTCTCGGTGCACGGTCGATCGCGCTCCAAGGTGACCTGGACAGGATCGGCACGCTGGTCGCCGGCCTCCAGGCGAGGCTGTCGGGCAGCGACACGGTCATCACAGCGGCCATGGACCCGGGGCACGTCGCCGTGGCCCTGCACGCGGAGCCCCTGGCCCCGGCGGCGGCGGCAACGGTCATGTTCGTGCCGGGGACCAGCCGGGCGTATCTCGTCGCCGAAGGGCTTCCTGCCACGCCGTCCGGGCAGGGCTACCAGCTCTGGTACGCCGATGCCGCGGGCGTCCACCCGCTCCAGACCGTGAGCTTCGACGGGAACGGCGCGTTCGTCGCGCCGCTGGGCGTGGACCTGTCCACCGCGGCCGCGGTCATGGTCACCCTGGAGAATGCCGGCGGCGCGACCGGGGACCCGGGACCGCAGGTGGTCTTCGGCCAGCTGTAGGGGTCAGCCCCAGGCCGCGACACCCAGCGTCCAGAGCACCAGGAACAGGGCCGCCAGCACCAGGAGCCCCGCGATACGAATGGCGCGCGTCCCCGTCGCCCCGAAGGCGGGCTCGACCGTCCCCGGCACGGCGCCCGGCCGCAGCCACAGGGACCGCATCGTGGGGACCCTCGTGGGCGGGAACAGGATCCCGATCCAGACGCCCGTGACGAGGCCGCCGATGTGCGCCCAGTTGTCGATGGTGTCGCCGAACACGAAGCCGATCAGCAGGTTGATCGCGATCAGGCCCCCCATCTGGCCCAGGAACGCGCGCGACTGGCGGTCCAGGATCGGGCGGTGGACGAACTCGGCCGCGAACAGGAGGCCGAACAGGCCGAAGATCGCCCCGGAGGCTCCGACGCCGTACCGCCCCGGGCCGAAGGCGAACGTGCCGAGAGAGCCCCCGACCGCGAACAGCAGGTAGAACAGCAGGAACGTCCAGCGCCCGTAGAGGCGCTCGACGAAGGGCCCCGCGATCCACAGGGCGTACAGGTTGAACAGCAGGTGCAGGGGCATCTCCTGCAGCGGCGCATGGACCAGCGTGACCGTCCACAGGCGCCAGAGCTCACCGGCCGCGAGGGCGACCTTGTCCATCATCAGGAGCTCGCCGAGCTGCTTGCCCTCGACCCCGCCGAGGTCCACGATGAGCGACACGATCGCGGTCACGGCGATGACGATGACGGCGAAGGAGAAGCCGGCGTCGCCGCGGGCCTTGGCGAAGTACCGGCCGGCCGCCCCCTTGTCGCCCAGCTCCTTGGACAGCCATCCGAGGCGGGACGCGATCTCGGCCTTGTCGGCGTCCGGAGCGCGGCGGTCGGCCTCCCGATAGGCGGTGATGGCGCCCTTCAGGTCGCCCGACCGGACGCGCGCCGCGGCGACGTTCCGCCACGCCGCGTAGGTCGAGGGGGTCTCGCCGAGGCGGGTGACCTCCTCCCAGTAGGCCACGGCCTGGGATTCGTCGTCCAGGCGCAGGAGCGCCTCACCCAGGCCGAGCATCGCGGCCGCCGTCACCGCCGGGTCGTTGAACCCCACGACGCGCTGGTAGAGGCGGGCCGCGTCGAGGTAGTCGGCGGTCCCCATCAGCTCGGCCGCGCGGTCGAGCGTCGCGAGCGCGACGTCACGGGGCAGCGGGCCGTCGTGCGCGAGCACCGCATGGATGTCGATGGGGGGCCGGTCAGTCACGGCGGGGACTGTACAGGAGGCGACGCCGCCGGGCCGCGGCCGGAGGTCCTGCCCCCCACGAGTAGACTCCGCGGCATGTGTGGACGGTTCACCCAGCAGCGCCCGACCTCCGAGATCGCGAGCATCTTCGGAGCCGACGACCTGGCGGACGACCCCGGCGAGCGCTACAACGTCGCGCCCACGGACGAGGCCGCGGTCGTCGTCCAGCGCAACGACCGCCGTGCCGTCGTGCGCTACCGCTGGGGGCTCGTCCCGTCGTGGGCCACGGACCCGAGGGCCGGCTCCAGGGCCTTCAACGCCCGGGCGGAGTCCCTCGCCACGAGCCCTCTCTTCCGCGACCCGTTCCGGCGGCGACGGTGCCTGGTGCCGGTGGACGGCTTCTACGAATGGCGCCGCGACGGCGGGACCCGCCAGCCCGTCTGGATCCACGATCCATCCGGGGGGCCGCTGGCGCTGGCCGGGCTGTGGACCGGGCGCCAGGATCCCGAGACCGGCGAGTGGCATCGCACGTTCACGATCGTCACCACGCGCCCCAACGACTTCATGGCCGCCATCCACGACCGGATGCCGGTGGTCATCGCGGCCGACGCCTGGGCGCGGTGGCTGGACCCGGCGCCCGCCGATCCCGGCGAGCTGCGGGCGCTCCTGGAGCCGCGCGAGGACGTGTCCCTGGAGGCCCGGACCGTCTCGCTGCTGGTCAACAACGTCCGGAACGATGGACCCGGCCTGATCGAGGCTGCACCCGAGGGCGGCGCACGGCCCACAACCACGGAGCCACCCGCGCAATCCTGAGCCGGGGATGCGCCGCGGTCAGGCGCCCGGGTGCTCCCAGCCGTCGGCGGTCGCGTCTGTGAAAGCGGCCGCGGGGTCCGCCCCCCCGTCCAGGGCTGCCGCGTACCTGCCGAGCAGGCGCCCGAAGGCCTCGCCCGCGTCGTCGGGTGCCTGCAGCACGGTCGCGCCGACGGGCAGCCCGCCCGGCACCGCGTCCGAGGAAGCGACGACGACGACGAGCTGGGCCCCGGCGAAGGCTGCCGCCTCGACGCAGGCCGGCATCACCGTCGCGGCGACGTCGTCACCGACGACGAGCACGTCGAAGTCCGTCAGGTAGCGGAGCCCGAGGCTCACGTCCTCCGCGCCCAGGCTGGGTCCGTCCGGCGGGCTGGCGACTGCGGGCCGAGGGCTGTCGGCCGAGCCGGGGCCGCCGGCGACGTCGTCCTCGTCGGCGTCCGCCGGAACGAACAGCACGGTCGGGCGGACGGGATCCCTGAGGAGGGCAGCGTGGCCGACCGCGGCGCGGCTGAGCGCCATGACGAGGGCGTCGCCGGCCGGGTCATCCCCGATGCGCCCCAGGAGCTCCACGCGGGAGCCTGCCTCCGCGGCGGCCAGCGCGATCGATGCGGCGCGTCCACCGGGGCCCGGGGGTGGACCAGGGTTCCATGCAGGAGTCCCGACGACGACGATCACGGGACCAGCCTACGCCAACCACGCCGCCGCTGGCTTGCAGTCAGTGCGGCGGGGGGCTGATCAGTCCGGCCCGGAGGACGGGGACGGCGTGTCACCCGGCCAGGGCTCGCGCGTCGGTTCGGGCGCGTGGCTCGGCGGCCAGCCGTGCCCGCCGTCGTGCGTGGGCCACGCGGAAGATGACGGCGCATGGGTCGGCGATGGCGGATGGGTCGGCGACGGTCGCTTCGTGGGTGACGCTGCGTCGGCGGGCTCGTCGGTCTCCGTCGCCTCCGAGGGATCGGCCGAATCGGTGGGCTCCGCGGACTCGCCCGTCGTCGGCGACGGCCCGGGGGACGTGCTCGGCTCCGCCGGCGTCGGGCTCTCGGACGGCGGCTCGGTCGCCCGGACGGACGGTCCCGGCGTCTCGAGCGTCGGAGCCGGCGAGGGTGACGTCCGGTTGCCGTCGAGCAGGCCGATCGCGCCCGCCGCGGCGACGCCTGTCCCGGTCGCCACGGCCGCCACCACCAGCACCAAGGCCAGCGCCTGGGCCCGCATCGCCATCGGGAACGACGGGCTGACGGTGACGCGCCAGGCATCGCGGAGCGAGGCGAGGAACGCCCAGAAAGCGCCGTGGCGGAGTGCGATGCGGGCGGCACGGACTGGCGCAGCCGCGGGCTCCTTCGCGACGGCCGCCATCACGCGATCGGCGAAGTCCGGCGACGGGCGCACCGTGCCGCGAGCGGCAGTCGCCTCCAGCTGGCGGGCGACGCGCGATTCCGCAAGCAGCTCGTCGGGCCGCAGGCCGGACACGCCGTCCAGCTCGTCGGCTCCGAACGGCCGTGCAGGGCCGCCGGGCCGCGACTCGGTCATCGCTCCGCCTCCTCGAGCGCGCGCCGCAGGCGCGCGAGGCCACGATGGAGGTGGGTCTTGACGGTCCCGAGCGGACGATCCGTCGCCGCCGCGATCTCGGCGAGCGACCGTTCGGCGAAGAAACGGAGTGCCACGACCTCCCGGTAGGGCTCGTCGAGCGAGGCGACGGCGGCCCTGACCTGGGCATCGCGCTCCGAACGGACGAGGTTGTGAGCGGGGTCGACGGCGTCCGACGTCCCCATCGTCCGGAACCGGTCCTGGCCGGGCTGATCGGCTTCGGCGGCCAGGGGGTCGAGCCAGGTGACCCGCTTGCGCTGCCCGGCACGACGGACGGCCAGGCGCACGGCGATCCGCGAGAGCCACGCGCCGAACGCGCCGTCCGCGCGCCAGGAGCCCAGGGACCGGTAGGCGATCACGAAGGCCTCCTGCGCCACGTCCTCGGCCTCGGAGCGGTCGCCGAGGACCCGCGCGCAGGCAGAGATGACCGCGGGGCCCTCGCGCTCGACGAGCTGGCGGAAGGCATCGCGATCCCCGGCGAGCACTGCGTCGACGATCGTGCGGTCATCGACCGTGGCTCCGGCATCGGTGGCGGCGGTCCAGGTCCTGTCCGGCAGGGGTCCCTCCGGTGTGCGATGTGGCAGGGTCATCCGCGTGGATGGCCCGCCGGGGGCAGGTCGGGTGCCCGACGATAGCATCGAGGGCCCGGCCGGCGCCCATCGCAGGACGGAGATGATGGAGACCCTGGTCGGATGGGACTGGGCTAGCCGTTGCTCCCGACCGGGGATATGGCGACGAAATCCGTCCCGGCCGATCGGATCACCCTGTCGTTGGCCTGCATCTGCGTGACTCCGTCTGCCCTTCTGCAGCTTCCTTCGCTGGCGCTGCCTTCACCATTCCTGAGGCAGTTGCGGGTGCAAAGGTTTCGCGCCGGGCACGCGGATTCCCATGGCAGCGCGACCGTCGGCCGACCGCGCCCGCCGCGTCAGGCGCCGGGGGTGGCGTCTCCTTGGGAGGTCGCCGCCTCATCCGGGTCCACCTGGACCTCGATCGGGGCGATCCCTGCGGCCGCGAGCTCCTCGCCGAACGCATCGTGATCGCCAACCAGGACGATCGCCGCGGCCTCGGGGTGGATGTGGGCCCGGGCGACGCGCAGGACGTCGTCGGTCGTCACGGCCTCGATCGCCCCGCGGTATCGGGCAAGCTCGTCGTCGGGGAGACCATGCACGAAGAGGCCGGACAGCGACCCGGCGACCGGTCCGGACGTCTCGAAGCGGAGCGGGAAGACGCCCACGAGGAAGTCCCTCGCGGCGGCGAGCTCGGCGTCGGTGACCGGCGCCTCCCGGATCCGGTCCAGCTCCACGAGGAACTCGAGGAGCGCCGGCACGGTGGCCCCCGTGTTGACGGCCGCCCTGGCCGTGAACGGTCCCCTCGCCCGCCGCAGGTCGAAGCCGGCACTGGCGCCGTAGGTGTAGCCCTTCTCCTCGCGCAGCTTCATGTTCAGCCGGGAGTTGAACAGGCCACCGAGGATCGCGCTCATCACCGACACGGCGTGGAAGTCCGGGTTCAGGCGAGGGAGGCCCGGGTGCCCGATGCGGACCTCGGTCTGGACGGCGCCGGGCCGGTGGATCACGCGGATGAAGCGCGACTCCACGATGCCCGTGTCATCGATCGGCGCGACCGCACCGGCACCGGCTGCGGGCCAGTCCCCGAAGAGCGCCTCCACGGTCCGCAGCACGGCATCGGGATCCACGTCGCCGGCCACGACCAGCGCGGCTCGCTCGGGGACGCAGGCCGCGGCGTGGATGCCCCGCAGGTCAGCCGCCGTCAGCGTGGCGACGGTCTCGGCCCGGCCGCCCGCGGGGCGGTGGTACGGGCTCGACGGGGCGTAGATGGAAGAGACGTACGCCTCGTCCGCGCGGCGGCGCGGATCTGCCTTCGCCTGGAGCAGGTCCGTGAGGCGCTCGTCGCGCAGGCGCTCCACCTCGGTCTCCGGGAACGAGGGACGGCGCACCACCTCCGCCAGCAGCTCGAGCGCGGGCTCCAGGCGCGTCGCCGGGACGTCGAGGCCGGCGGACGTCGCGTCCCAGCCCGCCTCTGCGTGGATCGAGGCACCGAGGCGTTCGGCGGCCTCCGTCAGGGCGACGGCGTCGTAGGACGTCGTGCCCTCCGTCAGCGCGCGGGCGGCAAGGACGGTCGCCCCACCCAGCGTCCCGGGCTCGTCCGCGGCTCCCGTTCGCAGGGCGAGGGAGGCCGCGAGCAGCTCCCGGCCGGGCATCGGCGTGACCATCACCCTGAGCCCGTTGGGGAGCGTCGTCCGGATGGTCTCCGGGAAGTGGTATGGGCGCGGCTGCCCCGGGATCGGGCGCCGGGTGATCATGCCGTCGGGCGCGCTCACGCCGCCTCCTCGTCCGTCGGGCCGTCGCCCGGTCTCGGGATGTACGTCACCACGACCCTGTTGTCCGCCCGGAACACGGCCCGGGCCGCGTCGCGGACCTGCTCGGCCGTCACGGTCAGGTAGCGCGGCAACAGGGTGTTGATCATGCCGGGATCGTCGAACAGCGTGGCGAAGCTGGACAGGCGGTCCGCCCGTTCCTCCACCCGCGCCAGCGCCCCGAGCTCGTCAGCCTCCCAGAGCGCCTTCGCCCGCGCCATCTCGTCCTCGGTCGGGAGCTCCGCCGCCAGCTTCTCCAGCTCCTCGAGATAGGCCGTCTCGCAGGCGGCGATGTCGACGCCGGGCCGGACCGTCACCGAGCCCACCGCTGCCGATGCGCCGCCGATCACCGGCAGGAGCCCGATGCTCACGTCCTGCGCGAGGCGCTCCTCGCGGACCAGCCTGCGATGGAGCCGGCTCCCCTTGCCGCCGGCCAGCAGCTGGGAGGCGAGGTCCAGGGCGTCGAACCGCGGATCCCCGAACGGCGGGGTCCGGAAGCCGAAGAAGATCCGCGGGAGAGGTACCCGGTCCTCGACGATCTCGCGGCGCTCCTCCCCGATGGTCTCGGGGAGCGACATGTCGGGGAGGGACGGGAACGAGGGGTTGGCCGGGATCGGCCCGAAGTAGAGGTCCGCCCACGCACGCACCTGCGCCCGGTCGCAGTCACCCGCGACGGAGAGGACGGCGTTGTTCGGCGCGTACCAGGTGGCGAAGAACAGCTTCACGTCGTCCACGGACGCCGCGTCCAGGTCCTCCATGGAGCCGATCGTCGGGTGGTGGTACGGGTGTCCCGCGGGGAACAGGTGACCCAGGAGCTTCTCGTTCCAGGAGCCGTAGGGGCGGTTGTCGTAGCTCCAGCGCTTCTCGTTCTTCACGACATCGCGCTGGTTGTCGAGGTTCTCCTGGTTGAGAGCCTCGAGCAGGGTGCCCATCCGGTCCGCCTCGAGCCAGAGCGCGAGCTCCAGCTCGTGCGACGGCATCGTCTCGAAGTAGTTGGTTCGATCCAGCCACGTCGTGCCGTTGAGCGTGCCCCCCGCGGCCTGGACGAGGGCCATGTGCTCCGCCTTGGCGACGTTCGCCGAGCCCTGGAACATCACGTGCTCGAACAGGTGGGCGAAGCCGGTCTTCCCCTCGACCTCGTGCTTGGAGCCGACGTTGTACCAGAGGTTCACGGCCACCACGGGCGCCAGGTGATCCTCGGCGACGATCAGGCGCAGGCCGTTGGGCAGGCGCTCGTCGCTGAACTCCACGACGGGAACGGGCATGCGGGGAGAAACCTCGGGCGGTGGGTGGACTGCGGCGATTGTAGGGTGCGTGAGCGGGCGGGGCCGCCGGAGTCCCGGCGCCCGTCCTGCGGCCGGTCCGGTCGGCCCTTCGCCACCATGCCGCGCCTGCCCGCCCGAACCACCACCCGGCGGGCCGGCTGGCGCCGACTACACCGGGAGCAGCACCGCCACGATCGCGACCGGGAGGGCGATCAGGAATGAGTCCCTCGTCATCCGCATCGTCGCCGCGATGTCCGCCCGGTGCGCCTCGGGATCCGTGACGGCCTGGCGCCCGGCCTCACCGTTCGCGAAGTTGCTGATGCCGGCCATCGCGAAGCCCGCGCAGAAGCGGCGCCGCGCCTGGAGCCAGGAGAACGCCCCGCCCCAGACCGGCAGCAGGACCAGGAGGCGGGCGATCGGGGGGGCGCCGGCCGCAACGAGTGCCACGAGCAGGACGACGGCCACGGCGAAGCCGACGATCGCGATGGTCCGCCGTCGCCGGATCTCCCAGGGCCCGATGTTGCAGACCCCGGGCACGTAGGCCGCGTTCTCGGGGGTGACGAGGCTCATCTGGGGCAAGGTAGCGGACATCGAGGCTCCTGGCGTTGCCGGTGGTGGTGCCGGTGTTCTGACCTCCCTTCGCACGGGGCGGTCCAGCGGATGCCCCGGCTGACGAACCGGCAGGTCCACGGCGCATGTCGGCCCCCGCTTGTAGACTCCGCCCCCGTGAGCACCTACCAAGGCCGCCGGCTGCACACCCGTCACCCTCGCCGGGGTCTCCCGTCCACGCTGGGCCGGTCCGCTGCCGCCTTCGGCGCCCTCGTCCTCGCCCTGTCGGTCGCGGCGCCTGCGCTCGCTCACGCCGAGCTCGTCAGCTCGAGCCCGGCGGACAAGGCGGTCCTCCAGGCGCCGCCGACGTTGATCACCCTCTCCTTCAGCGAAGGGCTTGACGCCGCCAAGAGCTCGTTCAAGCTGCTCGGTGGCGGCGCCACGATCGGCATCGGCAAGGCCGTTGCGGACGGTGCGGCCGTGATGAGCCTGGACGGGCTCGCCCTGGCGCCCGGCGCCTTCGAGATCCAGTGGACCTCCGCCGCGACCGACGGCCACATCGACCGTGGCACGCTGACCTTCACCGTGGCCACCGCGTCGTCGTCCGGACCTGCGGCATCCTCCGCACCCGCAGCGTCCACCACGTCCGTGTCGCCCGGCGCCACGCCTGCCCCGAGCGACGCCGGAGCAACGCCCGCGGCCGCCTCGTCCACCGACATCCTGATCCCCATCGCCGTCGTCCTGGTCGCCGTGGCCGGTTTCGGCGCCTACCTCATGCGCCGCAGCCGCAGGGCCTGACCCGTGACCCACCCGCGCACCCGCGTCGCGGCGCGCCTCCTCGGGGCGGGAGCCGGTGTCGCGCTGGTCGCCGGCCTGCCGGCTGTCGCCGCCGCGCATGGCCTCTCGGCCGTCTACCAGAGCCCGCTGCCGCTGGCCGTGTACCTCGCGGGGGCGGCGGTCACCGTGGCGCTGTCGTTCGCCTTCGTGCTGGCCCGGGACCTGCGGGCCGCCCCCGCGACCGACACCCGCGTGGTCGCGGTGCCGCGTGCGCTCCGCGCCACCCTGCGCGCGATCGGCCTGGTCGGCTGGTCGTGGATCATGATCCAGGGGCTGGCCGGGGGGTTGTCGGCAGCGGCCGTCGCGTCGCTCTTCCTGTGGGTCTACGGCTGGGTGGGGCTCGCGGCCGTGTCGGCCTTTGTCGGTCCGGTCTGGGAGTGGCTGGACCCGTTCGCGACCATCCACGACATCCTCGCCTGGATCCTGCGGCATGCCGGCGTCCGGCCGTGGCGCGTCGCCGTCATCCCGCGCAGGCTGCGCACCTGGCCCGCGGTCGCCGGGCTGGCGTTCTTCGTGTGGCTGGAGCTCGTTGCCGGCGCGGGCACCGCCACCCTGACGGTCGTCCTCGCCGGCTACACCCTGCTCACGCTGGCGCTCATGGCGCAGTTCGGGCGCGACGCCTGGCGCGCGGACGGCGAGACGTTCTCGGTGTGGTTCCGCACCCTCAACCGCCTGGCGCCGTTCGGGACGGTGGATGGGACAGGGCCGGGCACCGTCGACCCGACCCGGGTCGTCCGCCGGCCGTTCGCGAGCGGCCTCCTGGAGGCCCGCTGGACCACGGCCCACATCGCGCTCCTCGCGATCGGGACCGGGTCGATCATCTTCGACGGGGTGTCCCAGACGGTGGCGTTCGCCTCCGTGTTCGGCAACCCGGCCGTGGGAGCGAAGACGCTGCTGCTCGCGGCCTTCCTCGGCCTGGTCGTCGCAGCCGCGCTGGCCGTGGCGCGGACGGTGAGCCCCGGGGCCATCGGGGCCGGCCTGCTGCCGATCGCCGTGGGCTACCTGGTGGCGCACTACCTGACCTACCTGCTGATCGACGGGCAGCGCATCCTCATCGCCGTCTCGGACCCGCTCCAGCGCGGCGACGACCTCTTCGGCACCGCGTTCTTCCAGCCTTCAGGCTCCTGGCTGCCACCGGGGCTGGTGTGGACGGTCGCGCTGGCCGCCGTGGTCGGGGGGCACATGCTGGGCGCCTGGTCGGGACACGTCACCGCGCAGCGCGACATGGACGCCATCGCCCATCCGAAGCCCGCGCGGGACCTGCGCCACCGCAAGATCCACGCTCCCGAGAGCCCTGCCGCCGGGAAGGTCAGGGACGTGCGCAGGCGGGAGGTCCCGCTCGCCGTCGTGATGGTCGCGCTGACGACGCTGACCCTGTGGTCCCTCGGACAGGCGATCGTGCAGGAGGCCGTGGCCGAGGGCGTCCCGCCTGCGGAGTCGCGCCAGGCCTGAGGCGCCGGTCCGGGCGGCGAACCGACCGGTGAGGCGTCCGCCGCGGGCTCAGCTGGCCGGCGTCCCCCCGAGCGGCACCCAGTCCGTGATCGGCCGGACCACGGCGATCTCGTCGGCGATCGCCGGGTCCAGCGCCTCGGCGGCCGCCACCCCGGTCTCGATCGAGGTGAAGCAGAGGATCCCCTCGGCGATCGTCGCGTGGCGGATGTCCGCGGCGTCCCGGACCGCACCCGACCGCGGCGTCGGCGTGTTGACCACGAGCCGGACCTCGCCGCTGGCGATCAGCTCCAGGATGCCCACCTCGTCGCCCACGAGCTCCGCACCCAGCTTGGCGACCGGGGCGATCCCGGTGACGCCGGCGCGCTCCAGCGCATCGCGCGTCCCGCCCGTCGCCGCGAGGCGGTAGCCCGCCCGCACGAGCGCCCGCCCGAGGGCCGGAACCCCGCCCTTGTCCCGATCCGCGATCGAGAGGAGGGCCAGCGGCACCTCCCCGTCCCCCGCCCGCGGAGGGATCAGCGAGGCACCCGTGAGCGCCTTGGCCATCGCCACCCGCGGGTCCACCGCGATCCCGATGACCTCGCCCGTGGACTGCATGAACGGCCCCACGGACGGGTCCACGCCCTTGAGCTTGGCCGTGGAGAAGGCCGGCGACTTGACCGCGACGAAGGGCGGCTCCGGTCGCAGGCCGCCGCTCCAGCCCAGGGAGCCCAGTGTGGCGCCCAGCGAGATCCGGACCGCCAGCTCCACCATCGGGACGCCGGTGACCTTGGACATGAACGGAACGGTCCGGGAGGCGCGGGGGTTGACCTCGATCAGGTAGACCCCGTCCTCGCGGACGATGAACTGGGCATTGACGAGGCCGCGGGCCCCCAGCGCGAGGCAGATCCGCTCCATCGTGGCCACGATCAGCGACTGGTCGCCCTCGGCGACGTGCTGCGGCGGGAAGACCCCGATCGAGTCGCCGGAGTGGACCCCGGCGCGCTCCACGTGCTCCAGGAGCCCCGGGATCAGCACGTCGGTGCCGTCCGAGATGGCGTCCACGTCCACCTCGATCCCCTCGAGGAAGCGGTCGATGCGGACGGGCCGGTCCGGGTCCACCACGGAGGCTGCGGCCAGGTGGCGGGCGAGGTCCTCCGGCGAGTAGGCAAAGTCGATGGCGAGCCCGCCGATGACGAACGACGGCCGGACGATCACCGGGTAGCCGATCCGCTCGGCGAGCGTCAGTGCCTCCTCGATGGACTCCGCCATGCCGCCCTCAGGCTGCGGGATGCCCAGCCGGTCCAGCAGCGCGGAGAACCGCGTCCGCTCCTCGGCCTGGTCGATCGCCTCGAGGTCCGAGCCCAGCAGCGGCACCCCGGCGGCGACCAGCGGGCCGGCCAGGTTGAGCGGGGTCTGGCCGCCGAACGCGACCACGGCGGGAAGCATGTCCGCGGCCTCGGCCGCGTGCGTGCCGGTGGCGCCGCTCTCGAACTCGATGATGCTGCGGACGCTCTCGGTGTCGAGCGGCTCGAAGTAGAGGCGCGTGGAGGCATCGAAGTCCGTGGACACCGTCTCGGGGTTGGAGTTGACCATGACGGCGCTCCAGCCCTCGCGGCGCAGCACGTCGGCGGCCTGGACGGCGCAGTAGTCGAACTCGATCCCCTGCCCGATCCGGACCGGGCCGCTGCCGATGACGAGCGCCGCGGGACGCCGGACCGGCGCGGCCTCGGGCGGCGAGCCGGCTGAGGCATACGTGGAGTAGAAGTACGGCGTCTCGGCGGCGAACTCGGCGGCGCAGGTGTCCACCATGGCGTAGCCGGGGATGAGTCCCAGGGCCGTCCGCGTCCCCCGGACGGCCGCTTCCTGGACGCCGGCGAGCGTGGCCAGGTCCCGGTCCGCGAACCCTGCGCGCTTGGCCGTCACCAGCAGGGAGGCGGCGTCCGAATCCTCCGGGTCCACGAGGCGAGGGCCCGCCGCCCGAACGTCCCGCTCCAGCGCCAGGTTGCGGCCCATCTCGGCGAGGAACCAGGGCGAGATCCCGGTCGCCCTGCGGACCACCTCCTGCGGCACGCCCCGGCGCAGGAGCCCCAGGAGGCGCCACAGCCGTGAGTCGGACGGCTCCAGGAACTGCTTCAGCACGATCGGCGCGGCGGACCGCTGCGCGAGCCGCGTGCTCTCGCAGGCTTCGCCGCGCTCGCCGATCCAGCGGATCGCGGTGTCGTCGTCCGGGAGCAGCGGGTCCGCGGCGGCATCGGCCGCGTCGGCCTCGGGGCCCGCGTAGACCGCGGCGAGGTACTCGAATGTCGGCTTCCACGACGGGTCCTCGCCCAGCGGTCCGGCGCCGGCCTGCTCCAGCCCGCGGAGGGCCTTGTTGAGCGCGGCCCCGAAGGTGCGGTCGATCGCCATGACCTCGCCGGTCGCCTTCATCTGCGACCCCAGGCTTCGGTCCGCGCCCGGGAACTTGTCGAACGGGAACCGCGGCAGCTTGACCACGACGTAGTCCAGTGCGGGCTCGAACGCGGCGACGGTCGTGCCGGTCACCACGTTCGGGATCTCGGCGAGGGTCCGGCCGGCGGCGATCTGGGCCGCCACGCGCGCGATCGGGTAGCCCGTGGCCTTGGACGCCAGCGCCGACGAACGCGAGACGCGCGGGTTCACCTCGATGACCGCGTACTCGGTGGAGTCCGGCGACAGGGCGAACTGGACGTTGCAGCCGCCCTCCACTCCCAGGGCGCGGATGATCGCGAGCGCGGCGCTGCGCAGCCGTTGGTGCACGGAGTCCGTGAGTGTCTGGACGGGCGCCACGACGATCGAGTCGCCCGTGTGGACGCCGAGCGGGTCCACGTTCTCCATCGAGCACACCGCGATGCACGTGTCCTCGGCGTCGCGCATGACCTCGTACTCGATCTCCTGCCAGCCGACCAGGCAGCGCTCGATCATGACCTGCTTGATCGGGCTGGCGCGGAGGCCGGATCTCACGCGCTCCCAGTACGCCGCCTCCGTCTCGACGATCCCGCCGCCGGTCCCGCCCAGGGTGAACGCGGGCCGGATGATCGCGGGCAGGCCGATGTCGAGGAGCGCCGCCTCCGCGGACGCGTGCCGGGCCTCGTCGTCCGCGCCCTCCACGATGAACGAGGGCGCATACGGCTGGTCGATCCGGTCGAGGAGGTCCCGGAACGCCTCCCTGTCCTCGGCCATCCGGATCGCCTCGAGCGGCGTGCCCAGGAGGCGGACGTCGTGCCGTTCCAGGACCCCGGCCTCTGCCAGCGCCATGGCCAGGTTGAGCGCAGTCTGGCCGCCCAGGCCTGCCAGCAGCCCCTCGGGCTTCTCGCGCGCGATCACGGCCTCGATAGCGGCCACCGTCAGCGGCTCGAGGTACACGGCGTCCGCGACAGTCGGGTCCGTCATGATCGTCGCCGGGTTGGAGTTGACGAGGATCGTCCGGACGCCCTCGGCACGGAGCGCGCGACAGGCCTGGGTGCCCGCGTAGTCGAACTCCGCGGCCTGGCCGATGACCACGGGGCCGGAGCCCAGGATCAGCACCGAGGCCGGCTTGGGGCGGTGCGGCCGCTGGTACGGGGTGGGGACGGTCACGGGCGGCTCACGCGCGGGTCACGCGCCGAGGCCCCGCCGGCACGCGTCCACGAACCGGTCGAAGACCGCCAGAGCGTCGAGCGGCCCCGGGGCGCCTTCCGGGTGGTACTGGACGGTCTCGATCGGCTTCTCCGCGTGGCGGAGGCCTTCCACGGACCGGTCGTTGAGGTTGAGCTGGGAGACGCGGAACCCGGAGGCGGCGGGGAGGCTGTCGCCCACCACCTGGACCTCGTGGTTCTGGGCCGTCACCTGCACGTAGCCCGTGTCCAGATCCTGGACCGGGTGGTTGGCACCGTGGTGCCCGAAGCGGAGGCGGCTGGTCTCGGCCCCCGCGGCCCGGCCGACGATCTGGTGCCCGAGGCAGATACCCAGGAGCGGCCGCCCGTCCTCGATGACGGTGCGCGCGAGGGAGACGGGGCCGTCGAGCCGGGCGGGATCGCCCGGCCCGGGCGAGAACACGACGCCGGCCACGTCCGAGGACAGCACGTCCGAGGCGGACGCGGTGTGCGGGAGCACGCGGACCCGCACGCCGCGGCGCCGGAGCGAGTTGACGATGTTGGCCTTCAGGCCGAAGTCCACGATGGCCACGAGCGGCGCGGCGGGGTCGTCCCCCACCTCGCGGACCTCTGCGGGCGATACCTGCGCCACGAAGTCCTGGTCCTCCCAGCGCGGCACCGCCCGGGCGAGGGCGACCGCCTCGTCCCGGTCAGTGAGGCCGGGCGCTGTGATGATCCCGCGCAGGCATCCCGACGAGCGGAGGTGGCGTGCCAGTGCGCGGGTGTCCACGCCGGCGATCGCGGGGATGCCGTTCGTCCGCAGCAGCGTCGCCAGCTGGCGCGCGTCGTCCAGGACCGCGGCGGTGGCGTGGGCCACGACGAGGCCCCGGAGCCATGGACGCACGGACTGGTCGTCGGCGACGAGGCGCCCGTAGTTGCCGATCAGCGGGTAGGTCATGACCACGACCTGGCCGGCATAGGACGGGTCCGTGGCGATCTCCTGGTAGCCGGTCTGGGACGTGTTGACCACGAGGTCCCCGCCGGCGGCCGCGGAGGCGCCGAAGGCGATGCCTGCGAAGACGGTGCCGTCCTCCAGCGCGAGCAGGACCGGGCCCGTGTCACCGACACGCGGGTCGACGATCGCGTCGGCACGCGGCAGCGGAGGGTGACCGGAAGACGGTGGGGCGATCACGGGATCCCGGCGGGCCGCGGCAGATGGCCGCAGGCGGGCATGCGCACTGGCAGGTTCCTCCTACCCGGCCTCACGGAACCGGTACGCCGGCCTCTCGGGACCGGCCCTCAGGATGCCGTGAGGGTACCAGCCCGGGACTCAGCCCGCAGCAGAGGCGGACGCGCCCGCCGAGCCCGGATGCGGCGGCAGCTCGACCCGGAAGGCGGCGCCGCCGGTGGCCCGGTTTGCCACGCCGATCCGGCCGCCGTGCTGTTCGGCGATCCAGCGGGCGATCGCGAGGCCGAGGCCGGTGCCACCGGACGGGGCGCCGGGAGCGCGCCAGAAGCGGTCGAACACGTGCCGCATGTCCTCCTCGCGAAGCCCGGGGCCCTCGTCGGTCACCTCGATGGAGGCGCTCGCCTCTGTGGCACGCACGGTCACGGTCACGGCACCGCCACGCGGGCTGTGGCGGATGGCGTTGTCCGCGAGGATCATCACGAGCTGGCGCAGGCGGGCCGGATCACCGTCCACCATCGCGGGCTCCGGGTCCACGGCGATGTGGACGCCCCCGGCCTCCGCGGTGCGGCTCAGCGCGGAGGCGGCCTCGAACGCCACGTCACCAAGGTCCAGGGGGATGCGGTCCATGGGGACGGCGCCCGAGTCCGAGCGGGCGAGCAGCAGGAGATCGTCCACGAGAGCGGTGAGGTGGGTCACCTCCGCGTCGATGTCGTCCAGCGCCTCGGTCGCGTCGCCGATGGGCCGGTCCCGGTGGCGGGACAGGTGCTCCACCGAGGACCGGATGACGGTCAGCGGCGTCCGCAGCTCGTGGCTGGCGTCGGCGGCGAACTCCCGCTGCCGGCGCAGGGCGGTCCGCTGGGCCGCGAGGGACTCGCGGATCGGGATGAGGGCGCGGCGGGCATAGATCGTGCCGAGCCCGAACGCGACGAGCACGACCAGCACGCCGCCGAGGAGCAGGACCGTCAGCAGGACGTTCAGGGTCTCGACCTCCGTCGAGCGGTCCTGCACCGCCTGGAGGAAGTAGGTCTGGCCGTCCTGCGAGTACACGACGCGCTGGGTCATCAGCCGCACG
>Ga0302264_1000119_pt1 | contig 19520 bp, 19 predicted proteins | sample II_Fen_N3_4_FD_194563 | JGI IMG/M metagenome (GOLD analysis project Ga0302264, IMG submission 194563) | Peat permafrost microbial communities from Stordalen Mire near Abisko, Sweden - II_Fen_N3_4 | ecosystem: Environmental > Terrestrial > Soil > Wetlands > Permafrost | place: Sweden: Abisko... | reverse complement strand
CAGTTACCTCCTGGCCATGATTAATACATGTAAACGATGTCTCCGGTTTCAAACGTAAAGGATGTCTCCGGTCTGTACCGGAGCAAGCCCCCTCCCACAGGGGAATTCCTTCTACCTTGGGGTCTTCACAAAGCCGGGTTTTAGCCCGAATACCTCGACGCCCTGCGGCGTCGATTGCCCGGTGGTCACGGTCACGTGCTCCACCGGCTTGTCCATCGCCGGCCGATACTCGACCGTCAAGTCCGGCTGGATCGCCTGGCTCGGAATTACGATCGCCTGTGCATTGTTGTAAGTGACGATGGTCAGTCGCGCGCTCATCCCCAGCCGCACCCGCTGCAACTGCTGCGGGGTCAGCCTGGGGATCGACAGGCTCACCGGAAACTGCGCGCTGCCCTGGGTATCACCGGCAATCGCCAAGCCGCTGACCACACTCACCGACCCGTTCAGCCGCTCGCCGTCAAAGCCATCGCCCATCACTTCCACCGCCTGGCCCTGGTGCAGTTGGTTGATGTCCAGCTCGGAGACCTTGGCGACGATTTTCAGCCGTTCGATATTGGCCAGGCCGAACAGCACCTGGCCCTGGCTGACCTTGCTGCCGGCTTGCACCGGGGCGTTGCTGTTGCCAGCCCCTTGTGCCGCGTTGCCGCTTCCGGGCGCGGGCACCACGATGCCGGAGAAGGGCGCCTTGACCTCCTTGCCTTCGAGCTGCTGGTACAGGGCGTCGTACTTCACCGTGGCATTGGTCAACTCCATATCCGCGATCTGTCGGTATTCGCCTTTGCCTTGATCCAATGCCTGTTGCAGTTCATCGCGCGCAGCGATCAGGTCCAGCTGTTGCTGCTGGGTCTGTTGCTTGAGGTCGTCCAGCTCGTTGCGCGGGATGATGCCGCGCTGAAACAGGTTTTCGCTTTCGGTGAGTTTGCGCTGGGTATTGCCGGCGCTCATTTGTGCTGTGCGCAGGCTGCGGCGCGCGCGGCTGACGGTAGGGCTGCTGTCCCAGTCCTGCATTTCCTGCACGGTGCGCCGGGCCTTGAGTTGGGCGGAGAGCGCATCGCGCAGTTGCACTTCGAGAAGGGCCGGGTCCATGCGCAACAGCACTTGCCCGGCGTCGACCCGCTGGCCTTGCTCCACCAGATTGGCTTGTACATTGCCGTCGAACGGCGCGGTGAGGGTGAGGGTGGTGTCGGGCTCGATTTTGCCCACCAGGCCGATCTGGTGCACCAGCGCATCAGGCTTCACCGCCAGCCACTGCTCGGCCGTGTTCAGCGGTTCGGCGGCGCTGCGATGGCTTTGCACGGCAATTCCCGCGCCCGCCAGCAGCACGATCAATCCAGCCGCCAGCAGGCGTTTTTGGTTAATAGTCATTGAGGGCGATTTCCCAACTTTCCAGCGTCATGCCCAGGGTCAGATCGAGCTGGGTCTGGGCGTTCAAATAAGCGATCAGCGCATTGAGCTGCGCGTTTTCGGCGTTGCGCAGGTCGGTTTCGAAACTCAGCACCTGGAAGTTGGTGGAGCGCCCGGCGCTGAGCTTTTCGCGCTCGATTTCGATCTTGCGCCGCGACAGCTCCACGGCGCGCTGGGAGATTTCATACTGGCGCCAGCGCGTGCCGAGGTCGCGTACCACGTTGTTCACGCTGCGTTCCAGCTCCTGGCGGGCGTCGGTGATGCGGATGGCCTGATCCTCCACATTCACCCGCGCCCGCACTTCGGCCTGGCGCGTACTGATGTCGCCGATCGGGATTTGCACCTGCACCCCGGCGTAGCTGTCCCAACTGCGGTTGTTGCCGCTGCCGGCGTCGTTGTTGTAGTTGTCGCGTAGCTGGTTCGCCCCGGCCACCAAGTCCACTTGCCAGCGCCCGGAGTCTTTGGCGATCACCAGGTTGAGGTCGGCCTGCTGGCTGCCGAGCAGGGCGGCGAGGTATTCCGGTTGCTGGTTCTGCGCCAGGTTAAACGCCTCGCGCTTGTCGACCTGCATGGGCTTGGCCTCCAGGGCCTCGGTGGCGCGGACCGGTGTCGACAGGTCGAGGGCCAGCAGGCGCAGCAAGGCCAGGCGGCTGCTGTCGAGTTGGTTCTGCGCTTCTTCCACGCCCAGTTGCTGGGTGGCGATGTCGGCTTCGGTCTGCACGATCTCGAACTCGGCCATGCGCCCGGCGCTGATCAGCGCCTTGTTGACTTCCAGCAAGGTGCCGGAGCGTTTCAGTGCGTCCTGGACGATGCTCAGTTGCTCCTGGGCGCGCAGCAATTCGCGGTAGGTGGCGATGATCTGGCTGATGGTTTGCGCGACGGTGGCCTTGAGGTTCAGGCGGTTGGCCTGCTCCGACAGGCGCGACAGGCGCAGCGGCGCGGTGGTCGCATCCCAGCCGGCGCCGCGCATCAGTGGTTGGATGAGCGCCAGGTCGAGGCCGTCGCTGCGGTAGCGACCGGCACGGTTGGCGTTATTCAGTTGCTGGGTCCAGGCCATGCTCAGGCGCGTGCCGTACTCACCCAGCAGGCTGGTGGCAGGTGCCACGTTGGCGTTGCGTGCGTTGTCGGCGGAGCCACGGGTGCTGCGGTAATAGCTATTGAGGCTGAGCTTGGGGTTGAACACGTCTTCGGCCACGCGCAGGTCGAACTTCTGCGCGACCCGCTGCAGGTAGGCGCTGCGAATCGCCGGGTTGTTGCGCAGGCCCAGGTATACCGCGTCGCCCAGGGTGATGGCGGTGACCTGGGCATTCAGCGAGACGCCGCGATCGTAGCCACTGCGCGTGGTGCTGGGCGCTGCGGGGCGGATCACCACGTCGGCGGCGATACTCGGCAGGCTGATCAGGGCCAGGAGCAGCAGCAGGCGTTTATTCATCGCGCAACGCCTCCACCGGCTGCAACCGCGAGGCCGAGACCGCCGGGTAGATGCCAAAGAACAAACCCACCAGCAATGTGCTGCCCACCCCCAGGGGCAGGGCGGCGACCGCCAGGGCAAAGGCCCAGCCCGACAGCCAGGCATAGAGCCAGGCGGCGGTCATGCCGAGCACCGCGCCGCACAGCGCGCCGACGGCGGTGAGGGTGATGGCTTCGAGCAGGAACAGGTTGCGAATATCCCGTTGGCGCGCGCCGAGGGCCATGCGAATGCCGATCTCGCGGCGACGTTCGGAGACGTTCATCAGCATCACGTTCATCACCCCGACACCGCCGCCCACCAGGGAGATTGCGCCCAGTGCCAGCAGCAGGTAGGCGAAGGTGCGGCTTTGTCGGGTCATGCCGTCGATCATTTGCTGGGGCACCGTGATGTCGACGGTGTGCTCGGTCAATTGGCGTTGCAGCGCGGCAGCGGCGTCCCGTGCGATGCGTTCCATGTCCTGCCCCGGCGCGGCGCGGATGATCACGTTGCCGATTTGCGGGCTGGCGTAGATGCGGCGCATGCCGTCGGCGGGAATGAACAACGATTCGTTGGCTTGCACCGGCATCAGCATCGCCCGGGGCTGGTTGTGCAGGATGCCGACCACCAGGAACAGGTAGTCGTTGATGCGCACGCGGTCGCCCAGTTTCAGCGGCTCACCGGGGGCACCAAGGGCTTGGGCGATCTGGTCACCGATCACGCCGTAGGTTTCATTGGCGTCGAACGTCGACAGGTAGCGCCCCTCGCGCAGCACCAGGCGCAGGGCGGCCGGGATATCCGGCGTGCTGCCGACGAAGTTGGCGTTGACGCTGCGGCCGTGGAACACGATGGGGCCGCTGAACAGGCTCAGCGCGCCGATGTGCGCGATCCCGGGCACGGCCTGGCGCACGGCGTCGAGGTCGAGGCGCGAGCGCATCGGTACGCGGCTGTCGCCTTTGGGCGGAAACTGCGCGATCAGGGTGTCGGTGCCCATGTCCTTGAAAATCAGCGCGGCGTCCATCGCCGCGTTATGCCCGATATTGATCAGCGCCACCACCGACGAACTGCCGATCACGATGCCCAGCAGCGCGAGGATCGAGCGTTTACCCAGGGTGCGCAGGCTGACGAACGCTTCATGCAGCAATTGGCTCAGGCTCTGCTCGACGCGCAGGCTCATGGGCGGCCTGCCTCGTGCACCACGCCGTTACGCACCAGGATTTTGCGCTCCAGGCGCTCGGCGATGTGCGCGTCGTGGGTGACGATGATCAGCGTCACCTGCTGCTCGCGGTTCAGCGCCAGGAGCAGGTCCATGATGTCCTGGGCGGTGCTGCTGTCGAGGTTGCCGGTGGGTTCGTCGGCCAGGATGACCGAGGGCTTGCCCACCAGCGCACGTGCAATCGCCACACGCTGGCGCTGGCCGCCGGAGAGGTCGGCGGGGCGATGGTGGGCGCGCTCGGCCAGGCCGACCTGCTCAAGCACGCGCAGGGCCTGTTCCACCGACTCGTGGCGCGACACGCCGCGATAACTCAGAGGCAGGGCGACGTTGTCCAGGGCACTGAGGCGCGGCAGCAGGTTGAAACTCTGGAATACGAAGCCGATCTGCTGGTTGCGGATCGCCGCCAGTTCATCGGGGCTGGCGCTGAAAATATCGTGGCCGGCAAAGCGGTACTGGCCGCCGTCGGGCAAGTCCAGCAGGCCAAGGATGTTGAGCAGGGTACTTTTGCCGGAGCCGGAGGCGCCGAGAATGCCGCAACTGTCGCCGCGGGCGATGGACAGGCACACATCATTGAGGATGGACAGGTGCTGACCGGCGAGCTGATAGCTTTTGCCGATGCCTTGCAGGGAGATCAAGCCTGGGTGCGCGGGGGTGTCTGTCATCATGACTACGCCTGCAGTCTCGACGCCGCCGTGCTGCCCCGGTAAAAATTTGTAACAAGTTCGGGGGTTGCCTGGAACGCGTCACGGACTGGTTTAATTTCTTGTTTTTAAAATATTGTTTGAATACTAACCGCGTTCAACCGGCTCCGCCAGCCATCGTTGTAGAGGGTTTTTACCCTTTGAAATAAATCTACCGGGGGCGAAATCGACCGCTCAAAAATCCTTCGGCTAGCCTCAACGAGCCAGGCTGCAAGGGCTTGCGATGATATGGTGGCGTGTCACTACTTGCTTTCGAGCGAAGGCCCCGGTATAAAAAATCAAATTTATTTTTAAAACAATATTTCCCGCGTGGAACTTTTATGGTCGTGAAGAAAGTCAGCTCTCCAAACATTACCAAGACTCGATTGCTGGATGCGACAGAGGCTCTCTTCATCAAATTCGGATATGACGCCGTTTTGTTACGGCAGATTACCGAGCGTGCCCAGGTGAACCTGGCCGCCGTGAACTATCACTTCGGGGACAAGGATTCCCTGATGAAAACCCTGCTGATGCAGCGCCTGGAGCCGCTCAACGAGCAGCGCCTGGAACTGCTGGCACGCTGTGAAGCCGAATCCGACGGCCCCCTCGATTGCGACACGCTGCTCGGCGTACTGTTCGCTCCGGCCATGGGCCTGGAGCGCAGCGACCCGGCGAGTGGGGAAGGGCGTTCATTCATTCGTTTCCTCGGGCGGGTCTACAGCGATACGTCGCCGTTTATCCAGGAATACCTCAAGGTGCATTACCAGCCGGTGTTCCAGCGCTTCTTCGAAGCCTTCGCCCTGGCCTTGCCGGACTTGCCGCGCAACGAACTGGGGGTACGCCTGCAGTTTGCCCTGAAGGCGATTTCCGGCGTGATGGCCGGTACCGAACTGCGCCTGTTGATGAACTCCATGAGCCTGGGCCGCCCGGCCACGGATGCCGAGGTGATGGCCAAGTTGATTACGCTGGTCTCGGCGGCGATTCGCGTGCCGCAGCAAAGCCCTGAGGCGCAAACCGCGTTGGCCAAGGTGCTCGACACCCAGCGCGCGATTCGCGAGCAAGCGACCGCGCCTGCCGGCAAGGCGTCGCGCTAGCTCGAATCCAAGGCAAAAAAAAGCCCGCTGGGGCGGCGGGCTTGATGTGCAACGTTTGTAACGGATGAGGCTTCACCCTACGGCTCGCCATGTGAATAAATCGTGAAAAATATGTAAGAGAAAGTGTGAAAGTGTTGTCGCGGGTAAACGCGCTAAAACCCCTAAGGATTAGATCTTCCAATGGCCGGCACTTTTGGCCAACCGCTGGCGCATCTCATCCACATTCGCCGCCAGTTGCACGGTCAACAACCGATACCCATCCAATGCACTGTAGACCGGCGCATCCAATGTCGGCTCGCTGGCAACGGCTTGGTTCGGCCGCTCCAACCGTGGTGTCACGCCGGATCTCAGCGCTCGCGCCATCCCGACCAATTGCACCCGAATCTGCCGGTGCTCGGCTTTCAACATCAGCTGCATTCGCGCCATCGCCTGTTCGTCGCGAGGGTCCGGCCGGGTGTTGCCCAGAATCTCCAGGGTGCTGATGCACATGCGCAAATGCCGCTGGATCGTGTCCAGATCGGTCATGGAGATTCGTACCTCCTTGGACACCGAAGGCATCAACGAACGCAATTGCAGCATCGCCGTATTCACGCGGCTGAGCAGTTTGAGGTGTTCGTCGTCGGTGACCGATTGGCCGCTGATGATGCGGCTATAGATCGCGGCACAGTCACGCAAGGCGCTGGCCAGGTTGTAGCGCCAGGAGTACACGGCATACAGCGGCAGAGCGAAGGAAAACGCCAGGGCCAACGCAATACCGATCAGGATGTCGACCGTGCGCCACAACCCGTCTGACAGCGGATTGTCGCCATGCCCGGCGACGATAAACACGGTGATCGCCGACAACAACGCGGTGTACCCGCCCTTGCCGATGGCGTGATAGGAGAAGAACCCGCACACCACCGACATTAACAGGTAGGTCAGCAGCGGCTGCCCCACATACGCCTCCTGCACCACCAGCAGCAAACCGACGCTGGCGCCGATCAGCGTACCGTAGGCGCGCTCCATGGCTTTCTTGCCGATATTGCCGTGGTGCTGCAGGCCGCCGATCACCACCAGCATGGTCACCGACGCCCACTCGCCGTGGGGCAGGTTGATGCCGGTGGTCAGCAGGATCGTCGCCAGCAAGCCGATGGACACGCGCACGGCGTGGATCAGCTTGGCGTGGCGATAGCGGCGGTAAGGGTCGAGCAGCGGGCGCAGTAAGCGCCGCGCAAACACAGGCAAATGCAGGTTAATCAACGGCAAGCAGTCCTCTAGAAAATGTAGTCAGTGGTCAAGAAGTTCGAGTCGCGGTTGCGCAGGATCTCGCTGAGCAGCGCCTTGTTGCTGTCTTGGAACTTGGTCGCCACCAGGGTGCGGATCGAGAACACGCGCAAGGCGTCATGTACCGACAGCGTGCCTTCGGCCGAGTTCTTGCGGCCGTTGAAGGGGAACGCGTCCGGGCCACGCTGGCACTGGGCGTTGATATTGATGCGGCCGACCTGGTTGGCGAAGGTGTCCACCAGCCGCCCGATTTCGGCTGGGTCGGTGCCGAACAGGCTCAGTTGCTGGCCGAAATCCGAGTCCAGTACGTAATCGATCACCGTCTCCAGGTCACGGTAGGGCACGATCGGCACCACCGGGCCGAACTGTTCCTCGTGGTACACACGCATCTGCGGGTTTACCGGGTACAGCACCGCCGGGTAGAAAAATGTACCGCGACTGACGCCGCCATTGGCATTCATCACGCGGGCGCCGTGTTGGGCCGCATCGGCCACCAGCGCGTTGAGGTAATCGACCTTGCCGGCTTCCGGCAGCGGCGTCAGTGCCACGCCGTCTTCCCACGGCATGCCGGGCTTCAATGTCGCCAACTTGGCGTTGAATTTCTGGATGAAGCTGTCGACCACGTCTTCATGCACAAACAGGATTTTCAACGCGGTGCAGCGCTGGCCGTTGAACGACAGTGCGCCGGTGACGGCTTCGCTGACGGCATTGTCCAGGTCGACCTGGGGCAGCACGATGCCTGGGTTCTTCGCGTCCAGGCCCAGGGCAGCACGCAGGCGGTGCGGGCGTGGGTGCAGTTTTTTCAGGTCGCTGGCGGCCTTGTTGGTACCGATGAACGCGAAGATATCGATCTTGCCGCTGGCCATCAGCGCGCTGACGGTTTCGCGGCCGCTGCCATAGATCACGTTGATCACCCCGGCCGGGAAGCTGTCGCGGAACGCTTCCAGCAGCGGGCGGATCAACAGCACGCCGAGCTTGGCCGGCTTGAACACCACGGTGTTGCCCATGATCAGCGCCGGGATCAACGTGGTAAACGTCTCGTTCAACGGGTAGTTATAAGGCCCCATGCACAGCGCCACGCCCATCGGTACGCGGCGGATCTGGCCGAGCGTGTCCTGTTCCAGCTCGAAGCGGCTGCTGCGGCGGTCGAGCTCCTTGAGGGCATTGATGGTGTCGGTGATGTAGTCGCAGGTGCGGTCGAACTCTTTCTGCGAGTCCTTGAGGTTCTTGCCGATTTCCCACATCAACAACGTGACCACCGCATCACGCTGTTCGCGCATGCGCCGCAAAAACGCTTCGACGTGCCGGATGCGGTCAACCACGCGCATTGTCGGCCATTCACCCTGGCCGCGGTCATAGGCGCGCACGGCGGCGTCGAGGGCGGTGAGGGCGGTGTCGGCATCCAGCAGCGGCGTGCTGCCGATGTTCACGCGTTCGTCCCCCAGTTGCACCGGGCTGAGGACCTGGGCCAAGGGGCCGTTCCATACCTGCAACTGGCCGTCGACCAGGTAATCACGCTGTTCGATGGGCGCAGCCAGGCGAAACTGCTCGGGAATATCGGCGGCACGGGTGGGAAACAGTTGGGCGAGCAGGTTATCGGTGGTCATGTTGCTACCCCTTGAATAGTTGCAAAACATGACTAGAGAGTCACCCAACAACGGGTTCTGTGGCAAGGCTTGCGCGCTTTCTTGTACGCACGGCGGCGCGTGGCGGGTAAACTGCGCGGCTTACTTGAAGGAGTTCACATGAGTCAGTACCAGCCGGGCATTCTTGCCGCACCGGTGCCTTTGCAGGCACGCCATCTGTTTTTTGCCGTGGACTCCCTGGCCGCTGTCCCTGCCGCGTTGGACGCACTGGTGCAGTGGGCGGATTCGGCGGCAGTGGTCGGCCTGGGTGAGCCGCTGGTCAACGCACTGGGCGCGCAGATTGAAGGGCTGCGCGCATTTCCTGCCGTCAGCGGGCCGGGCGCGCAGAACCCCTCCACCCAGCAAGCGTTGTGGGTGTGGCTGCATGGCGTGGATCGCGGTGAATTGCTCTTGCGCAGCCGTGCGCTCGAGAAAGCGCTGGCCCCGGCGTTTCGCCTGGTGCAGTCGACCGAAGGCTTCCGCTACAAGAGCGGTTTTGACCTGACCGATTACGAAGACGGCACCGAAAACCCCCACGACGATGCCGCCGTCGAAGCCGCGATGACTGACAGCGGCGCCAGCTTCGCCGCGATCCAGCAATGGCAGCACGACCTCGATGGTTTCGCCGCGTTGCCTGCCCAGGAACGCGACCACATCATCGGTCGCCGCCATGGCGACAACGAAGAACTGGAAGACGCGCCCGAATCCGCCCACACCAAACGCACCGCCCAGGAAAGCTTCACCCCGGAAGCGTTTGTGGTCCGCCGCTCGATGCCGTGGGCGGAAAACGGCCAGGCCGGCTTGATGTTCCTCGCGTTCGGGCATTCCTTTGATGCGTTTGAAGCACAACTGCGCCGCATGAGTGGGTTGGAAGACGGTATCGTCGACGGCCTGTACCGCATCAGCACCCCGTTGACCGGCGGCTACTACTGGTGCCCGCCGCTCAAGGACGGGCGCCTGGACCTCAGCGGCGTGTTGATCTGACCAGGCGTTTGCCTGGGTCGTTGAGTCAGCACACGCGCCATCACCGATACGGAGTTGGCGCGTTTTTTTTACCGGTGCAGGCAACATGAATATGTTGACAGCCAACGCATTGACCGCTGAAAAAAATCGCCGCAGCCCTTAATCTAGAGGCCTTTTGTCACCTGTGCGGATGGTTCATGTCTTCTGTTACCGATGGGCTACCCCTGAATAAACGCCTGCCGGCGGTCATCGCGATTTCCCTGGGTATCGGCATGGCGACCCTGGACACGGCCATCGTCAACACCGCGCTGCCGACCCTGGCCGAAGGCATTGGCACCGACTCCGCTTCGGTGATCTGGGTGGTCAATGCCTACCAGTTGGCGATCATTGCCACGGTACTGCCCTTCGCTTCGCTGAGTGATGTGCTCGGGCACCGCCGGGTCTACCTCGGTGGTTTGCTGCTGTTTATTGTCTCGTCGCTGTTTTGCGGGATCGCCGGGTCGCTGGTGACGCTCACGGCGGCGCGGGTGGTGCAGGGGCTCGGTGCGGCGGCGATCATGAGCGTCAACACGGCGTTGCTGCGGCATATCTACCCGTCGCGCATGCTCGGGCGCGGCCTGGGCTATAACTCGCTGGTGGTGGGGCTGGCGTTTACGCTCGGGCCGACGGCCGCGTCGGCGATTCTGTCGGTCGCGAGCTGGCACTGGCTGTACCTGATCAACGTGCCGCTGGGGTTGCTGGCGCTGATGTTGGGCCTGCGCTCATTGCCGGTCATTCCCATGGCCGGGCATGCCTTCGATCGCCTCGCCGCGCTGTTGTGTGCCGGGCTGTTCGCCTTGCTGGTGCTTGGCCTGGGGACGGCGGTGCATGGCGCCCAAGGCGCATTGACCCTGGGCCTGATCGCGCTGGCGCTGGTGTGCGGCGCGTTGCTGCTGCGCCGCCAGGCCGGGCACCCGGCGCCGATGCTGGCAGTGGACTTGTTCAGGCGCCCGGTGTTTGCGCTGTCTTCGCTCACGGCGATCTGCGCCTTCAGCGCCCAGGGCCTGGCCTTTGTGTCGCTGCCGTTTCTGCTGCAGGCGGTGCTTGGGCACAGCCAGGTGGAAACCGGTTTTCTGATGACGCCCTGGCCGGCCGTCGTGGCGGTGATGGCGTTGGTCGCCGGGCGTCTGGCAGACCGCGTGTCCCTGGGCCTGTTGTGTGGGATTGGCCTGTTGATGCTGAGCGTGGGCATGGCGGCCCTGGCGACGTTGCACAATGACGCATCGGCGTTCGACATCGGCTGGCGCATGGCCTTGTGCGGGGCCGGTTTCGGATTCTTCCAGTCGCCCAACCTCAAGGCATTGATGACCAGCGCACCCCTGGCACGCAGTGGTGGGGCCAGTGGCATTGTGGCGATCTCGCGGTTGTTGGGGCAGACGCTGGGAGCGTCGCTGGTGGCTTTGTGTTTTCACTGGTCCCTGGTCAGCGGCCCGCACTACGCGCTGTGGTTGGGCTGTGCGTTTGCGTTGGTGGGCTGTGTGGCCAGCGGCCTGCGGTTGTTGCCGTATGACAAAAAGGTTTAATGGAGCGTTGTAAAAAGCCATTCGAGAAGGCTACGGTGGCGACCTGAATATTTCGGGATGTTTCAGATTTATGTCAAGCCAGGCCCAACGCACTGCCGACATTACCTCCCGCCGCGCCGCGCTGACTTTGGCTTTATGCCTGCCCAGTGACGTGTTGCTTTATCTGCTGCTGCCTATGGAATCCCAGGCGTTCGGTATCACGCTGGCCCAGGCCGGGGTGCTGCTGGCGGCCAACCGACTGGTGCGGATTTTCGGTTACCGGCATGTGCTTAATTTCTATGCCCGCCACGGCGATCGTCTGACCTGCATGATCGCCGCCGGTGCCGCGATGCTGTGTGCCCTGGGTAACTCGATGCTGTCGGGCTTCGCTGCATTGTTGGGGTTGCGGCTGGTCTGGGGCCTGTGTTTTGCGGCGTTGAACCTGTCGACCCAAGTGCTGGCGACCGCCGAGCCGACGGGCGCCGCACGCCGGGCGGGGCGCTCGCGGGCATTGATCGCCCTCGGGCCGATGCTTGCTTTGCCACTCGGGGGCTGGCTGACCTTATCGGTCGGGCCGCGTCCGATCTTTCTGATTCTCGCCGGGTGCTGCCTGCTGGGCTTGTGGATGGCGCGGGGGTTGCCTACTGTCGGCCACGATTTGCACAGCAGTCCGGGGCGCCGTTTCAAGTGGCCCGACAGTGTGGCGCTGTGGTCATTTATCGAAGGTGTGGCGCTGGATGGGCTGTTTATCTTTGGCCTGTCGATCCAGGCACAGAAGCTCCTCGGTGGCGACGCGGTGTTGATCGCCGGTGGCTTGATGGCCTTGCGTTATGTCTCGGAAATGCTCCTGAGCCCGTTGGGCGGTCGCGCGGCGCAACGCTTCGGTGCGACGTCGATGCTGTTGCTGTTTTCATTCCTGAGCGCGTTGGCCCTGGCTGCTTTCGGCAGTTATTGGGTGATTGTCGGCGCGGCCGCGGTGCTGGTGTTGCGGGCGTTGCAATTGCCCCTGGTGACGACCTTGGTGGCCGAGCGCAACCCCGGTTCGATGCGCGTGTCGGCATTGGCCTCCAACGCGGTGTGGCGCGATATTGGCGCTGGCCTCGGGCCGCTGCTGGCTGGGCTGTTGCTGCCGGTAGCCGCGGCCCCTTGGGTGTTTGGCCTGGCGGGCGCAGCGATAGCCGTCAGCGCCGTGTTCTGCTGGCGGGCAAAGCGTTCCAACTGACAATGAGAGGTAGTGTGTGAGCCGACAAGAAGACTGTGCGCGCGTGCTGGATGACGCCTACCGACACTGGACCGGCCAGGGCTTGCCGGCCCCCGAGCATCTGGACGCACAGCAACGCCTGAGCTGGCTGCACGCCGATGCGCCCTACAGCCTGCTGGCCCATGACGGCGCGGCGGACCCGCGGTTTACCTACGCCAATGCGTGCGCCCTGCAGTGCTTCAAATACCCGCGCGAGACTTTCATCGGCATGCCGTCACGCTTCAGTGCTTCGGAACTTGACCGCGCCGCGCGCCAGGTGTTGCTGGAGCACGTCAGCGCCAACGGCATCGCCGATGGCTACAGCGGCTGGCGGGTGGATGCGCATCAGCAGCCGTTCATGATCCATGCCGGTGTGGTGTGGACGTTGCTCGATGCCGCCGGCCTGCCGTGTGGGCAGGCGGCGCTGTTCTGGCCGGATGCGCAGCGCATCGGGGTGTTGGCTTAAGCGCCTTTGAAACTGGCCAGCCAGGACGGGTCGAAACGGGTTTGCTCGGTATCGAGCCCCAACGCTTGCATCTTCGCCTTATGTGCCTCGATCTCGCCGACCAACTGCGCCTGGGCGCTGGAGTTGGCATCTAGCTCATGCATCTGCGTCAGCCCCAGGTGATAGAAACGCAGGACCTTGAGCGCCGTCGGGTCATTGGCCTGCACGCGCTCGGTGACCTTGTGCATCACGTTGGTCACGCGCATCAGGCTGCGCTTGAGCTGCCAGCCATACACCGCCGGCGCCAGCCATGGCTGGGTCCAGAACGGGCCACGCACCAGGGCGAGGGTGATCAACACTCCGGCAAACACCCCGCCCACGTTGTAGCGAAAGTTGTCGCCGCCAGCTTCGCCGAACAGCATCACCGCCAGGCTCGACAACAGCATCGCCAGGGCCACGAACAACACGGCCACGATTAACGTACTGCGGCGGGTCTGTTGGCGGTAGGTGACGGGGTCGCAGGGTTTGAGCTCGAACATCCGGGGGGAATCTCCTTGGCGTTTGTAGGGGATAGAGCAGGGCGGCATCTTCTCATGCTTGGCGACGGGTGTGCGCTAAACAAGTTGAGCGATGGCTGATGCGGCGTTCTCTAACTCGGTGTAGGCCGCCCACCCCTGTGGGGTCTAACGCCTTTTTAACCAGACAGAAACACGTAATCCGCTCTGCTTCACTTCATCTGAAAAGCTCAACCGGATGCGTGCTCCGGTACGGTCTGCGATCGCCGTGACGATGGATAAACCCAGCCCGGAACCCGTTTCGTCGGTACCCAGGCTGCGGTAAAACGGGTCGAATACTAGACGTTGTTCCGCAACGCTGATGCCCGGCCCCGAATCCTTGATTTCGATAATGACTGTCTCACGATCCAATCCGACCTTAAGGTCGACACGACCACCAGAAGGGGTATAGCGAATGGCATTGTCGACCAGGTTCTTGAGGAGGATGAACAGGTCCATCTCGTTGATGATGACCTGAACATCCATGAGACTTTCAACACCGATATCAATGTTCTTGTGCTCTGCCAATGGCAGCAAGTCCTCCAGCACCCGGCGAAAAACGGCATGTATGGACACTGATGCTTGTGGTCGCTCGGTAATCGATTGTGCGGCTGCCAAGGCCAGCAGTTGTTCGATCAGTTTTCTGCTGCGCTCGATCCCCTGAGCCAATGGCAAAAAGCGTTCTGCGGCGTCGGCTGACATTTGCGTAGCCTTCAATCGCTCCGCTTGGAGTGATAGCGCCGTCATTGGCGATCGTAATTCGTGGGCTGCATCGGCAATGAAACGACGTTGTGCTTCCATGGCCTGCTCGACGCGCTTGAGCAATCGATTGATCGCCACAACGAAAGGCCGGATCTCCGTCGGCAGGTGACTCTCGTTGATAGGATGCAACGCCTGCTTATCGCGCTGATCGATTTCTGCCGAAAGCGTCGCGATCGGACGGAACAGTTTGCGCACCAAGTCACCCACCACCACCAGCAGCACCGGAAAGAGAATGAGGAAGGGCAAAAGACTGCGCCACGCACTTTCGCGCGCTTCCTTGTCGCGCACGTCTGCTTCTTGGGCAACCACGATACGTCGGCCTTCAGCAGTGGTTCTGACCAGTACCCGAAACTGTTCGCCCGCGATGGTCAACGTCGATAAACCATCGGCCAGCGTTGTGGGAAAGGGCAGGGGTATCACGGCGTCGTTATTACCGCTCGCTTTCTCGCTGTCGGCCAGGTATTGCACGATGACCTTGGCGTCGTCGTCGTCGCTGACGATCGAATCTGCGCTGGGATACTGCAGCGTCATGTGCTGTCGATCAAACAATGCCGCTACTTGACGCAGGACGTCGTCCTGCATTTCGTGCGCCTCATCGAAGGCGGAGACAAACGCGAATGCACCGGCCAGTAAGGCGACGATCAGGATGGCGAGTGACAGCGTTATAGAGAGCCTTAACTGTACCGAGTCCCTCAAGCGCCTTTTGAAACCATCCATCCCATACCCCTGACGTTTTTAATGACCTGGTTGCCCAGCTTGCGTCTCAATGAATGGATCAGAAACTCTACTGCGTTGCTTTCCACTTCATTGCCCCAGCCGTAAATACGGTCCTCAAGTTCGCTGCGTGACAGAATGGCGCCAGGCCTTATCAAGAGTGCCTGCAATAGGGCGAATTCTCGACTGGAGAGTTGCACGTCGGTGGTTTCGGCGGTGGTTGCCTGCTTAGAGACGAGATTTAACGACACTGCTCCGTTGTTCAGTACCGATTGAGCGTTACCGCCCCGGCGGCGCAATACCGCGCGCATGCGCGCCAGCAACTCTGCCATCGGGAACGGTTTGAGCAAGAAGTCATCAGCGCCGCCATCGAGGCCGCGCAAGCGATCGTCGAGGGCATCCCGTGCGGTGATAATGATCAATGGAACAGGGTTGTTACGCGCGCGAATGGCGTCCAGCACATCAAGCCCGTCTTTGCCGGGAAGGCCCAGGTCGAGCAGCACCAGATCATAGGTCTGGGTGTCCAGAGCCGCCAAGGCGGTGAGGCCGTTTTTCACCCAGTCGGTGGCGTAGCTCGCATCGTTGAGTGCGCCCTCGATGGCATCACCAATCATCAGGTCATTTTCGACCAGTAAAGTCCGCATGCACGCTCCGGCAGAAAAAGGCGCGACGCTCACAACCATCGCCGCTGTATTGAAGCACTTGAACCGGTGTTTGTCCGCCACCGGTTCCGTGCATGCTCACGGTTTGCCTTTCATCGAATCGAAGGTTTTGAGCAGATCACCCATTGCCGCCGTGCATTCGTTTTGCTTCGCAGGATTGCTTCGCAGCGCATCGAGCGCATGGTCTATCGCTTTGTCGAGTACATGCCAGTCGCTGGCCGCACGCGGTTTGATGCCTGCTTCGGCGGAGTCCCAGGAGGTTTCCAGATCCTTGATGCGGGCCTTGGCACCGGGCAGGTCGCTCTTCTCGACGAGCGCGGCAACGTCGACGGCGATAGCCCGGAACTCGCTCAGGTCACCCAGTTTTGAGCCTGCCTGAGCAGGCGTGCTGACAGACGTGGTGGGTGCGCCGGTGCCGGGTTTGTCGGCGGGTTTCGAGCAGCCGGCCATGCTGCCGAGCAGTACCAGAGACGAGATGATCGCTACGTGGCGAAGAGCCGTTTGGAACGAGCGCATGTTGATTCCTTTGAGAGATGTCTGAACGGTTATTGAGTGACGGTTTTACGATTGCCGAGGCTGATTTGCGCGACGGCCACCAACAGCACGATTACCGTCAGGAAGATGGCGCTGGTCCAGGCCGCGCCCATACCCAAACCACCATAGGTCTTGGCCTGGGTCAGCAAGTCACCGAGGGAAGCTCCGAACGGGCGGGTCAGGATGTAGGCGATCCAGAACGTCAGCACTGCATTGGCCCTTAGGCGCCAGGCCAGCAGTGTCGCTCCAATCAGTGCGCCGAAAATCACGCTGCCGACGGTGAAACCCAACCCCAGCGCTTCAGTGGCCAGGTCCCCGGCGGCGGTGCCTAGGGCAAAGGTGCAGAGTACGGTGGTCCAGTAAAAAAACTCGCGCCGTGGGGTGTCGATTTCGCGGATCGACAGGCTGTGCTCCACTCGGTACCAGAGCAGGAAATTGATTGCCAACAGGACCGAGAAGACCGCAGTGCTGACGTACAGACTGATGTCGAGCATGTCGGTCATGATGTCAGTGATCTGCGTGCCAACGATGCTCACCAGCACCACGGTCAACCAGTAGATCCAAGGCGAATAGGCTGTTTTGCGCATCTGAAAAAATACTGCGCCCGCCAGTAACAGCGCCATGCCAATGCTGGTCCAGCCGGCGCCGAAACCTGCATCTACTGCCAGGAAGTCAGCGCCGGTTTCACCCACTGTCGTCGACAGAATCTTGATGACCCAGAAAGACAGTGTCACTTCGGGCACTTTATTGAGCCATCCGGTTTTTATGTGATTCATGTGCGAGTAGCCTCTGCTGATCTGCGCTGAACTTGCGTAGAGGGGGACGATACGCAGAGACACTTAGCTGAGACTGAGGGGCTGTGGTGAAAGTCGGGACACAGAGCACTACATGAGCAGAAAGCCGTAATAAAAAGCGCCGACATCGCTGTCAGCGCTTGGAGATTGCAATGGCTTGCGATGTGTTTTTGCAGCGCAAGGTGTCGGTGTTCGAAAGCCTCCACCTGCTAGACCTCCTGTACCTATCCACAAAACTATGTGCCATTGGGGTACAAGTCGCATTGAAGGGGCTTTTGCTTATTTGGGCGGTGTCCAGGTCACGTCGGTGATGCCGTACTTCTCGGCCCAGGGCCGGGTGGTTTTTTTCACTTGTTCATGGCCGACCCGACCAATGCGGCTGACGTGTGCAATATCGGCATCAACCGCTGCCCAGTGCCAGGCCTCGGCGCTATTCATCACTTCGGCACGCACTACGAAGGACTTCGGTTGACCGTGCAGTTGGTAGGTAATGGTGTAGATTTTTGCGGTAATCATGTTGCCTCCCTGTCTTGTTATAGATGGATAGGAAAGCGTTTAAAAAGGTTCATTCAAAATGACAAATTACTGCGCGGGACGTCATAGTGACGCCTTCGCCACGCGCCCAAGGATCGCGTCATGTCCCGCCTGACCCATAGCCATCTGTATCTGCAACGCCTGGGCTACAATGCACCGCCGCCGCCGACCCTGCAAACCTTGCAAGACCTGCAATTGCGGCATGTGTGTACGTTCGCCTTTGAAAGCCTGTCGACCCTGCTGCACTTGCCAGTGCCGATCGACCTCCCCAGTGTTGAGCAAAAGGTGTTGCTTGATGGACGCGGCGGGTATTGCTATGAGCTGAATCAACTGTTCCTGGAACTGCTGCAGGAATTGGGCTTCGACGCCCGTGGTATCACCGGACGGGTGGTGATGGGCGGGCCGCCGGACGCACACACCGCGCGGACCCATCGCCTGAGCCTAGTGACGGTGGACGGTGTGCGCTATATCTGCGACGTCGGCTTTGGCGGCATGGTGCCGAGCAGCCCGTTGCGCCTGGACAGCGAAGCGATCCAGGCCACCGCCCACGAACCCTATCGCCTGACCTGCAAGCAAGGCGCCTACACCTTGTGGGCTCAGGTCGGCGGGGAGTGGCGTGGCTTATATGTGTTTGACCTGCAGGTGCAGGCAGACATCGACTATGAAATCGGTAACTGGTATGTCTCCACGCATGCGGGTTCGCCGTTTCTCGGTCAGTTGAAAGTGGCGCTGTTAGCGCCGGGTAAGCGTCATACCTTGAACAACGGCCACTACGCGGTGCACTCCCTGGAAGGTCCCAGCGAAAAACGTGCGATAGCGAGTGCCGATGAACTGCTTGATTTGCTGTGCAGCACCTTTGGCCTTCGCCTGCCGGTGCATCAGCGACTTCGCGAAACGCTCGATGGTTTAGTGTTGGCCGATCTTTAGAATCATTGAGATAGCGTGTTCTCTGCCCCATAAATGCAAAAACGGCACCCGAAGGTGCCGTTTTTGTTTACCACATACCGCTAAGCGATCAAACGCCCAGTACCGCGTGCTGCACCAGCGTGAGCAACGGTTGTGGGTACACGCCGAGGAAGAAGGCGAGCAGGGCGATGGCCAGCAGCATCACGCCGCCGGCTTTCTGTTCCCAGTGCAGCTCAGCATCCACACGGCGCAGGTTTGGCTCGATCAGGAACAGGGTGACCATCACGCGCAGGTAGTAGAACACGCCGATGGCGCTACCCAGGACCAGCGACGCAACCAGCCACCATTGGTGAGCTTCGACGCCGGTCGCGATGATGTAGAACTTGCCGATAAAGCCTGCAGTGAGCGGGATACCTGCCAAGGACAGCATCATCACGGTCAACACGGCGGTCAGGTACGGACGGCGCCAGAACAGGCCGCGATACTCGTACAGGGCGTCGGCGTCACGGCCTTTGTAAGGCGAGGACATCAGGGTGATTACACCGAAGGCGCCAAGGCTGGTGATCACGTAGGTGACCAGGTACACGCCGATCGCTTCCAGGGCCAGGCCTTTGCTCGCCACCAGGGCGATCAGCAGGTAGCCGAAGTGGGCGATGGACGAGTAACCCAGCAGACGCTTGAGGTTGTTCTGGGTCAGCGCCAGCAGGTTACCGAACAGGATCGACGCGACGGCGATCACGCTCAGCACGTTGCTCAACACGCCGGTGTTGGCCGCTGGGGAGATCTGGAACAGACGCACCATCACCGCAAACACCGCCACTTTCGTCGCCGTGGCCAGGAACGCAGCCACCGGCGCGGGTGCGCCTTCGTACACGTCCGGTGTCCACAGGTGGAAGGGCACCAGCGACAGCTTGAAGGCCAGACCGATCAGCATCATCGCCAGGCCCAGTTGGGCGATCGGGGCAGGCATGCTGGTGGCCGCCAGGGCGTGGCCGATACCGCTGAAGCTCAGGCTGCCGGCTTCGGCGTAGAGCAGGGCCATACCGAACAACAGGAACGCGGAACCGGCTGCCGACAGCACCATGTACTTGATGCCGGCTTCCAGCGAACGCTTGTTGAAGAAGGCGTAGGCCACCAGACCG
>Ga0302264_1000118_pt1 | contig 19678 bp, 16 predicted proteins | sample II_Fen_N3_4_FD_194563 | JGI IMG/M metagenome (GOLD analysis project Ga0302264, IMG submission 194563) | Peat permafrost microbial communities from Stordalen Mire near Abisko, Sweden - II_Fen_N3_4 | ecosystem: Environmental > Terrestrial > Soil > Wetlands > Permafrost | place: Sweden: Abisko... | reverse complement strand
CCCGCCGCGGACCGCCTCGAGGAGACTGTAAATGGGCCTGAATAATCAGTGGATGCAACGGGACCTGGCCGTGTTGTGGCACCCCTGCACCCAGATGAAAGACCACGAGCAGCTACCGCTGATCCCGATCAAGCGCGGTGAAGGCATCTGGCTGGAAGACTTTGAAGGCAAGCGCTACCTCGACGCCGTCAGCTCCTGGTGGGTCAACGTGTTCGGCCACGCCAACCCGCGCATCAACCAGCGCATCAAAGACCAGGTCGACCAACTGGAACACGTGATCCTCGCCGGCTTCAGCCACCAGCCAGTGATCGAACTGTCCGAGCGCCTGGTGGCGATGACGCCTGCAGGCCTGACCCGGTGCTTCTACGCCGATAACGGCTCGTCGTGCATCGAAGTCGCGTTGAAGATGAGCTTTCATTACTGGCTCAACCGCGGCCTGCCGAACAAAAAGCGCTTCGTCACCCTGACCAACAGCTACCACGGCGAAACCATCGCCGCGATGTCGGTGGGCGACGTGCCGTTGTTCACCGAAACCTACAAAGCCCTGCTGCTCGACACCATCAAGGTGCCAAGCCCGGATTGCTACCTGCGCCCCGAAGGCATGAGCTGGGAAGAACACTCGCGCACGATGTTCGCCGCCATGGAACAGACCCTGGCCGAGAACCACGACACGGTCGCGGCAGTGATTGTCGAGCCGCTGATCCAGGGTGCCGGCGGCATGCGCATGTACCACCCGGTGTACCTCAAGCTGCTGCGCGAAGCCTGCGACCGCTACGGCGTACACCTGATCCATGACGAAATCGCCGTGGGCTTCGGCCGCACCGGCAGCATGTTCGCCTGCGAACAGGCCGGCATCCGCCCGGACTTCCTGTGCCTGTCCAAAGCGCTCACCGGCGGCTACCTGCCGCTGGCGGCGGTGGTCACCACCGAAGACGTCTACAGCGCCTTCTACGACGACTACCACACCCTGCGCGCCTTCCTGCATTCCCACAGCTACACCGGCAACCCGCTGGCGTGCGCGGCGGCCCTGGCGACCCTGGATATTTTCGAAGAAGACAACGTCATCGAAAACAACAAGGCCCTGGCCCAGCGCATGACGACCGCTACCGCGCACCTGGTGGACCACCCCCACGTGTCGGAAGTGCGCCAGACCGGCATGGTGCTGGCCATCGAGATGGTCCAGGACAAAGCCACCAAAACCGCCTACCCGTGGCAGGAGCGCCGTGGCCTGAAGGTGTTCGAACATGCCCTGGAGCGCGGTGCGCTGCTGCGGCCGTTGGGCAGCGTGGTGTATTTCCTGCCGCCGTATGTGATTACGCCGGAACAGATCGACTTCCTGGCCGAAGTGGCGAGTGAAGGGATTGATATCGCCACCAACAGCACCGTCAGCGTCGCCGTGCCGAAGGACTTTCACCCAGGTTTTCGCGATCCGGGCTGATTAGGCTCACTCGACTGATCGGGTGTCAGGTCTACCGTCATCGCGGGCAAGCCCGGCGCCCACAGGTTTTGTATTTTTCCAGAGAACAGAAATGAGACTGTCCCGCTTTTTCACCGACACCCCGTTGAGCCTCGGCGAGCATGAATTGCCCGAAGCCCAGGCGCACTACATCAGCCGCGTGCTGCGCATGGTCGAAGGCGATGCCGTGCAACTGTTCGACGGTTCCGGCCAGGAGTTTCGCGGCACGTTGCTGGAGGTCGGTAAAAAACGCGTCAGCGTGCAACTGACCGAGCAATTCGCCGGGCAGACCGAATCGCCGCTGCACATTCACCTCGGCCAGGGCCTGTCCCGGGGCGAGCGGATGGATTGGGCGATTCAGAAAGCCACCGAACTGGGCGTCAACGCCATCACGCCGATTTTCAGCGAGCGCTGCGAAGTGCGCCTCAAGGACGAACGCGCCGACAAACGCCTGCAGCACTGGCGCCAGGTGGCGATCAGTGCCTGTGAGCAATGCGGGCGTTCGACGGTACCGGTGATTCACCCGCCGCTGTTACTGGCCGATTGGCTGAAGCAGACCGAGGCGGACCTGAAGCTGGTGCTGCACCCGGTCGCCGAGCCGATGATCAGCCATGCCAAGCCGTCGAGCCTGGCCTTTCTGATCGGCCCCGAGGGCGGCTTGACCGACCCTGAAATCGACACCGCCCAAGGCGCCGGCTTCCATGCCGCCCGCCTCGGCCCACGCGTGTTGCGCACCGAAACCGCACCGGTTGTCGCGCTGGCGGTCGCCCAACAACTGTGGGGCGACTTCTGACCAACCCGAGGAGAGGGTTTATTCCACCGGGTCGCTGACCGGCGTGGCAAAGATCGCCTTCAACTCGGTGGTCATCGGAAACTCCAGGTTCAGGCCCTTCGGTGGGATTGGCTGTTCAAACCAGCGCCGGTAAATCCCATCGATCGTTGGTTCTCGGGTGATGACGATTCAAGCGGCGCGGGGCGCCAGGCCCTGCATATCTATCGATGGGACGTGCTCGCCGATCAGTTCGGCCAGCAGTTGGCCGCTGCCGCAGGCCAAGGTAAAGCCGAGCGCGCCGTGGCCCAGGTTCAGCCACAGGTTGCGATAGACGCTGGCGCCGATCAACGGCACCCCGGTCGGCGTGGCGGGACGCATACCGGCCCATTCGACCGCGTGCGCATAGTCGCCAGCCAGGGGGAGTGTCTCGACCGCCTGGCGTTTGATCAACGCGAGCCGCTTGGGCTCAAGGCCGGCGTCGAAGCCGACGTTGGCAGAAGGCATGACAATCGGCCACTTCCTCGTTCGGCGTGTAGATCCCGCCGACAAACCCACCGCTCGCCAGCGCCGGCTCCAGGCGGGCGCAATCGGCAGCCGAGAGCACCTGCTGTTGCAAGATGTCCGTGACCTTGCGACGCGCATGCTCGAAGGTGGCCGTGAGCAAAGTGTTGCAGCACGCCGAGTTGCAACTGGGCTTCCCGCTGTTTCTGCGCGTGCGCGGTAAATTGCAGCCCACGCCGGAAGCCCTGGCGTTGGAACGCGAAGTCGAGAAAGTCAGCGAAAGCCTGCAGGGCGTAAGGCGCCTGGCCAAGAGTCTGCGCCGTGCGCCTGCGCAAAGTGTGCGGATCGGTGCGATCCCGGCGCTGGCGCTGTCGTTGCTGCCACCGGCGATTCTGCAGTGGCAGCGCGCCTGACCGTCATCGACCCCTTCACCGCCCTCGGCGCGTCGACGGCGACCACCCGCATCCGCACGCTCACACCGCCACTGCCGATCACCCTGTACGCCCTGACCCGCGCCGACGAACCGCCGCCGCACATGCTGGCCAACCTGCTGCAGATCTTCGGTGAGCGTGCCCGGGAGCTGCTGGAGCGCCTGTAGTCAGCGCCCTCAACCCCACTGAAAGCAATGTGGGAGGGGGCAAGTCGAATCGTCGCACCGCCCCTCCCACATTTTTTTAGACCGTGTTGCCCGTTAGAGCACGTAATGCATGATCGCCACGAAATGCAGCAAACTGCCGCCGATCACAAACAAATGCCAGATCCCATGGGAATGCCGCAGGCGATCCTCCAGGGCAAAAAAGATGATGCCGACGGTGTACAACACCCCGCCCGCCGCCAGCCAGATAAACCCTGCCGTGCCCAGTACCGTAATCAGCGGCTTGACGGCCACCAGCACGATCCAACCCATCACCGCGTAGATCACGATCGACAGAACCCGCGCCTCGGACCGCGGCTTGATCTCCTGAAGAATGCCGACCACCGCCAGCCCCCACACGATCCCGAACAGCGTCCAGCCCCACGGGCCTCTTAAACTCACCAGGCAAAACGGTGTGTAACTGCCGGCGATCAACAGGTAGATCGAAAAGTGATCGACCTTCTGCATGATCGCTTTTCGCCGCCCCTGCACGCTGTGATACACCGTCGACGCGCTGTACAGCACCATCAGCGTAAAGCCATAAATCGCCACGCTGACAATCTTCCAGGGGCTGCCATCCAGGCTCGCCACCACCAACATCCACACGGCGCCCACACTCGCCGCGATTGCACCGAGCAAATGGCTCCAGGCGTTGAATCGTTCCCCGTGGTACATCTGTCACTGCCCCCCTGTAACCGTTAACCGCTGCCTGACAAGCGTCCGGCCTTGCGCATAAGAGTGCAAGGGCCTTCTGACGTTCCAGCGACGCCGCGCGGTTTTGCGGGCACAATCGGCCGTATTCGAACAAGAGCCACGGCCATGCTGATCGACGAAGAGTTCACCCTCAAAAAGCTGGAAATCTTCCTGGCGTTCATGCGCACCGGCAACCTGGCCCGCGCCGCCGCCGAGCTGCAAACCAGCAACGTCAGCGTACACCGCGCCATCCACTCCCTGGAAAACGCCCTGCGCTGCCCGCTGTTCAAGCATGAAGGCCGCAACCTCACCCCGCTGGAAAGCGCCTACGTGCTCGAAGAGCGCGCGCAAAAGCTGATAGCCGACGTGGTCGACAGCGTGCGTCTGACCCGCGAAGCCGCCGGGTTCTCCGCCGAACGCTTCAAGCTCGGCTCGCTGTATTCGCTGACGGTGAAAACCGTGCCGCAACTGATCATGGGCCTGAAAATCCGCCGCAGCGAACTCAACATCGACCTGATCCTCGGCTCCAACTTCGACCTGCTGTACAAGCTCAAGAACATGGAAGTCGACGCGATCCTCATCTCCCTCGACGAACACGCCAACGATCCCGACTGTGCGCAGATTGCGCTGTTCTCCGACGACATCTTCCTCGCCACTCCCGCCGATTCGCCCTTCGACCGCGAGCAGCAAATCGACCTGGCCGACGTGCGCGATGCCACGTTCATCACCCTCACCCAGGGCTTCGCCACCCACCAGGACGGCAACCGGGTGTTCAAGCAAGCGGGGTTCGAGCCGAAGGTGGCGATGCAGGTCAATGACATCTTCACGCTGCTGAGCATGGTCAGTTCGGGGGTGGGTTATGCGCTGCTGCCGGGAAGGATTGCGGCGGTGTATGAGAACCGCGTGAAGCTGATACCGCTGCAACCCAGGTATCGGTTGCAGCAGCATATCGGGGTGGTGTTCTTGAAGGCCAAGGAGCGCGACCCGAATTTGCTGGCGTTGTTGGCGGAGTGTCGGATGTATGCCAATCGGCAGGTGACAGCCTGACAGACCGCTATCGGGGGCAAGCCCCCTCCCACATTGAAATGCATTCCAAATGTGGGAGGGGGCTTGCCCCCGATAGGGCCGGGCCAATCAACCCGAATGTCGAAGTCAGCCGACCAAACCACGCACAATGAAGTACAGCAACGAAGGCCCGAGCAAGCACCCAAGCCCGGTGTGGAACGTCGCGGTCAGCGCGCCATACGGCACCAAGCGCCGATCCGTCGCCGCCAGCCCTGCCGTCACGCCACTCACCGTGCCGGCCAGCCCACCAAACACCATCGCCGAACGCGGGTTATCCAACCCCATCCAACGCGCCGCGACCGGTGTGCCGACCATCACCAGAATCGCCTTGATCAGGCCGGTGGCGATCGACAGCGCCATCACATCCGAGGTCGCGCCAATCGCCGCTCCAGTGACCGGGCCGACGATGTAGGTCACGGCGCCAGCGCCAATGGTGGTCATGCTGATTGCATCGCGATAACCAAACACCCAGGCCATGCTCGCACCGACGATAAACGGCAGGATCGTGCCCAGTAACAGCGCAATCACGCCGATCATCCCGGCTTTGCGGGCTTCGGTGGCTTGCACCTCAAACGCGGTGGCAACAATGGCGAAGTCGCGCAGCATCGCGCCGCCCATCAGGCCGATGCCGGAGAACAGCGATATATCCGCCAGGCCTTTTTGCCCGCCGGTCATGGTGCCGCCAACCCAGGCCAGCACCAGGCCGATCACGATGGCAATCGCCGAGCCGTGAATGCGCCCGAACGTCAGGCGCTTGGACAGCACCACGGAAATCCACATCACCACGCCCACGAAGGCAAATGCGGTGACCAGACCGTTATGTTCCAAGCCTTTTTCGATGAGATCCCACATATCAGCGGCCTCCCACGACAGGTGTCGGCGTGATCAGCGGTTCTTCAGCGGGCAACGGTTCACCCTTGTGCGTACGGCTGATCAACGCGATGGTGCAACCACACAGCACCACCGAACCAATGGCCGCGAGCACCGCGACCGGGCCGCCGTGCAGGGCGGTGACCACGTTTTGTTGCGCGGCCATCGCCACCACCACAGGGATGTACATGGCGCCCCAGAAGCCGACGCCCATTTCGCAGTCCTTGGTCATACCGCCGCGTTTTTGCATCCACAGCCGCGCGCAGATCAGCAGGATCATCGCGATGCCCACCCCGCCCACGTTGGATTTAACGCCGAGCAATACGCCAAGCATGTCACCCATGATCACGCCCGCGAGCGTGCAGATCGCCAGCAATGCCACACCGTAAATAATCATTGTTGTTGTCCTCAAAGTGCTCGATCGAATTTTTGTTGTTGTGCTTCGAAAGCCTTGGGTGGTGCTTTATCGGTGGTGGCGGTCCTCCTCTTCCAGCAGGGCCTGCAAGGTGTCCAGGCGCGCACCTTCGCAGGCGATCACCGTGCCTTGTTCGAACACGCGGCGTGACAAGCCGGTGAGTACGGCGCCGGGGGGCAGTTCGATTTGCAGGCGCACGCCGCGCTCATAGGCGCTTTGCACGGTGCCGCGCCAGTCGACGACGCGGCACATGTTGAAGGCCAGGTCGTCGCGCAACTGCGCAGGGTCATGGATCGGCCGCGCCCGTGTGCTACTCAGGTAGGTGATGCGCGGCGCCTTGAGCGTGACGAACGCCTCAGCCAGCGCCTGGGCCGGTCGCTCCAGCAGCGCGCAATGGGACGGCACGCTGACGGCCAGGCGCTTGGCGATGCCGTTGCCTTTGACGCGCTGGGCCACGCGCAGCATCGCTTCATCGCTGCCGGCGATCACGGTCTGGTTATCGGCGTTGATATTGGCCAGGTACACCGGGGTTTCGGGGCGATGGATTTCGGCCAGCAGGGTTTCGACAGTGGATAAGTCCGGGCCGATCAAGGCGGTCATGCCGTAGCCCTGTGGATAAGCCTGCTGCATCAGTTCGCCACGCAGGCTGACCAGTCTGACCGCGTCGGCAAAGTCCAGGGCCCCGGCAATGACCGCCGCCGGGTAAGCGCCGATGGACAAGCCCGCCACATAATCCGGCGTGCGCTCCAGCAGACGCGCATGGGCCACACCCGCAATCAACAGACACAACTGCACGGCGCGGGTACTGGCCAAGGCCCGCGCAGAATCGAGCTGGCGCACGTCTTCACCCAAGGCCGCGCTGGCTTCGTCCAGCACTGGCGCGGGCACATGCTCAAGCATGCCGGGCCGTTGAGCGCCCTGCCCCGGAAACACCAGCAGGCTGCTCATATCAGCGCCTGCCAGGGATCAATGACCAGATGCGCACCGCTGGCGGCTTTGAGCAGCACGCGGCGTGACGAGCCCGCCCATTCGCGCAAGGCGACGGCGCCAAACGGGGTTTGCAGTTGCAGGTCCACAACGCAGGCCGCCGTGTCCAGGATCGCCTGCAAGTCCCCGGCGTCGCGTCGTTCAAGCGGCTCAGGGGCGCGCAGGATCAAATCCAGATCGCTGCTGTCATGCAGCGCTTCAATGCCCGTGGCCAATTCAAAACCCGCACTGCCGCTGACGCCCCAGTCCTTCTGCGCCAGCACCGGCCGCAGTTGAGCGAGGGCGCGCAATGCCGGCAAATCGCGTGGCGAGATCACCTCACGCAGCGCTTCCGGCACCACCCGCCGTTGCACCAGCGCCAGCGGCATTTCGGCGGCGAAGCGCTGCTCGCGCAAACGCCCACGCACGCCGACCGCCACATGGCCCGATTGCGCAATTGCCCGACGTACCACCACCGGCTGCCCGGCACCGAGCGCCGCCAGAACCCAGGCCGGCGCATCGGCAGGGGCATGCGCCGGGGTCATGCCCCAGAGCAGGTCGTGAGCGTTCACCATTGCGCCCGCAGCAGTTGGCGGACATGGCTGGAGGCGGCGCGATTGGTGGCGCCGAGGCGACCGCTCAAATCGCGGCCATCGACATCCTTGATCGCATTCACCAGGCAATCGCTGACCCGCGCCACATCGTCCTTCGTCGGCTGTTCAATCTGGCTGACCGACAAGGTCTCCCAGAGCAAACCGAGGCTGGCATAACTGTCGATGTCGTAGGCCATCGGCGGCACGCTGGCGGCCAGGGCTTCCAGCTCTTCGACACTGCGCAGGGTCACCCGCGCCGCCGAGGCCTTGCCCATGGCGTGTACCATCACGCCGGGGTCGCGCAGGGCGATCAGGCGGTTGGCCTGGTAACCGTGGGCGAGGAACGCGCCAGACATGGCCTTGCCCACCAACAACCCGATCACCGGGTGCCCGGCCAGACGGGCGCGGGCGTAGCTGTCGACGGCAGCCGCCAGGGCTTGATGGATGCCGAGGGCTTCTTCGCGACGGCCGTAGGCTTGGCTCGGCACATCGACGATGGCGATCAGTGGGCGTTTGTCGCCCGTCGCGATGGCTTCATCCACGGCTTTGGCCAAGCCCCAGCCTTCGAGCAAGCCGACTTCGCCGTTGCGTGCGCGGGGGAAGCGGTTTTGCGCGTCGGGGACCACGGCGATAAAGCGCACCTTGTGTTCACCCAGTACGCCATCGGCGACTTTCAGCGAGTTCGGCAACCCTTCCACGGGCTGGGCGCCGGCAGTCAATGCGTTGAACCACTGCAAACCTCTCATGAGCGTTCTCCCTGATACAGATCGCGAACCGTCGCCGGGTCGATTTGCGGTTCGGCGTCCAGCTCAGCCAGGCGCGCCAGATAGAAGTCGGCCCGGCGGCTGCGTTGTTGGGCGGGCAAGCCGAGCTGCAACAACGCGCTGACGGTCTGCTGAATCTGCGCGACATCGTCTGCCACGTAACGGTCGGCCAAGCCGCTGTTGAAGCGTTGCTCGCCGCCGGTCAGGCTCCAGATAAAGGGCCGATCGCGCGAATCGTACTCGTCCAGGCCGGCTTCCTGCTCGATCACCTGCGGACCGTTCAGGCCCAGGCGCGCTTCGCGGGTCACCACCAGATAGCTGCACAGCCCGGCGGCGATGGACATGCCGCCAAAGCAACCGACGCTGCCCGCCACCACGCCGATCACCGGCTGATACTGGCGCAGATCGACAATCGCGGCGTGGATATCAGCAATCGCCGCCAGGCCCAGGTTGGCTTCCTGCAGGCGCACGCCACCGGTTTCCAGCAGCAGCACGGCACAGGTCGGGATGCCGTTGCGGTTATCTTCGGCCGCCAGTTCAAGGGCGCCGGCGATTTTTGCACCGCCGACTTCACCGAGGCTGCCGCCCTGGAAGTTACCTTCGATCGCGGCGATCACCACCGGCTTGCCGGCGATGCGGCCTTTGCCGATCACCACGCCGTCATCGGCCTGGGGCACCACGCCCTGAAGGCTGAGCCAGGGCGACATGACTCGCTGAAACGGGTCGATCAGTTCACGGTAAGAGCCCGCGTCCAACAAGGCCTTGGCCCGCTGCCGAGCGCCCAGTTCGACGAAGCTGTGTTTGCTGAGCAAGTCAGTCATGGCCGATCTCCTCGAAGCCCTGCTCCAGGCGCAGGCGCACCACGCCGGGGGTGGCGCCGAAATCGTGGATATCAATGTTCAGTGCTGGCGGCGTCTGCTCCAGGAAGATCCGCTCGAACAGGTGCTGCCAGCGTTGTTCGGCGCCATTCACCGAGGTCTGCACCTGAATGGTCAGGATGCCGGGCGTGCCCGGTTCCAGCAGCACTTCCAGGTCGCCCGAACCGACACACCCCACCAGCGCGCGGCCTTTGGGCGGCTGCCCGGCGGGGAATTCAAAGGATAAAGTTTCCATCAAAACGCTCCGTCGAGGCGGTCGATAAACAGGCAGGCGGCCAACAGGTCGGCGGCGCCACCGGGGGAGGCATTCAGGGCCAACAGCTGTTGATCGAGTTCGTGCAGTTGGCGACGCCCCGCGAGGGTGGCGCTGCCGCCAGCGTCGAGTACGGCTTGCGCGCCGTGTTGCATGGCGTGCAGGCCCGCAGTGCCAGCGCGGTAGAGCACGCAGGTGTCGGCCAGGTCGGTCATGATCGCGAGCAAGGCATCCAGGCGTGCGTTCTGCTCACCGGCCTGTTGCTGGCGGCTTTTGTGCAGTTGCGGCAGGCCGCGTTGCAGCACCGAAGGGAAACCCAGTTGGGCTTCTTCACGGGCACCGCGTGCGCCGTAACGTTGCGCCACCTGCGCGCCGTGGCTCATGGGTTGCGGGGCATAGCGATCGTCGAGCAGGGCCAGTTTTGCCGCTTTTAAGGTCACGGCATTCGGGGTGCAGGATTGCGGCTCCAGTGCCGCTGCGGCGGTGAGTAAGCCGAGGGCCCAGATCGCACCGCGATGGGTGTTCACACCGTTGGTGGTGACGAGCATCGCCTGCTCACCGTCGCGACCGATGCGGCCGAGGGCTTCGCGCAGGGGCAAGCCGACTTCGCCGATGTCGAGGGCGGCTTCGGCCATTGCCAGGAACATCGGCCACAAGGACAGCGCCGAGGCGTGCATCAGGCCCAGGTGCAAGTCGCTGTGGGCGCCGTTGCCACGGCGGTCTACCAGGGCGGGTTTGGGCGACAGGTCGGCTTCGTCGATCAGCGCGTCGACGGCCAGGTCCGCCAGGCGTTCGGCGAGGCTGAGTTCGTGCAGTTTGAGGGCGCGCATTTACCAGCTCCTGAACTTGGCGGGCGGGTTGTACAAACCACCGGACCACTCCACCAGATCGGCCACGCTCTTGGCGGCCAACAACTCGCGGGTGGCGTCGGTGCGGCGGATGCCGAGGTCTTCGGGCAAGGCAATCAGGCCTTCGCGGCGCATGCGTGCGGTGTCCTTGGGATTGTGGCGCATGCCGATGGCCGTCACCCCGGCGACAGCGGCGATCATCGCTTGGCGCTCTTCCAGGGAGCGCGCCTTGTACAGGTAGGCGATGCCTTCTTCGGTGAGCAGGTGGGTAACGTCGTCGCCGTAGATCATGATCGGCGCCAGGGGCATGCCGCTTTTGCGCGCCACTTCCACCGCGTCGAGGGTGTTGACGAAGGTCGGTTTCCCGCCCTCCTGGAACGTCTCGACCATTTGCACCACGAGCTTTTTGCCGCGCTCCAAGAGTGCTTCGGGGGCATCCTCGTGACGCATATCGAGCCAGGCCGGGGTGCCATGGCGGCGACCACGCGGGTCATGGCCCATGTTCGGCGCACCGCCAAAACCGGCGAGGCGACCACGGGTGACCGTGGAGGAATGCCCGTCGCCGTCCACTTGCAGGGTGGCGCCGATAAACAGGTCCACCGCGTATTGGCCGGCCAGTTGGCAGAACATCCGGTTGGAGCGCATGGAACCATCGCGGCCGGTGAAGAACACATCCGGACGGGCGGCGATGTAATTCTCCATGCCCAGCTCGGTGCCGAAGCAATGCACGCTTTCGACCCAGCCGCTTTCGATGGCGGGAATCAGCGTGGGGTGCGGGTTGAGGGTCCAGTTGCGGCAGATCTTGCCCTTCAGGCCCAGGGATTCGCCGTAGGTGGGCAGGATCAATTCGATGGCGGCAGTATTGAAGCCGATGCCGTGGTTGAGCGACTGCACGTTGTGTTTTTCGTAGATGCCACGGATCGCCATCATCGCCATCAGCACATGCACCGGCTTGATGTGGCGCGGGTCGCGGGTGAACAGCGGTTCGATGTAGAACGGCTTGTCGGCCACCACCACAAAATCCACCCAACTGGCCGGGATGTCGACGCGGGGCAAATCGGTGACGTCGTCCACCAACTGATTGACCTGCACGATGACGATGCCGTCGCTGAACGCGGCAGGTTCGATCAACGCTGGGGTGTCTTCGGTACTGGCGCCGGTGTAGATGTTACCGGCGCGGTCGGCCATGAATCCGGCCGAGAGCACCACATTGGGGATCAGATCCACCACCAGCCGGGCATAGAGTTCGATGTAGGTGTGGATCGCGCCGATTTCCAGCAGGCCGTCTTCCAGCAACTGGCTGATGCGCAGGGATTGGGTGCCGGCGAAAGAGAAGTCGAGCTTGCGCGCGATGCCCTTCTCAAACAGATCCAGGTGCTCGGAACGGCCGACACTGGGCATGATCATGTGCAAATCGTGGAGCTTGGCCGGGTCGGCCTTGGCCAGGGAGCGCGAGAGGAAATCCGCCTGCTTCTGGTTATTGCCTTCCAGCACCACGCGGTCGCCGGGGAGGATCAGGGCTTCGAGGGCCTCGACGATTTTGTCGCTGGGCAGCACGGCCCCGTCGGCGTAGTGCCTGACCAGCCCGAGCCGCCGCTGCTTTTCATCGCGCCGCCGCGTCCAGCGCGAGTCGGGGGTAATTATTGTTGTCATGGTCGCTCCACGGGTTTGCTGTCGTGGGCTGTACCTTAGGAGTGATTCAGAGGGGCATCAATCAAGCTCGGCGCTGGATCGTTACGGCTGGAGTAATGAATCATGAGCAAACGCGGGCGTGGGTCGAATGAAGATTCCAATGTGGGAGGGGGCTTGCCCCCGATAGCGGTGTGTCAGTCTCAGTATTTGTAACTGAACCACCGCTATCGGGGGCAAGCCCCCTCCCACATTTTTTCGGTGGTGTCTTTTAAATAGAGGTTCCCAAAAGGGAGTGATCAGTCGCTGTTTGGGAACGCTTCACGATACTGAAGAAGGCACGCGACACGTTCATGCACGGCGCAAAATCTTGCAGGAAGAATCCGAAGGCCACCCACAACACTCAAGACAAAACAGCTTTCTGTGATGAGCAGGCCTATCTGTGGTTAACAGGCTCATCACACAGAATATTCCGACAGGTCTTTCAGGATGCAAAGTGCCTACGGCTTGTGGCAGGCCGAGCATCGGGAGCAACCGGTGATTGAGCGGTTTGCTCGGATTGATTGAGCTCTGAAGACCAGCGCTAACCTGTGTGGGAGGGGGCAAGCCCCCTCCCACATTGGGATCATCGCAAGGCTTATGTTCAGGCCAGGCCGGATTCAACCAGCAGGGCTTCCAATCCCATAAGGTCCGGCACCTTCGCCACATGCTCCCCCACTTGCACCGCCGCCAGTTCCAGCGAGCACAGCGGCACATCCACGTAGCTCAACTGGCTATCGAGCTTGTACGAGCGTGGAATCCCCTGGATCACCATCGCAATGAACTTCAATGACGGCCGCCCGCCCAGGGCGTTCAGCACGACGATGCGCGAGCGCTCGCCGGTCACGCTGGCTTCGCCGCAGGCCGCTTCGAAGCTGATCAGCGGCAATTGCCGGTCCCGCCAGGTCACTTGCCGCAGATACCAGGGCGGTGCATCGCTGGCCGGTTCGCCGCGCTGGAAGTCGATCAGTTCAGCAATGGCGACGTTGGGCAGCACCAGGTGGCGGTCGGCCAGGGGCAGGAGCAGGCCGGTGAGTTGGCTGGTGCGGTGGTCAAGCATGGGACTGGCTCCAATAAGCGATGCTTTCCAGCAGCACCGACTCCTGATACGGCTTGCCGAGGTAGTCGTTGACGCCAATGGCCATGGCGCGGTCGCGGTGTTTCTGGCCGGTGCGAGAGGTGATCATGATGATCGGCAGGCGCATCAGCCGTGGGTCGTTGCGCACCTGGATGGCCACTTCAAAACCGTCCATGCGCGGCATTTCGATGTCCAGCAGCATCAGGTCCGGGGTGTGTTCTTCCAGCACGGCCATGGCGTCGATGCCGTCCTTGGCGGTGAGGACGTTCATGCCGTTGCGCTCCAGCAGGCGGCTGGTGACTTTGCGCACGGTGACCGAGTCGTCCACCACCAGCACCAGCAGCGGGCGCTTTTTCAGCGGGGCGTTGAGCAGCAGCGGGACGTCCACCACCTGGGCCGGCAACGCCGGTTGCCGGACGCGGATGTGGGCGAGCAGATCGATGATCAAGACTACCCGGCCGTCACCGAGAATGGTCGCCCCGGAGAGCCCCTTCACCCCGGCAAACTGCGGCCCCAGGCCCTTGACCACGATCTCCCGGGTGCCCGCCATGCTGTCCACCTGCACCGCCACGTGCCGTTCGTTGTACTGCACCAGCAGCACCGGCAACGGCTGGTACAGGCCCAGCAGTTTCGGGCGGGCGACGGTGTGCAGCAGGTCGCCGAGGTAAAACAGCTCATAGCGCTGGCCGGCGTATTCATAACGCGGCGGGTCCTGTTGATAGTGCCCTTCCAGCTCATGGGGCAGCACGCGCACCAGGCCTTCGATGGTGTTGAGCGGGATCGCGTATTGATCGTCCGCGCACTGCACCATCAGCGCGCGGTTGACCGAAACGGTGAACGGCAGGCGAATACGAAAATGCACGCCCGCCCCCGGCGTCGAATCGATCGACATCGAGCCGCCGAGCTGGCGCACTTCTTCATGCACCACGTCCATGCCCACGCCGCGCCCGGAAATCTGGGTGATTTTTTCCGCCGTGGAGAACCCCGGCTGCAGGATGAACTGCAACACGTCACGGTCGCTGATCTCTTGATCAGGGGCGAGCAAGCCGCGCTTGATTGCCTTGCGCCGCACCGCATCGAGGGGCACGCCGGCGCCGTCGTCGCGCAGATCGAAGACGATATCGCCGCCTTCGTGGGTCAGGTCCAGGGTGATACGGCCCTTCTCAGGCTTGCCGGCCAGCAGCCGCGCTTCGCGGGATTCGAGGCCGTGATCGACGGCGTTGCGCAGCATATGTTCCAGCGGCGCGACCATGCGTTCCAGCACGTTGCGGTCCATCTCGCCCTCGGCGTTGCCGACCACGAACTCCACGTCCTTGCCCAACTCCTGCGCGACCTGGCGCACGATGCGCTTGAGGCGCGGCAGCATGCGTTCAAAGGGCACCATGCGCGTGCGCATCAGGCCCTCCTGCAAGTCGGTGTTGATGCGCGCCTGTTGCTGCAACAGGTCGTGCGCATCCTGGTTGCGGCGTTCAAGGGTTTCCTTGAGGTCGAGCACGTCGGAGGCGGACTCGAACAGTGCGCGGGACAGTTGCTGCAACTGTGAATGGCGGTCCATTTCCAGCGGGTCGAATTCTTCATAGTCCAGACGCTCGGCTTCGCCCTGCTGACGGCTGAAGAGGCGGCCCTGGGTTTCGGTGTCGAGCCGGCGCAGTTGGTCGCGCATGCGCTCGAGGGTGGTTTCCATCTCGTTGAGGGCAACCTGCGCGTCGTTGACCTGCTGTTCGATCCGGCCACGGAAGATCGAGGTTTCGCCGGCCAGGTTGACCAGATCGTCCAGCAGGTCGGCGGAGATTTTCACCATGTCGGCCGTCGGGTCGACGGTTGCTTCGGCCTTGCCCGTCAGTAACGCCACCGGCACCACCGGCTCTTTGCTCGGGTGTACCTGGCCTTTAATGCGCTCGATAAGTGTGTCCACCGAGCCCACCGGCAAGCCATCCGCCACCGCGTCGATCATCTGCGCGAGGCGGTCGTGACAGCCTTGCAGCAATGCGAACAACTCGGGGGACGCCACGAGCAAACCGGAGGACAAGCCTTCGTAGAGAAACTCCAGCTCATGGGCCAGATCGCCGATCGGGCCGATCTCGACCATGCGCGCACCGCCCTTAAGGGTGTGCAGGTCGCGCAGCAGGGTTTCGACTTCCTGGCGGTTGTTGGGCTCAGCCTGCCAGCGCAGTAACGCCGCCCCCGAGCTGTCGAGAATATCGGCGGCTTCTTCGAGGAAGATATCCAGCAATTCCGGGTCGATGCCCAAGGCCTGCGCAGCAGCGGCCGGCGCTGCGGGCGGGGCGCTGTGGCGCAATGCCCGGACGTTGGCGATCAACGCGCTGGAATCGCTCAGTGGCTGATGCTGTTGCAGTTGGTCCAACTGCAACGCCAAGTGCTCATGACTGGCCATCAGCACCTGGGACAGGTCATTGGAATAGCTGTAGCGGCGGTCCACCAGGCCTTCGTAAAGGCCTTCCAGCTCGTAGGCCAGGTCGCCAACGGGCCCGATCTCGGCCATGCGCGCGCCGCCCTTGAGGGTGTGCATGTCGCGCTGCAACGAGGTTAACGGCGCCACGCCCTCGGGTTCCAGCAGCCAGCGTTTGAGGGACTGCCCGGCGCTGTCGAGGATATCCACGGCTTCTTCGAGGAAGATCTCGACGATCTCATCATCCACCACCGCGTGCCGATCCAGCCGGGCCGTCGCGGCGCCTAGCTCGGAGATGCTCAGCGCACGGCTGCCGTCGCTTTTGATCAGGCCAGTGGCGGACGGGTCGAGAGCGCCATCCAGCAGCTCGCGCAAGGCTTGCATGCGCGCCGGGGCCGGGCTGATTTCCTGACCGGCAGCCAGTTGATCGAGCATGTTGATCAGCGCTTCGTGGGCCTGTTCGGCCTCCTGGAAAAACCGCTCGCTGACCGCCAGGCTGCTTTCTTCCACGGCGCCGTACAGGTCAAGCAAGGCTTCGCAGAGTTCGTCGATGGCGTGCAGGTCGGCGAGGTGCGCGCCCTGCCCTAGCGTGGTCAGTTCATCCAGCAACGCGGTCAGCTCCTGGCGTTCGCCAGGGTGTTGTTGCCAGCGGCGCAGCAGGCTTTCGGCGTCGAGCAGAATGTCCATGCCCTGGGCCAGGAAGTTGGTGATCAGGTGCGGATCACGCTTGATCCGCAGGCCGGTGCTCGGCGCGTCGAGCTGGGCTTGCAGCTGATGATCGAGCAGGCTTTGGGTGCGGTCGATCAGGTCGGCGGCACCTTTGATCGGCATCAGCGGGTCGCTGTTCAACTGGCGCAAGCCACGTTGGAACAGATCCTCGGCCTCCAGCAGCAGTTCTACTTCATCCAGGTCCAGCGGCAGGCGGTGGGCCTTGTACTCGCGGGTCAGGTGATCGAGCGGGCGCGCCAGTTCGGCGATCGGCAGCACGCCGGCCATATAGGCGCTGCCTTTGAGGGTGTGCAAGGCGCGTTGCAGCTCATCGCTGACTTGCAGCGGCACATGCTCGGCGGCTTGGCGCAGGAAGTGGTTGAGGCTGTCGAGGTGGCTCTGGGCTTCGTTGCGGAAGATCTCCAGCAGCATCGGGTCATGGGGTTCGGCAGCCGGCACGGCGGTGCCGCTGGCCAAGGCGTGGGCGCGCGCGGCCAGGGCGTCGACCGCGTCCCGTTGGCGCTGGGCGCCGGCGGCGAAGTCGGCGATCAATTCCGGCAGCAGGGCCACCGCGTCATCCAGCACGTGTTGCACCTCGGGGCCGGCGGCCACGCTGCACTCCAGCACGCGATTGAGCAGGTTCTCCACGGCCCAGGCCAGTTCCGCCAGCACCAGGGCACGCACCATGCGGCCACTGCCTTTGAGGGTGTGGAAGGCACGGCGCATTTCGCCGAGGGCGGTTTTATCGACGCCGCTCGGCAGATGCTGGTGCAGCACCTCGAGAACTTCGGCGGTCTCTTCGAGGAACACTTCACGCAGTTCGTCGTCGATCGGCTCTTCACCGGCCGGCGGCGGCAGCAAGCTGCCGGGGCGTTGCAGGGCGGGCGGGTTCAATCGCGAAGCAGGATTGGCCAGCGCGTCGAACTGGGATTGGCTCGGCGCGCTCTCGGTCGACAACGCGCCGTCCGGCGCCACCAGCGCCTGGCGCCAGGGCTTTTCGGCAGGCAGGTAACCCAGCGCGGCCAGGCCCTCGGTGGCCAACTCCAGCACCCGTTCGCCAGCGGCGTCGGGGTCTTGGAGCATGCGTTCCAGGTAGTACTCCAGGCCGCTGATCACGTCGGCGAAATGCGCCAACTGCTCTTCGGACGGCACTGCGTCGTTGATCATCAGTTGTTCATCGACGTAATCGGTGCAACCGCGCATCAGGCTCGCTGCGCGTGGCAGTGGAATCATCGCCAGGGCGCCGCGCACCTGGCTCAACAGTTCCGGCAGGGATTCCAGGCGCTGGCGCTCCCACTGGGCGTCGATGCAGTCGATCACCAGCTCTTTGGCTTGCTTGAGACACTGGCAGGACTCGCGGATCACCAACTGATGAATCTGCGTCAGGTCGGTGGTGGGCAGGCGGCTTTCTTCACGGCCTTGCGGCTCGACCGTGCCGACCATCCCGGCCAACGTCGCTTCGACGTAGAGCAAGGCGCCGGCGACATCCATCAGCACTGCATCGTTGGGTTCGCGCTGGCCCTGGGCCAGGCTCAACACCACGGCAAGCTGGTCGATGATGACTTTGCGCGGCTGCCCAAAGCCCAGCACCGCGAGGGTGTCGGCGATTTGCCGCAGCGGCGCCAGCAGCGCATCGAGGTCGCTGGTGTGTTGACGATCACTGCGCACGAACAGGTCGAGGCGCTCCTTGACCCGCACCAGCTCTTCGCACAACGCGCCGAGCACCGAGCCCATGGCATTGCGGTCCGGCCCGGCCAGGCGCGCGCGTTCGGCATCGACCACGGCGCTGTCGGGCAAGGCTTCATCGAGGCCGTAGCGCTCTTTCAGGCTTTGCATGCGCGGCGTTGGCCGGGTGACTTTGGCGACGTAGAACAGCAGGCTCTTGAGCAGTTCATCCGGCGCCGGCTGGTTGATGCCGCCAATGCCCTGGGCAAGCAGGCGCTTGAGTTGCTTGTCGCTGGCCTTGAGCAGGCTGCGCAGCGCCGGGCTGTTGGCGATCACGCCGGTCAGCATGCCCTCGACCAGCGCCGAGGTGACTTGCCACAGCGGCAACAGCGGCGCGCCCTGGCACAGCGCTTCGAGGCGTGCGAACACCCGCGCCATGTCTTCCAGGTTGCTCGGGCCGTGATCTTCGCGCAGCAACCCGGCCAGGGCTTGTTGCAGCAGCAGATGCCACTGGCGCAGCTGATCGCTCAGGTCGGGCGGCGCGCGTTGCGCCAGCGTTTCCTTGGGCAACGGCGCAATCGACAGCAATTGCGGGCTGAACAGGCTGGTTTCCGACAACAGGCTTTCACCGCGCGCACTGCGCAGGTCGTTGAGCAGTGGCAACACCACCAGCGGCAAGTCGCGGCGGGCACTGTGGATGCGGTCCAGGTACAGCGGCAATTGCCCGAGGGCCTGTTGCAGCAGGCGGATGCTTTCATCGCGCTGGCTGACGCGCCCGGCCTGCAGGGCCAGGGCCAGGGCTTCGATTTCTTCGGCGAGCAGCGCTGCGCCGTAGAACTCGACCATTTGCAACGCGCCATGCACCTGGTGGATGCACGCCAGGCAGTCGCCGAGGGTCTCGTTGTCGGTGGTTTCGACAAACGCGTCCAGCGCCGAACGGGCCTGTTTCAGGGTTTCGGCAATGTCGCCCTTGACCCATTCGAGGGCCACGTAGTCGTGCCGATCAACCATAACTGCTCCGCTTAGAATTCATGAGTTGCTGGTGTTCTTGAAACAAAGAGAGAGATCACATGTGGGAGGGAGCTTGCTCCCGATGACGGTGTATCAGTCACCTGATTCATTGACTGACCCACTGCCATCGGGAGCAAGCTCCCTCCCACATTTGGATTACATTTCAATCATCAGCCTGCTTGGGCGCCGGCAAGGTGAACCCCGACACCGAGCGGCGCAACTGGCTGGCCATTTTCGCCAGGTTGCCGATGCTCTCGGCGGTAGCGGTCGAGCCCGACGACGTCTGGGTGGTGATTTGCTGGATCACGTTCATGGTCAGCGAGATCTGCCCCGCCGACGACGTCTGTTGCTGCGCCGCGTTGGAAATACTCTGGATCAGCGCCGCCAGGGTTTTCGACACGCCTTCGATCTCTTCCAGCGCCACCCCGGC
>Ga0302264_1000116_pt1 | contig 19820 bp, 25 predicted proteins | sample II_Fen_N3_4_FD_194563 | JGI IMG/M metagenome (GOLD analysis project Ga0302264, IMG submission 194563) | Peat permafrost microbial communities from Stordalen Mire near Abisko, Sweden - II_Fen_N3_4 | ecosystem: Environmental > Terrestrial > Soil > Wetlands > Permafrost | place: Sweden: Abisko... | reverse complement strand
TCTCCCAAGGCGGACCCTGGTATTCCACCACGACCACTCCGGACGTCCCCACCTCCTGGAGCGCTCCCAAGACCTTGTTCAACATGCCTACCGGTCAGGCGAACATCGACTTCTTTCCCATCTGCGATAGCAAGAACTGCTTCCTGTTCTTTACGGGCGACGACGGTAAGCTCTACCACACCTCGACCACCGTCGCGAACTTCCCGAACGGATGGAGCAACACGGTCGTGACGGACTTGGCCTACAAGACGAACGTTCTCTTTGAGGGCAGCTCACACTACAAACTCAAGGGGCTCAACAAATACCTGACTCTGATTGAGGGAATGGGCTCCAGAGGGCGCACCTACAGCGCCTGGCTTGCCGATACCTTGGCCGGACCCTGGAAGGAATGGAAGGTCGGCGACAACAATCCCTTCGCTTCTGCGTTGAACGTGACCTACGCTTCGGGCGTGACGGACTGGACCAATGACGTGAGCCACGGGGAGTTGCTGCGCGACAACCCGGACCAGACCCAGACCGTCGATCCGTGCAATTTCCAACTCTTCTACCAGGGGCAAGATCCGAAGTCCGGCGTGTCGGATTACGGCCAGCTTCCCTATCGACTGGGGCTGCTCACCGCCCAGTAGTCATGAGCTTCGCCGCAGTCCTGGCGGCGCTTTGTTCCGGGCTTCGACGGGAGCCCTCCGTTCCATGTCTTACCGGTTCTCTGTCTTTTCCGGCCTTTGGCCTCTGAGGTCGGAACGATGGAGAACTTCTGCAGCGATGTCCACTCCTCTCTCTCTTTCTGGTCATCGTCGTGGGGGATTGAAACGGTAGGGTCTCCCGTCGTTCTGGCGCTGCCGCCTTGTCCGTTTGCATCTCTCAGCGCGGGGCTGGAAACACGTAGGGAACCCGCGGCGCCTCCACAGGCCGGACCTCCAGCACCGTGAGCACCGGCACCGGGCGAGGCGAGTCCCATCCGGTGAGCTTCGCCATCGAGACGCCAATCCGGCCGGCCAGGGTTACCCACTCTCCTTCGGGAAGCTGGACCTTTCCCGGCAGGCAGTAGAAGCCCACTGGCATGCAGTCGGCGGCGCAGCAGACCATCAGCATGCGCGTGAGGAAGAAGCCCCCAGGCCCGAAGGTGGCGTCTGGTGAAATAAATCCTGTCAAAAGGACCGTCTTTCCGGAGAATTTTCCGGGGCGCTTCCAAATCCTAGAGACCTTGAGCGCGAACTCGGTGTCGGCGATGGTGTCGAGGTCCTGCTGCCACTCCTTGGCTTCGGCGGTAACAGGCGCGGCGAGCTTGGGCACGCGCATTGATGGCGGCGGGATGTCGGGGAGCGAGTCGCCCTCCTCGCGAGGAGGGGCGTAGGCCGGCTGGGCCCCAGGATCGGGCTCCAGAGAGGGAGCAGCCGATACCGCCGAGAGGCCGCGGGAAGCGGCATTCCCGGCCGAGAGGCTGCCGGCGAAGGGAAGCGCCAGGAGAGGCAGCGTCCAGGCAAGCTCCAGCGGGCGCGGGCGCCTGAGGGAAGGTGGTGCGCGGAAGGCCTGCCAGAGCTTCAGGAAGGCGAAGGCGAGCAGGACCCAGGCAGAGGCATGCACAAGGGGAAAGCTCTTGGGACTCACGAAGAGTCCGATCCGACCTCCGTGGAGCAGCCAGAAGAGGACGCCCGAGCCGAGGGCCCATGGAAAGGGGAGGAGAAAGCGCATCAGCCTGCTCCCAGGTTGCGGAAGAGGAGGGCGCACAGGAGGCAGGCAAGGAAGGTCCCGAGGGCGTATCCCAGGGCGAAGCGCCGCGGGAAGAGGGCGAGCAGGGGAAAGGTGTTCTTGAGGTCGAGCATGGCGCCGAAGGTCATGAAGGAAAGGGCTGCCCCGGGCCCCAAAGGAGCCAGGAAGGAGCGCGCCACGAAGGCGTCGGCGTTGGAGCAGAGCGAGATGAACCAGGAAAAGCCGAGACTCCCCAGGATGGCGGCGAGCGAGGAGCGCCCTTGGGAGAGAAGCAGGGTGCGCGGCACCGCCACTTGCACCAGCGACGAGACCGCCGCCCCGAGGATCACCCAGCTCAGGTTCTCGGCGAATTCGCTGGCGGCCAGGGACGGGAAAGATTTCCAGCTGGGGCCTGTGCCGCCATGGTGATGCCCGCAGCCGCAGGCAGAGTGTTCGTGGCATTCATCATCTTTCTCGCCTTGGCGGGAAGATGATGACGCGGCGGGATGCGGCGGCAGCAGCACGGCGACAAATCCTGCAGCAAAGAGCGCCGCCAGGATCCCGGTGAAGAGGCGCGCCGGAACGAAGTCGGGAGCGTCGGAAAATGCCCAGACGGTGGAGGCAATGACGGCGGGGTTGAGGATGGGGGCGCTGGCGAGAAAAGCGGCGACGTGGGAGGCCGGGACGCCGCGGGAGAGGAGGCGCCGGCCCAGCGGGAAGGTGCCGCAGTCGCAGAGGGGGACGACGAGCCCAAGCAGGCAGGCGGCGGGGAGGCCGGCGATGCCGCGCGCGGGGAGCAGGCGCTTGAGGCGCGCCTCGGTGAGAAAAAGCCCGGCCATGGTCGAGAGGAGGGAGCCCAGCAGCACGAAGGGAAGCGACTCGAGGCTAAGCGAGAGGAAGATGGTGGCGGCGTCGGACAGAAACTGTCTCATGCTTGGCGCTCTCGGAAGATTTTGACAAGAAGTGTTGCGAGAAAAGCCGCGAATGCCGCCAGCACGATGGTGGCGCCGGTGGCGGTGGAGAATGCGTAGGAGGCGAACAGCCCGACCGCCCCGGATCCGAGGCCGACGGCGACGGAGCCCCACAGGAAGGCGGCGGTGGAGCGGGCCAGATTGCGAGCGGCAGCGGCAGGCAGAATCACCATGGCTTGGATCACCAGGATGCCGATCCACTGGAGGCTCGCCGAGACCGTGACGGCCAAGAGCAGCGCAAAGGCCGTCTGGATGCGCCCGGGCGAGAGGCCACGGGAGCGTGCGAAGGACTCTCCGAGGCTTGCGAGCAGTACGCGGCTGAAGAGGAATGCGAAAATTGGCAGGAAGATGCCCGTGGCGATGGCCAGCCGCGTCAAGTCGGCGGGGGAGACGCTCAAGATGTCTCCGATCAGGTAGCGCGAGAAGCGGGCAAAGCCGCCGCCCCGGGAAAGCAGCACCACCCCGAGGGCCACGGCGGCCGACTGGAAGATGCCGATGGCGGCGTCGGGCGGGGCGGCCGAGCGGCGGCGCGCCAGCGTGACGGCGAGGGCCAGCAGGACCGAAAATCCGGTGAGGCCCACCAGAGGATCCGAGAAGCCCAGGAGCGTCCCGATGGCGATGCCGGAGAGGCCCGCGTGGCCGATGGCGTCCGAGAAGAAGGTGGTGCGCGTCTCCAGCACCAGGCACCCGAGCATGGAAAGGCTTGGGCAGACAAGCAGCACCGCCAGGAGCGCCCGGCGAAAGAAGCCGTACTGGAGGGCTTCGACAAAAAATGTCATGAATGCTCTCGTCCTTTTTCGAGGCGAAGCCTGCGGTGAGGAATGCGAGACAGAGTCTCCGGGGCGTGGGTGACGAGTACGATTCCCATGTGGCAGTGAGGGCAGAGGTTTCCCACCACGTGGTGGAAGAGCTCTAGCCCCTCGATGTCGATGCCCGCCTCGGGCTCGTCCAGGAGCAAGAGGTCGGGAAGCGGCGTGAGCGCGAGCGCCAGAAGCACCCGCTGCCGCTCTCCTCCCGAGAGCCGTCCGAAGGGACGCCGCAGCAGCTCCTCCGCCCCGATGCGGGACAGGGCCGCGCGGGCGGTCTCTCGGACGCCTTTCGAGATGCCAAGCCAGGGCGGACGGCGCGAGAGGCTGAGCGCGAAGAGGTCCAAGACGCTCGCGCAGGAAGTGGGGTCGAAGGCGAGGCGCTGCGGCACGTAGCCGAGACTTCCCGTGCGACTCAGTTCCCCTTCCCAGGGAAGCTCGCCCAGAATGGCTCGCAAGAGCGTGGTCTTGCCGGCTCCGTTGGGGCCGGTCACCGCCAGCACCTCGCCGCGCCTCAGTTCGAGGTCTATCCCCTCAAGCAGCGTTCGCCCGTCGGCCAGCACCCGCAGGCCCTTGGCGCACAGACAGACGGAATCCGTCGAGACGAATTCTGTCATTTTTGGGAGAGGGCTTCGCGCAGTACGACGAGGTTCCTCTCCATGGCCTTCAGGTAGGCGTCGGGATCAAGTGGCCCGCTTACCGCCGGGTCCAGCGTGCGCACCGGGATGCCCGTCTCGCGGGCGACGGTCTGGGCCGCCTTGGCGGGGTACTGCGGCTCGGCGAAGAGCGCCTTCACCTTGTGGCTTTTCACGATCTCCACGGTGCGGGCGAGCTCGGCGGCGCTCGGTTCGCTTCCCGGTTCGCGCTCGATCACGGCCGCGATCTTGAGGCCGAACTCGCGGGCGAAGTACGGGAACGCTTCGTGGAAGGTGATGATCTCGCGTCCCGGCAGGGGGTCGAGCTCCCGGTGCATGCGCTGCCGCAGCGAATCAAGCTGCGCGAGGTAGCGCTTTGCGTTGGCGCGGTAGAGGGGCGCGTGTGCGGTGTCCGCGGAGGCGAGCTGCGCGGCGATGTTCTGCGCCTGGGCGATGGCTCCGGAGATCGAGACCCACACGTGGGGATTGTCCCCTTCCGCGCCGTCCCCTTTGATGAGGGGGATGCCGCGGCTGGCCTCGATCACGTGGAGATTCGGCTGCCGGCGTGCCACCTCGCCGAGGAAGGCCTCCATGCCGCCGCCGTTTGCCACGAAGGCCCACGAGGTCTCGAGGCGCTCCATGTCGCGGGGCGTCAGTTGGTAGTCGTGCAGGCATCCGGTCTGCGGGCCGGTCATGTCCTCCACTTTGATTCCCGGAACCCCTTGGGCGATGTTGAGGGTGGCGATGTACATGGGGTAGAAGGAGCAGAGAACGACCTTCTCCTTGGCGGTTTCCGGCGGCTTGCAGCCGGCAAAGAGGAGCGAAAGGCCGGCGAGAAGCGGACAGATAGTCCGCTTCGGGAGGGTGTGGTAGCGGCAGAAGGGCATCATCGGATCTCCTTGATGGATGCGCGGCGCATCGTGATTGACCGCAGGACGGACGGGGCGCACGTCAGGACTTCCAGCGCAGGCCCAGGTAAGCTTGCCGACCGCGCAAGGGGCCCCAGATGTGGGATACGTCGTAGCCGCCGTCTTTGTCCCAGAAGAGCGGGCTGTCGCTGCCAGAAACTGTCTGGGTGTAGTCAAGCAGATTGTCGGCGCCGGCGTAGACTTCCAGTGGCCCGCGGACCTGGCAGCTTGCCTGCAGGTTCACCACCGCAAAGCCCGGGGCGTGGGTGCGCTTGGGGCTCGATGCCGTGCCGGTGGCGTCGTCGTAGACGTTGTACTGGTCGCTGTAGCCGTAGGCCTTGAGATCGCGCGGGGCCGTCCAACTGGCGTCCAGGTAGAGCTTGGCCGGTCCGGCCGTGAGGCGGAGGTTTCCATCCACCCGCGTCTCCACGGCGGCCACGGCGGCGTGGGACTTGTAGCCGTCGGGCAGTTCCTGGTGCTGGATGCCAAGGCCCAGCTGCAGCCACGTCCAGGGCTGGAAACCGCCTTCCAGGTCCAGCGAAAGGAACGGCAGCTCGGCGCTGTCGTTGCGCAGCACAGGCACGTCCCCCGCGTCGTCGATGTAGGCGAGGTTCTGCACCATGGTCCCGTAAGCGCCGGCCTGAAGGTTCCAGTTCGAGCGCTCGTAGGCGAGCGAGAAGCCGCTGCCCCAGGCCTTCTCGAGCTTTTTGACGTCGATGCCGTAGCCGTTGTCCAGGAGGCCGTGGTCGCTCTCGAAGAAGGTAAGCGGGGCGCGCCAGCCGCGTCCGGCCGAGAGGCGGGCCGTCAGGCCCTCCAGAAATTCCCAGCGCAGGCTCGCCCGGGGGCTCAAGAGTCCGTCGTCGATCTGGGCCTTGTCGCTCTTGGCGGTCCACTGCACCTCGGCCTTGTCGAACCGCGCGGCCAGCGACAGGTCGCGCTGGTGGCCGAAGTTCCACACCTCCTGGGCGTAGCCTCCCAGGAATGTGGCATTGAAGTCATCGGGAACCATGCCCAAGTTCTGGTAGTAGTGGATGGAGCTCGACGTCATCTCTTCGTAAGTGCCGTCAAAGCCCACGGTGAGGGTGTGGGCCCCGGCGCGTCCTTGCCAGCGGGCGTCTCCGGTCGTGAGGTGGTCGCGATTGGCGTAGTCGGCGTCGTTCTCGTAGAGCGATGCCTGGCGGCTTGCTACCCAGCCTCCCCGCAGTTGCCAGATTCCCAGATCCTCGGGACTCCACGAAAGGCTTCCGGCGGCTTCGTCGCGGGTCGTCTCCACCCATTCGGTGGTGGCGGCAAGGCCTCCCGCGTAGGCGTTGCGGACGTCATTTCCTGTAAAGACAATTCCTGTCGTGTCGGAAGCGGCCACGCTCTGGGGCGAGGCGCCCAGGACGCCGCCGAAGACCTCGCTCCTGCTGTGGAGTACGCGGGCGTTCCAGTTCCCGTCCCCGAAGACGCTGCCGTTTAAGCGGATCATGCCGCTTTCGTCCTTGAGCGAGGGGGACTCGCTGAGGCCGTTGCCGTCGGCGTCCCTCTGGCCTTGTCCGTAGAAGTGCCCGGCCACCAAGATGCCCAGGGAGCCGTCCTCCAGGGGGGAGCCGGCGGCGAAGGAAAGGCGCCGCCAGTCGTGGTCGCCGGCGGCGAGGTCGGCAGAGACGAAGGGCTTTGCGGGATTCTGCAGGCGCACGTCCATGGCCCCGCCAATGGCGCCGGGGGCAAGCAGCGAGGCGCCTGGACCGCGCGCCACTTCGATGTCGGCAAGGCCTGCGGTGGTCAGGCCGTCGAGCCCGTAGAAGCCCGAGATGGTGGAGTAGAGCGGCAGGCCGTCCATTAGCACGGTGGTGCGCTCGGGGCCGAGGCCGTTCACCTCCACCTGTTTGAAGCCGCACATGGAACAGCCGGTGAGCACGTCCACGCCTGGTTCTCCGGAGACGGCCTGGGTGAGATTTGCCGCGTTGCGGCACTGCAGGATTTCCTGGGTGACCACGCTTGTTGGCTGGATGGCCTGCGAAAGCATGCCCTCGCGCTCGAGGTTGCGTCGCCTGCCGCGCACCACCGTGGTCTTGGAGGCGTCGATGTGGGGAATCGCGGCGGCGGAGTCGCGGGCGGTTGGCGGCGCTGCAGATTTGGCTGGTGCCGCCGTGAGACTGGCCGAATCAGTGGCGGGCAAGGCCTGAGCCCAGGGCAGGGCGGTGGCCCCGAGCAGGGCAAGGGAGAGTTGTGCGACGTTTTTCATGGCGTGAGCTCCTTTTGTGATAATGATAACGCAAGATCAAAAAGAAGCAAGCCTATCTTTAGGCAATGGCCGGATCTACACCTTCCGAGAACGCCCCGCTGGGAACGCGGCGCACCCGCCAGCGCGAGGCGCTGGTCGAGCTCCTGGAGAACTCTGCGGGGCCGCTTTCGGTGCCGGAGCTACTGGAAAAGGTGAACGCGGGGGAAGAGACGGTGGGGATCGCCACCATCTACCGCACCTTAAAGCTTTTGACAGAATCTGACCGCATCCGTGCAGTCACCTTTGCCGACGGCACGGTGCGCTACGAGCGCGCCGAGCTCGGGCACCACCACCACTTCCACTGCCGAAGCTGCGACAAGGTCTTTGACCTAGAGGGGTGCCCGTTCCATCTGCATGCCGAAGGCCTGCCCCAAGGCTACGTGGTGGAATCCCACGAGATCACCTTCCAGGGCCTCTGCCCCAACTGCTCCGCTTCCGTCAAAAAACGCCGCAAGGCCTGATGGCTTCGGCTCAGAGGAGTTCGGAAATGCCCTGGAAACTCATGCAGAGATAGTTCCGGCGGAAATCCCACCCCAGGAAAAGGCTGCCATATTGCCAACCAGCCTCGATTCCGCCGAGGTGTTCTTTCAGCGTGAGGCCTGCGGCCTTGGACCAGTACCAAGTGGTCCCGACGTCGATATAGTCGTCAAACCAGATTTCGTAAGCAAGAGTGTCTCGCACGAAGCGAGCCCGGTTTGACTGATCGTGGTAGAACTTGCCTGCCGAAGCGAAGAAGAGCCAATCGCGCTTCGGAGCCCAGCTTCCCTCGATTCCAACGAGCGCCTGGGGAAAACTGAAGGAATGCCCGTCATCCTGCGTCCATACTTCGTAACCGAAAGTGAGGAGCTTGATTCCGTAGCGGTTGTCGGGGTCCGAAACCAGGCTTGTTCGCATTCCTCCTCCCGCGAGATTCATCCCGGCCGAAAATAGGCCCAGGACCTCGGGTTCGAGCCGCTCGCGCACTGGGAGGCGCACCGTGCCCAGAAGACCGAGCCCACCTTCGCTGCTCAGCACGAGCCCCATGTCCATAACTTTGCGCCGCGGCGCAATGCCGTAAGCTTCGCGCTGAAGGTTGGGGGCATGCTCGCGCCGATTGGCAAAGTACGAGGTGTCTGCTACCACAATGGCAAAGGCACCCAGGCTGTCGAGAAGCTTGCCGTAGCGGGCAGCGTTGTCGCAATCGGGCTGTTCGGCGCTTGCAGGGCAGAGACCTTCGCTCTGGTCGAGGAAACGCTGGTAGCTAGTGGCGGCGGAATCGGGCAATCCGAGGCTTCGGCTCGCCCAGGCATCCCAGAGATCAAGGTCGGAGACGTAGGGAAGCGTGGTGTCCAGGGAACGAGCCGTAGCGAAGGCCTCGCGAGCAGCTCGTGGCTCGCCGCGACGGACAAGGGAAGTTCCGTGGTAGTAGGCATCCATGGCGGCCGTGCCGTGTGGCGACGCCTCGTTGAGAATCGCCCGCCCGAGCAGCGTGCGCCGCTTCTGCGGCGTGGCAAGCGTGTAGCGTCGCTGAAAGCTGCGCGCGGAATCTGAATCGCGCACCAGCCGGCCGTCGGCTAGGCGCAGTGGTTCCCATTGGACGGAACCGGCCGTGTCGGCATCTTTCCGTGGTGTGTAGCGGTAGAAACGGCGTTGCGGGTCACGAGTAAGTGTCAGTCCGCTGGCGCAGGCGACGAGAAGCTGCAGGGAAAGCAGCGCAAGGAGCAGGCGAGTCCTGTGTGCGCGAAGCATCCCGGCAAATCTAGCTGCCCTTTGCGATTGGAGTTTCATGCATTAGGTTTATGTCTGCCTTCGGGTCCAGCGAAAGCGGGGTGTGCGGAAATCGAGTGTTTCCGCAAGCCCGGGAATGCCGTGAAAATCGGCAGCGGACCAGCCACTGTAAGGGGCGCGACGGAAGTCGCAACCGATGTCCAGAAAGCCACTGGGAGAGATCCCGGGAAGGCGGACAGCGGACCCCGAGCCAGGAGACCTACCCGTCGGTGCCATCGCAAAAGCGGTGGCATGTAAGCCATGCCTCTTGGAGTGGGCGATGGGATCTTTGGTGGACATGTGCCGAAAAATGGCGTGGTGTCACTTGCCAGCAAGTGATTTGCCTTCGTTGTGCGCTTTGTCGATTCCCCTGCCGCTCTCGCCGGATGCGTGGATGCCTCGAGCCGAACGGGAGGATGAATGAAGAGAATCAGCGCCATGGTGCTGTGCGGACTTGGACTGTGCCAGGTCGTCTGGGCCGCACGGCCCTTCGAGACTGACGATGCCGGGACCGTCGCGCCGGGAACCTTCGAGTCCGAACTGGGCTCCGAGTCCTGGAGCGACAAGGGAGCCTTTTCCTTCGGTCTGAAGCACGGCCTCACCGAACGGATGGACCTCGGGGTCTCGATGGGATACGCCGCCTGGCCCGAGGCCGAGCGCAGCTTCGAGAACGCCGAACTTTCTGCCAAGTACTCGTTCGTCCCAGAGCTCCTTTCGGCATCCTTTGCCACTACGCTCGGGACCTCCGAGTACAGCCTCAACGGCATCCTCTCCAAGGGCTTCGGAGATCTTGGCGTCAACCTCAACCTCGGCGGCGACTTTGTGGGAGGGGAGCGCCATGCCGACCTCTCCTGGGGCGTCAATCCCAACTATGCGCTTGGCCCTCTGAGCCTTGGAGCGGAGGTGCGAGGCGACCAGCGTGCGGCCCAAAATTGGAAATTCGGCGGGCAACTGAAGCCTGTCGAGTCCTTCGCAATCGATCTCGGCATCGGCTCGACGATCGCAAGCGATCCCGACTGGCGCGCCACGGCCGGTCTGTGGTTCGCGTTCCCTACCCTCGAGAAGAAAGGTTCCTGATGCACATCATGGAAGGTTATCTGCCAGCCAAACACGCCATCGGCTGGTTTGTCGTGTCGACGCCCTGCGTTGCCTACGGCCTTCACAAGCTTTCTCGCTGGACCCGCGAGAACCCCTCCGGGAAGCTCTTCCTGGGCGCCTGCGCGGGCTTTGCCTTCGTGCTCTCGGCCATGAAGATGCCCTCGGTCACGGGAAGCTGCTCGCACCCCACCGGCATCGGCCTAGGCGCGGTGCTCCTGGGGCCCTCCACCATGTCGGTGCTGGGGACCATCGTACTGCTCTTTCAGGCGCTGTTCCTGGCCCACGGCGGGCTCACGACGCTCGGGGCCAACGCCTTCTCGATGGCCATCGCCGGGAGCTTCACTGCCTGGGGCGTCCACCGTCTTTCGGTCAAGGCGCGCCTGCCTTCTGGGGTCGCGATCTTCCTGGCTGCGACAATTTCCGACTTGGTCACCTACATGGTCACCTCCTTCCAGCTGGGGCTTGCCTTTCCGGCGGCCCAGGGCGGGACGGCGGCCTCGGCAGCCAAGTTCTTCCTGATCTTCGTGCCCACCCAGGTGCCGCTTGCCATAAGCGAGGGGCTTTTGACGGTATTTGTTATAAACCTGCTCAGGAGCCACCTGGGCGAGGACAAGCGCTTCGCGGTGCTGGGAGGAAAGGCATGAACGGAAAGCTCAGAAACGGACTCCTGGTGGGCGGAACGGTGGCCATGGCCGTATTTGCGCTTGCCTTCTCCAAACCCGCCACGGGCGAGGCCTTCGGGGGCAGCGACGACCAGGCCTGCGAGGCCATCGGCAAGATCGACCCGAACTACAAGCCCTGGTTCAAGCCGCTCTGGGAGCCGCCCAGCGGGGAGATCGAAAGCCTCCTCTTCGGGCTGCAGTCGGCCGTCGGGGCCGGAGCGCTCTGCTACGCCTTGGGCTATTGGCGCGGCCGACGTCAGGGCAAGGACGGGAATGCATAGCATCCAGGAAAGCGCCTGCCTGTCGCGCCTGCGGGAGCGCACGGTGGAGACCTGCGTCTTGTGCGCGGGCCTTGGTCTCTGCGCCCTGGCGATCCCCTCGCCCTTGGCGGGAATCGCGGTGCTCTTGGCTGCGCTCCTGATCGCGCGGCTCTCCGGTGTTCCCATGGGCGGCTACCTGCGCCTTCTTTTTGTCGCATCAGGATTTGCTGTCACCTCCCTTTTGCCACTTTCTGTCGCCGTCCACTGGCGTCCCCTTGCGCTTGCCTGGGACACGGCGGGATTCCGCGTGGGAGTGCTTGCCGGCACCCGCGCCGTGGGGACGCTCTCGGCCACTCTGCTGCTGGTGTTCACCACCCCGTTCCCGCGGCTCCTCATGCTCTTGCGGCGACTGCGGACTCCGGTTGTCCTCACCGACCTCCTCGCGCTGGTGCACCGCGAGATCTTCCTCTTGGACGATGGCTTCGGGAAGCTCTTCCGGGCGCTTGCCTGCCGCGGCGGCTGGAACGGGCTCCGCTCCGGGATGCAGTGCCTCTCGCTCGGGATGGCTGCCCTCTTCGTGCGGGCGCTGGAGCATTCCCGCCGCCTGGAGGCGGGACTCGCCTCGCGGGGCGCCCTGGAGGGCGAGGTGATCTACTGGGACGAGGCCTTGGCTGTCCGTCCGGCGGCGCTGGCGACGGCCATCCTGCTGCCGCTGCTCCTGGCTGCGGGCATCTTTGGTCTGAGGAGGCGCCTTGGACTCTGAGTTACTTGCCTTCGAGGGGGTGGGCTACGCCTACCCGAACGGCGCCCGGCTTTCGGCGCGCTTTCCGGCCCTGCGGGAAAATGCCGTGGAGGCTGTGACGTTTTCTGTCAAACCGGGGGCGGCCATCGCTCTCCTGGGGGGGAACGGCTCGGGCAAGTCGACGCTGCTGCAGCTTGCCGACGGATTGCTCGCCCCCGATCGCGGCGAGATCCGCTGGCGCGGCGTCCCCATGGACCGCTCGCGCGCCGGGCTTGCGCGGCTCAGGAGCGAGGTGGGGCTTTTGTTCCAAGATCCCGACGACCAGCTCTTCGCCGGCACCCTGTTCCAGGACGTGGCCTTCGGACCGCTCAACCAGGGACTGGGCCGGGACGAGGTGCGCGCGCGGGTGGAGGCGTCGCTGGAGATGGTGGGCTTGTCGGGGTACGGCGACCTGCCGCCGCACGTCTTCAGCCAGGGAATGCGGAAACGCGCCGCCTTGGCCGGGGTGCTGGCGATGCGCCCGCGCCTCCTGCTCCTGGACGAGCCGACCGCTGGGCTCGATCCCGAGAGCGAGGAGCGCCTCCTGGAGGTGCTGGAAAGGCTGGTGGCCTCCGGGACCTCGGTGATCCTCTCCACCCACGACCTGGAGCTTGCCGGAGAGTGGGCGCGCGAGGCGCTGGTGCTTCGGGCCGGGCGGCTTGCGGCCTTCGGGGAAATCGGACAGATCCTGTCGAATGAGGCGCTGCTGGTGGCTTCGGGGCTTCGTCGCGCGGGCCGCTCTGCGGAGGCGCGGCGATGATGTGGCTTGTCGTCAAGTACCTGGTCACGGCGGGAGTGGTGGTGCTGGTGAGCGAGGCGGCCAAGCGGAGCGATCGCCTGGGAGGCCTAGTCGCGGCGTTGCCGATGGTTACGGTGCTGTCGCTTGTCTGGCTGCGGCTGGAGCGGCAGCCGCAGGCGAAGATCGCCGCCCACGCCTGGTACACTTTCTGGTACGTGGTCCCGACGCTTCCCATGTTCCTCGTTTTTCCGTGGCTCTTGACGCGGCTGGGTTTCTGGCTGTCGCTGCTGGCGGCGACCGTCTTCACGGCGCTTTGCTTCTGGATCTTTTCCCTCCTGTCGGCGCGCTTCGGCATCCGGCTCCTTTGACACCTTCGGGTCGAGGCCGCCGCGGGAGGGGAGAGGTGACAAAAAATTAGGCGTAGGCGTCAAAAATCTTGACACCCTTGTTTCGCTGTGGGATGATGTGTGATGTCGCCAAGCGCCCCCGCGCAAGACGGAGTGGAGGCTCCTCAACCTCCAGGAAGGGCCACCCGAAACGGTGGCTCTTCTTTTTGCGTCCAGCCCTCATGGCTGCGCTCCTGGTCGCAAGCTGTTTTCATAGGGCGCCTCCCGTCCATTCCGGGCGGGCCGGGCTGCCTGCCGGGCCTCCGCCCATGCCATGGGATCGGGCATGCCCGATCCCTACGACGGGGCGGGTGTCCCGGGCTGCCGCCGGCATCCCTGGCGCATGGTGTGCCGCGCAGCTTAGCTATCGCACGATCTTGTTGCGGATCTCTTCCTCGTAGCGCTTGCTGGGAAGCTCCGAGCAGTGGACGTGCCGGATCTTCCATTCGTTTGGCTTGGGGGACTCGAGGTAGAAGGTGGTGCGGATCTTGTATTCGTCCTGGCCGTCGTAGCGGAAGTAGGTGATCAGGCAGGCCGAGTGGGCGTCCGCGTAGACGATGGGCTCCTTGTAGAAGACCTGGGAAGCGTTGCCCGATTTCAGGAACTCCGCCACCTTGGAGATGTGGTCGTCCAGCAGGAAGGTGTCGCAATCGGAGTGGTTGTCGAAGTAGATCATCTCGCCCTCGCAGTACATGCTGCGAAGCGTGCTCGGATCGGTCTCCAGGAAGGCCTGGATGTACCGATCGAGGAATGTTGTGAAGGTGTCGATGCTTTCGGACTTCATGGCGCTTCTCCTGTGGTGCCATGAAACTGCATTTTGCCCAATTGCCGCCGTAGGGATCGGGCGTGCTCGATCCCTACGGGGCGGCGGCTCCAAGACTCACACGCCGCGGCGTTCCATTAGGAGGGCCAGATCTACCAAGCGGTTGGAGAAGCCCCATTCGTTGTCGTACCAGGTGAGGATTTTTACATGGTGGCCGCCCAGCACCAACGTCGAGGGAGCGTCGAAGATGGAGGAGCGCGGATCGCCCTGGAAGTCGCTTGAGACCAGCGGCTCTTCGCTGTAGCCGAGGATGCCGGCAAGCGGCCCGCTTTCCGAGGCTTCCCGGAAGGCGGCATTCACCTCCTCGGCGGTGACCGCGCGCGCAAGCACCACCGTGAGATCCACCACCGAGACCACCGGCACCGGCACCCGCAGCGAGTAGCCGGTGAGCTTGCCGTCGAGCTCGGGGATCACCCGGCCAATGGCCTTGGCCGCCCCGCTCGAATGGGGGATGATGGAAAGGGTTGCTGCCCGGGCGGCTCGCAGGTCCTTCTGGGGCTCGTCGTGCAGCGGCTGGCTGTTGGTGTAGGCGTGGGTGGTGTTCATCAGGCCAGACTCGATGCCAAAGGCCTGGTGCAGCACTAGCGCTGCCGGCGCCAGGGCGTTGGTGGTGCAGCTGCCGTTGCTCACCACGCGGTGCAGGGCCGGGTCGTAGCGGTCGTCGTTCACGCCCATCACCACCGTGAGGTCGTCGCCCTTGCCTGGCGCCGAGAGGATCACCCGCTTGGCGCCGCCCCTCAGAATGTGCTTTTCCGCCTGCGCCTTGTCGGTGAAGCGGCCGGTGGACTCGATCACCACCTCGACTCCAGCCTCTCCCCAGGGGATTTCTCCGGGGTCGCGGCTTGAGAAGACGCGCATCGCGTTGCCGTTGACGGCAAGCGTTCCCTCTCCCGCCTCGACGGTTCCCGGCAAGGTGCCCAGGATGGAGTCGTGCTTGAGAAGGTGCGCCAGAGTGCGGCTGTCGGTGAGGTCGTTGATGGCGACCACCTGGAAGTCCTCGCGGCCCAGGGCCGCCCGCACGACGTTCCTGCCGATGCGCCCGAATCCGTTGATGCCGACTTTGATCATCTGATGTCCTCCGTGTTGAGAGCCATTGCCTTCCCAGAAGGTATCCCGGAAAGGGTATGTCTCATAGGACATCAATGGATCAAATCAGGACATCTGCACAATGGCGCGGCAGCGGAAGCGCTCGCGGTATTCGGAAGGGGTGACCTGCAGTTGCCGCTCGAAGGTGCGCCGCAGCGTGAGGACGCTTCCGAAGCCCACTTCCCGGGCCACCTCCTCGATGGCCTGGGTTCCCTGCTCCAGGCGGGCGCGCGCCGCCTCCAGCCGCAGCTCCTCCACGTACCTGGCGGGCGGCGTGCCGGTCTCGCGGGTGAAGACCCGGGTGAAGTTGCGGGGGCTCATGCACAGGCGCTCGGAGAGCTGTTCCACCGAGAGGTCCTGGTCCAGGTGCTCGTGGATCCAGCCCTGGAGCTCGTGGACGGGGCTTCCGGCCGGGACCTGGCTGGACAGAAAACGGCTAAACTGCGACTGGCTGCCCGGGCGGCGCAGGTACATCACCAGGTATTGGGCCACGTCGCGGGCCATCTCGAAGCCGAGGTCGTCCTCCACCAGGGCAAGCGTGAGGTCGAAGCCGGAACTCGCTCCGGCCGAGGTCCAGAAGGGGCCGTCCTGCACGTAGATGGGGCCTCGCTGGACGCGCACCTCGGGGAAGCGCTCCTGCATCTCGTCGAGCTTCTTCCAGTGGGTGGTGGCTTGCCGCCCGTCCAGGAGGCCGGTCTCGGCCAGGATCAGGGCGCCAGCGCACACCGAGGCCATGCGGCGGGTACGCGGGGCCGCCTGGCGCAGCCAGTCGGCCACGGCGGTGCGCTCGGCGGGAGAGGAGCCGCGGCTCGTGACGAAGACGGTGTCGCGCTTCTTCCCGGGGTCGAGGTCGACGAGGCGCTGGTCGGCCAGCAGGTTGAGCCCGGCGCGCCCGTGCACCACCCGGTGCGGCTGGGTGGTGGCGATGGTCACCTGGTAGGCCGGCTTCTGGGCCGCCTCGCGACGGATCTCGTTGGCCTGTCCGAAGATATCGGCGATTCCGGCGGCCTCGAAGAGAAGCCCTTCCTCGGGCACGATGATGAGAATGTCGCGCATGTCCTAAAGATTACAAAGGAATCACAATGAGACAAGCAAGCTTGGCCTTAGACAAAAAACGGAAAATCGTGCGCCAGGGATGCCGCCCGCAGGGACGGGACACCGCAATCCCCAAAACCGCCGTAGGGATCGGGCATGCCCGATCCTGGAACCGATTTGGGGGTGAGGAGGCCCGGCAGGCAGCCCGACCGCCGGCCACGGGCCCTGCGGGGGCGCCCCCAAAATGTATCGTCCTTCACCACAAGGGAGGAATGCCGAATGCCCATGAATCCACAGACCATCGAGAATCTGATTGAGCACGCCGGCGTCTCGCTCATCGGGTCGGCCGACGAGGACGGATTCCCCAATGTCAAGGCCATGCTGCCGCCGCGCCGCCGCGAGGGGCTGAGTCGTTTCTGGTTCACCACCAACACGTCCTCGATGCGCGTCGCCCAGTACCGCAAGGACGATCGCGCCTGCATCTACTTCATGGACCGCCGCTTCTTCCGGGGGGTGATGTTCGTGGGACGCATGCAGGTGCTGGAAGATCGGGAGAGCAAGGAGCTGATCTGGAGGGAAGGGGACGCCACTTACTACCCGCTGGGCGTCGAGGATCCCGACTACTGCGTCCTGCGCTTCGAGGCCCACAAGTACCGGGAATACCAGAATTTCCACTCGCTCACGACGCTGCTGGAGGAATGATCCCTGGCGGTGGAGCCGGCGTCGCGGCGAGCGATCCGGCTTCCCAGGCGTGATCCGAGTTTAGGGCGCGTCGGGGATCACCGGCTCCACCAAGCGGGCGAGTTGCTCCAGCGATTCCTGCCAACCCAGGTAGCAGAACTCCAGCGGGATGGTTTCCGGGAGGTCCGCCTGTTCAATGTGGATCTCGGTGCCGCACAGCACCGGCTTCAGATCTATCGTGACCGTGATCACGCCCGGCAGGTTCGGGTCGTCGAAGGCGTCGGTATGGCGGATGCGCTCATTGGGGGCGAGCTCTAGGAAGGTGCCGCCGAAGGTCTCCTCTTTGCCGGTGCCGAAGTTGGTGAACGACATGCGAAACGTTCCGCCCACTCGGGCATCCAGTTCATGGACGCTTGCGACAAAGCCGTAGGGAGGAATCCAGCGCGTGAGTGCCGAGGGTTCCAGGAAGGCGCGGTAGATCTTCTCGGGGCTGGACTTCAGGACGCGGTGCAGGCGGACGGTTCCCATGGCATCTCCTTCGCGAAGGTTTGGACAGAAATTACAAGGACCGGCGCAGCGGACGCAGGCGATCCTGTCCCAAGGCCTGGATGCCAAATTCTGTCAATTTTCGGGCGTTGTCACTCCGGCGTGGGCGAGCGCTCGACGGCAGGCCGGGCAGAACTTTCCTGTGCTGCGATCTACCGTGGCGACCTGCCCCGCGGCGTCTTCCATCAGGCAGCCCCGAGTCTGGCAGTGCTCCAGGCCGAAGGTGTGCCCCAGCTCGTGGGCCACCACCCACGACAGGCGCCGGCGCAGTCCGGCAGCATCGGTGTTCTTCCTCAGGCGGAAATCCGAGACCACGCAGGCCGGGCCTGCGATGTTTCCGAGCCCGAAGATGCCCCAGTCCGGATGCGGCCCTTTGGTGGTGGAGATGTCCTTGGTCGTCACCCCGATGATCTTCTGCGCTCCCAACGGCTTCCAGACGGCAAGGGCCGCCAGGAGCTTCTCGGCCCTATAGCGGCTTCTGGGCGCATACCAGGCCGAGGCGGGCAGCTCGCGTGCGGGCAGTCGCATCACTTGGCTACCGGGATAGGCCTCGCGGATGCGCGCTGCCACGGCTTCCAGCTCCACGCCGGGCACGTCCCCCAGCGGCAGCAGGGCGATGCGAGGCGATGCGCCGGCAGGCAGGGCAAAGGCGAGCAGAAAAGCCATCCAAGGCGCAAGGCGGCAGCGGCTGGTCATGGCCATAGAATCGCCTCGTGTTCGAATTCTCGCTGGCGGATTTTGGTTCCTTGGAACGTTTCGGATATCTGGGCTCCAGCAGGCGGGTTGCGGCTTGGTACTCGGGAAGCTAGGAACGGTGGAGCATCCTTTTCTTTTGATGCAATCTTTCGGCGCTCTTGCCGTCTTTAGTAGCAGGGGGGCGCAAGCCGGGCCGCGCAAAGCGGATCCGCACCGCGCCTCGGGAGGAAGGACGGCGCCAATGCGCGAAGCGATTGAAGAATTGGGACGGACGGAAAAGCTTTGGAACTGGTCGGCGACATGGTCGGCAGATTTCGGCCCGCTCTGGGACGAAGGACTTGAGCTGCGGAGCTTTGCGCGCGGCGGCGGCAAGGACTTTCGCTTGTGCCAGGGCGGCCGCGAGGTCGGGCGCTTGCGGATCGAGGGCGATGTCCCCCGGATCGAAGCCGAAACCGCCTGGGCCGAACTCCTGCTGCGGGAAGTGTTCGAGGAATGGCTCCGGCAGAGCAACAAGGCTCCTGTCTTTGCGCTGGCCGCATAAGGGGCTTGTGGCTTATCCCACCAGCACATCCGTGGGAATCCGAAGGCCCTTGTGGAGGTTGCGCACCATCGCCAAGGTCAGGCCCCGCTTTCCGTGCAGAATCTCGGAAACGCGGTTGGCACCGCCGACCATGGGGGCGATGTCGCTTGCAGAAAGCCCCATTTGCTCCATCCGGAAGCGGATGGCTTCGAGAGGATCGGGGGGCAAGATCTCCAGGTGCCGATTTTCCCAGTCCTCGACTAGGGTTGTTAGGATTTCCAGGCGATCCCCCTCGGGCGATCCCTTGGAGGCATTCATCAAGCCTTCGATTTCCTTCAGAGCCGCGCGATGGTCCTTGGCGGTGCGGATAGGGTGGATGTCCATGGTTCAGATCTCCTGCACGTCGATGATGTCGTATTCGCGGTGCGTCCCGACGAAACGGACGTAGACGACCCGGTATGGATAGTTGATCCAGACGACCAAGCGGTACTTGTTGCCCGCGATGTTGAAGACTGCCCGTCCGTCGCGAAGGATGCTGGCGTTGCTGAACTGGGCCTTGAGTTCGGCTGGACGACTCCAGTCGGCGACTTCGACTTCGGCGAACCAGGCGCGCAACGGCTGCTCGGAGTCCCGCCTGTCAGGCTTCATCCAGTGCTCGATCAGCGTCTTCCTCGAGATGATCCTCATCTGCTTAGAAGATACGGTTCATTTCCCAAAATGGGAAATGAATTCCCGTTTTGGGAAATCAAAAAGGCCGATCCTAAGACCGGCCTCTTGGATAATCCAAGAAAATGGAGGTTTCTTCAGGCGGCGGTGTGGATGATGGTGCCGACGTGCTCGCCGCGCAGGGCCGCCATGAGGCGCCCCGGCACCAGGCCGTTTAGCACCTGCACGCGCTTGATGTGGCGGGCGTTTCCCATCACCTCAAGCAAGGCCTTGTCGAAGGGAAGCGAGCCCTCGATCTTGGCAAGCTCGGCGAAGTTTGCCTCGGCGATGAACTTGGCGCTCTTGCCCTCGGTGCCGTTTGGGTCGATGTCGTAGACGCCGTCCACGTCCTCCACGATGGTGAGCCCGGCGGCGCCGATGGCGTCGGCCAGCAAAAAGGCGCCGGTGTCGGAGCGGTGGGTCGGGATGCGGCAGCCCGGGAACTCGTGGCTGTGGTAGGGCGGGAAAGCGCTGCTCACCACGGCACGGGCGGCCTCCAGGTGGATCGCAAGCTGGCTCGAGACGGTGGGACGGTCCACGTAGGAGACTCCCACTGACGCCAGAAGAGACGCCAGGATGTGGCCGTTCTGGCCGGCTTCGCTGGCGGCAAGCGGCGCGAGGGAACCGACCGGAAGGCCCAGATCCAGTCCTACGCTCATCACGTGGCGGGCGCGGATGCCGGCGCCGGTCAGGATGAGCAGGCGGTGCTCGGGAAGGATCTTCTTGAGCTCTTCCACGAGCGGGAGGATGGCTTCGGCACCGCGGTCCAGGATGCGGC